>Ga0209671_1009777_pt1 | contig 10058 bp, 7 predicted proteins | sample WorMetHERISLAND2_2_FD_187401 | JGI IMG/M metagenome (GOLD analysis project Ga0209671, IMG submission 187401) | Marine gutless worms symbiont microbial communities from Max Planck institute for Marine Microbiology, Germany - Olavius geniculatus... | ecosystem: Host-associated > Annelida >... | reverse complement strand
ATACAGGTAAGGAGGTTGAGCAGTATAGAGAAGTTTAAAGGTAAGAGAGAGAATTTTATATTCAATACGTTCATTTATTTTGAGCCAGTGAAGAGATTTAAGAATAGGAGTGGTATGACTAAATTTTACGTTTACGGGCGGAACAAAAGTAAATATTACTGAACTGAACGAACTCAGCGTCAGCTAACCAATAGGCTTACAAAACGCAGCAGCAGCAGCAGCACGTCAGCCAGTCAGCAGCAAGCATCAAAGAGCGGTTGATCGTTGCTTGGTTTAATCTAAGTGGCGATGAGGGGTGGCAGGTAAGGTCGGACGGAATGGCAACGTGGCTGCAAACAGCTGCAGCAGCACGACCGCAGTAGGCCCGTCTGTCCACAGTGACGTCGCATGCTAATATTGCTGCTCAGCCTGACAGATGACAGATACACAGACACACAGACATACGCTTCTGCTAAGATTTGTGCGAGTTTAAAGAGCTGCATCAGCGACAGCTCAAAAAATAATTTGCACAAGACCAGCTAGTGCTACTTATGTATTGATTGGTGTGTTTGTGACTAGTCTTACTGACTTACCTACCCGGAATACGTGACCACGATTTAGTTCATGTTTGTTTACTTTACCATTGCTGTGCTTTTGTGGGTCCATTTTTTGACAGCTGATATTTCACAAGGTGGTGTAGCGGCACGTTTTATGTATGTCTGGTTAGGTGGAAAGTCTAACGACAGTATTGTTTACAATATTTTTTCGAGTCAATGACTGATAGTGTTTTGAAAGTCGGTAATAGGCCTATTAAATAAAAGTAGTGTAAATTAAAACAGCCTAAAGGTGTAGACCGAGGTCTAACTTTTAGAAAAAAAGTATCTGTGTATTACAGGAGATGATACGCGGTTTGTATACTACGGCTGTCGTGTCGGTCATGTCGTTCATCTAAAGTTTAACAGCGAATGTCCAGCTAGGCAGGTTATTCGTATTCAGTCAGCTTACGTCATGCATCAACACCCAACAATATGTCCTCATCCTACGTGGTGGCGGCGGTTCGTTTGCTGGCAATCAGTTATCAACCACAATATTATCATTAGTTGTAACGGACAACGCAACTGCAACATCAATCAGACTATTTTCATCTATCCACAGGGCAGTGTTACCAGACTGTGCGATTATTATAAAGACGCCAACTGCATCTGCGTTAAATACGACTGCGTTATACCTGGTACGTGCAAAACCTGCAAACTGGCCCATTCAGAAGTGCATCTAGGCGATTACTTATTGCAATTATTTCGTCACACGGTCTGACTTTTACGTTATTTCGTGACCTTGTTTAACAGTAGCGTCGAGTACCAGTTGATCTGTGTTTATTATTTTATAATTTTATCGATGATAACAATGATAGCGGAGTCAGGAAAGTTGATTTAATGTGACTTTTGTCACTAGTAAAATAATACACATCGACCGGCTAATACACTAAATAGGCTAATCATTAATTAGCCTATAGTTTCTAATGTTAGTTTTTGGCTTTGGCCGCCTTTCGTGGCCTTGACCTTTCAAAGCAGGCTTTCGCCTTGTTAAAGTGACCTTGGCTTTACAGAGAGTTGTCTTCTGCCACTAACTCAACGACAATTAAACTCTTGGCGGGTGGCCTGTAATAAGCCTACAAAATTTCCATTTTACGTCTGTTAAGTGATTATTTCACGATTCACTTACTTACAACGATTAACCGTTCGTGACGGTGCACCCTTTTAACTCCCAACCAAAATTTGTTTGTTGCCGTTTTTTGTGACCACAAGCTCTATAGCGTACGAAGTGCTTCAGCTCTGTCGCCAAAAAGTTAACAAATTATAGTGCAGTTATAGTTCGACTTCAGCAAACTAATTTTGCTTTGTTTTATGCATTTTGCAGAAACATTTGCAACCACGGCCAAGACGTCACCAAGATACAACCCGTCTACAACAAAAGTTGTTTCTGTTATCAATCTCAACGTAGTTAACAGCACTGAATCATTTATGATATTTCCCACCGCAGGAAGTGCAATTAATGGCACTAACGCGACCTTATCCAGAAATTCTAACTCGGCCGCGTTATCTGATGGTAAGTCGTTTTCCTTTTTCGTGTGAGCTTGGCAAAAATAATTATATTTTTTGTTTAATAAAACATGCATGCACATCGACCGGTCTGAAGCTCTACGAAATATTGCAAAGCATTAGTCGGTGAGGCGACACTTCATAGCGGTTAATTACGGTTAACGACGGTGCTGGATGCGTGGACAACTGCACGCGCGATGATGTGTCATTAAACTGCATTAGTCACAGTACGACAAAGTTTAACTTATTTAAAGGTATTGTGTCCTAAACTGTTAGTGACTAATAAATGCATTTTTGATTCAGGAGTGATCGCTGGAATCGCTGTCGGCGTCGTTTTGCTGATTCTTTTGATAGTTATTGTAATTGTCGTTGTCTTTATTTGTTGGTAAGTAAATCAACTTTATTTCTATGTATCCAGCTGATCTGTATTTTTTTATCTGTATACTATTTAGCTACCTTTTGTGTCATAGTTTAATTGCACAGCTACTTTGTTCTAGGCCTATTTGATATGGTACAAACTCGCATCTCATATCTTGTTTATGCCTATTTATTGCGTTAATTAACATTGCTTAAAATCACCAGTAAGCTGATCAGGCAGTAAACGTAAGTTCTAAAAATTAAAAAAAAAATAAGTAAGCACTGGTGAGCCATTCACGACGACCTCCGATGTAAGGCAGGGATGTGTCTTGGCTCCCGCCATGTTTTGCCCAGCGATGGATTACATTATGGATCACGTCAGTCGCAAAGTCGGCATCCAAGTTGGCCAGCTCACTTTCACGGACATTGACTATGCTGACGACGTCGCTCTGCTTGTTGACAAGGAGGAAAGCTTCCGCACCGCTCTCGCAGCAATGGATGAAGAAGCTTCCAAGTTCAGTCTTCGGGTTTCTTGGACCAAGACAAAGCTCCAGAATCTTGGTTTGGGATCGACGCCATCGCCAATAATAGTGGATGGTAACACTGTTGATTCAGTAGAAGAGTTCACATACTTGGGCAGCATACAGTCGAGTTCCAGCAACTCCGGACCGGAATACATTCGGCGCATTGGACTTGCGGCTAGCGCAATGAAAAGACTCGACTGTGGGTCTGGAATCAGAGCAATCTCAGTATTGCTACGCAATTCAGAATATACTCCACGTGCGTGTTATCCATACTACTCTAGGGCTCCGAGACCTGGACTCTCACACAAGCTGATTGGAAAAGATTGAATTCCTTCCATCTACGGTGCCAACAACGCATCCTGCACATCAGCTGGTACGATTTCGTGTCTAACGATGAGGTTTTGCGTCGTTTTGGCCTGTTCGACGTCTCCTACATAGTCCGTAAACGAAGACTGGGTCTCTTTGGTCACGTCGCCAGACTTCGAAGTGATGCACCGGCAAACCAGATCCTCCGAATCTGTACCAAAACGAGGGATGGTGACCGGCCTTCGCAGGAGTGGAGACGTTCCAGCGGTCGTCCACCCATTACCTGGATCCACCAGATCTGCCGTGACACGGGTGTTACAGCGACGGAGGTTCTGGAGCTAGCGGAGGATAAACCATTTTGTCGAACGATCGCAACGGCGGGACGCTTCGCTTCGGCTGATTGCTTCGCGTCTGTTGATGATGATGAAGGTGAAACCCGTTCTGTCAAATATTTCTGTAAATAATTTTGCAACATTTTTCAGTCTTGATCGGGTGAGGCTGTTGATTGAGTTGTATATGCAACAGAAGTATTGCCGTATTTCTTTCGTAACTGTTAGCCCTGCTACAATGAAGTCCGATGTGTGTTGCAGGCACCGAGCATCGAAGAGAGTCGACAGTGCAGCAAATGCACGCGTTGAGCCTGCATCAAATGCGTACGAAATGCCAAACGGTGGGAACAGCCAGCCTGTCTTCACAACTGACCAATCAGTGACCAGCACACCTGCAGACTCAGACTACGCCAATATTCCCCAACCACCGCTAAGATCAAGCGTTTACAATGACGTCACATTTATCGACAATTACCTTTACACTTAACTTTTTGCTAATTATTGGCTCTTCTTCCAGAAAACGCATTAGATCTACACAGTGCTCATCTCGTTTCACAAAATGTTTTTGCATACGATTATATCCGTGAAGTGTTGTTTTTATTCGACTCTGACATTTGCCACAGCGGCCTAAAATCCTGAACTAATCAAATCAAACCGCGGAACTCAAGAGCAAAACGTTTTATTCAGACTAGACCGAACACAGCTTAATAATGTAAACATCGCTAGTTCTGACATTGAACGGTGTCACTTTTACAACATGATCGTAGCTTTGATAACTAAAATCATTTTTGTTGTTTGTCTGACAAATGTATACATAACTAAAGGTAAGTGAAATGATCGTCTGTCTGTGTCATGTCGTACAGAGAACAGAGTAATTGCTTTTGTGTTGTCAAATTTGACAAACAAAAATTTACGTTTATTTTTTTATTTTTGTGTATTTTGGTTAAATAAAAAACAACGTTCGTCGAATAAAAAGACAAATCTTTTACTTGTTTAAAAAATATGCATGTGGTATTTTGCGATTTATTGACGTATAATTAAAAGGGGTATAACTTCTTGGCCAACTCGCAACCTCGCAGTAATTACTTGCTGGAAAGTTAATCATTGGTTATTACTTATACATTTTAAAAATTATTTATTGCCAAATTAGTTATTTATTTTCATAGATCTAAGCATAGTGCATGTTTTATATAGTAGCGTTACTTTGTTTGTTTACAGATGTCGATGTTTTGCAGGAGTTTATACGTGTCAAAATAGTTACGGTTGTCATGAGAATCCTGTTATCAATAATAAAACGTTTACAGTTATAAGCTGTTGTCGATAAGATGATGTCATGAATAGTCTGCCAGCATACGTCTCGTATAATTTAAAGCGAAATCCGACAGAATCCGACATATCGTAATGATTCTTTGTCGCCGTTGACCAATTGCAGGCAAGACGTTGCGCACCACGACGAAGTCATAAAGTGTAAAGGACAACGTGTCTGCGAACTGAATCGAACTAGGTTTTACGTCTATCCACAAGGCAACGTTACTAGACTGTGTGATGAGTTTAAATACGCCAATACCATCCGCATAAAATACAATACAGCTGTAAAGGCGGTACGTGATATCTGCACATCGTCTTGAAATTCTCGTTGTTCCGTAGTCTCTGTTTAAAATTAACAGTAGGCCCCCTAGGGCCTAATTACTTCTTTTCTTGTCGTCGATAATGACGACGAAGATACTAAGTTGCTGAAGTTGATGCTACGTTTTTACATCACGAAGCAATGCTGAAAGTTGTTAAGAGCACAGACCAAAACGCGTAAGGGGTTTTATACTGGCGGTCATAGAACAAGGCTGTTTGTGTAGGCCTAATTGATATGTCGTCACCTGTGCAATTTTTAAAGCGGCATAAATAACAACATGAGGTAGAAGTAGTTGTCAAAACATTCGTTACATCGTATATGCTATTGTAAAGAAAAATGTTATTTTAGTGTTTTGTTGAACTCAGTTCTTGCCGTTCAATACGGGACATCGGTCGACAACTCGTCTGATAGCTGACGGTAGGCCTATAATCCTTGCGTTACTGCAATCTATGCACCAATCGTTTCTACATCTATATATATGTATATCTGCTAGGCCCTACCGCTGTATATTGTTATTTTTCTTCTGTTTTACAAATTTTCTTTTGTCATCTTCTAGCGTTTCTAGTTCGAAAAAAGACTAGCTACTCTAAAATCGATAAAAAAGTACTTAAAGGATACTTTGACGTAAACCACGCAGAGTGGTAACTAAGATTTTCAATGCGGGGAGTCTCAACAGAAAGACGGTCCGTGGCCAGCGCGAGCGCGCTTGTAACGGAGATCTAAGAACGTCTGTGGGCGGAACCCTTAACACAATCCAGGGCTAGTCAGGGAGTCAGAGGCAAAACCCCCTGAAACTAAAATTAAAGCTTTTGGCCTTACAGACATCAATAAAGGATATACAATTTTGTTGATAAAAAGTATACTCAAAATGCACCATTTTAATTTTTAAGCCAATTATATAGCTGGTTTTCATTTTTTTTGCAAAATTTAATACTGATTTGCTAATGGTGATTGGTTGCAATTAAGCCTAAACCATACACACTACACAGTGTAATTTTTCGGATGCATCATCACAGCCATTTGGTTTGGCATTATAGTCATTTTTATTTTTGCATTATGCATAGCCAGATAACATAACTTAAGTTCAATTTCTTATTAAACTTTGTCTGAAATTATCGCTAACTATTTACTTAAACCTATACATAATTTTTTGTTAGACTTCTAGCAAATTTAAGAAATATGTCGACTTTGTGCGTTTTATCAACCATGATCACATTTTGCATTTGGTTATATACAGGGTGCGGTAAAAAAGTGGCCCCAAAGTTTTTCGCTGTTTTCTCAGCAACCGTTTTAAATTTTAATTTGAAATGTGACACGTTTATTTAATAAAACATTTTTTATCTAACTGTCAAATAAAATTTGTTTTTCTTGAAAAAACGACGAAGTTATAGATTTTTTAACATGGCCGCCTACCGATTTTTCAGCATTTAAAAAATGTTCCGGCTACAACACCAATTTAATAACATCGTTGAAACAACACAGTTAAATAATGATTAGATGCCAGAATGCCATTGTCACTGTAAAAGTTCAAAATGTCCACTGCCAGCTCCAAGCTACAACACTAGCCTCCAGTCGCCTTATTTGAAAAATCTTTCACAGCCTTGTCAATCGGTCCCTGTGGCAGGTTGCCCCAGATAACCTGAAGTGCTTCCTTGAGTTCGGCGCTTGTTTTTGGCTTTGTTTTAAGCTTGCTGTAAGCCTCCAACATTGCACCCCATACGTGATAGTCCACTGGTCCAATTCGTCGAATTTGGAGGCCATTGGTCTTTTGTAATGATATCTGGACAGCTGGCCCGCAGCCAGTTATGTGCGCTGCGCGGCGTTGCGCGCTGTGTGTGCTGACGCGCCGCCCTGGTGAAGGACGAATCCGGTGGGCAGCCGGCGACTGCTTTAAAGGAACGATAATTTAATGATAATTTTTAAACAAAATAAATTACTGTTTATCAAAACATTACTGTTACGTCATCAGCAGTAACGTGGTAACCAGTTTTTGAAAATTAAATAGCATTTTTAGCTTAACCATTTTTAATGCTGAAAAATCGGTAGACGGTCATGTTAAAGAGTCTATAATTTTGTCGTTTTATTTGGCAATTCAATGTAAACGGTATCAGCAAATAAATTTATAAAATTTTAAATTAAAATTCCAAACGGTTGCTGAGAAAACAGCGAAAAACTTTAGGGGTCCACTTTTTTGCCGCACCCTGTACAGTTACGTCTATGATACCAATAGGACATAAGTGTACTACTAGCTGTAGCGGGTGTATTAGCAGCGTCGTTGTCGTTGTCTGTAACAAAACTTATTGTGGCAAAATGCAAGTCGTAGGGGGTCGACGATGCTACTGTTGGATAGGTCACTGGCGACTTCCTATAGGCTGTCAACAGAAACCATGTCTACATCTGCAGCGGTTTCCCGATAGTTGAATTCGTCTCAAATCACGACGTAAGTTTGCAGTTTGCACATGTTTGTATTACGGTCACCAATACATCTGATTTAGCGATATACATAAATTGGTAATTTTTTTGTTTCCAATGTTTAATAAAGCATCTTGTTCTACTAAGCTGAGTATTGGTATGTAATAGTTTAGCCTGGAACAGAAACTGCTATAGGCTGCAGCGCGTCCTGTTTTATCATTCATTACGCAGGCGCGGAGAATCAAAAAAGCCAACAATGTCAGAAATTCGCGTAGTCAACGTACACCAAATGCAATAAACTCACGTAGTAGATCTACGCCAACTACGTACGAGATGTTGAATGTTGTGAACCGGCAATCAGTATTCACGACTAACCAATCACGAGCCAGCGCACCTGCTCAGCAGGCGAATGACATGCAGCAGCCAATTAGACAAAGTGTTTACGACAATTACGCAAATATGTCTCAACCGTCAAGATCAAATGTTTACAATGACGTTACGACACCTATGGCTAATGACTAATACACTTAATTTTTACCTATAATGATTTTAGTTTTTTTCGCTAAAAATCTCATTACGATTGTGCCCAGAATGTTTGCTTTGTCTGTTTACCACATTTATCCGTTTGTCTATCTGTGTTTTGTTTGCCATTAACTAGTAATGAGCAAATGACAGTTTCATTACAGTCTGTGGCTTTGCATATGCTTATATTTTACATAAACGCTTCAATAAAGGCCTATATTTAAAATCAATACAGTTATTCTGTTATTTCTGGAGCACATGATTACGTGTTGCTTTTTTTGGTTCGTTTTTTGTCGACTGCATGCCTGTGTGTGGTTGCGATTGTGTTAACTTTAATGCTTTATCTTATGAGAAACAAGATAATGTTCATATGAACACGGAGTCTGTCCAACGCATTTCGACAGTTTACAGTATATGTCCGTATAAATATAATCAGTGAGCTGTTTAGACTGGTAGAAAAACCAAACAGTTTAATTTCAAATTGTACAGCAGCAATGATCCTCTCATCCTTCTGTAATATTTTAACTGAACAATAAACATTGTCAGTTACGACACCATTCGATTCGTCATTAGCGCTTTACTATAAAAGGTCCATCGTCACCATGCATCTATATTGCACAGTTACGAAGATATGGCGCCTCAAAGATAATAAGGTCACGAGTTTGACCTTTTGGGGTCACGTGACGTCATCGGTCACGCGACCATTCGACTCGAGGGGGGTCGATTTCCTATGGGTGATCCATGGCGACCATGCGTCCATCTGGCACCGGGGAAGGAAAGATAATGGAAATAAGATGGGAAAGAGAAAGGAAAAGAGAAAGGGAAGAGAAAGGGAAAGTGGAAGGGGAAGTAAAAGGGAAAGAAAATGGGAAAAGGAAAAGGAAAAGAAAAAAGGGGAAAGGGACGGGAAAGAAAAATGGGGAAGGAGAAATGGAAAGAAAAGGTAAAGGGAAAAGAAAAGGGGAAGGAGAAAAAGAAGGGGAAAGGTAAAGAAAGGGGAAGGTGGAAGAAAAAGAGCTTAAGAAAAGTTGGACGCACAGACGGACGCACGGACACTCAGGTGATTTAATACTCTGTCCAATGCTATGCATAGCATTGGAAAGACAATTAAACACGTACAACCATGCTGCAGCTCAAATACAAGCAGTAAACATCCTGAAACAGAAGGTCACATGTCAAGGTACAATCGAGGTCGAAAGGTCAACTTATTTTTGTGTGTGAATGGGGTTTATATTAAAGTCGGATTGTAAAAAAAAGTTTGTCATGCATAGTATAATACAATATGCAAACCATTTATGCACAAAATTCTAATACGTATTAAGCATTATGGAAAACAGAAAAAATAGGCCTGTACGACAGCAAAAAATTCGAATCCAAATGATACCTATAGCAAACAATAGGCCCTATAATGTTATTATCGTTCGAGTACAATGTAATACACCACAATTGCACATATTACAATAAAGTTTTACGTTTACAGAAATCGCTTCAAAACGTCACTGTCTATCAAAAACAGCAAATATCATTAAGTTCAAAAATAAGATTATGCCCGGCCTAACTTTTTTTGTTGTAATTGATTCAACTATTGCATTTTTGTTAAAATAGGCTACGTGCAAAAACACGTGGCGTGTAAAACATTAAACATCAGTAAAACACGCACAATAAAATATGTCTAAACATCGAAGTTTCTACAACAAAAATATCTACGTTGCTTAAAAATCTAACATTTTTACAAACTTATACAAAACAATTTTACAGCATCGGGTTCCGGCCGAACAAGCTTTTGTGCGCATCTGAGTTTTACGTCTAACGTCTGACATTTGATAGCATGAATTGAACAAGTAAGCCTTGCGGAGCTTGCCCAAATTCTAAAATTAGTCGTTTGTTTCCATGCTGCAGTTTG
>Ga0209671_1009776_pt1 | contig 10058 bp, 5 predicted proteins | sample WorMetHERISLAND2_2_FD_187401 | JGI IMG/M metagenome (GOLD analysis project Ga0209671, IMG submission 187401) | Marine gutless worms symbiont microbial communities from Max Planck institute for Marine Microbiology, Germany - Olavius geniculatus... | ecosystem: Host-associated > Annelida >... | reverse complement strand
CGATCTTGATACGAATAAAAAGCTCATCACTAGTGCTTGTTATGATAGGCAGCATGCCTATGGAGATCTGCAACCATTTTCACAAAAGACTGGCCAACAACGGTAAAATTTTAACAGCTTTTACTGGGGTACTGCTCTTTGGTGCTCTTGCGCGCAGGTTTTCTTGAACCTAGAAAATCGAGACTTGCATCGTCAGAAGCTACGATCAGTGCTGAAAATTTCATCGATCAAGATTTTGTTGGAACCATTACTGGAGGAGGTCAGTAGAAAACATCATTTCATTTAGGTATTAGTGGCAAAAATACAAGAAATTTGAGCTAATGCTCACGAGAAGCACGGAAGCCATAGGCTTAGGCCCTATGGCAATTCCTGTTCGCAAACTGTCAGTCTATCTCCAGCCATTTTGCTGCAACTCGCGATCCATTCTGGGCGTGTGCGCTGCAGTCAAAGATCACAAAAATCAATAAAACCCCTTATTTTGGAAGTTCAGGATCTTTCAGTCATCGATCTTGATACGAATAAAAAGCTCATCACTAGTGCTTGTTATGATAGGCAGCATGCCTATGGAGATCTGCAACCATTTTCACAAAAGACTGGCCAACAATGGTAAAATTTTAACAACTTTTACTGGGGTACTGCTCTTTGGTGCTCTTGCGTGCAGGTTTTCTTGAACCTAGAAAATCGAGACTTGGATCGTCAGAATCTACGATCAGTGCTGAAAATTTCATACACAGCTTGTCCTTGTCTATCTCGGTTGATTTTGGTGCAATTCGCTACTGAAATGTTTCTTGCAGCCCGAAATTGCAAAAAAATGCATAGAAGCCCCTATTTTGGCATTCAAGCTTTCCAAGGTCATTGATTTCGGTGCCAATTGAGAGCCAGTGTATGACTTCCTATTAGTGATTAATAGTAACTTATGCCCTATCTCACACCATTTCTGAGATATGGCAATTTATTGCCTGAAAATCGCAAATTTTGTCTACCCCCTCTCATTTAGCACCCCTGCTTGGGGTGTCCCCTGTGGAATTTATGGAAAAGTTTTATGGATCCAGAAACTAGAGTCTTTCATGCAGCCGATGGTGAAGATTTGGTGATCTTAGCTTGCACAGTTTTTGGCTGATCCACCCATGTGACGGACAGACAGACGGACAGATCATATGAATGGACGGACAGACAGAGTTACGATGGCTAAGACGTGCTAAATCAGTAAATGCTTTCGCGTGTAAAAATGGTTAGCTTATAAAGTAAGTACGTAAATAAGTATTTAAGTAAGTAGTCCCTAATAAAGCACTTTATTTAACTCGTACCAGATGCAAATGCTGCAATAAAATACTGCGAGTGATTAGCATCATCAAATTATCTTTTCCGTTAATTGTTTTACTACAACTTGGTGTAGTGATGCACACAGGGTGTTGTACATTGTTCCAATTACCATAAACTTTGTTGTAAATTAATTTTTTTGGGTGTACAGTAGAAAGAATTTTTAAAATTGTCAGTATCAGTTAGACGGTATTGTTGTCTGGGTGAGTGTTGAATAACTAACACTGCATGAACTGCATGCTGTTAATACACAGTAGCTTACATGCAATGCATGCACTTAGTTCATGTTGGTTGGACAAGAAGCTGCTTTAACAGGGTGTTTACTTTTCAGCTTTTCTTTCAGTTAGTGCTCTTGTTTGGCATGATTCCTTTTGAATTTTTGATAAACCATACTGAGGCTAGAATCTTTTGGAGAGCTGATAGTCACGATTTTGTGATCGTAGCTTTTTGACACAGTTAGGGTTTGACAGACAAACAGACAGATGGATGCCTTTGCAATAGCTAAGACAGGCATTCTGCACAGCAAGCCGTGCTGACACCCTTTAGAAATGAATATGTTCAACATACAGTGCAAGAATATAGGTGTGCAATGTCAACTAAACATACTGACAATACAAAGCCATGTGTTATGTATGTAGATTCCGCAACTGTGATGCACGTCATTCCTGGAGGCAATTCAGTCACCGGCGTGACGTCACTTGGTGATGACGTGTTCGTTGTACGTTGCGCATACAGTCAGCAGAAGATTGAAGTGTACGATGCCAAGACCTTTGCATTCCAGCGCCACATCACAGTTCCTGGACTGGGTGTCTGGTGTTACGGTTTAGTGGCATGCTCCTACAACAGATGTCTATATGCGTCTGACTATGACAATGCCAGCGTACACAGAGTAGAGCTGTCAGATAACAATGCTGTGATGGAGTGGTCTGTGGCACGCGGTCCACGTGGTCTGTCAGTGAACAGTGAATGCAACGTGATTGTCGTGAGTCGATATGAGTGTAAGTTGCAGATATTTACAACTCATGGAACTCTACTACAGGATGTTCAACTGCAGGCTGATATTGAAGGTCCCTGGCATGCTGTTGAGCTGCCTACCTCCAATCGTTTTCTGGTCAGTCATGGTCATGGTGACTCATTGCATCGCATCTGTTTGGTGGGAGTTGACGGAGCTGTGGATCGTAGCTATGGTCGGCAGAAAGGATCTGAGCTGTCACAGCTGAATGCACCAAGAGATGTAGCAGTAGACAGGGATGGACGCGTTCTTGTTGCTGATCATAACAATGACAGACTGTTGGTGATGGATCGGTCACTGTCCAGTGCTCGTGAGATGTCTGTCAGTCTTGATGCAGGTCTGGACTGTCCTGACTGTCTGTGGTTTGACCGGTCCTGCAGACGTCTCTATATTGGCGAATGTCGTATAGGAGGACGTGTGATTGTCGTTGACAGTTTGAAAAACTTTACCGCAACTCAGATGTAGGCCATTATTGCGGCTTTTTGTGTCATTTGAGTTCACTCTTTGGACAGGTCTTTTTATACCGGATCAGGCCATTAATTGAGGCCACTTTGTTTTGTGGTATTTAGCTTCAGGAGTAGTATTGTTCTGATCGGCACCAAATTTGGCAACTCACCCTTGTTGTATTTTTTAACATGAAACCAAAATTTATTGGAATCAACTTTGGAAGACGAAGTGGAGCCATATAATGACAACAGTGAAATGATTCATTTAAGTATCGGAAGTGGGACAGTATCTCCATGGGGTTACTTCTTGGCTATCCCTCACTATAGTCATAACAGTTTTGTCACCTTTAATTTGTTATTTTAATTTAGTCATTATTGTTGCTTTTAGTGCTGCCTTTAGTTTTGATTTTGTTTTTGACGGACTTCCTCGCATCAGCTTGCACAGTACACAGCAATATCATGGCCTGTCAGTTTTCAGCTGACAGGCTGAGTGATTGTTGTTGACAATTTGAAAGACTTTACTGTAACCTAGGTGTAAGATGATATCGTTGCTTGTTGCTTGGCGATATTTGAGTTGTCGTGACAAACAGGTTTTTAGCCGATTAGTCTTGTGTCTCTGTGTAACAGGTATTGTGGCTAGGTGGTACGTCATGTTTGAAGGATGAACTGGGGTTGCCTGACTGTTGTCCTACGGTGTTAATTCAGACCCCATATGACTCACCCATTACCACAAATGGGGGTAATAGCTGCATCCTCGAATACTTTTGTTGCAGATTGTGGCCAAACAACCCCAGTTAGCATGATCTTATTCTTCAAGATCTAGTGCAGCTCCTTTTGGTAATATTGCACTGTTAATATTGATATCAGAAGAACTTATTAGCGCCGCCTGACTCCATCCAGTGACCATCGTTGTTGACCTCCTTCGGACACCTGTTCTCCCAGAATAATGGTCCCTGTACTGTATTCACCCAAAATTTTCCATGGAACGTTAACGCCTTTGAACTGTATCATCGGAATGGCTACTGTTTACAGGCTATAGACATTTACCAATGCCTCTGTTATCAACCCGACTGAATACCTGGTCTGCAGATAGCTCTGTAATCATTGCAACTATTGTCACCCCGTAGGAACTTAACCAATGCTCTGTACAACTGTACCATCACCTTATTACACCTTATTTTTCCAAAATATGCATCCCATACCCAGTGTGTGATTTGCCAGGGGAGTTTGGGGTTTTACCCTTCCCCTCTGGATGATGATGACCTATCCAACTTGCATTATATTGCATAAAACATTAAAGGTGTCTATCTGAAACCTGTTGCAGAAGCTGGTGACCCCCCACCCACTGTTTTTTTTGACAAATTGAACCCTGTCCACCCATACTTCCAAAAATGCATGTCGCCAGGCAGTGCAGTTGGCTATTCTGGCGACAGCTGGACTTTTATGCAATCAACTGCTGTGTTATGTTTATTCCGTGATTGCTAGAAGTTTGTGTTTTTGTGAGCATTATTTTCTCAGAGAAAACAAGTGTCGATCAAGTCAGATCTATTCGCTAATGTTGCTACATTAGCATGGACCCCTTATGCATTGTACCAGGCCTATTAGTGCATAGGTCACCACTGGAATTATTCTGAAGTCGTTACAGTCAGATGGCCTACTGCAGCTGTATGGGCTGGTGAAATTGAGTTTCCATCGCGTATGGTGTGCTTGTATTATAGCCTATACACCTCTCACCTTTATAATATGCAGTCATCAGTTCATTGGTGTCGAGTCACGGTGATAGACGGCAGTTCCTCTCCCCTAAATTTTAGCTTGTTGGCAAATATGTTTTCTGGTCAAAAATTTCTGAAGTGCAAAATTTTGGCTGGAGATGCCCCGTTTGGGGCAAATATTTTGAATTTTGAGCATCCATGTTTCATCTTCAGAAATTCGCAGATGTCTGTGTTGCAAAAATTGCAATTAACTTCTTGCCCTCGACAACCTGTTTAATCCACGATGCCGCTGCAGTTCTAATAAACTGTTTACCATAAAATATTTGTAGCCAGGGGTGGATGTACAGTGCACTGTTCAGTACACCCTCCAGAATCCAAGAAATATTTTAATTAAATTTTGCATGACAGTGTGACAGTGTTACTTAATGTATAAGACTTACAGGCCACAGTAGTAACCTGTGTGTGACATTTGTGTTTCTAACATAGATGCTTTGTAAGAAATGTGAGCTTTTAACTAGGTCATAGCAAGCAATTTTTGACGTTCTACGGCTATGCTCTAGCCGTCTATGGCACTATTTCGTCCGTCCATCCGTTTTTGTGTATCTCATGGATGTACTGTGGCTGAATGGTGTGGGATAGTTCGTATTGCTACTGATCCCTAATAGGAATCGCATATGCCCTTTCAGATGAGATGAAAATCATTGACCTTGGATGACCTTGAAAGTCAGTACTGCATCAGGAACTGTATAGGCTGTAGTGTATCATCTTCCCTAGTGACGGCTAGGCTTCTTCACAAATAGGAATAATAGGCTTTTTTAGGCTTTTTGCAATAACTGTACTTGTACTTCAATTTCTATCACAATTTTTTAAATTTTTATTTCAAACATTCTAGTTACTTTAATTTTACCGGTATGTGCGAGATTAAACTGACTATCTGTCGTTTTAAATATGCAAATTTAATACTGTATCATCGTATCAAAACTAGCCAGTGTGTCATTATTATTAATCTACAGCTACAGCGCATTATAAAGTGATAATAAAATTTGAAATAATTGCCAATTATTTTTCGTTAAAATTCGAATCGATTCGATTCTGTGGGTATAGGTTCCGCCCTAAATCTAAAAATACAATATAAACATTTGTAGTTTGTAGTTATTCTTTGTGTGTTTGTTTTTTTGGTAGTTTTTTATTTATTAAAAAGGAAATATGGCGGTGGAGATCGAATCGGCCGAGTAAATATGGCTAGATTTTATGCACAAATAAAGCACATATATGGTATTGTATATAGGTTATCAGGTTGTGCAGAAACCATGGACACAAACTGCTACCCGCAAGAATTATGGCTTTTTCGCCCCTTTGCCGGTTCGCCCCTGGCTCTTTCGCCCCCTGGCTCGTTCGCTCTTGACTGATTCGCCCCTTGGCTTTTCCCCTGGCTTGTTCGACCCCCGGCTTTTTCGCCGCCTGGCTTGTTCGCCCCCTGGCTGATTCGCCCTCCCCGTTGAATATATTGAGGCTTGTGTTTCAATTTACATAAAGGCAACAAGTAAGTGTAGCGTCCCGTCACTTGATTAATAGTTACTTCAATTAACGTTATACGTGACAAACTGATTTATAAATGATCAAAGTTCACAAAGTCAGTAATCTTTGGTTTCATTGCAGCGGCGGAACTATTATATGCAGCCTATACCTAGAACGCTCAAAACTCGGCTAATGTGTCAACGTCAAGCTTTCTTTGAAATGAATTCTTACAGGTATATTTGAGTCTAGGCCTAATAACCTCTTGTCGAACGCCTAGATTTATAGACAGCGTCGGACATCATTGCAAACATTCTAAGGCGAGAAAATGCACTAAAACTCAGTATAATAAAATACATGTATAGGCTTAATGATTTTATTTCAGAATTGAACAAAGCATTAAACATTCACACAATCGTTTATTTTCATCATCATGCATAAACTGTCTAGGCCTAAAGACAGTTATTACGTATAAACCTCGATGTCAAATTATTGGTATTTAATGGGGGAGAAACGTCCAAGGTGAGGGGACAAATCAGCCAGGGGCAAACAAGCTGGGGGCAAACCAGCAAAGGGGCGAAAAAGCCAGACACCACCGGCAAGAGGCTGCAGCGGCCATAGGGAAGGTGTACTTTGCGGAATGCGGAAATTTGAAAAGGTGTATTTTGCAGAATTTCACCTGTGGAACGTTCCGCAAATTATACCTTAGGGTTTTTTTGCATTCCGCATTCCGCAAAATTCAAATAAAATCAAATAATCAACTTTGCGTAGTCTTAGGCTTATAATTTGGGTCTTGAATGAACTTAACTCTTGAAACGCTTTTCTCTATTTGAAGTTCGTTAATTCACGAGCATACGCCGGCACATCACACGAGAATGCAAGGTCAACTTACAAACGATTCCTGGCGCGGCGCAAAGACCAAGTTGCTTGCTCAGGTAATTGGGTAGCCTACTGTGTTGTTTCATTTGACCGACCAACTGCCATGAAGGCACGATACAGAGGGCTACAGAAATCAACTCAAATAGGCTTACTGACACAAAGGTTGCCGCTGCGGCAAGGGCCAAGTTGTCAGATTAGGTATTAAGCAGTGCACAAAGACTGGGTCGCTTGCTTAGCTCAGGTAAATATTGCTTTAAATTTGTAAGCTTTCACTATATATATTAGGCTTAATTTGTGTACAGCATCATCGTCATCAATTTTTTTTCTATGTCGCATTAGTTTCAGAAACACACAACGAGGCTTCTGGGCATGGTGGTCGAGCGTTCTGTAGGATTGTACGTACACCTATTCAGTTGACATAACTCAACAACAAGAACATTTTCCGCAATTTTAATTCTGCAAAATCCCTCACTCCGCAAAGAATTTCCACAGGTGAAATTCCGCAAAATACACCTTTTCGAAAGTCTGCAATCCACATTCTGCAAAGTACACCTAAACTATGCATGTGAGGCTTGCAAGACTGGTGACAGTTATACAGCTACTTTGTGGCAGCGCCAGCAACTGATAGCAGACAGCAGTTGTGTCAGTAGCAAATTTTTACTGCAGACAGACAGCAAGAGTTGCTGAAGGCCTTTCTGGCAGAAGATAAGAGTGAAATAAATCCAAAACGAAATTTAGTTACTTCCAGTGATGGTCACAGTGACTAGCAGGATGTCCCACAAACCCGGGCAAAGAAGATGCCCTAAATTGATGTCAACTGCCCTCGCCAGTGATTACCTAACTGCTGATGTCATCTTGGCCAGTGCACCCACCATAAATACAGCTGTATAACCGTTGCTAGCCTTTGCCTGCCTCACCAGCTTTGCATGCATAGTTTAGCATTGCCGGGTTGCAGTGGGGATTATTGTTGTGTCGAGTTGTACCGAGTAGATTGCAGTTTGTTTCATCTTAAGTAGCGTAATGCATATTTGTTATATCAGAAATTGTAGCTTTATTCTCATTCATCTCACAGTGGGGTTTTGAAGCGAGTAATATATGGTACTGAAGTGTAGTGTTTCTGTACGGTATTTATTGTTGGAATTGTCGCATATTGTGCACAGTTCGGTTGTGAGCAATGCATCATCGATTGCCAAGTTTTTACATGACTGTCTGTAGTCTCTGTACCCTGTCTATGGTTATTCTAGCAACATGAATCAGACTTATTATAGCAGCATATTTCAGTTGGTAGTTTTTTGTTGTATAAATTTTACATTTATTCGGTTTATTGGTTGTTGGTATGTTGTGGTTAGTGTTGTCCGGCTGATTGAGCAGTACTTGAAAGAGAACAACTTAATGAAAACTCTAATTGTGCTTCAGGTTACTCTTTTGTTTCAAGCTTTTTTTACCACTTATTTATCTCCTATCTGACTTAGGTCCGGTTTTTCCATTGCCAATCAAATCAAATTTGATCTCCGATTTACTGATCTTCAATTAACTTGGTGTTCAGAATTGATCGTTGATAAACCGTGTTTCGTTTTTCCATACATTTTCGATCTCCAATTACGTGATCGGCAATTAGCTGATTTGCTGTCAGCTGAGCCTACTTTATGCCAATCTCATTGGCTGACAGTGACCTCAATTTGTGGTGTTGCGCTACGATGTCTGTGATGAAGATTTACCATATGACCGTACGTTTTGATTGATTTGACTCATTGGAACTGTAGTGATTGTTATTAAACTCTACATTATGCAGTGCAAAATAATGGTGGTGAATTCAGCTGTTTTTGGCACTGTGCAATGTTACTTTTTTTATTGTACTTGTTTAATGAAATGAAAGCTGCACAACTGTATTCATTGTTTATGAATGCTGCTGGTATATTTTTCCATGTTGCAGGAGGAGACAGGTATATCACTGAACACAGTAGACTCTGTTGATAGCTTTGTGTCAGACATCAACAATGGTCACTGGGATACGGTTCTTCAGGCAATTCAGTCACTCAAACTTCCTGATCAGAAACTGATCGACCTTTATGAACAGGTACAGGCTATTCTGCAGACATTTATGCTTTGAACTGTGCATTTTCCGGTTTGATATGGAAGCTGATAATCTTGTGATTTGCACAAATAGTTGCTTTGGAAGTCATTATCTCATCAGTTGTTGTGACAGAAATTACTGTAGCTTGCTCTGTTTATTTCTTTATGAGGATTATACCCTGCTAAAACCATTGGATTGAATGAGATGCAGTTTTACAGGTAGCTTTATGTGTCCTGAATTGACAAATTAACATTGTGTTCAACCAGTGCCTTGTTCTGTTGTGTGAAAAAGGTTATTGGAACCCCTAGTCATAATCTGCATTGCACATTGCAGACATCCAGACATGCAAACGACAGCATCAGGGTTGCAAAAAAAACCCAGAGCCCAACCTGGTGTGTTTTATGGGTTTTGGCTTTTCTGTTTTCTTTAAGTTAAACTGGTTTGCAAAAAAACCGAACTTGGTGGGTTTTAGGATTTTTGCACGTTGTCAGTTGTTGACTCATATGAGTTTCTGTTTGCTTCATACAGCGTAAAATATACCAACATTTGCAAATTTTTATATTTAAATGTTTATCAAAAAATTAGTCACAATAAACTATTTTAAGAGCAAGAAACAAGAAACCGAAATTGGATTAAGATTGGGGTGGGCTTTTGGCTTATTTTAAGTGGGCTTACCCCAAAAAACTCAATGGATACCTGCCCAGGTATCTCAATGCTAGCAGCAATGCCACCCAGGCTTTAGGGTCATTGACTTGTTTGCTGATGTTGCTGGTTTGTGGTCTGAATGATGTTGGTTTATCATGGTCTAGATTGTGTTGGAGTTAGTGGAACTGCGAGAGCTCGGTGCAGCCAGGTCACTGCTGCGACAGACCGACCCTATGATAATGATGAAGCAGCAATATGCCGACAGATACATTCACCTTGAAAACATGCTCGCACGATCTTACTTCGACCCACGAGAGGTGAGTTATTATTATTTTTTTTAACCCTCGGTACTCCGTTCCCGAGGGAGCCTAAGCCTATTATTATTATTATACTCGGTTTATAATGCATGTTAGGTCTTTCACAACATGAAGAATTTCAAGCGCAAAATTAATCTC
>Ga0209671_1009774_pt1 | contig 10059 bp, 4 predicted proteins | sample WorMetHERISLAND2_2_FD_187401 | JGI IMG/M metagenome (GOLD analysis project Ga0209671, IMG submission 187401) | Marine gutless worms symbiont microbial communities from Max Planck institute for Marine Microbiology, Germany - Olavius geniculatus... | ecosystem: Host-associated > Annelida >... | reverse complement strand
ATTTCTGCAAAAAATTGTGTAGATCTAAGCAGTATTTCTGAAGTTAGAAGCTATATAACAGAGTGGCCCCGTTTTTGGGGCCACCCTGAAATCCGTGTTCGTATGAACATTATCTTGTTTTTTCAACGTTTTTTTAATTTTTTTAAAAACGTACATGGAAAATCTTATCATGAACTTTAGAAGCATTTTTGCAACCAAAGCAACAAATTAATACGTCATAGTGATGGTACTTTTCTTAGTTCAAATATATTAAATAAAAAGTCTTTTATCCAGTATATTTGGTTAGTCTAATGCTATGATCTTATGACAAGACGGTTAAATTAAATTTAAATAAAGTTTTCTTTATCTATACTATAGTTCCATGTATAGGCCTACTGCATCTATAGCATTAGGCCTATACATGGAACTGTAGTATAGATAAAGAAAACTTTATTTAAATTTAATTTAACCGTCTTGTCATAAGCATTAGGCATTAGGCATGAGGTTAAACGAATTATGGCCAGGGTATTTTTTATTCAACGTCTTTTTTCAACGTTTTATATTTTTTCCACGATTTCACGTTTTATAACGTTTTTTTATATTTTTTCTGGAACGTTTTTACATCTGTGATACATATGTATTGGGCTTCGTTAAAGAAAGTTCGCACGTCGTGAGCACAGTTAATGCCGCTATATCATTTTATCGCTCACCTCCCTTACTGCATTTTACCGCCGACGAGCTTTTCCGGTCGCCGCTGCTAGTGTCTGGAACAATGTGTTCGAACACGTCACCTCCGCACCATTCGTGACTGTTTTCCGGTCCCCCATACTCAATTTGTTACTAATTAGGTAAGTAAGTAAGTAAGTGAGTAACAAGTAAATTTATATAGCGCATAACGTTGAAAAGTTTCTAATTCGCTAATATGGTAACACGATAGAATTATAAAATGATAATAATATTAACCTTTATAAGCTCTGGTAAAGTTAAACTCCAGTACTGTTAACGTCTGGCAAAAAGTGGAAAAAAAGAAAATTGCAAAGTATAAAGTTGATACTCTGCTATAGGCCTAAGCACGAACGCATGTTGCAGAGAGAAGAATCACAGTGCAAAGCATGCATGGCTTCAAACGCCACTGCACGCACAACATCATTCTATTGCTTTATACGTCATCTAAACCCGCTTATGGCGGCATCTTTTCTTCTTGTTGCACGCAATGGAGATGTGCGCGCTATCAACATTTTCAAATCAAATACCGCTCGTAATGCTCACCGGTACATTGCAAACTCGCCGGATTTTTGCTAAGAACTCACGTTAAATTTACCTAGGCTATAGTTAAAACTTAAAACTAATATGCTGCGTTTGTTCGGCTTTACATGCAATGTACATGTAGACCTATTATTTTGCGTAATTTTGACTATGTGACAACGATTTGTATTTGTTGATGTTATTGTTGCCTTTTGTTTAAACCAATTTGTATCATTTGTTTTATTATTCTGCGGTAAATGAAGTTGTCTACTGGGGTGTTTCAACACGATTTTGTTCAGAAACATTTTTTAGAATCTCCCAGGGGGTTGCATTCGTGGTTCTATGGGTTAACAAATGTCACTTTTGCTGATACAAATAACAGGATGCAATTCTGTCATGCAGCATACAATACCGCTACTGTCAGTATCGCGATGTTGTCGATATCGGTTTATCGCGCATCTCCAATACTGGCAATTCATCGCATTTGCTGCGTGCGGCGCGACCGTCGGCTTTCAATGTAATTCTCGGATCAATTGAGTCTATTGATTATCACGATTGCAAGCTCTGTGCGTGCTTAAACGGCTCAGAACGAACAATCATCGTATTTATTTTCTGCTCCTAAATGTTGCCTTTAATGTTTTCTACGTTCTTACTGCCCACGGAAGCGACAGCAGAATTGCTTTTAGCATTGTCGCTAAGTTTTTTCTCTGTTTATTTGTTTTCCTGTTACCGAGATAAACCTCTGAATTACATAAACCTCTGAATTTAGTCCAATGAAGTTTCGCGCGAACATGTATTTTAACAACCATTAAAAATTTATTGAATATTAATGTCATAGGTCAAAGGTCAAGATCATATAGGATTTTTTGTGCGTTTTTGTCTGCATAATTATTAGACGCTAGCGAGGATTTGACTTGTTTTATTTTTACTGAATCGCTTATTCGTAAAATAACTATAAGTATGTAAATTCATTAATTAAAGGCCCAAATATATTTCACGTCATTTTCAACAGATTTTTAAATTTGTCTTACTGGCACAGACCGTGGAAAATTTGCGATGAAGCTGTCATTAATCAGATCTCACCACAGCCGAAGCGTGTCGCTGGTGTAATACTTTTTTGGGCCACGGTGTATTTACGACGGCTGTTGTCGTGTGCACGTGAACAAAGGGAGACGTTCACTAGTATCTATACAATCGAAGGCATAATCAAAGTCGTGGCTCGCGGTTTCCTACTGACCGAGTTCACGTATCTACGAGACGCATGGAATTGGTTGGACTTCATCGTCGTTTCGCTGGCGTAAGTACACGTCTGGATGCAGCCTAATTTGCAGAATTTCTTAAATCGTTCCTAGGAAAAAGCTATACGTAAAAGTCTGACGCAGAAATATCTGATGAACAAAATGCGATTGATAAAATTTCCTTGGAAAAACGTAAGAATAACTTTTTGCAAAAAAATAGAACAGCTTTTGGGGTGACTTTAAAACGTTTAAAAATTAATTTTTAGTGGCGCTCAGTTTTATATTTTTTGTCATTTTTAATATAATTTTTTTAATTTAAAAAAACAATTGTACATGACAACAACTATTTGATAAATAAGCAATGCTGTTTTTTATCTCTATATATCTATCACTTTTTCTGTCTGTTTGTTTGTCATTTTTGGCGAATAAACGTATTTATTTTCCTAGTTAAGACAGTGACCGGCTTAAACGTTAACGCGACTGTAAACATTGTGAACAAAGTGCAGTGGGACGGCTTATTCTGCGCGCTAGACGGTAGAAATGTTGACTTCTACCTCGAAACATTAGAAGTATCAATTATTGATTTTCGGACACCTCAAAGGACAACGTCTCAAACATCTGCTCTAACTGCGGGCTGCTGTTGTAAATAAAACATGTAAAATATGTATGTACGGAGTGGGCCAAATCCGGAGCGTTTTCGAGCGCTAATAACGGGTAACGATAAGAAAGCGTGTGATGGGCCTATGTTAAAAGTTTTTTGGCCATTCATGTATGCATGTTATTTAAATTAGTTGCATTAATCAGATCTGACACTAATAAGCTTTCACGGTTAATATGGCTGAAAATTGTTGTCGCGTTTTTAAGGTAGTGCAGGAACACTAACTGTGCATGTTAGGTTGGGTAATTAAACTCGCTGCAAACAATTTGTGGCTTGGCGCTATGCTTGCAAAAAGTACGACTATCGTTTGACACACATACGTCCAAATTACTGGAGATAACAGAACGGGATTTTATGAGACATGGTATAAACGCATTGAAAACAGTGTCCGCGGCTGACTGAGGGCTGTGGTATGTCTTATGGCTGCACCGGATTGACAGTGGACACAAACATAGCTTTTACGGTATCATTAATTTGCTCGTGCGAATTAGGCGTCATGTCCGACATTGCAAAATGCTAGACAAACTAAGCTACCGGTTGCAAAGTCTGTACTAATGTATGCCAACTGTGGCAAACGCCCAGACCTACTGGTTTTAGGCCAAATCGATTTTGTGTATTTCTACTCACTTCTTTGTAGCGTGGTCTGTCGTCTGTATGTTTGTCGTCTATCACAGTCGTGCATACTGCTTAAATCGATCGACGGATTTACATATCCTTTGGCAGGCACACCTCTGAAGTTCAAGAACACATTACGTTAGTTGAGGATACCTAATTCCCTGGGGGAAAGGAAAATTAAGTATCGAACGTTTTAACAAAAAACATGCAGTTGCAAATTGCCGTTGCTTCCAGCGAATAAAAAGGAAACGATTTCGCCCGATACCAAATGACTTTGGTTAGCCTACCACTTGTTACCTTTACCTGCAGCGCTAAAAGTAACAGAGTCTGTGAACATCATCGACCGTTCGCGAACTTGCTACGTAAAGTGATAAACGACAGCAGACGGTCGGACTTCTGCTAAACAAATTAGAGGAAGGGAATATTGCCAGCTGAAGGGCGGGGCAAATGGAGGGAAAAGGGCGGAGGGGGACCTGAAGGAGAGAAAAAGCACGTAGAAGGTTGGTCGGTGGCGTTGTCTCCAATTAGCGCTAAATTTGATTGCGACCGTGCGTGAAGCGAACGTGCTTACTGCATGGATTTCGTAGCCGTTTGCTCAGTTTTTTGACCATCTCCATCTTTCTTCTCCTCTTTCATCCTCTGTGTCCGTTTTGCCCTTTCTCTTTTAGTGGTGTCGCGGCAGGAGGGGCCGGGATCAAAACTGTAAATTTATGGCTGTCGAGAAATTGTCCGAAAATCTGTCGTAACGTAGAGTGTTGGGCTTACGATTAAGAGATTGTGGGTTCGAATTCCGGTCGGGTTGCTTAAAAGGGCGACTGTCCGCGGACAGGTAGGCTAAACGGTTTCAGTCTAGATTAATTCAGTTTTTCGTCCATTTAGGGTAGGTAAATCGAGTACGGGCTTGTCTGGCTGGGGTTAACGTCGGACACGTTCACCCGTGTCTGTTGGCAGACAATACTGCGTGATTCCATATGGCAGGTGACGCACAGTAGCTCTGCGATGTATTTTCCATAAAGAACTATACACATCCTTTAACTTGTACCTTTCATTAATGAGGTTGATAATTCGGTAATTGGTTGGTTTTTGTTGCGGTACAGCTACATAACGATGGCGTTTCCGATGGGAAACTTGGCGGCTCTGCGCACATTTCGAGTTCTACGCGCTCTGAAGACCGTCGCCGTTGTCCCCGGTTAGTGGTCGCAAATTTTTCGTAAACTTTTTTTCTTATCGCGAAAAAGTGACACTCGCGGATATAGGCTAGCTGACAGCTCTTAAATGTGTTTAAAATTTGAGGCGCTGAATCAATGTGTATTCATTCATGTTGTTTCAAGTTTTCGTGAATTGGGCTTGGATAATAAATTGTCATTGCTACTGCGGTTACTGTGACGCCGTGTCAGTGGGACGGGGGCAAAAAGGAACAACCCCCGTTAGATTTTTGGGAAAATCTGTTTAGGAAAACTGTCGTTCAAAAACGCAAAATTTATGCTTATTTTCTGGTTGACAATGCACATTCGATGCTTAGCTGTCTAGGCTGTTCTGCTGCTTTTTAAACTGACATAATGGTGACATTTTGGACCGAATTTACGATATAAAATGTAGATTCTTTACTGCTTAAATTTGCATGTAATGACCAAGCAGCATTTGCTTTTTTCCTACTGTTGCAGAGTTACGTATTTTTAGCGAAACAAAATCCTGATTAAAAAACAACTTGTCACTGACGTACGATTTACAACCAAAATCTGTAGTTAACTGTTTTCCTAGTATTTTCGTCATTGTAGCCTATTTATTGTCAGTAATAATTACATTTTTATAGGTTTAAAGACAATCGTCGGTGCCTTAATGGAGGCGGTGCGACGTCTACGCGATGTGATGATTTTGACCGTGTTTGTTCTGTCGATTTTCGCGCTGGTCGGCCTACAGCTTTACCAGGGATCATTGCGTCACAAGTGCGTCATCCGGCCCAACGTTCCACTAAACGCCTCCGAGCTTGTTGCCTTCAATGAAAATTCCAGTACGCAATGATATAGCGCAATTTCTAGCAATATGTCAATTTCGTTTCGTTTAAGCCCAAATTCCGTTACACCGACTTTGCGACAAAGTCTGTGACACAAAATAAGGCACAAATTATGAAGATCCGCGAGTCAAATCATGTCGCTGACTTTCATGATTTGTGTCCGCTACATTCCCCGCGAAAAAGTTTTGTTGAAAGTCAACGTAATGGGATTTGAGCTTTAACAAACGTATTTTTGTTTATCAATATGCCTCACAATTGTTGCTATTAGCTGACTTGCTTTTTTGAACTTTCGAAGTAAGGCCTCGTTCTCGTCGACACTTTTTTGCGTATGGCCAAAACTCAACGTTTTTTGCTTTGCTGAAGATTACTAGAACAACAAATAGTACAACAAGCTCTACAATATCTTGACTTGTTGGGATGCTTTGGACTTGCTGTAAGTTTTCGCAGTTTTCGGTTTGTGGTGGATTTTTTTATGCAGCGTGTTGTACAATAATTCGCAGTAAATCGAAGCAAAATTAAATGGAGCGTGGGACTAAGTGATAGCGTTTTTGTATTGATGACGTGTTCAGGTAACTGGTTCAACAACGGAAAGCTATGCGACGACGATGGGTGAGCAACACGACTTTCCTATAATAATCGTTTGTTTATATTTCTTTAAGTAGACGACAGTTCAGTTTTTTAGCGTTCTGACTAAACTACAGCTCAAAAAAATTTAAAATGCAGCACTTAAACAGCTTGCGTCTTGCTACGCGTTATCGCTAAAAAGTTTAATATTTTGGGACAAAATCGTAGACTTTTAATCATTTATTTCATTTTATTTACTACAAGGCTTACAGCCGCACAACATGTAGACACCATATACACAGAAACAGTTTGTTTAGTTAATATTAGTTACAGTAGTTTTTTGTATGAATAAAATAAAACAAACTAAACTTACCAATTGCTAAATCTTGAAAAGCGTTTTGAGCATGGATTAATTAATAATTTTTTTTAATACTCTGCTCGCAAGCTGTGACGACTCATTAATTCGCGCGACTTTTTGTATTATCTGTTTATGTGTTTTGTGGCACTATGTTTTAAGATGAACTACGCTATTAAAAAGCGTGTTCAAAACGGCAGAAGTGAAAAAATAAAACGAAATCAACTGACCTAAAATCCATAGGTTAGTTTGTTGCATTTTAGTTCAATTTATTTTATTACCTCCGCCATGGAGGTAATGTTTTTGCCGGTTTTTGTTTGTCTGTCTGTGTTTGAGCAAGATAACTCAAAAAGTTATGGACGGATCTTTCTGAAATTGCGAGGGTATGTCGGGCATGGCACAAGCTACCAGTGATTCAATTTTGGGAGTGACCAGGAAGGAATCCTGGATTCTGGATTACTTTGAAATTTTCGTTACTATTGCGTTAAAGGGGGCATACGGGAACCGCTGGTAAAGCGAAGATGGTGACGCCACCTGGCGAATAGCTTTGCCTTGGCAGAGGTACCTGCGCTATCCGAGTGCTTTCTATTTTTTTGTCGCACTGAACACACCTTAACACGTGTGATCATCATAACTGGAATGTGACCTAACGTTGCAGCCAGTGCCCGGCCAACTATTCGTGTATAATCGCGGGTCCCAATCCGAACTACGGTTACACTAACTTCGACAACTTCGGCTGGGCGTTGCTTTGTGCCTTTCGACTCATGACCCAAGACTACTGGGAAAGCCTATACCAATTTGTAAGTGCTTTATAAATTTTGTTGAAATTTATCTAAATAGGCATGATTTGGCAGATTTTTGCATTATACTTGATTTAAAGTTGCCGGCCCGATGACGTTGATCCGAGATGTATCCGCGTGACGCTGTTCATTTATTCAGACCGGTTCTATGTGAAAACCCGGAACGTCAAAAACGGGAACGTCAAAACTACGCCACTAAACGAACACTGTCAAAGAGCAATATGCTGTCTCCATCTATAGTACACGGTAGAATAACTTGCAACACTTGGTATATAGGTCTACGTCTACTGCAGGCTCTTCTGGAGCATACGTTCATTCAGTAGTGCAGCCGACAAGTCTGATGCACTATTTATCTAGGCCTATCTACAACATAATGCAAAACTTTTGTACCCGAATTCTGAGGCTAGCTTTAACCCTTAGCTTAACTTTATCCATATAACTATTTCTAACCTTAACTCTAACCCTATATCACTATTTACCGGTATTGACGTTCCCGGTTTTGATGGGACACCGTTCACAGCAATTTTGTTTTTAGATGATAACTAAAGACATTTTTCTTTTTAAAGTACTAGGCCTAATGCAAGCAGCGCATTGGAAGCTTTTCTGACGTTGCTGAGCTGTATTAAAATTTTTTTTCTCTTTACTCACTTACGTACTGGCAAAATAGTTTTATTAATTGTGTGTTGAAACATTTTGGCGTGTAAAGGTGATACGCGCTAACGGGCCAGTTCACATGCTGTTCTTCATCATTGTCATATTTATGGGGTCGTTCTATCTCGTCAACCTGATCCTCGCCATAGCCGCTAGTTCCAGCGAGGAATGGCCGGGCTGAGTTGAAACTGATCTGATTGTTTTATCTGGTCAACCTGATTCTGGCAATAGTCGCCATGTCGTATGACGACTGCCAAAAACAAGATCTTGAGGACGAAGAAGCCGAAGAAGAAGACATGCTGGTCTGATTTTACTTCTGCAATTATAAATATGCTGAAAAAGAAAAAAAAACAATAATAGTAATTCAGCCCTATAACGCTGTTATGTTGCACGAGCGTTTTACATTGTAAAATCGCCCATAAATGGCCATTTAAATTATAACTTTGTCACATTTTCAGTTTATTACTATATTTTTTCTCCGACCAGAACTACTACCGGTGGCCTCAAATAATAAAAAGAAAAAAAACAAAATAATTTGTCGCGTGACGTTGCAAACATGTTCTTTGGGAAAGGAAATACACCCTTAGATAAAAATGTAATATTTTGTTGGTTTTGCATTCCTAGTTAGAGCAAAATCAGACTTTGGGTCAGGTGGAAAGTTAAATGGTCGGTCGTTTGATAGCCAGTTGTGTCAGGAATATTTAAAACAAAAATTATTAAAATCTTGTAGTTGCTCTCAAAGTTACAATCGAAAATGTCGGGGATGTTTTTTTCAGGACACAGCGTATATACTATAGACATAGCGCGTATTTGCGTTTCTGTGAAACATAATATGCTGCACTTTTGTCATAAAACTTTAAGTGAATGATGTTGCTATCAGGCGGAAGAAGCTCGACTTCAGGCTCTGGAGACGGAAGTGGCGGCTGCGCGCGCTCGTCGCTACAGCTTTAACTCAGCCTGGCCATCCCTGACTGGCGCGCTCGTCGCGTGTCACGTGTCTCCGTGCTCTATTCCGTCATCAGTGACGCAATGCATCGTGACGTCATCAGTCGTGACGTCACGGGGGCGGCGGGTCAGCGCCAGTATATGCAGGTCACCAGTACCCCAGCAGCACGTAGGACGTCGACAAGCTCTGCGACGGCGAGGACGACCAGTGGCTGCTTTACTCATTGCCCGTCCTGCTGAGGATAGGAGGTTGAGCTAGGCTGAGACGGTGCTAAGCTGAGACAGCGAGGACGACATCCAACACTGTCAGCGATGAACGCGCCAACAAGAAACCTACGCGACCGTGCGACCGAGCCAGCCCGAAGTCTGCTGACTGCGTCTTGTTACTGGATTCCAAATCAAACAGACGTTACCACTCCATCGACAGCCTTACTGCGCCTCATAAGGTTTTACTTACTTATCGTATTTTTTTCACAATGTAGCTTTGGCATAATTTTTTTTCGTCTGCATCCCTAAACAAACAGGCTTATTTTTCCGCCCGTCTGAGGTAGCTAAGCTTTGGCGCCGTGGAGGTCGTATTTTTTACTGCTAATGTTTTTTGTCTATCGATTTGTTGAAAATAGTTCAAATCTTCTACCGATACACTGTCGTCAGCCGATACACCGTTTTCTGTCGGGTGTCGGCGTAATTACTATGCAGGGAGGTGTAGAAGGCTGAGTTGACCTGAGTGGGTCGCTGTTGTTGCGTGTAGGCGACTAGAAGTCGAAGCCTGCCAGGTTCTTCTGTCGTCATCGTGTCCAGAAAATCGCGTCGTCCGTCGACTCGCGTCGACGTGTCTTCGTGGAGGAAGCACGTCCTTACACCACCCTCCGTCTGTTTGCACGACGAAAACCAACTGTCACACGTGGTTACAGTTCAGTCGTCCCCGCCGAGGCCCGTCTTTTTCCTGGACAGTCTCAGCCTGCCCTACGCTGACGATTCGCTGACCACCACCC
>Ga0209671_1009773_pt1 | contig 10059 bp, 6 predicted proteins | sample WorMetHERISLAND2_2_FD_187401 | JGI IMG/M metagenome (GOLD analysis project Ga0209671, IMG submission 187401) | Marine gutless worms symbiont microbial communities from Max Planck institute for Marine Microbiology, Germany - Olavius geniculatus... | ecosystem: Host-associated > Annelida >... | reverse complement strand
CTATAATTCATCCCTAAGGCGATGAAATTTGGTTAGATTGATCAATCCATCCATCGTCGGTTGCGGCGACCACTGCCGTAGCGTGGGGTCCCTTTGGGGCACAGGGCCCTTGGCACAGTGCCAAGGTGCCACCCCCTAAAGACGGGCCTGGACATATCAAAATTCTGCGGAAAAGGGCAAATTCCGCGGCTCAGCTCGGAAAACTGTGGGCCCCAGTCATAATGCACCAAACTGCGCATTATAAATTGAAAATTTACCATCAGTATAAACAGGGACTTGTGTTCACTTGGCAACCAACCTTAACCACCAATTCAACCATGTGGAGCTAAAATGGCAACTAAAATTACCACCGTGGCCTGACCTGGCTTACTGTTAGACATTAATCAGTACAATGTTCACAAGAATATACTAACTGAACATGCTGCATAGGCACTGACTACACAGAGGTGGCAGGAAAAATGCCCTGGTACCCATGGCACAACCAGACGGAATTACCACTTTTACCCAACTTAAACAATATCTGGAATCAACATCTCACAATTATAAATTCATAAATTCATGACAATCTGCAAAGCATTCGCTCCAACCAGCACTTTTTGTATGGCAAAACAGTAAAATAGTAAGAACTGATGCAACCGGAAGCATTTTCACAGCCCAAAATTTCATCAAAATGCATCGGCAGCTGGGGGCCCACCAGATCCCCCACTGGTCGAACTCGCATCACTCCCTTAGACCTCTAGTTGGCTGGGGACGGGACAACCCTTCCTCGGTCACCACCCTTCTTATCGTCACATGTCTTTATTCTCGATGCCGTGACACTCTGCCCTGGTACTAATTACAACAAAGTCAGTGCCTACCAGATACTCTATGACTGAGACACAAACACACAGCACAATAAACAATAAACGCAGTCCTAGTAATCTGCTCTAAGCGCATATAGGCACACGGTTATTAACATTAATTCATTGACTTTTATCAGTTAACAAACGGTACAAATAAGCAACAGTTTAGCACAGTACCAAATGCAATATCTTGGACTAATGCCAACACAGCTTCTGTACTGAAAAACAGTAGATTTTGACGTAGTACATAAAATAGACAGTGCTAGACATGATTACCTATTACTTTGGTACACTTTATACAAAACTCAGCTTCCCGTAAACCAGACAGCTAGCAGATTCATACTTGTAACATTGAAACATAATTATACAAGCAAATCACCAGTTTCAAACACAGGGAATGCATGCAAATCAGCAATCGGGCAATGACTTCATCGTTTACATCATATTGCACACAAACATGACTGGAGGGCAATGCAGATTTCTGGAAGATGACAAAAAACAAAACTATCAGGAATCAAAGATTTGGCAAACAAATGCAGTATGTCAAACTGAACCCACAGCGTCGATTAACTAGAGTTCCAAAATGAGATGCCATTCGTTCTCTATTTAAGAAAAAAACAATTTTAACATTCACTTTAATGGAATATGCTATTACTTTGAAAATTAAAAAAAATGTTCTGTCATCCATTTGTAATACTACTAGCCAACCATTCAGTGTTTTGATGCTAACGGTTGGCAAACCGTTTCATTCTTTTAGTTGCCAAAATGTACACACTTTGACAGGCTAACCAGCACAAAACAGACAATTAATTTGAGCAAAGCTCATGAGATGCGCTAAAGCCTATAGCAGTTCCTGTTCGCAGGTAATCGTAGTCTATCTCCATCCATTTCGTCGCAATTCACTCTTTTGCAGCCAAAAATTGCCCAAAAATCACGTTAAATCAATATTTTTAGGGTTCAAGGTCGTTCAAGGTCATCAATGTTGATAAATCCAAAAAGCCTGTCACCAGTGCTTGTTATGATAAGCAGCACGTATGTACCTATCTGCAACCGTTTTCACATTATTCAAGCCAATAACGGCAAAATGACGTCTTTTTAAGGGGGGTACCTTTCTTCGACGCCCTCGTTTGAGGGGAACCTCTGCACCCAGTGGCACGAAATTTTGTCATGATAAACTAGAGACCTTGGGGCAGCCCACGGTAAAGATTTCGTGATCCTAGCTTGCACCGTTTTGATACAGCTCACGAGTGTGACGGACGGACAGACGGATGGACGGATGGACAGACGGACGCCCAGACGATGGCAAAGACGCGCGAAGCATTCTGCTTTCGTGCGTAATAAAAATTGAACCGTAAAACGAAATTCAAAACTAGCACTTTGTCTTGCAGGATTAGCACAATTCACGGCATCATAAGATCAGGAAAATAAGATGGGCGTACAACAAAAACAAATTCACGCTTGCACAATGAACAAAACAACCACGACGTTGCCATGGGGCTGCCTGCTGAATGACACAAAGAAATAATTTGGCAAAGAACGACGGTACACAGAAAAAGACAGACTCCGATAATCAACAGACACAGCTACACGATCCATTTGACAGCAGTCTAAACGCACCCAGCCAGATCTGACCAATAACTGCATTTATCACTCACTGTGATAACTGCACAGACTAGTGCTAACATTCAACGTGGTTTACAACCGCAACATATCGAGGGTGGAATGTGGAATGGCAAAACATTGTACCTATATTTTTATAGAAAACTACCAAGATCTTGAAAAAGTAAAACATCAAAATGTTAAATATTTGTCTCATTACAGAATAAAATACAGCAGCAAATGCATGTCATTCATTAGCAATGTTAAACAACATTAAAACACTAACAATTTTCTTGAAATGTAATCAACAACAGATAGGACATCTTGCCATTCTGCCCTCGATATTAAACTCTGTAATTGCATTTACATATGTGTAATTGGGACAGAGTGAAAATTTCATCTATCAGCACATTACAATCAACTATAAATCATGCATATCCTGGCAAAAGCATTGCATTCACAAGCAGTCCGATGATGATCCCTCAATATGTGCCATGCACATAGACACAAACCAACAAAATACGAAAAACGAAAGCAAAATATTGCATTATGCACTAGCTTCGGACGATGATATGGCACGGCACGAAGGTCGATGATACAGCACGACCGACGCAATGTGCTGGCTGGGCATCACCTGTTACCATTACAGCACAAACAACTCTACACTTTAAACAATAAACATTTAGACCAATACAGACAGAATAGTGTCTTAGTTTCTAATTTGGGTTTATGGTAGACTTATTTAAGTTTGACCTTAGATTTTATTTTGTAAGTGGTTATTGTTTGACTGGCTGATTGGCTGACTGACCAATCTTAAGAATCGATAATGGTTAAAAACGCAGAGAGATGGTGTAACCTCAAATATCATGTCCTGAACACCATAGCAGAATGTTGAGCCAAACGGATTGGTTGTGTTGGTCGCAGACGACCGGTTGAGCACGACGGGTTTTGTACCGGGAGCTAAAACGACATCGCGTATCGTGTGCCACTGTCACACACCACAACATCATACTCCACTTACAGCTGTTGAGTTGATGCATTAAACATGCATTAAACAATGCATTAAGAAATTAGTCACTACATTAATTAATCACTACAGGTAATTAACGCCATTTAAAAATTAATGCACATACATAAATTGTATAATCATGCTTCACAATCAACAGTTAAAGGACATCCAATACAGACTATTTAACTTTGTGAAGATGTCAACCATCAGAACAACATTATTGCTTCTATTACAGATATACTTTTGGCATCCCATTCAGTCATCCTCTCATATCAGCTGTATAGCCTGGATTTTCCCGATCATTTTGTCACTTCCAATTAACATGTAAGCCACATGTTCTAAATAATTCACGGCACTAAATGGTCTACATCACGCTGATGTGTAAATCAGAAATTAATGCAACAGAACTAACAGAACGGGTGATTAACACCACTACATTTATAAGCAAATGATGAAATCTGCTTAGAAAAACAAAATACCTTTGTGTCAAAGTTAATGTCGATAAGATGATGACTGGTGTCCGACTGAGTAACTGACGTGGCATCAACAGGTTGTGGCTTAACCGTCGACAGTGGAATGTGGAAGAAACAACGATAGTAACTGACAATAAACACATCATCAAAGCCATAAATACACTTGACTTATACAACTGAAAACTAACAACAGTCCGGCTAAAAACAAACACGGATCAGGTGAGAGACATGCTAAAAGTAACAAAAGTATTGCTAAACAGACAGCAACTACCAAAATGCCACAGAGGAAGATGGCAACAAAAATACTTAAGAAAAAGACCTGAAAAAATAAGCGCGGGCAGCAGGTTTTACGCAAAGAGTACAGCTGGAGAATGATGGCTTGGGTTGTGGAGCCCGTTCCATTGAGAATGACAAGAAACTGATCGAGTCCAATTCAAAATACACCTCCAAAGTATCAGCTTCAGCTATCACATCATGACTGTATGGTTAACATGTGATTTCAGAAGAACCTTCTGATAACAGTAAGATATGAAAGTTAGACAGCAAATAACGCTTCGGCTTACATGTTAAAGTTGTAGTGACCCGGAAAGTTGGTGTGTAAAACAAATTTCTTGGCTCGATGAGATACAGCATCAAACAATATGTCCTGCAACAGTTTAGCAACAGATGGTAATTTTTAACAAATACAATAATAATCACTAGGAACTTCACCGATTTGCAAAATCACTATTCTTCAACCCAGAAAATGCACACAACATCTAATATACTAGAAATTTACTAAAAACAAAGCCAATCTATTCGACTTGAAGTGATCCAGATATTTCACTATTTCCAATTTCTTCACAGGATGCAATGTGTCTAGTTTATAACAGTTCCTCAGCAGAAAGTAAGTAAAACGTCCATTTATATAGTGCATAACATTCAAAAAACCTCTAATCTGCATTCTATTATTAATATTGCAAAAAATACTGAAAAAAATGCTTTGACACTGTAAAAGCTCTGGCACAACAAATCCAAAAGGTGACTTTGATAATTCTCACAGCATAACTACTGCAGGCCACGTGCCTTCCTGACATGCAGCAAACACTGTTAAGCATGGGTGGTGCCAGAAGGGGGCAGGAAAGCAGCTGCCCCCCCATGTGCCCTTGCCCCCGTTGCTGCCCCCTCCGAGGAGAAATTTTGATGGTGATAAAGTGCCATTTAGTAACCATACACATGCCAAGGTGTGACTTATTAAACGTCATTTTTGTAAGACAACACAGACATCTGTGACTGTTTGCGTTTCCAAATACCAAATTGTGGCTTTCATTGAATGTTCAAGAGCTAAAAGTGTTTCAGCTTCAGGGGGCTTTGCCCCCGTGAGCCCCCGTGACTGCCTAACTAGGGGCTCTGCCCCTAGATCCTGTTACATCTTTTTGTTGCACACAACAACTGAATATAATGATGGACGTTTGGCCCATACAAAAATTATTGCCCCTGTGCCCTGGCCCTTGCCCCTCCCCCCCAGCTACAGATTTCTAGCACCGCCCATGCTATTCAGCCGCTGAAAATTTCCAACTCACAAATTTTCCACTCTCCGCACAAGTTTGCATTTGTCACGTAAAGCAGGTGACTGGCTGAATAGTTGGTACTGACCAGACCAAGCGTGGTGTAGTTGAAGAAATAGTCGGTCCAATGGCTGCCGGTTGTTTTCACAGCTACTGGCGAGTGAATTTTCATTTTGTCCTCCGCCTTGTAGAACACTTTGCCCGGACAGCCGAGTGTTGACATCACGTCCTGCAACAGCACGTTCAGCATCATAAACCATTATCATCATATTCATTGTTGACATCGTCACAATGACTAGAAAAATATGGAAGTGCAATTGCAGGCGTACTAACTGGTGATAACTGATACATAGTACAATACTTAAATAAAGTCTTTTCAATCTGATTAACGTGCAATATGGACAACGATAAACCGACTAATGAAAAGGCAAACACTACAAGGCAATTCAAAAGTATGAATTAAATGGATGTGCGGTGAAAGTGAGAAACAAGCTGCTGTCTAGAATTGAGAAACAAGCAAGAAACTGATATCGAAAAATGTAACGATGCAAGAGACAGACGGAGAAATGAGTCTGGGAAGATGTGAATAAGTCGAGTGAGTGTACCTGGCACGTATCACCAAATCGAACCACTTTTGTCTGTGACACTCTCCGAGACTGAGAAAGCCGACCTGCGCTGTTGCCTGCACAGAACAGTTAGTGATACAATTCACAACGAAGAGGACAAATGATTAAACGTCCAACAATGATATCACATGATACTGTAATTGCCACTTCTGCTCTGTATATGTATCAACTCATGCTCATAATATCTACAGTAAATCTGTAAAATCATCAAAAGAATCCACTTCTACATCTTACATACACTACAAGTATCAATATGCATTGTTTCCAGGGCTGCACCAGACTTCAATATCAAACTGGACCTGGATTTGGCCAGATTTACAACAAATATTCAATTCCAACCATAGGCAGATTTGCCAAAAAATTTCCGTATTTACAAGATTACTAGTTTGTCTACAGGGTGGGCCAAAAAAACCCGGACCTGTTTGAGCGTTGACAACTCAGTGATGGTTAGCGGTAGAAAGAAGTGTGATACGTCAAAAGCTTTATGAATGCTATAAAGAATAAACAACAAATTTGCACAGTGAAGCATTTACAAATTCTTTATCTAATTTGCACAAATATTCGTCACCCTCGAAATTCTGCCAAATTTGACTGTAACACATGAATTTAACATGGACATTTGAGCTTTTATAACTTAGCAATGTTTATTGATGGAAAGGCACGTAATATGCCAAATGTTTCGAAATTGTGTACAGAACAAGTGTACAACTAGCATGTCTCAGCATTCAAATATTCTTTGCCTGATTTACACAAATCTGCCCAACCCCTAAATCATGCTAAATTGGCAGTAACACATGATTTTAAGTTGATTCTCATTCAGCATAAAGTGAAATATCAACAAGCATTAACACATAAGTTGAGTTTAGATGAAATTCGACATAGGCAGTTGCCCAGCTTTTGCATTCATAACCGTCATCAGTCCTTTTAGGCAGCTCATTGATTGCTGGAGTTAATGTGTTCAGGATCAGCTGAGCCCAGCACTCGATTAGCACATGTTTTAGCTGGTCAGTTACTGAAATTTTGTGACCATGCTATCTGTTGCAATGCCCTTACGCTGAATAAGTCACAGAATTTAAATCTAGACTTTTTGGCAGTGAGTTTTTGAGTTGAATGAACTCGAGCACATGGGAGTGCAGACAAATGCCTAATTTCAAGGGTAATGAAGATTTATGCAAATTAGGCAAAGAATATTTAAATGATTTGCTATTCAAGTTGGGCCCTTTTTGTCTACAACATTCTAAAAATTTGACATATCACAGGCCTTTCTATGGGTAACCATCACCGAGTTATCAACGCTCAAACAGGTCCGTTTTTTTGGCCCACCCTGTATTAAGTCAAACAGAGTAACACAATACACAATACACTAATATCAATGAATAAACAATCGATTGATTTTAAGCTGATTAATTTGTTTAATTTTAGGAGCAAAGTAAGAGACAGAAATGGCACCATACATTGAGGCAGTCAATCGTAAGTGATGCTATTGTCAGCAACATACATTAGAACAGAACTTATGTTTATCTACGTGCGAAACTGTATGGAGACAGAGAACAGCGAGAACCTTCATAGAATATGTGCAATCTCAGTCCAACAGTGCGGTGACCACTTTCACGGAGAACGTCCAGTTTTTCGAGATAACAAGCACCACGAAAACAGCTTGGTGGCAATGCTGGGGACCTGTTCCAAACAATGCAATATGGCTATCATTGCTACCGTTTCATTTTTACCAATTTCTTCATCAAAATCCTAATCACATAAAAGTAATCTGTTGACTTTTTGGTGACTTTGGGCTGCAACACACATTTCAAAAGCGAATTGCACCGAAATCACCAGAGATAGACCAGGACAATTCCTGTATGAAATTTTCAGCATTAAACGTAGTTTTTGCTAGTTTAAATTGTGGCTTCCTGTGTTCAAGAAATCCTCCATATGGGGGCGTCAAACTTAGGTAGTAAGGTACCCCTTCAAAATGTGCACTTCCTGCCATTTAAATAAACAGTGGCTGATGTGCAAGGTCGGTTACGCCATCTGGCGACTGTCAATGCAATGCTATACATACCAGTCTTCATTACCATCACCGTGTCCACTGGCGATTGCCAAGATCAGTGAGCTTAGATTGATTTGCAGTGGGCCTTAATCCATGCATTGCTGTCATGTGTTCCCTTGCATTAGCTAGGGTTTCTTGTTGCTTAACTGTGATAGTTTCTGTATGTTAATTCCAAGGTATAAAGTTTAGTCAATACTGCGACCAGATTTTGCGGACCAAATGCCCTTCTCGACCAGAAATTGTTTTTTCAAAAACCTAACTGAAACAAATTTTTACCATAATAAACTGAAAAAAATTCATCAAATTAAAACTTTTGTTTACTTTATTTACTTATTTATTTGTTGATATTTCTACAACCACTGTTGCTTTCCTTGAAACAATTTCTTTTCACTGGTAGGTGTCACCACGGCAAACAATCTGTCAGCAAATAAATGCTGTAATGTGATTCATTAACTAGTTATTAGTTAACATTTCAACTGACCAGTTTAATTAACTATTCTATCAAAAAAACAGTTGCTCACATGGCAGCTTCTCGTGTGTGTCCGGTGTATAAAAACATTCGGCTGACGACGGGCGAGACACCCGGTGGAAACCGCAACGAACCGATGCCATGCAGATAACTCGGCTACAAACACAGTCCACAAATTGAATAAATCAAATGCGAAACATGCAAACACTAAGGTACACAAAAGTGCTTTTTGTTTGTTAAAAGCCCCAGAACACCCAAACTACAGCACCTTTCATCAGTATAATACGACTGGTATAAAGCTGAATAGTTATCGTGTTGCAAATCTAGTATGTCGAACTTTAGCTACTACTGCATTCTCGAAGCATTTTTTCTTCTCACACTTTGCAGTAAACTCTAGCGTGAATACGAGAGCTGCCGGTACATTTAAATCCAAACTCAGAACTGCATCTGTTTGTTCAGTTCAGATCATCCCGCCCAAGATAGGTAGGCACCATCACAACACTTCTAATTCACAATGACAATGTGATAATTGCAGGTGTTATACTAAACCGATTTAAAGTGCATTTTTACATTATATCATATTAAATCACTTAAGCAATAACATAAGCTGACTATCCAGCATATTCAGAATACTTCCGCTTAAGTTCTGTTTTTTTCTGTTGAAAAATCTTAATCTTCCTACGAGTGAAGCTATGCTAATGAACCTGAATGGAGGAAACAGTTGAAGATTTCAGGAACAAAATAACAATTACAGGCATTACACCTTCAACAAATAGCTACTTGACAATATCGAGACATGAACAGATTACTGACACTAACTATGCATACAAACGAGACCACAGAAGTACTAATTAATATATAACCGACTATCAGAACAACTTTGTTCAGTTCATCACTCACTTCTAGTTTGGGATCAATTCTGAACTCAAATGAAAGACCACGGAAATTAAGAACTAGCAGTTGCTTTTCAGAAATGTAAACTGCAAACACACACACATAAGACAAACAAATCGATTGCTGCTATAATCTAAAAAAAATCCATGTGAGGCAAGAAAAGGCCCCCATATAAAAACTTCACTGCCTTCCAAATAACTATATAGCTGTGAACGAAGATTTCTGCGATTATTAAAAGCAAAATTCAGGGTGGCCACACTCCAGTCATGATCAAATTCCCTGACTTTTCCAGACATCTTAAGGGAACATAGATGGAGTATCAACCCTCGCAACAGTAGCGATATGATGTCTATTGGCAACAATTTTGATTATTTTCCAGAAAATTAACTGACCAAATTTAGTGCAGTTTAAACAATAAAGGGACACAAAAAGTGGCTTACTGGCACCACAAATTTAAAAGTATGGGAGTAGAAATCTGCAAGCGAAGCAAGCAGAAAAAGAATGGAGTAACGCAAATATTAAACTAGAAATTTGGGGCAAAGCCCAACGTGAG
>Ga0209671_1009770_pt1 | contig 10060 bp, 8 predicted proteins | sample WorMetHERISLAND2_2_FD_187401 | JGI IMG/M metagenome (GOLD analysis project Ga0209671, IMG submission 187401) | Marine gutless worms symbiont microbial communities from Max Planck institute for Marine Microbiology, Germany - Olavius geniculatus... | ecosystem: Host-associated > Annelida >... | reverse complement strand
CCCATTAGTGATTAATAGTAACCTAGGCCCTATCTCGCACCGTTACTGAGATACAGTGACTTACTGGCCAAAAATCGAAAATTTTGCCCACCCCCCTCTCATTTAGCACCCTCGTTCGGGTTGACCCAATTCAAATTTATGGAAAAGCTTTACGGTTCCTGAAAGTAGAGTCTTCCTCACAGCCAACAGTGAAAACTTGGTGATTCTAGCTTGCACCGTTTTTGACTGATCCACCCATGTGATGGACGGACAGATGGACAGACAGTCAGACAGATGGAGAGAATTGCGATGGCTAAGATGCGCTGAAAGCAGTAACTGCTTTATCGCGTAAAAACTGTAAGAACTGCCAATTATAATTGTGCATATTCAACGATAATGGCAGTTCTAATAATCTCCCCTGTTATCCTCCAGAGTCACATATAACGATCATTAGGCCTATTCAGTATTACTCCGTTAAGTAGTGGCAACCAGATTAAATGGCCTAGAATTTACAGAGGTATGAATCAAGTTCAACTAATATAAATTGCCCATAATGCACATTGCACATGTATACCACTGCCAATACAGTAGTTATTTTACTTCTAATATCCACAAAATACTAATTAGACACAAATAACAGCACTGTAGCATACATCATTTAGATTATCGATTTTGAACCGTTTATTCTTTTTGTAGTATTCCTCTGCTTCTTTGGCTGCCAAATCTCCTCGCTTGAAGTATTTCTTGTCTTCTTTCTGAAACATGCCAACATGAAAAGTGCACAATTAAGCTTTAAAACTAGTAAAGCAATTTCCTCAATTACACACATGAACGACCAATGGCACATCATCATATGAAATGACCAAATCGAATACACAGTACTGTGCAGCATTCTACGGCAAACTTGGACACATAAACTAGTTTGTGCCGCGAAATGTAGACTGCAAAGCAAAGCAAAGCAATCTGTCCTACGTTATAAGTAGATCTGTCACACCCACACAGTTGTAATTTAAATGACTTTTAACTGTCACTATTAAGTTGACTCGTCATGAATGTAATACCACCAATAATGATCAGACTGATGTTATGCATACGATCGCCTGTATGCATAGACAAGAAATATATATTGAGCTAATGCTCACGAGATGCGCAAAAGCCTATAGCAGTTCCAGTTCAGTAGTTGAGCTGAAAATTGGGGTGTTCGTGCTGAGTTAATATACAAATACCATATTCTCTATCTGGATTGCATAACGATAGTTCCGTGGCGCCATCTTGTGAATGATAAAGACTTGTGTCGCAGCCCAAAATCGCCAAAAAATCCATAAAACCCCCTATTTTGGCGTTCAAGGTCATTGAATTCGGCGCCAATCGAGAGCCAGTGTACGACTTCCTATTAGTGATTAATAGTAACCTAGGCCCTATCTCGCACCGTTACTGAGAGACAGCGACTTATTGGCCAAAAATCGCAAAGACGATTTTTCGACGTGGAATCAAGACTCGGCCTTCCAATAGTTTAATAAATTTAAATAAACGCTGCTAGACAATGCAAAAATAACGTAACCAGCATGCCACACACGCCTAGAAACAGGGATAAAATGCCAGACGTCGACGCCAAGATGCAAGCTACATGCCTGGACAGTGGACATAAGGGTGCCTATGTCAGATGCTTAACTGTAGGCTTATGTCACTCATGTTGTCGAAGTTGGCAAATATGGGTTTACAATAGTAATTTCTTTGCTGCATTTAGTAGTCATCGTTGTCGTTATCCATTGTCGTTTGTCATCACGTGACGTCACTGCAGGGCTACGTTGTCGTTGTGCATTGTCGCGCATCGTATGTCGTCATGCATCATTGTCATCTGTCGTCGTCCCGCGTCATCGTCGACGTATTCGTCGTATATCGTCTCTGGGCGTCTTGTCACGCATTGTGTCGTCGACGTCGACGTCGCACTTCGTCATGCGTTATTGCGTGTCGTCGTTGATATCTTGCCGTTGTGCATTGTCGTCGTCAAGTGACAAAGCAGACCATTGTTTTCTGAGTAAATGCCTAGATGAATTCGCGACCAGGAATTAAACTATTGTCTAGCCCTATGCAGAGTGTGAACTGTGAAGAAATTCACAGCGTCCGCTAAGCAGTTTTAATTAATTACGGAGCGTATGATAGATAAACTCAACAACTTTCATGACTGGTAACGTACGTGACAACTGTTATCCGCACACCCGTCTTTTACCCACACATCCGCACTTAGCATTCGCATATTTTATCCGCCTTTTACCCGTTGCCACATCCGCTTATTACCCATAGCCGATCTGAACGTCACCGTGCTTTTCAATCGAGCAAAAGAGCTCAGCAGAACAATCACTAAATGTATTACATACCAAGACTTGCTTCTCTTGTAACTCTTGTTTCTTTCGACAAATTTCAGCCAGCAAAACGTCGTCCATTTTCAATCACCAAACAATTATTTATTACGTAAAAACAACACAAAAACAGCAATAAACAACCATGTAAACAACACTTTTTGCAACCCTCTCAGGGTCATGGAAAAAAAGAAGTAAACGCTTTAACACGGTGTCTGCGACGATTACTTGGTTTCGGTTACTTACGTATTCGTTTCTCGTTACTGCCACGTGACTTTGTTTGTAAATAAAGATTTACGCAGTTTTAGTGCAGCGGAATAAATAACTACATTCAATCTAGACGCAAAAGGTATAAAGCTAATTTTTGTACTTTTTGAAAGAGAGAAGTGTGTAATATTACATACCAATAATGTGACAAAATCTGCTGCGTATGACCTATTCTCAGTGAGTCCTGTTTAAGACTGCTCATTGTTCTATAACGTTACTTCTCACTGTATGCAGTAAGCTCGTCAATAATTTCGCTCATCTGGGTTGATTGCTATCTGTAAAGGTTTTGCACATCAGTAATGTCATCTTTTATTTTTGGTTATTTTTTGTTATTTGTTATTATCATTTGTGTTCCTGTTGCCAGCTTTCTGTTTTCAGTTTTTTACTGTTGTTGATCTTTACAGGTTTGATGAGAATATGGCAGTGGTAGAAGACCTCGATGCAAGATCATTACTTGATCAGACGGACATCATTGAGGTTAGTCATAAAACCTAACTTAGTACAGTCATTTCCTCCTTCAATGGTTTTTATTGTTCTTTTTTGCTGTGTTTCATGACTTTTAGGATGTTTAACTAGAAATATTTCTGTGGTATCATGGATTCAATGTTTTGTTTTGAATATTTTGATTGTAAAAGAATTCTTGTTTTGCATTAGTAAGATTTAAATAGTAGATTTTCGCTTCTTGTTTAATGGCACTAAGATTTGCATAAGTGCTTAACTTTTTATATGGAACCAGCCTTCCACTTCATATGCGACAAATCAACTTTGTAGCTGCTTTAAAATTTGTGTTAGGGTGTTGAGAGATTCCAGTGCATTCTGACTAAGTTGGCACCTCAGTTTTCGTACTTGCTCATTTGCCAGAATAATAAAGCATTATGGTAGCTTACGGTAAATCTTTTTGCTGCAGGTGTCGGAGCTGAAGCTGAAGTACTTGAATCGGACATACAATAAGGTGTCGTCAAAGATGTATGACTACAACTGCGATGTGAAGCTCGTCGTCGGCTCGGAGACATTCAAGGCTCATCGTGATGTGCTTGTCAACGCCAGCGACTATTTTTCTGCGATGTTTACTCATGACATGCGTGAACGCCAGGACGATGTGATTCGGCTGCAGGAAGTGAGCCCTTGTGGATTTGCAGCCATGATCGAGTACGTGCCTTTTTGCATTGCATCGCGTTGTATTTAGTGATAAATGTTTGTTATCGTGTTGCAGCCAAAAGGCTGGATTTTGACAATGTGCAATAAAATCAATAACATACAGTCTTGCAATAATATAAAATAGTGAATTTAGTGATCAATATTTGTCATCATATTACATTTGAAAGGCTAGATTATGATGATTATAATAATAGCATGGGCAGTTTCTAATGCACCATAACGTGGCAGATTATTGCAATATATATTTTGACCTTATACAGTATGCAGATTCTGTATCGTCAGTAAACTACAATATAAATATGGAAAATCAATAAAATACGCTATTTATTAGGTGAACTCTTATCTCTCTTATAGTTATTTACACAGTTCCTTATAGGTGAGTTTAAGGTCAACACAGCCTTCCATCCTTTTTGGGTAGGTAAATCTCGAGTACTGTGTCAGCCAGTTGCCCATGTCTGTGTGCAGTTGAGGTGGGGGCATTTTTACCTGCGTCAGGTGGCGGGTAATGTTGTATGATCCTATATGGCAGGTGACACTCTGTAGGTCTGAGGTGGGTTTACTGTGAAGAGCTATTACGTTTAACCCTTAACACTGTCTGTCTAGAGACTGAGGTCAGTACTTGAACTGTGACTACGCTGACCTTTTTGTGTTGTTTTAGGTATTTCTATCATGGATACGTGACTGTTGATGCCGGCAATGCTGAGGGCGTTGTCGAAGCTGCACGATTCTTCCACATCAAGTGGCTGATCGACGTCGCTCGTCATTATCTGTCGTGTCACCTCATGTGGGAGAATTACTCACTGGTGCTTCATCTGGCTGATCAATACGTGCTCGGCGACGTCCACTCGGCGATACTGTCATACATCGGCAATGCTTTCACGCAGCTGAGCACACGGCCCAAGTTCCTTCGGCTGCAGTTTGAGGCACTGCGTGATCTGCTAGCTGACGACTGGTTTATAGCGGCAACCGAGTGGGAGGTATTGCAGGCAGTGCTACGCTGGCTGCGGCATGACCCAACCGAGCGCAACGTTCACCATGTGTCACTTTTCCAGCTCATCCGATTTCCACTTCTGGAATCGTCGGAACTGGAGAGCCTTGGCAGTGATATCACCGAGATCGTCGAGCTGTCGGACTTGCTCGAAGAGGCCCGGAACTATCACAGCATTCCGAGCCAGCGGTGTCTGTACCCGTCAAGCCACACCGCTGCTCGCGGCTCTCTGCCATACCTGGTCCTCTACTCCGGGATGGAAAACAGCAACATTGTCGAGTATCGGCCGCTGATTGCCGATCCGTCGGAAGATGTGATTCGCGAGGAAGTCAGCACCGAGTTCCTGGAGACGGCATTTGAGTATGCAGCGGCAGCAGTGTTTGGCGACTGCCTGTTCGTCGCTGGTGGCTACAGTCATAAGCACTGGTGCAGCAGTGCGGCATTCTACTGCTACACTCCACACCGACGCTGTTGGACCGAGCTCTCCGTGATGCATGATCCGCGAGTCAGTCATGCCCTTTGCGCCGCCGATGGTGTTGGTCTGTATGCCATCGCCGGGATCAACCACCATGTCGACGAGCTCGGCATGGACCGGGAGGTGTACCTGGACAGTGTAGAACTGTACGATCCTCGCGACAACCTGTGGCATGACGCGCCACGACTGCCGTTTGCCGTCTTTAACAGCGGGGCCGCATTCTGCGCCGGTCGGCTGTACGTCACCGGTGGCATCAGCGATAACCCCGAACTGACCGTGCCTGTGCCGCATGTCCAGTCCTGCCGACCGATGGATGACGGATGGACAATCCAGTCTGACATGCTGCACGAGCGACATTCCCACTGCATTGTCTCACTCCGTGATAAGCTCTATGTCTTCGGTGGACTGACGGCCGATCCGGCTGACACGATGGGCTTTGTCAGCCAGCTGGAAACGGAGGTCTACGATCCAGTGGCTGATCAGTGGACGAGCCTTATTCCAGTCCCAGCAGACTTTGGTCGCATTTTTTCATTATCAGCTATAGTTGATGAGCAGATTATACTGCTGAGTAGTTTTGACAAGGAGCATTTCTGTCTGCATGAGTTCGATGAGGAGACTGGATCGGTTACCGAGGGTCAGCCGTGTGGGTCATTCATCCACAAACTGTTCATCCTTGATTCTTCATTTCCTTCACGCAAGCTGCAGGAACTGATATCATCTCCAGTTTGAACTGCACAGAATTGCACGTTGTTTACAGTCATGTGTTTGTGCATAGATAAATGATTCTGATACATTTTCAAGTGCAACAGTTATTTTTTTGTAGAGGAATTAATACTAGTGATTTTTTCGTGTTGAGTTTATTCACTGCATGCGACTTTCTATGTTATTACTCGACTGTCTTATTTTCAGTAGTTTAGTATTAGTAGACTTAGCTAAAGCATGATGTCTCTTTGCACGGTGTCTTTGTATGCAGATGTGCAGTGGTACATATATAATTAATATAATTGTGTAGCTTGATTAGTGGAATGAACTTGTAAATTATTAAACATGTGTATATCTGCCATCTCTATAAATGGTGTTGGCAGTGTAATCACTACGGTGTCAAAGAACTCACGGCACATTTTAGTTACTTATCTGTTTCTATGGTCGGAGAATGTACAGTTATACTGCTACAACTTGTAAGTAACCATTTGGTTAATTTAATGATGTAATTTTCCAATAAAATGGATTGCCAGTGTATTAATTTTTGATTTACCATGAAAGTAGTCTGTGGAGTTTTTTTGTTAAAGGTGCAGATTGAAAAATAGGGGGAAGTAAAAATAAGGGGAAGTTTTGATCTACAACTTTATCAAATATTACATGTAATTTATTGACTTTTTATTTTGTATTTGTGACAGCTTGTTAATAACCAAATATTTAGCTGACGTTTGTTGATATATTGTTCAGTTTTTTTCTTACTGTCTGTGTCAGTAATCAGGTTTAGATTTTTTCTTGTTTCTACTGCTGTCTGAACACCGGTGTGTATTTTTATGTTAATGATACAGTGATACTGCTGTGTATGTTAAAGAAAAGTAAATATAAAAATTGTTTTCAAGCTCGAATTTACCTTTTATTGAGTGCTATCTGTTCAAGATGTATACTGATTACTATAAAGTTTAGCATGCAAATTGGACACATCATGTTTTCATGTCTGTCCGTAACGTTTTCCGTGATATTTCTGGCAGACCAAGGACACGTCCCATGGAATGGAGGCATGCTAAAACTGGTCAACCATGTGTCACGTGGCCGCGTATAGCGGTAGACTATAGCACTGAAAAGCAAGAAGCCCAACTGTCACTAGGGTGGGCCGACCGTACCGCTTTTACGAAGGCCCGTGTCCAACATCTGGCTGCGGAAAAAAAGCAGTTTCCCAGAGTGACTGCAGTCCCATACGCTATGTTGACGCTGCTATATGGAACGCTACGATGAACGTTAGGATACGATACGGTAATTCGGTGCACGTGGGTGATAGACACAGACAGCAGTTTTGCATTCAAAATTGCGGCCAAACTGCTGCAGATAGAGACATGGTCACTATTGACAGCCTATAGTATGTATAGGAACTCGACATTGCCCTATCCAATGGTACCTTCGCCGACCCCTACGATGTACGGTTTAACCACAGCGCATGCGTTACAGACAGACAACACATTCTACCCAGTTAAAATGACGAATACATAAAGCGTTTTTGAAGAGAGTTAAATTCTCACATGCTTCAGCCAATAGCCTAAGTTAATCACGAATTTACCACAACAAAAGTCATTTCGAGATCTATATCTTGTCTCTTGTAATTTTCATGTCATCCTTATCCTCTGCAGGGTGGGCCAAAAAATGGCACAAAATTTTTATACGCCAACAACTTCATCAAATATTAACCTATGTTCAAAATTTTTTCAGTGATGGAATCAGCAGAAAATGTGTAGTAACAATAGCACTAAAGATCCCACCACACCTCTATGGTGCCATTACACTACCTTGTGAAATGTCAGACATCGCACTCAAGCCGGTGACGACAATGACCAATCGCGTGATCAACGTTGCTCAAGCCTGACATGTGGCTTCCAAACAGCTTGAACTTAAATCCCGTCGATTATGCTGTTTCGGGTGGGGGGCTCTTTCACGGATGGTTTATCAATGCTGACAATTCATGACAATTCTGGAGCTCTTAGTGGGGCAAACTGTTGCAGCGTTTGCTTAATTGCGCCGTTGATCAGTGGCGTCGCTGGCTTGATTGCATCGCCCAGCAGCAAAGCAGACACATTGAACAATGAACATTTGATGTAAAAACTGCGAGATGTTGCAGTTACTCTGGACAACAAGTGAGACAATAAACAGGTTGTTTTGTTGTTTTTTAGAACGCATTGTTACAGATATATTGCCTTGTTTTCAACTGTTGCTTTAAAAACACTGATATTTCACTAGGTAGTGCAGCGACACACTTGAGGTGTGGTGGGATCTTTAGTGACAGTGTTACTACAAATTTTCTTCTGATTCCGACGGTGAAAAAATTTTAAAATCGGTTCATATTTGACAAAGTTATTGATGTATAAAAATTTTGTGCCATTTTTGGCCCACCCTGTACATGTAATTACTATAGGCCGTACTTTTACTACGTAGGCTACGTTTACTAAATTCGAAAAACTTTTCATTTAGTTGTTGTCTATTCAAGACATTGTTCTATCCCCAGAAGACAGCAAGAAATAATAATAAAGTTCATAATATTGCTTTTTCTTTTCTTAGGCCTATCTTTCATTTCTAAGTTTTTTTTAAATTTTTCCTTGTTTTATGTGTGTTTGTCACTGTAAGCCTATTAATAAATGGGGCGCCGCGTTATTGTTTTGTTGGTGTATTATGGGAATATTACATTTGCCGATAGGCTAGTCGTTGCATAGGCATCAGGCCTCTTCATCATTAGGCTGCATCCGATCGAATTATGACGTCACCGTGTATGGTAGCGCATGCAGTGTAACCCGTGTGCCGTACTGGAGAGATTTTTCGACGCTTTCAGCGCTTCGTTATAATGCTCTGCTCGTAGACAGACTGTGCATGAAACGCTGTATACCGCAGTTCACATGCGCAAATTTCGTAAATAAAAAATATCGCCGTTCTCGTAATCGACTAGGCTATAGACGTCGTTAGCACGTCAGTTGCGCCGCGCTGCGTCTTCAGCTATAGTACGTCGTAATTATTCTGACTCTAGCCGCGAACTCGTATCGAGTGAAGTCGGTTGGTGAAAAATGGTGTTTCGCGGTTGACGCCGCTGCACGGGGTCTTCGTCAATAGAATCAGTCTAAGGCCCGCATACGATGACAACGGTCGGCTCCCAGCGCAAAGGCTCGCAGGCCAGTCGGATCGGGTCGACCGTGACGAGCAAGTCGGCGCCGACTAGCGGTCAACCAGCACGGGCCAAGTCCGTCGCCACGATGCCGTCTTCCGGTCACGGCAGCCGCAGCACCGGCCCCGGCAACGGCGCAAGCTACCCGTCCGGCAAGAAGCTGCAGACCGAAGTCTGGGACCCGTTCCAGTTCGACTGCGTGGCGCCGGGCAACGTGGCGTCCAGCAAGGACCTGCTGCACGCCATCAACGAGGAGCGTCGGCGTTGGCAGCCTGCGTCGAACGACAATAGTTCGGCGAATCCGTGCTGTCGGCCGGCGCCTGCACCGCCCTGCCCGGCCATGCAGTACCCGGGGCAGCATCAGCAACAGAGGAATTCCTGCGATTCGGGCGAAAGCGACTCTCAGTCGTCGGCGGAGAACGGTCGGCGCACGGCCGAGTTCCTCTACGAGATGTGGTGCCAGCAGAAGCTGTGCGACGTCATGCTGCGCTGCTGCGGAGAGGGAAATACAGAAGACACGATACTCGCTCACAAGGTAGGCCTATGCCTAAGTACATCCAAGATCCTGCCTGCCTGCCTGTTAGCAAATCCAGACGTAAACGGACTAATTAGGCCTACTCAGTAGGCTTTAGAACTGTAGGCTGAAAAAGACGCTAAATTCTAGTCTGAGTAAAGTTTTATGCCTTGATGATACGCACACATGCAGTTTACCATTATGACCTTGGCCTTTAGATTACACTGTTTGCTTGAAAGTATGTATCTTTAGGCCTGTACAACAGTCTTTTCATTGTTTCATGCTTCCACACTTCCATATTTGACATTACAGCTTGTATCCACTGTCTTTCATTCGTAACTTATACATATTTTCATGACGAGCAGCAACGAGTTTTGTAACCTTGACTGTTTGACTTGAAAACTCTTCCGCGAATTACAATTGACAGATACAAATTATGTATTTA
>Ga0209671_1009768_pt1 | contig 10060 bp, 9 predicted proteins | sample WorMetHERISLAND2_2_FD_187401 | JGI IMG/M metagenome (GOLD analysis project Ga0209671, IMG submission 187401) | Marine gutless worms symbiont microbial communities from Max Planck institute for Marine Microbiology, Germany - Olavius geniculatus... | ecosystem: Host-associated > Annelida >... | reverse complement strand
AATAAATTAGCCCAGTTGGGCAAAATTCCTGTAGTGGTCGGGCGATTTTGCTCGTGTGAGTGGGCGAGCCTTTTTTGGTTTACGTGTAAAAATGTTTTGGCAGGTACGGTCGGCGCCCGTAAGTGAGTATGCCTCGGCCGATGACTTGTCGCTCTGGCGCGGTCCGTCGTCGGGCGGCACGCCGCGCTGGAGCAGGCCGGGATCACCCAGTCTGACGGGGTTCCGCGCTCCATCGATGCACCTGCAGGACAGCATAGACCGCGCTCTGGATCGTTGCGACATCTGGCGAGTGGGACGTGAACAGGGACAACTGAACGTCGACGAGCTGCGACGCATCGTTCAGCTGTACTCTGTAGCTGACGTCATCGACCGGCGGCGCATCAACCATCACCAGAAACTACCACGAGGAGCAACTGATGAACGCATCAAGTCGATCAACTGCTACGCCGAACTGTAAACAGTCGGCTCGTTCTGTGCTGAAGGGCCTACGTTATTCGTTTTGTACTGCGCTAAAGTGCAGACATTTTATTTTCTGCGACTACCCCTATATGGCAGGCCGATTTAATTTTGTACAGGGTGGGCGCATAAAAAGATTAAACATAAGTTACACGCTTTGTATGTGTGTTTATCTGCTCAATCGTGATTTCAGAAACGTTGGAATCACTCCAGTAAGGTGCGGCCGTGCTGAACACTTTTTGGTTAGTTATACAAGTACTGTCGATATGTCACATTAGCTCTCTGCAAGTGTGTGATGTACACGGTATAAAGAATGAATTATAAAGATGTTCCAGTTTTTTGCGCCACCCTGTACATTTTCGAAATTACAGATGTCGTGTACCATTAACTGTGTTCGGTAAAGAAATTTATAGGCTAGGCCTATACTAATTGTATAATAGACTTTTTACATGTTTTAAATCACAATTGCTCTATATATTAACACAAAAATTTTATTGTGTTTAGTCAAAATATTTATAATGATAGGCCTAAGACAACTGTAATGAAAATAATGATAATAGCTTACAGGTGTGTACGTTGGCGCATAAATGTACCATTCTCATACGTTGATCTTCCAGCAGACATATCAGCATTAAGTTTTTGATTAGTGCGAATAATCTATCAAGCTACAGAGTATGGTCTCATTACTTTGGTTATTTATTATTGGTATTTTCTGTATGTTATTGTTGATTATGCCTGTTATTTTTCATCGAGTTTCAAAATCCTATTGACGAATGGAGCCAGTTTAAAAAAAGAAAAAACTGCCTGGCAGTCAGATCTAGTGCATGGTTGTCGTTTTTGTGCATTCGAAAAGATTGTTGAATTGTACGACTTCAAAAAGTCGCGTATAAACACTCCACAATAATCACAGTGTTGGTCTTATCTATCAGTGCGTTTTATTTACCTCTGGTCCTTTGGAGTTAGTCCTTGGGTCGTTTTTTAACCGACCGCACTTAAGTAACGGTCGAGCTTATGGTACGGTTGTCGTCTATCTGTCGTCCGTCTGTCTGTCACGGATGTATTGTGGCTGGCTACACGATGCGAGATAGGGCCTAAATTGCTATTAATTACTAATAGGAAGTCGCATATTAGCTTCCAAATGACATGAAAATCATTGACCTTAGATGACCTTGAAGGGTCATAAGGCACTGTAGTATTGTGGCTAAACGGTAAGTCGTAGGAGGTTGGCGATGGTGTTATAGGATAGGGAGCTGGCAACTTTCTACAGGCTGTCAATAATAACCATGTTTCCACCTGCAGCGGTTTGGCCGCAATTTTCAATGTAATGTTTGAAGCTACAAGTGGCCGTATCTCGGAAACTAATAGGAAGTGGCATACGCCTTTCCAGATGAGATAAAAATTCTGAAATAAAAATCGTCGACCTTGGATACACTTAAAGGTCAATGACAACCAGTACGGTCAACTATCCTAGCGACATTTGTAATTTGTTTATCTGACACCTAATTTTCGTCGCTCGAAACTCCGAAGTATGCATCTCTTTTTACACTGTGTTCAAAAAAACACCCACTCACGTTTTCTATTATATCTCCGTAGAAAATGTTCAGATTCCCACAAAATTTTCAGGTAAGGCTTAGGAGGAAACATGCATTGCAGACATTAAAAAGTTAAATATTCTTTGCTATCGGCGATGTCATGCTGACGTCATATTTCCGTGTAAGGTTTTACCGTTGAAGACCTACATTGGTGAAATGTTAAAACACACTAATTGGTCATTGTGCTGACTGAACCCCAAAATATGCTAATCCGCCATGCAATTTTTCATTTTGAACTGTTTTCGTAGTTTATTTTCTTGGTTGAGTGCGAGCTCCTCAACTTTGTTGATGTTGGCAGGCGTACGCGCACTGCGTCACTGCGTGGATGACCACTTGCCCGCTATCATTCGAACAGCTTGATACTACTGGTCATGTCATTTTTTTCTATTTAAACATTTTATTTTATCAAATTTAATCGTCTGTGTATGTATTGTCTGGAAACATCTTCCACAGACTTGCTGCTCCGTAACCTTTGCTGACTCGCAAACATTTTATCAAAGGTTTGTTTTCAACGGTAAAATCCATAGTCTACAAGCACGAAAATATGACGTTAGCATGACGTCATCGGTAGCAAAGAACGTCTCACTTTTTTACCAATGGAATACTTGTTTCATTCTAAATATTCCCTGAAAATTTTGTGAAAATCTGAGCATTTTCCACTGAAACATAAAACATAACGTGAGTGGGTGTTTTTTGAACACAATGTAGATATTTCATGAACATCTTTCCAATTTCAGAATATTTTCAAGCTTCTGTTTCGTGACATAGTTTCGAACAGATTTTAGGTTTGTTAAAGCATTTATCATTGTTAACGTAAAGTTTTGTGTCCGTGTATGTTCATGTGCATGTTCATGTAACTCACTGCATTTATTATTACATTTTATTCCTCGAGTATATGAGATCAGTGTAATATTGAGGACCGACCGACCGACCAACCAACGACCGACCTCTGTTCCTGGAAGAGCCTTCCTGGAAGAACTTTAAACGTGCATATCTCCATAACGGTGCTAGATAGACGCATGGTCACTATGGACCACTCATAAGAAGTCGACCGCCGCGCGACCGATGAAGTCACGTGACCCCAGAAGGTCAAGGTCGTGATAGACGCATGCGTTGAGGTATAACAAGACAAATGGCAACTAGCCTCATTGACCATTATTGAAAATTTTTTCCTCTCATTTCCTAAAATCGGGCAATAGTTTATGAAGTTCCAATAACGACCTCGACGCCATGGTCACTATTAGTATAATATTAAACAGGTCTCAATTAGACGCCGGGTCTCTAATACAAGCCGAAAGGAACGAAAAAGCTTTGAGAGGAATACAAAAGACAATGATGCGCGCAAGGAGTACATTAGATTGGTCACGATCTAATATTTCTTCTTCATTTTTGTATTTTGTACACTGTTTTATAGCCTACTATTGTTGTGTCAGCATTAAACGCTCTACAACACACTCCATGCTTAGATGCGTGATTTTGGCCTATACCGTATATTTTACACAACACAGAACGCGCGTTAATGTGCGTCATATAAGCCCAGTTTACACTGCCGAGCTGAACGAATTAACCAGAAGCGATCATAAATCTCGAACCTCCGCTGTGAATGTTGCTGACACCTGGCGAATACAACTGCTGGGCGCCTACTAAAAACTTCCCGCATCTGAATCATGATCAAGTCTTAATCACCATGTTGTTTTGGGCAGACCTCACCACTTCCAAAACTTCCACCGAAATCCGTTCGAACCCTTTGAGAAAACTAGCGAACAAATAGACTAGGCCTCTAGACCGACCAAAAAAATATTAGCACTGTTTTTGGCGGATTTTAGTATTGATGAGACATCCGATAATGCTTATACGCTGGTTGAAGTAGTTTAGACAGTTAAAATACTGCATGGGCGTCTAATAAAAGCTCAATAGGCCTATGTGAATTATTAAACTGCAAAATGATCGTACTAAAATTGAAAACCACCATAACGATATTTATATTTTATTACACACATATGATAGGATAGGACGGAATATAAGTTCACACACATGCTCGAAAACCGACAGTAAATCTGCTAACTTAGTCACTCTGCACACAGAAAACAAACTATAAAAAATGACGAACAAAAACCAAAAAGAAAACGACGAATTCGTACAGGACAAAGCGATAATATGGCCTACTGTCAAACTGAACTAAGAAAACTGAAGAAAAAAACGGTTAATTTTTTAAAGCTGAAACAGACACCGATTAGCACAGAAGTCTGATAAAGTCCATTAAGGCACAGCACGACATCACAGCTTGCAATACATTTACACATTTCGAATGGTTGCGTTCGTGTTTGCGGAAGCGCAAACCAGTTCATGAGGAATTTCCAGCATTTTATATTGCGGCACAGTCTACGGTTCTATTCTCCGTGTCTTAAAGCACAATACACAATGCTAAGTAATACAATTCTAAATAACTCTATAAACTCTTCATTATTGCTGTTTAACTGACTTTTTCTCACTTAATAAAAATTCTGTACTGAGCTCAATAACAACAAGTCAGTAAGGCATACTTAGACGAGTCAGGCGCACAATATATTATAAGGCTATTCAGAAACTAAATGAAGCGCAGCAACGACTTAGTTCAAAAACGTAATACGATAATCTGCAGCCGAGCCACATACGTTTGTTTCATACATATATTAGTCAACAATAAACATCAACATTATACAAGGCTACGATCAATTCACGATATTTCCTGCAAACTCTGTGCTTATTAGCCTATTCTTTGTGTAGCACAGATTATACACACTAAACCAGCGCGGCGTGAAGCTCTGAAAAAGTGGGATGGTGCGTAGACACGCGCTTAGAGGAAGGTCTGAAAGGAGGCTTGCTCCTCCCCAAGTATGAGAGTCCGGGGCAGCGCCGGATTAACCCACAGGCCAACGAGGCCATGGCCTAGGGTCCCTCGATTTTAGGGGCCCCGCGAGAGAGATGCACTAAATGTGGTCACTGGTCAGTTGATTCTCAGGAAAATAAATTGTTGCCACCAAATGTCGCATTTAACGGCTAAAATGCACCAAATTCGATTTCGGCTGGGGATCCGCGGCCTCCGGCCTCAATGGGAAATCTCACAGCACTAAATTCTAATGGGTTACACACAATAAAATATATAGGGTGCGGCAAAAAAGTAAACCCCTAAAGTTTTTCGCTGTTTCCTCAGCAACCGTTTGGATTTTAATGTGAATTATTTTTCGGTTTTATTTAGTGAAACCTTTTTTATTTAACTGCCAAGTAAAATCTGGTTCTGCTGAAAAACCACGAAGTTATCGACTTTTTAACATGACCGTCTACCAATTTTTCAAATGTTCAAGCCAAAAATGCTATTTAATTTTCAAAAACGGTCACCACGTTACTGCCGATGATGTCATAGTGACGTTTTGGCAAACAATAAGTTATTTTGTTTATAAATTATCACTTAATTATCGTTCTTTTAAAGCAATCGCAGGCTGCTCACCGGGTTCACTTGCCAGCAGGACGGCGTGCCAACACACAGCGTGCAGCGCACGGAATGGGCTGCGGGCCAACTGTTCAAATTTCATCACAAAGGACCAGTGGCCAATTTGTCGAATGTAAACCCAATGGACTATCGCGTGTGGGGTGAAATGTTGGAGGCTTACTCCAAGCTTAAAACAAAACCGAAAACAATCGCCGAATTCAAGAAAGCGCTTTAGGTTATCTGGGGCAAACTGCCACAATGACCGATCAACAAGGCTGTGAAAGACTTATCAAAGTAAGCGACTTGTGTTGTGTTGGAGCTTGCAGCTGGTGGTGGATACTTTAAACATTCACAATCCCAAAGAAATTCTGGCATCTGATTATTAGTTAACTGTGTTGTTTCAACGATGTTATTGCATTGGCGTAGTAGCTTGAACATTTTTAATGCTAAAAAATCGGTAGGTAATCATGTTAAAAAGTCTATAACTTCGTTGTTTTTTTTTTAACAGAATCATATTTCAGTTGGCAGTTAGATGTAGAAGGTTGCGTTCAATAAAAGTGTAAAATTTCGAATCACAATTCCAAACGGTTGCTGAGAAAACAGCCAGAAAATTTAGGGGTCCACTTTTTGCTGCACCCTCTACACCCGTTTAAAAAATGTTGCCTGTTTAATAGAATAGTTACCGTAGATAATTTTAATGGATGATTTATTGTACTTTGCACCGTATGTGTAAAGGCCCGCAGGCCCACAAAATATTTGAACCTTGGACCCCGCAAAACCTTAATCCGGCTCTGGTCCCGGGATATTACACCTCCCGGGATGTTACCCCTAAAATGTTTTTGAGAACATAGGCGCAAATCCGTGCCGTTTGGTGGTAAAATACGCAAAATGTAAAACTTAGAGTGGCAGGGATTTCACCGTCCCTGCTCTATAGTTTCCGTGGCCCCTGCGTGGTACAAACGAAATGCGCTGTGTCGGATTTCCGCCGAAAATAACACTGCCACCTCGCAAACACAACGAACATAATGCAGCTGCTACGTGTACCTATTTTTTTAAAATCTGGATCCCACCCGCATAAAAAATTCTGTTAAAATGTGTCAATAACTTTTTTAAAAACAAACGTACAAACGGACAGACCCGAAACATAACATTTTTCTTCTTATTACTTAAGATTGTTACTTTTTAACGGGCAAATTTATGCATAGTACTACACACATTACAGAACGTGTTAAAGCCCCACAAGATAATAATGTGCAAGAAAAATATTATAACGATCGAGAACGGAAAATCGCGTTGTTCATCAGTCTGCTGTCTCAGTCTCAGAACAATACGCATGTGACACTGTGACGTAGCTTACATCTTACGATTCAGATCTGAATCGGGGAATCGGCGACGCCCACCTGCACAAACAAAGCAATCGCATTCTTAAGAAATAGACATAACAAACCGGTAAGCAACATGGCGTGCGACTGCTAGCGATCGCAGTTTTGCGGACAGACTGGAAACAGACAGATAGCGGACGCAGAGACGCAGACACCCACAGACACGCTGTCTAACAACAAGGGTTGCTTATAGCAATACAAGACAAGTGACATTGGGTGAAGTCAAGTTTTGGTAAGACTTTCATCGAAAGCCACGTGACCAATGATTCTTTCTGAGACTTTGGCGCTTTATCAATCATTTACTTACTTACTTACCAATGGACTCAGCGTAATTAGGCCCTATGTGGTTTCCTATTCGTGATCAGTGATGAGCGTGCATCTATCTTCTACGGTTATGGAGATACGCAGCTACAAAAATACTGGTTTCACGAGTTTGACCTTTGGGGGTCACGTGACGTCATCGATCACGTGACCGTTGGATCCGCACGGCTGTGGCACAGCGACACGCTGTCTAAAACTAAGGCCTTGCTAAGTTGGCGCGTCGCAAGCTAAAAGTAGTAAAACAAGCACACGTAAAATTTCACAGCTGAACCTGTGTATGGGCGGCTGAAATCGAGAATAAAAAAAGACCGTGACAGTTTTCAAACCAGCTACAACAAAATTTTGGATCCTGGGCATCATGTTTTTTTGTTAAAAAGATTCCGAAACAAACTTGAACCCTCGACTTTTTAACTTTTTTTAATCCCAGTCTCCTAGACTGCAAATATCTGCCAAAGTCGGTCGTACCAAGTTAATAGTCGGCGCCAAGATAGCCGCAACCAATAGGTGAGTGGCACCATATGTTGATTACGGACCAAACATAGCATGTCTTATTAACAGTAACCTACTCTAAACGGGGTATTGAATCCTAGATCCACATCCGTTGTGACAGTTAATTAATGTCGAAAATATTATTCGATTTAATATGATTACAAAACGAACGAAACAAATTTGTGTGTGTTGCAGCCAACGGCTAGATAAAAAATGTGGAAAAAATATGACGCTGAACACAGAAATTGTAGGCCTACGCGAAATTAAGTGAAAAAGACTTCACATAAAGACAGTATGCTCACTCGCTCACGTTTCATACATTATAAGGCACAGACAGTCAGTAAAAAATGACCACGGTTTTGATATCTGACGCAGTTATGAAAAAAACCTGGTGGCTTATTATGCGGTCGTCCTAACAGGCCGTATTACGTAGCCTACGAATTATGCTTGTCCGTCCACCAGTCTGTCCGTCCCGTGCGAACATTAGCAGGCTTCTAATGCGTCAACAAAGGCGAAAAAAATTATGTAAGGAGCGACCAGTGTGCCAATTTTCAGTGCAAAAGGTCAAAACCAGCGTTACGGTAGCGCAACGGAGTGTACAGCTATCACACTCTGTCCGGAAAAAAATAATCCCATATACATCGTACAATAGAAATGTCAAAGCTGAACTAATCTAGATAAAATTTTGTACACTTAATTTTCAATAAATTGCTAAAGCGATTACCAAATTGCCTTAAAAATATTGCTTTTTAGCAGACTTATTAATTGTTGAATAGTCAGCAGCTTAATAAACATGCCTGTTTGCAGGAAATACTCTTTTGTTATTGTTTGCGTTATTTTGATTGCGTCATTAAACGTCACTTCCGATCGAGCGACTGCAGTATGTAACGCCATTTTGGTAACGGAAATATTTTGTTATCGATATTCAACCATTAACAACTTCGCTAAAAATAACATTTTTCAACTAAACTTGGTGATCAATTCACTTCAGCAATTTATTGTGGATTAAGACTACAAAATTTTATTCCGATTCGTTCAGATTTGACATTTCTACTGTACGACGTCTCAGGTGTTACTTTTTTCGGACACAGTGTAGTTAGGTGAATGGCCACGTATTATGTCGGCAATGGGTTTGTTTGAGAGTTTGTTTGTTTCTTTTTCCTGAGCCACTCTGTATGTTCCAGAATTTAAGTACGCCACACATTATGTCGAGAAATGATTGTACAATAACTAGACTCACAAGCATTTCTTGGGGTCGACTTCAGCTGGCGGACGTTGGCGATGGCGCTGTCCGGACTGCGTACGTGACAGTACCGGATAGTGTGGGCGTTATCGCCAGTAGCGCCGCACAACTCGCACACGTGACGGCGCAGGACAGGGCAGACGACTCTACCGGCTTCGTCCCTCAGTCTACGCCACAGAAACAATAGGCAGCAGACATACATTATCGCAATCAACCATGCACATTGACGCACTTAAACCACGACCGCCGGGAATTCCCTTTCGGAATGGGAATTTCTGGAAATTACGGAGAATGTGGATTTTGCCAAATTCCCGCGGGGGTTTCCCGGAATTTTGAGAAAACACTGATCTTTTGTATTTTCGACTCATTTTTCATCCAGTAGACCGTCTAAAAATCGTTTTCACACATCTTTATTCACCGTAATACGGTATACAAGAAATAAACAGCAAAGAAATAATAAAACTTAACTAAAACTTAACTAAGACTTAAAGATGTAATATAATGTCCATCAGAACTCAAAATGTAGTTGCATCAAACGATATCAAACGATATCGTGTAAAACAGCATCTTCTCCTACTGTAATAGGTGCGTGTACAAGGTGCGGCAAAAAAGTGGACCCGTGAAGGTTTTTGCTGTTTTCTCAACAACCGTTTGGAATTATACTTTGAAATTTTACATGTTTCTTTACAAAATCTTCTACATTTAACTGCCAAGTAAAATTTGATTCTATTAAAAAACGCTGAAGTTACAGATTTTGTTAATATGACCGCCTATAGACTTTTCAGCATTCAAAAATGTTCCGGCTACAACACCGATTTAATAACATCGTTAAAACAACATAGTTGAATTATGATCAAATGCCAGAATTCCATTGTCACTGCGAATGCTCAAAGTGTTTACCACCAGCTCCAAGAAATAACACCAGCCTCCAGTCGCCTTATTTGAGAAATCTTTTACAGCCTTGTCGATCGGTTCCTGTGGCAGGTTGCCCCAGATAACCTGAAGCGCTTCCTTAAGTTCGGCGCTTGTTTTCAGCTTTGTTATAAGCTTGCAGTAAGCCTCCAACATTGCACCCTATACGTGATAGTCCATTGGGTTTATATTTGGT
>Ga0209671_1009767_pt1 | contig 10060 bp, 4 predicted proteins | sample WorMetHERISLAND2_2_FD_187401 | JGI IMG/M metagenome (GOLD analysis project Ga0209671, IMG submission 187401) | Marine gutless worms symbiont microbial communities from Max Planck institute for Marine Microbiology, Germany - Olavius geniculatus... | ecosystem: Host-associated > Annelida >... | reverse complement strand
CTATAAGGTTTGAAACAGTTAATTTTTATATTATAGTTAACCAGTGGTAAAAGTTTCAAGACTAGGCTGTTGTCATTTTTGATAAAGCTTTAACCATTAAAATTGCAATTTAGAGAGGCTTCAACCAGTAACCAATGCAAGCTTTTAAACATGCCTCCTTTTACTTAAGAATCTCAGTTCCTGGGTGACAGCTTTTTTCCAGTGCTTGTAACAGTCATGCCCGGATTATTTTAAGTTTGGGAATTGCATGTATGTTCCGCATTGAATGTCTGTAATTTCTGCTTGGAGTTAGAAATCATACTTGCAGGCATCGGGAAGCAGCTTTGTGAATGCTAACGGGAGCTATTTGGCATCAACGAGTGTCATGTCACCTCACATGTCGTCGTGGCACATGCCACTCAATCAGGTGATGGGTGCTCAGGGTGGTGCTGACACGTTGAGCAGCAGTTTGAATGACAGTTATCTCTCGTCGTACTTCTCTCGATCAGCTGCGCTCAGCACCGATGCACAGCAGGTCCATAGCTTTGTGTGGTAATTTGAGTCAGTTATGATAGGACAACTGTTGATAGTTAACTTTTCGAACATTATCAAGTGATTACCTTCGCCAAGGAGGTAATGTTTTTGCCAGACTTTGTCTGTTTGTCCGTCTGTCTGTGAGTCAGCAAGATAACTCAAAAAGATATCTACGGATCTTTTTGAAATTTTCTGGAAATGTAGGGAATGGCAAAAACTACCAGTGATTCAATTTTGGGGGTGATCCGGAAGGAATCCTGGATTCCTTCCGGATCACTTTGAAATTTTTGTTACCGTTGCTTTCAATCGGGCATAAGGGAAACCGCGGCCAAACCGATGATGGTGCTGCCACCAGCGAACAACATGGTGTTGAATCACGTTTTTTGGGGTCACATAGAACTAGGTCAATGTAGAAAATGCAACTATAGTTTGAAACGCACTCAAAACTTCCGCTTGTTTATTTTCGTCGGACAAGCTGTGTTGAATCAATATGCTTGGCGGAGGTCTGCGCTCTCCAGGTGCTTTTGTAGTTAATCATTAATTTTTATCAAAACTAGGAGTGTGATCATTGTCCCAGAACATGTATGTTTATGTTTATATATGTTATTACTTACTTTGCTGTCACACGTTTTCGTGTTTATCAACATAAACAACTTAATGGTTTCTACTCTGTAATGCTTTGTAAGTGATTCGACTTTGGTCAGTCTGCGTATATTTATGTTGATCGGGAAAACTTGATCGAGGGGATGTCAAAAGAAGATCTGGTGGGATTGCATCAGAGGGAACATGAATGGGTTTGGCTTCTTTCATGATGACGACTTCTACACCGTGTCCCAAAAAAACATTCCGCTTTGTGATTGTTTATATCTTTGCCAAATATTAACCGATTTAAAAAAAAAATTTTGGTGCATTCTGTGGACAGTTAGCAATAAAGTGGTTATTAAATATTCCACCACATGTTAACTGTGTCGCTGCGCTACTTTGTGAAGTACAAATGCAAGAAAAACTAACAATAATAGACAACAAGTGTGTTGCTAAACAAAATACACTTCTGACCAAAAATGCCGATGCTACACTCTGTTAGATTTGTTTCCGTAGATATCTGGCATATTGAACGATATATTTTTTGGCCTTTGTGGTTTAGCAAGCCTACTATATCATCCACAGTGATCACGTTCTCTTCAGTATGTGTATGCTTCAGTCTGCCAGTCTCATGCCTTTGGTTGGTGCTGAATTTTTTCCAAATTTCTGTTAATAACATTCCCACTCTTTCCCTGTTGCACTTTATCTTCAAAAATTCTCCCAGTATTCTCCCAAAACTGTATTTTTTTGAACTGGTACAAGTTCTTAATCAGAGCTTTGTCTCCACTGCTAAATGGCACGTTACATCACTGTTATATCGTCAGTGCATTAAAAATTATTACTTACAACAATATCATCTGATTTTGTTTACAAAAATCATAAGTGTATTTAAAACTAAACATAATTTATTTTTTGTATAAAAATTAGTAAAAATTGTTGCAGAAATTGATTTTTAACATGTATTATAGTGATTTTAGTGATTTTTGAACATTTATGTTTTACATGGTAATGTAGCGACACAGTTAAAGTGTGATGAGACATTTAACAACTACTTTATTGCTAATTGTCCACAGTAACTGACAGTGAAAGAATTTTGACAATCAGTTAATATTTGGCGAAGATATGGAAAATGACAAAGTAGGACATTTTTACGGACACAGTGTAGAAGAAAGTGGCCATTAGTCTGGCTGTCTTTTACGGTCTGCTGGCTAATGTTATCCAAAATTTGGGTGCGACTGCGGACAACTTGGGATTTTTATCACAAATATCTCTGGAATGCAACATGATGTTGACAGTTAGAAAATGGCATTACAAAATACAATTTTTCCGGCATATGATGGATTTAACTAGCTGTGATTCAAAAATTGTGCATAATTGGACCAAAGTTTAGGCACACCCTGCAAGTTGTGCAGAAGGTTGTTGTGCTGTGTACTGGATCGTCTGGTATTGTGATGTTGTGTGTGTTAAATGTACATTGCATCTACAGCGACCAAGTGCGATGTCATTTGGTTCTTACCAGCAGTTCTGTGAGCAGCGTCGTCACACCACCGCCACTAATGCAGTCACCGCCGGTGATGTAGGCATAGGCTTTGACATCCAGTTACCTTCTCGCTACCCTGCCGCTGCTGCTGCTGCTGCTGGCACTAGTCTCTCGCCTAGACCTCCCCCTCAGTCAAACTTCTACAGTGCTGTGCCTGGACCGGGCATCGTTCAACCACACCATCCAGCCCAGCTTCCTTCATCGTTCTTCACCGGTCCTAATCTTACCAGCCGACCCATGCCAGGTATAACTGTATGCGATGTTAATAACAGGGTTAAGTCAGTACCAGTAAGTGAATAAGAGTAATTTATGTAGCATGCTAATTGTAAGTAACCTGGTTGAGTTGCGTCTGTAAGTAGATAGAGAACGATGTAGCACTTTGTGGCCACTACTGCTGCTGTTGTTAATGCTTTAAGTGTTTATTTAACAAGCCAATATTTCTTAAGTTTTTTTCAGGTTGTGCCGCACACATGCCTTAGCAGAAGCATAAGAGCATTGAGCAGGTCTTACAAAAAATATACAATGCTTGCTGGTTTTTTTCAGCATTTATGAGAATTTTAGAATACATCTTTACCTAGAGCCAGTTTATTCGTTAAGTGGTTAGTTTCTTGTGGGTTTTTTGTGTGCATTCTCCCTTGGTTTTTGTGAGTTTGATTGTCAGTACTGGTCTAATAGATTGTGGACAAACGCCTTTTTCTGAGACACTGTTTAAGTCGGTGAGCTTAGTTATAGTACTAATTTCATGATCGTGACTCTGGTATTGGCATGCTCAGGTTTATCCCGTGATGATGACCTTGATCTCAATCTAAACGAGTTGAATCTGGAGTGCTTGGAGGAACCAGCGGACAATCCAGGCATTGGTGGAAATGTATTTGCTGCCTCTGCAAATTTCTCACCATCTGGTATGCTGATAACTGAGTACTTCCACTTCACATGATGCAGTTGTTTGACACTTGTTAGATAGTTACCTCCGCCAAGGAGGTAATGTTTTTGCCAGACTTTGTTTGTTTGTCTGTTTGTCTGTGTGTCAGCAAGATAACTGAAAAAGTTCTGGACGGATCTTTCTGAAATTTTGAGGAAATGTCGGGCATGGCAACAACTACCAGTGATTCAATTTTGGGGGTGATCCGGAAGGAATCCTGGATTCTGGATCACTTTGAAATTTTTGTTATTGCTTTAAAGGGGGCATAAGAGAAACCCCTGTCAAACCGATGATGGTGCTGCCACCTGGCGAATAACATAGCCTTGGCAGAGGTATGCGGGCTATGACTGCTTTCTAGTTTCTTATTTTGACTGTTTCTTATTTATTATTGCTTTTTTAGTGCTTTGGTGCGATTGTTGTAAATTTGACCCATGACAAATTTACTCTAGCAAACTCCAAATGTTCTTGTAAGAACTTTGTGTGACTCAGCACAGAAGATTGATCAGTTAAGCTGAAGCACTGTGGTACGATATTATTGCTGATAGCTGGAAGAGTTCTTACTTGTGGTAATAGCAATAGTTTATGACACAGCATAGTGTCAGCCACTGCAGGAGTTTACATGGTTTTTTGATGCATGCAGTGCACAAAGTGGTAATTAGCTTCAGCCACTGATCTGCCTAAATGAATAGGCAGCTATATTGTCCACATTTGCCATCACAGTTTATTACTAGCTAGTCAGAAAGTCAATAATCATTTTACTGACTTGCAAAGGGTAGAAGGCTGAGTTGACATGGGCGGATGGCTTATCTGATCATAGACAGCGAACTTTAAAGTATTAGCGAGGCACATCATAAAGCAAAGTTTTTTTGAAGACCAGTCTGACCTGCAGTAGCCGGAGAATAGTGGGCTGGCTAAAGCAGAATGATATGTGTGTATATTGTTGTATGTATACGTGTGCTGGGTAGGGTTTGGTGGACTGGCAGCAATGCTCCCAACTGATGCTGAAATGAAGGCGCAGTCATCACTGCTGAATGGCAGCAGTGTTGTTAGTAGACCTCCCCTTGCACCTATTGGCTTACCGGAACAACTGCGTCTGCAGCAGCAACAGCAGCAGATGCAGCAGCAAGGGGTATGATGATGTTGCCGGTGATTTGTGAACTTATCTTGTCAAGTGGTTGGTTGGATTTACTGTTTAGTCCGTAGTGGGGATGTTAATCTGGGGCACTACTAGAAGATTTGCATAGTATAGCATGTAGCTGATCATCTCTAGTGCTTCCTGAGTCAGCGAGGATTAAACCCACTGCCATTGTTGTCCAGCTCCATTAACAGCCAGCGTCTAAACCAACTATGTCAGTGTGCCAGTGTAGTAACAGGGTAACAGGGCATATTGCTACAAGGAACTCTTCATTCTTTCCTGGAGGTTACTGGTGCCATCTCTAGTACTATTATACTGAGCCATGGAGGGATGGCCAGGCTGAGTTAGCCTGGGTGGTTTGGTTGAATACCAAGACAGTATACCTGCAGACCCCCATCTTAGTACTAACCCAACTGAACAATAGAGTAAATTGGCTTGAGTGAACACATCAGTTTTGCATGAAGGTAACGGATTACTTTTTCGCCAAATGTGTTCTGTCACATCTAAAATGCTCTGGATATGTTTCTCTAATTGGTGGGCAGGGTTTTCCCCCAAGAACTCCACCCCACAGGTTTGGATGTTGGGCCCTTTTTACAACTCATTTAAGATGTTACTACTGAGAGACAGTCACTTTTTTACCAGCTTATTTGAAATTCTTTGCATGGTGTTTGATATGCTGAGCATATACGTGATGTTTCATAAAAAGGACCCCTTTTTCTTTCTTTCATAATTTCCTCAAATGATGATCAATTTACACAAAATTTTTACTAGTTGTAACTGAAGAAATACTAATTCAAAATATTTCAACAAAATATTTTTTGCTAGTCGTTACGTAACGCTGATGTCATAATGTGTCACGGGTACAAACATGCTAGTCTCAACTGGTGCTGTTACTTGCTATCCTCTTCTGTTGGTGAAAAATCTGGTTTCTTCATGACAAATTCTTGAAGTTTTACAGTTGCAGCTACAAAAACATGCAAAACAATCACATATGACACATGTTACATGTTCGAGCAAGACAGTGCACTAGCACATTGAGCTTGCAAACTGGTTGCATTTTTGAATCACAAGACACCTGATTTCATGATCCCATGTTGCTTAGTGCTGACACGATGAACATTCTTAAGTTTACCATTAAAGCAGGGTAGCAACTGACAGCACCAGTTGAGACTAGCAAGTTTGTACCCGTGACACATTATGACGTCAGCGTTATGTCACAACTAGCAGAGAATATTTAATCAACTGCCATATTTTGTTGAAATATTCTGAATTGTATTTCTTCAGCTACAACTGGTAAAAATTTTGTGTAAATTGATCATCATTTGAGTAAATTATGAAAAAAACGATATCCTTCATAGGAGTTTGCAGAGGATACGGACAGAAACAGAAACAGGGTCTTTTTTTTATAAAACACCACGTAGAATACATTACATCTGTACATTTCAGATGACTGCATCATTGTTCTCGCATCCTCCACCGGGTTTGATGGGAGGACAGCCACAGCCAGGTGGTCTTCAGCTGCAGCAGTCAGAGCTATCTTTCTACGCTGCTCCCGGTGAAGTCCCCGGTGATGAGATAGTACGACTGCAGCAGGAACTGCTTGCTAAGAAGCAGGCGATACTCAGATGGGAGGAAGGCATGAAGCAAGCTTACAGCGTGAGCTTTCAGCTTCTAATACGATTTATTTATCATCTGCTGCGGCCAGTGGTTATGCTGTAGTGTCTGTCTTTTGTTTGTTTGTTTCTTTTTTGTGTTTATTTTGCTAGATTACTCGGAGAGTTATGAGCAGATTTTAATGAAGTCTTACCGCTATTCTTGGCTCACTGATCGATCTTAGGTTCGTGGACAACTCTGAACATTTCATGGCTGATGTACTGGCAACATGCCAGATAGAGCCTAGCCACTAGCCCAGCCTGTACTGTGTAGCCAGACTGATGTACATTGTAGCTGGGATCGTCTGCTATGTAGGCGTGTGAGGCTTGGAAGAATGAAGCCGAGAAACAGGAACGACTTCTGAGACAAGTGGAAGAGGAGCGAACCAAGGCTTTGGCACAGAGAGACAGCGTATGTTCACCTATATGCTATCAGTATTCTTATGCAGTGTTAAGTGCTTAGTGAAGCATGGCTCACTCACTCAATATTCTTTTCTTCGATCCATTCTCTGATGCATTTGGTTGGACATTACGGAGGTAATTTGGCTCGTAGAATTCTGCTGCAGTAATCTCCAAAGATTTTCTTTTGTGGACCAAAAGTAAACTGGATGGTAAACTGCACAGTGTAGTGGCCTGTGACCAGGCTACATTATTTTGGGTGTGTTTAAACTTTGTTCCCATTTTCACCATTTGTAGTCTATAAATTTCACTAAATAGTGCATATCGTAAGTCAATGTATAAATGTATATTGTGTATTTACTTTTTATTTTGTGATGTTTTTCGGTGTTTTTAAAAATTTGAAATAGGTCATTTATTTGCTTTAATAGTACCTATCCCACATTCAGATTTTACAACATTTCGTAATGCATTTTATGGTTATTTATGTGTGCTGCTCATTTGTCGTAATCAGTTACTGAAAATGGTGATAGACGAGCTTAGCCAAGATTGTTCTGCTGACACAGACACTGGCACATCTAGCCGAACTGAAGCACGAACTGGACATGCTGGGCGGTGGGACGGCCACACCTGGTGCAGTGATGGTGCCACCGGTCCAAGCACTGAGAGGACTGCAGCGTAACATCGACTTTCAGCAAGTACCTCATGCCACGGTGCAGCAGCTGCATGCGACCATACAACACGACTTTGAGCTAGTCGAACAAGTATGTTCGGATTCGAATGAAAGATTGTATATACTACTGTCAAACAGATGTTGCGCTAAATGTGTTCATTTGTGGTAAAAGAGAATAAATAATAAACATTCTACATGTTAGTAAATCGCTGTAAGGCTATAGCGTTAGAGAGGCTAACAGCCACAGACTATGGAGGTCACCATCAAACCTTTTCGCCAGTCCACAAAAAAGTAATCTCAAGGTATGCACAATAATAATGCCTGACACAGCATTGTTCCTACCTGGTGATTGAACAAAGTTCAGGCTCGGCTTTGTGAGTATTTCGCGCTAATTCACCGGGACATTTTATTGACACTCCAGGGCTAGTGATGTTTGTAAATACTAAATATCTTAATATTCCACTTCAGAGGACTTTTTTTTACCACAAATCTTCCAAATTAGCTTGAGTGAACACATCAGTTTTGCATAGAGATATTGGATTACCCTTCTATCAAAGGTGTTTTGTCGCATCTAAAGTGCTACAGATACGTTTTGCTAAATCATGGGTGGGGGTTAACTGCTTCTCCCAGAACCCCTCACCCCGCTGAGTTTTAACTGTTGGGCCCTTCTTACAACTCATTTATCCGTTTTTCTTTTGATAATTATCATGAAATAGTTAGTTACCTATTTTATACTCTCGCCTATACACCATCAAATTTTGATTTTTTTTTTTTACTTGTAACCAGTTTAACTCTAAACTCATTGTTGTGACCTACTTCAATCAATCAGTTGTTTTACCTTGTTTTTAAATAAACTTTAATTGATTTGTTACTTAATTTTCTGTGCACCTAAAGGTTATAGTAATGATTTTACAATAAACTAGTTTCAGATAAAGGTTAGAGACTCTTACTGTCAGGATTATTTCATTCTGCCATTGTTTTTATCTCTGTATATTTACATCCCCTATTTTATATATTGCAGCCTGTCAGCTGATTGTTGAAACTTTCTGCTGAGTAGTTGATTGATAATAAAAATAATAATAATAATATAGTCATTTGTAAGGCGCACAATGTCAGCAGCAGTCGATTGCTGTTCTGTTGTGTTGGCAGATGATTCGCAACATCGGCGTGTGTTTGGTGTGCAAAGAGCGTCGGGCGACGGTTTGCATTAGTCCGTGCTCACACACTGTCATCTGCTACACGTGCGCCATGATTGTCACCGAGTGTCCGCAGTGTGGCATTCACGTAGCAACCACTGGGCCAACGCAGCCCACTGCGTAGCACACAGTCTGCTAGGATTAACCAATTGACTACAGCAATCGATTCGTAGATGATAGAGCGTCCGTCGTGTTTTGATCATTTGTTTAGAATGTCGTATGACAGTGAAGACGGTAGAAACTGTTGAGACTAATAATACTGCTTTTCTGTCCTGCTTTGTTTGAGGATATCCCTTTGCCTGTCCATATTTCCTGCACAGGCTTATAACTCCATATTTAATGCTTACTCTATTGATTCCTTAACTTAAATATGTTCATGAAGGTGGATTACTCCTGCATATTGGCAGAATTTTCGTTGTTATGTTTTTTTTTCAGTTCGCTAAATGCGTTCAAAATTTTTGTCAGTTTTGTTTATCGGATTAGTATCTTGTGTGTAAATATGTAATCTCCGCATTCTTGAGATTTTGCTCTGCTCATTAGTAATATATCTCGTCGAGTGTTTTCCACACACCTTTGATATTTAGCTAAAGCTTAGTGGAACTGTTGCATGTCTGAGTGTGGTGTGTTCTCAATGCATTGCTCTGTGTGCGTTTGTGTGTTAATTGCAAAACTGTTTGTTCACTGCGTGTGCTAATTTTTACTCCTTGCATGCTACGTCCCTAACGTAGCGAAGAGGAGTATATGAGATCAGTGTAATATTGAGGACCAACTGACAACCGACCTCTGTTCCTGGAAGAGCCTTCCTGGAAGAACTTCAAACAGCCATATCTCCATAACGGTGCCAGATAGATGCATGGTCACTATGGACCACCCATAGGAAGTTGACCCCCGGCTGTCGAATGGTCACGTGACCCCAAAAGGTCAAGGTCGTGACCCTATTATCTTTGAGGTGCCATATCTCCGTAACGGTGCCAGATAGACGCATGCATTGAGGTATAACAAGACAAATGGCAAGTAACGTCATCGACCATTGTTGGACATTTTTTCCTTTCAGTTCCTAAAATCGGGCAATATTTTATGAAATTTGGGAGACAATTTCCAATAACGACCTGGACGTCAGTCGTTATTAGTACAGTGAAACCCACTTAATTGCATAGGGTTCATTCGGGCTGACGTTATGCTATTATCCGGGCTATGCGATTAGGAGGGCACCTAGTGCATACGATGTTTTCCACTAAAATGAATGACGACTATACCTTTTGACCATTTATACACGTGAAATGGTTCAGATAACTTTGATAAAAAAAACAGTGAAGAAATTGTGCAATTTCGTCTGACAACAAACATTACTCGTGCGAATTTGCCGCATTTTGATAGTTATAATAGTCAGAAAAAATCACGACGCTGAACTGATACCTGGCTCACTAAAGCCAGCGACACACCACCCCAAT
>Ga0209671_1009765_pt1 | contig 10061 bp, 4 predicted proteins | sample WorMetHERISLAND2_2_FD_187401 | JGI IMG/M metagenome (GOLD analysis project Ga0209671, IMG submission 187401) | Marine gutless worms symbiont microbial communities from Max Planck institute for Marine Microbiology, Germany - Olavius geniculatus... | ecosystem: Host-associated > Annelida >... | reverse complement strand
CTTCAGGAGCTGCTGGCATTTCGTTGGACATTGTGGCATTCAGCGTCGGAGGATCCAACGCGCATAGAGCTGCTGCATCAGAAGGACGTGTCATCAGTTTTACTGATTGCCGATCAGCTTCATTTCCCGCCAACAGCATTATCATCAGACACGCAACAGGAGTCAAAACTTGGATTCGCGCCATTTCTCTGTCTTCCTTTGGTTATTTGTTATGACCGTTTAACTACACGAAAAATTCTGCAGTGTTGTCTCTGTTGTGATGAGTATGCTAACAGAAGTAAAACACTGAGCTGTGTTTTGTGTTGTTTTGTGTTGGGCCCTATGGCAACACGCTCGCCGTAAAACGAATGACAAAATGGCCGCCGTCGGTTAAAATCGATAAAACGACGCTATTGTAGTGCACGCTGACAACACAGTTGTCATTAATATTATTAGGTCTATTACAGTTTATGATTTAATACCTCTGAATAATAGAGAACGGGCATCACAGCCGCTACTTTGAGTCGTTATCTCTACAACCGCGCAAGATAGATGTATTATCACAATAGTGACCACCCTTACGAAACCGCATACGTTATGGTTATAACTGATCTTTAGTAGAAAAACATTATTTAATACTACACACAACACAGCAGTTTATTAAACACATCCACGCACCCACAACACGTTCAGCGACAGAAGTTTTGCTGCCGACGGGCCACTCGTGTGGAACAGCCTCCCAGTAGGCCTAGACTTACGCGTCGAAAACATCGTTTACAAAACATATAGGCGTGAACTTAAAATGCACTTGTTTTAGAGTTTCTGACTGGGGCGCAATGTGACACTTGTTCTAATTGCGCTATACAAATGCTTTTACTGAACTGAGCTGAACTGAAGCCAATGGACAAAATTGGCTGAACGTTCGGCGTTTCCTGTTAATTGTAGCCTATACACGTCATATAAACTAAATTATGCAAGTATTCAGTTTGCTCTGCTCTTTTGTCTTGTCACCAAACGATATTGATTTATGATAAATTATTTGCTGTGGATTGTACAGCCGGGTAAATTTATAGTTGTTGCTCACATTTCAGCTGCAGTGCCTGAGTTATATGCCCTCACATGTACTCGTATTGTAGCAGATGTAGCGTAAGTTTATTGTTTATTGCCACCACAGTGTAATGAAAAAATCTGTTTATTGTGCACTATGTCAAAAAAACACATCTAGATAACAGTGACGAAAAATACAGCACAAAACAAAATCTTTAACACGGAAAGAAACTGTAGACTATTGTGCAGTTATGTTCGCTATTGAGGACGTGCATCAGACTGTCATTGAAATTTGCCATGCACAAGTCCTTGACTGAGATGCCATTTGGTAGGGGCACTCAGTATTGGTGCAATTAACATGTGTTTTAAATACAGGAGCTTTGCTATACCCCGGAAAAGGGAAAACGTGAGGTTTACGCCTAGGAGGTGGCCAAGTCGTGCAATTGTCACATTCGTGCTTTACCACGTGCGCAAAGCGTTGTTCGACAAAACAGCTCGGACGATTGCATGCAGCACTGCAGCATAGTATTCTCCAGACTTAACTATGGTAACGCAATCTTCTACGGTGCGTCAGAGTTGTCGCTCGACAGTCTGGTCAGAATTGTTTGTCACTCCTGCAGTCTCTCCACTGGCTGCCCATCAGGAAGAGAATTATTTTATACAAGTCAACGCTGCTGACATACAAAACACAGCGATCGACTACAGGCACCAGCATGACCGGTGCGATCTACTGACGCATGTCCACTACATCAGTCCAGACCACGAACACAAACTGTAGTGGAGACTCGCACATTATCTGTTGCAATTCCCGCTGTTTGAAACACTTTACTGCGTCGTGTTCGACTATAGGCCTATATGGCTCATTAAAAACGCTTGGGCAAAGACCAAAAACGTCACTGTTTGTTACTGCATAAAGCTTTTGTAGAGCTTTTGTATTTCAGGAAATTATGATGCTGATAATACGAATTGCAGTTATATGGAATTGGGTAAAAAAAACTGCGTAAAAACAAATGTCGGTTCATGATCAAAATGCAGTGTATATTCTGCGGTCATGCGCCTACAGATGCGCAACCTTAATCCTAGATTTTTTTTGAGAGTCATCTAGCCGACGTAGTCAACCGGGCCAAATTTTATCTTAATCAGATCAGGGGTTTTGATTTTGCGTGGGTCGCAGTTTTGGCTTTCCCATAGGCCTAGAAAAAAAGTCGCCGTTAACACATGGCTTGAACCACCGTTCAGCTTGTAATAGTATCAACAGAAATAATAATTAGGCCTATTGTTTCATGTGTCTACATATAGGTTACTTAACAGCAAATGTCGCCTCTCGGACAGAATCAAGGGCGTTCTATTAATAGGTTAGAAAGTCATTGGACAGAATACGTGAAAATTCCTCTAGTTTCAAACAGCACATTTGCCGCGCATTGAGAAAACGAAAGCACCGTCATTACGCTTTGGCGACAGCTTTGTGCTCGCTGCGGTTTGTAGGCCTACACGTAGCCTATACACGGAGCATACGTAATCAACGTAATTATTACAATAACATGGCGCTTGTCATCACGGTTGATGGAAAACGCATTGTGCTTCAAGAGGTGAGTCGGTTTAAAATAATTATCAAACAGGCCGAAAGTCTCAAGCTTTAAACGACTAGGCTTAGCTGTCGCATGTCGCGTATGGCGACGCTGCAAACTGTACCGGTATTACTAGGACGGTAATCTCTTGCTCTAGTCGTTGCCGTAGCCTGATTTCAAGTTCTATTAACCTGTCGATAGGATAAGTCTCAACTTTTTTAGACTGCTCAAAAAAATTTTTTTCTATACATAATGTTTAAAAAATGTCACAGCTTGTCATTGTCCATATTTTTGCAAAAAGTTAACCGATTCTTGACGCGCTACAGCTGTGCTGTATAGCGCGTTTATGGCACGATTGTCGTCTGTCCGTCCGCATGTCACGAATATATTGTAGCTAAGCGTTGAGTCTTAGAAGAAAACGTTTTACGCAAGTAATTAGTTCTGTGCTGAGGTTCTCTGCGTACATAATTTGGGGGATGCAGTGCAAAAAAACATTTTTAAATCTGGGGTTAAATAAAAAAAATAACAAATCTGTGTTTGTAAAAATATTTCGGAAACGGTGAAAGATAGGGCCTAGATTGCTATTGATCACTAATAGAAAGTCGCATACTGGCTTTGAAATGACATACCAGTAAAAAAATCAATACTGCAACAAAACTGTATAATCTGTAGCGCGTCTTCCTTAGCAACATCTGGGCTTTCTTGTCAAAATTTTTTTACTATCAAATTCTGTGGACTTAGCAGTAAGTCATTAGTAACATATCCCACCACACCTAAACTGAGTTGCTACACTACTAGGCTTATGCAAAACACAAATCAAAAACAAAATCACTAAAATTACCATAATGCATATGCAAAAAAATATAGTCTGAAACGAGTTTAACTGAATTTTACTAATTTTTGTACAAAAATTAAATTAAATTATGTTTAGTTTCAGCTACAGTTTTGATGTTTGTAAACAAAAGCATAGGCCTACGGTATTATTATAAATAATAATTTTATTGCAGCGACAATATGCTGGTATGTAACATGCTATTTAGCTATGAAGACTCAGCTTTGAGTAAAAACGTGGACCAGTTTTAAAAATGCAGCTTTTGTAAAATACTGATAAAATTTGTAAACATAAACTGCAAAAAAAGAAAAAACACTAATGTTATGTACAGGGTGTGTTAAAATATGACTTAATTTGTTTTTGTCAGAACTTCATTAAATCTGCACCAAATTCGATAATTTTGCCGTGCGGATCGACAGGACGATAAAATTGTGTAAAGTACATTCGTTATCTACCTCACCTAATTTATGTCACCGCACTATCATGTAAAACGCACATCCTGTAGTTCTTTTACTGCTATGTGCACAATTGTATTGCCACGTGTTGTATATTCGTATGTAGGGCTGAAATGTCAGGCAACTGTACCAAGCAGTTGCAGGAATGAAAGGCGCTGACTTGAATTCATTTGACCTTTACTACTGCGGTAAGCTGTATTTTTTTTCACTGATTTTACAATCAAAATGATCACATGCAAAATCATGGTATAACCTAAATTTTTGACTTTTAGTATAACTTCCAATCAAATTTTAAACGATTAAATTATACGTGTATTTTGTGGTACATTTTCTTAACTACAAACATCAGGCATGCACACTGTTTACTGTTTAGGCCAATGTTTTGTTGAAGTGACAAAATTGGACACTTTTGATATAAGTTTTATTTAAATTACCTAACATTTCAAAGCAATCGACTGCTTAACATTGTTGTTTATTGTGACGCTTATTCAAAAGTTCACAATGGTGTATGTCTATGGTAGGCTATATATAATATAAACGTACAAAACATCAGTTTATACACTTGTTAACGGCGACATGCAATAAGTGACACATCGAAAACAGCAAAAATCATAAAAGGTAATATCACTCACCATCACATCGTCTAACTGTCAATGTGCTGTTGAATAATATCACTTTTTTTTCTAATTTTTGCTGTTTTCGATGTGTCACTCATTGCATGTAGCCGTTAACAAGTGTATAAACTGACGTTTTGTACATTTATATTTGCTGCTTTATTACAATAACAAAGTTTTTATGTTAATAGTCAATTATAATCCATCAGCTTTCCACGGCCATAAAGACACTGAACCTTAAATATTTTGGGGTCACAATTTTGATCTTTAGGGATCACGTGACCTCATCGGAACGTGACCACCGGACTCGGCGAAAGCACTTTCCTATTGGTGGTCAATGATGACCATACGTCTATCTTGCACGGATACGGAGATGCGGGGATTCAAAAATTTTGGGGTTACGAGTTTGACCTTTGGGGGTCACGTGACATCATCGGTAACGTGACCATTGGACTCTGCATATGTGGTTTCCTCTTGGTGGTTCATTGTAGCCATGCATCTATCTTGTACTGTTATGAAAATTTAAAGTCCCAAAGATATTGGGGTCACGACCTTGACCTTTTGGGGTCACGTGACGTCATCGATCACGTGACCATCGAACTCGTCGTTGGCACTTTCCTATTGGTGGTCAACGACGACCATGCGCCTATCTTGCACGGATACGGAGATACAGGGCTTTAAAGGTTTTGAGGTTACGAGTTTGACCTTTTTGGGTTACGTGACGTTATCGGTCACGTGATCATTGGACTCGGCATATGTGGTTTCCTATTGGTGATCCATTGTAATCATGCATCTATCTTGCACCGTTACGGAGATATGAGGCCCCAAAGATATTGGGGTTACGACCTTGACCTTTTGGGGTCAGGTAACGTCATCGGAACGTGACCATCGGACTCGGCGTGTGCACTTTCCTATTGGTGGTTAATGATGACCATGGGTCTTTCTTGCACGGATACATAGATACGGGGCTTCAAAGATTTTGAGGTCACAAGTTTGACCTTTTTGGGTCACGTGACGTCATCGGTCATGTGATTATTGGACTCGGCATATGTGGTTTCTTATTGGTGATCCATTGAAACCAAGCGTCTATCTTTCACCTTTACGGAGATATACAGCCTCAAAGTTGCATTGCCCATGTTAAAGGCCAAAAGTTCACTGCGCATGCTCTGTGTCACGTGAGCTGTAGGCAGGGAGTCCAAAATGACCACATATTTGGAATTCCTGAGGTCATATTGCCTATTCACTATACAACTTTTATGAGCTTATGCTGACGATTAGGGGCCGTTTATAGGTGAAATTTTTATACAGGAGCGTTTTTGATTGAAAATTTCAAAGTTCGTTTTTGAGCCCAATTTTCGACTTTGGGGGGATTTTGGTTTCCGAAAAATTTTGAATCTTGCGTAAGGCCGCGTTGTCCGAGCCATCGCGTGTGAAAATCCGCCGGGCGGTCTGACCTGTAGATCGGTCAACAAAAAAGGTATAATTTTTCGTTACATTTCACCCATTTGCCGAGAAGCCCCCAATGGATGGATTTGCACGAAATTTTGCACGGGGGGTCGTCTCGCGGACGTAATTACCTGTTTCAAATTTTGTGTCAATCGGTTGAGGAGTTTCGGATCTGCGCGAGGTCAAATTTTGCCATTCTCCATTGACTTAACCGGTCGCCATTAACACAGGGCTGCGCTACCGCGCGCCTGTGATCTGCAAAAGTATAAAGTGAAAGAAAGAACAACGCGATGCTTTATTACAAAAAAAATTACTAGCAACAAAACATTAGCTGACAAAGCTAAGCGAGTAGCACGTGAATGCGTCAATATCTTTGGGACATTAAACTTTTATAACAATTTTTTTTGTTTTTAGGAAAACCGCTGGATCTCATTAAAGATGGAAATAAGCTGCTGAAAGAGTATCACTTTCTGAACATTGATTCGCTGAACTACGTCCAGAAGATGCATGACGGAGGCAGTAATCTTCAACCACTTGAAGGTCACGTGAGTCTCACCAAAGAACCTTGCTGTGTTATGGCTGACGACAATCCCAGAGAATGGAGAGCGAAGCTGGCTTGCGGTCATTCAATCGGTCAGTCGTACGTCGTTTTACAAAAAAAGATGTATTACGCTAGATGTCAGATTTAGCTGTTTGTTTGTCTTATTGTATCATATCGCATGTGCATTACATGAATCTAGTCTTGTAAGAGAAAGGTTACGTGAATAAAAAAAATGAATCCAAGAGGTTCGGAAGATTCTTCTTCTTTTTTCTGACAATGCACAAATTCTTGTAGCTAAGTAATGCCGTCTCCTAAATTTGTAAATTTTTAAATTGAAGCTTATAAAGTTTACCCAAATCTAGTTTCGCCATTTGCCTATGCCTATATGTCGAGGCTGAAGAACGGCATTGCTGTGTGGCCGTCAAAAAAGCTGCATTGCATGCTTTTGTATGTCCGACCGTTCGTTTATTCTGTACGGGGTCTTGAAACAAAAAAGCGTTAAAAGCCAAAAATTAATGTGAAAACTTCTCAGAGCGGTATACCGATTTTCAGTTTGAAAGAACGTCACAGATCACGATTAGAGTCCCGCCACCTAAGGCCGACATTCTTTCTGGCTGTGTGCGAGCGGGTGTGTACTGTGTAGCGGTGGAGACAGTGAAGATGCTGTGTGAGACCACGTTGTCAGACGGCGGCTACGAATTCCACTGTCCGCAGTGCAAGCACGAACTGGACTTCTTCGTCATTCGACACATTCTCTCATCGCTCAAGTCACCCGCTCAACTGAGACGAGACTTTGAACGCGTCAACGAGAACTTCTGCAATCGACGTCAACGCGAAATGCGCAAGTAACAAACTGCGAAACTTGGCGTTCAACTGCCACTTTTAATATCTTCGTTTCGAACAGTAATTAGTAATTAATAGTGTCATTACTCTACAGTTTTTATGTTTGTTTGGTGCTAATGTCTAGTTTAACACCACCCTCTTACTGTCATATGTAACTATTGTCTGTCCTTGCTTTTATTGTTGTCTGTCAATACCTGTCTGTCTTGTCTTGTCTTGTGTTTCTATGGGCCATGCTGCCTGAAATAAAAGCAATTGATTGACTGATTGATTGAATACAAGAAGAACAACAACTACTATTGCAAAAATATTACAACAATACCACCACCACTGTTACTGTTAGGTTACGTTTGATTCTTTTTGGACTAACGTCTTTAAAGAAAAAGAAAATAGTTGGCATTGGTTTCTATTCATAAACTGGTCGCAAAATGTTTATTGGGCGAACCCTTTTATTAATCGGATAGACAAACGGATCGGCGGCGTTGGTCAATGGTCTGTTGAAAGACAAATCCGGCGTCGGGCCGGTCATCAAAGTCTGCCACGAACGATAGATGTTACTGCTGCCGTTAACGGAGTTAAACGTCAGTCAAGTGTGGTCTCTGGACTGGGGAATTACTGATCGTTTACGGCGTGACGGACAGACACTGGCGGGCCCCGGGAACAGACTGTACTCAGACGACGCACATTGCATACTGATCAGTGATCAGCTCTCAAACCGGAAACATCGGACATGCTGCCGTAGAACTACTGAGTAAACAAAATAATGATTTTTTAGCCGACCGTTTTTAAGTAACGGTCGAGCTTATGGTACAGTTGTCGTCCGTCCGTCTGTCACGGATGCATTGTGGCTAAGCGCTAGATTGTAGGAGAAAGCTATTTTTTACATATAATTAGCCGTGTGCCTTCAACCTACGCGTGCAAAATTTCAGCGATGTAGCGCAAGGGGAACATTTTCAAATTTAAGGTTGAATAAACGGGAGGTAGTAAAAATGTGCGTTTTTTTAAGAAAAAACTGGCCATATCTCAGAAACGGTAAGAGATACGGCCAATGTTACTATTAATCACTAATATGAAGTAGCATACGCTTTGTCAGATAAAATAAAAAATCATTGATTTTAGATGACCTTGAAGGTTACTGACAACCAGTACGGTCGGCTATCCTAGCGACAGCTAGGTTTTTGTTCTTTAAATTTATGTTTTTAGTGAGAAGAGAAAACAATAAGCTACACAAGGACGCTTACTTAGTAGCTACGATTGCTTTTAGACTGCATAAAGAGATTAATTTTAACGTAGTGCGCTATATAAATTCACGTTTTGCTTACTTAGTTACTTACTCACTTTCTATGTACAACATAATTTTAATCTGAGTGGTAATTTTTGTCCATTTTACGTTACATCTGCTGTGCAACATGCGTTGTTCCGAACTTCCGGAGTAAGAAGCCTTCTGAGACAAACTCGCCTCAAGACACTTAATGCGGTTGAATAGAATGACCGCATGTCAACAGCAACCTCGTAGGTTTAAAAGGTTGGTAACAGGTAGAAATTAGTTGCAATTTTTTGCCAAACAAATTAAGGGTTCTCAAAATTTTAATTTTCTTTTTCATTTTTTTTCAATGGGGGGGTTCCGTTCTCAAAGTTTTCACTCTAAAAGCAAACTTTTTCCTGCAAGAAGACAATTTATCGATAGGTCATAATTTATTGAGGAGAGCAATGCCAATTCTATCCCCTTACCAGGACGCTGGTGTGTATAAGGCGGCGGCACGTATCGTCTAGATGTGTCGATGGGTGGTGCAGTGCTAGGTAATGAGACTAGCGGCATCAAACTGCTCTTTACGATCATTGCATAGCGACCATGCACGGACACACTCGGCCATGAGACCAGCAAGTCGTGATGACGCTTAAATACGTCCTTCCTTGCGATAGCATGCCGCACGACGTAGTGGTCGCACGGCCTAGACCCCAATCCGATTTCTTTAAGAATAATTCAGATAAATGGAAAAAAAAATTGTCGGCTGATGTCTGGATTAGAGAAATTATCGCCAGAAATTTTAGACAATTAAGTTAAAATTCAACCAAGTGTTGCAGTCACGTATTCTTCTGAGTAAAGTGTGTATCAATATACAAACCACAAGCCACAAATGTTCGAAAGTTTAAACTGTTACCGGCTTACGAACGAAAACACAATTTTGTATTTTTGGCAGATTTTCGGCGCACGAAAAATTGGCGGCGACTTCGGCTATCGGCCACGTCTTGGGGCACTGCCTGGACTGTTTATAGGCTACGTCTACGACGTATAATTGCAAATAAGACACTTTCGCAGAACGGACAACGAAGCAGCAAATAAAACTGCTGCTGTAGTAAATTGCGATTTTTGCCAATAAAACGGGTGATTCGGCAGAATTAGACATATGTAATGTATTTTCAACGGATTGCAACAGAGGCGTCCGTCCGCCTATACAGATATTGGCGCAAATCTTCTCTAGACCTATTAAAGATTTGAGCTGACAGCGCTTCTGAGACCTTTTGTCTAAATTTAGGGAAAAGAGGAAAAAATAAAAATAGGCAGCAAAAAAAGAAAGAAAAATGGAAAGGTAGAAAAAGGGGAAAACATGTTGTAATGGTTCAAGGTGTAGAGCTTTCCATGTAGATTCAATTTCTTGATTTTGCCTCATTATAATATAAATGTATTGGTTTATTTGCTTACTTACTAGCTCAACAGTGTTGTTGCATTCACTGGTA
>Ga0209671_1009763_pt1 | contig 10061 bp, 8 predicted proteins | sample WorMetHERISLAND2_2_FD_187401 | JGI IMG/M metagenome (GOLD analysis project Ga0209671, IMG submission 187401) | Marine gutless worms symbiont microbial communities from Max Planck institute for Marine Microbiology, Germany - Olavius geniculatus... | ecosystem: Host-associated > Annelida >... | reverse complement strand
CCCAATGTTTGCTTCTGCACTACCTGGGGAAAACAGAACCAACGAAATATGAGTTAAAATGAACGGAAATACGTCAAAAGCATTCCCAACATTATCGATTGTGACTTGAAGAAGGATTGATAGATTTTAATATTTTTGGTGCAAACATTTTTGACACCACTTGCCATCAAATGACCGCTTTAGTTCCAACCTCCCCAAATGTCTGCTTTTGTACTACCTGGGAAAACCCGAACAAGCGAAATAGAACAAAAATGTAATATTCCGTTGATTTTGTTTCCCGGGTAGTGCAAAAGCAGACAATGGGTGCGGCGGAAAATCGGACAGTCATTTGATCGCCAGTTCTCTCAGAAATATTGGTGTCGAAAATTATTAACATCTGATAATCTTTCTTCCAAGTTACAATCGAAAATGTTTGGGATGTTTTTCGGACACAGTGTATTTATTTAAATCAAAAAACTGTAGCGTCTATAAAGACAGTCTTAGACGTTCGTCACATTTGACAGTACAAGAAATCTGAGCTAATGCTCATGCGACGCGCGAAAGCCTTAGCAGTTCCTGTTCGCAGGTAATCCTGGTCTACCTCCATCCATTTCGTCGCAATTTACTCTTTTGCAGCCAAAAATCACCAAAAATCACTAAAACCCCTTATTTTGGGGTTTAAGGTCAATCAGGGTCATCAATGTTGACAATCCTAAGAAGCTCGTCGCCAGTGCTTGTTATGTTAAGCAGCATGTCTGTGCCTATCTGCAACGATTTTCACGTTAGACAAGCCAGCAGCGAATAAATAACCACTTTTTATGAGTAAACCCCTATTTGACACCCGCGTGCGCAGGCCTCCTTGAAGCTAGAGAGTCCGGACTTAAATTGCTAAAATCTACATTCAATGCAAAAAATTATACATGCAGGTTGTCTTGGTCTATCTCTAGCCATTTTGGTGCAATTCACTGTTGAAATGCGTATCGCAGCCTAAAATCGCAAAAAAATCACTAAAATTCCCTATTTGGGGGATTTAAGGTCATTTAAGGTCATCGATGTTGACATTTCTAAGAAGCTTGTTGCCAGTGCTTGTTATGATAAGCAGCATGTCTGTGTCTATCTGCAACCATTTTCACGTTAGACAAGCCAATAATGGTAGAATTACGCTTTTAAGGTGGGGTGCCCCTCTTTCTCCCCCTCATTCGTAGGATCCCCTTCACCCAGTGGCATAAAATTTTGTCACAAAATACTAGATACTCTAAGCTATCATACGGTAAAAACCAGAAGTCTCTATCTTACCTCGGCTCCGATCGGTACCGGGTTGTGACAGACAGACACCAAGACAAACATCAAGACAGAATTATCATAGCTAATACTAGCTATGATAGCCCTCGCGCGTAAAAACGTTCGTTTGTCTTTTTTGTTTGGCAATGTTGTACTTTTTGCCTCTAGATTATTTTGGATGTATAGGCCTAATGACGTTTTCCTGTGTGTGATGCTGAGTTTGAGACTGAGTGCGTGAGTGTGGTGAAAGTGTTTGACTATTTTTGACTGCCAGCATTATTGGTGAACAGCGGCGACATGGCAGGGCCGGACAAGGTTACAATGTCCACCCTAAATTTTGGTTGTCGGAAAAATGTCGGAAAATTTTTTTCACGGAAAATTTACATCAAAAAATAAAAAATCTAAGACTTAAAACCACCGTTTTGGCAAAAATTTAATGGCAGCATTGAAATTCTGAGCACCAATAATCGCCTCTGTCGCAAAATTGCAACTTTCTGTCCCGCTCACTTTTTTAGCCCTCGACGCCGCTGTTGGTGAATAAAAGCTGTAGGCTAAGTTTATATAGAACGTCCGATGTTCATTGATTGTTGTTCACCGGTGCGTACTGTAGGGTAGGGTGGAGATGCGGGACGGAGATCTGTCCAGTGGAAGCGTGCGTGTTGAAGTAGAACGTAGTGCAGCCAGTCAACAGTCACTACAGAAAGTCATCGTCAGTGCACTCACGCACGACACACCGCATCCAGAGGTCTTCACGCTCAGCATCACGGTAAACAAACAAGACGAAACAATTAACTTTGTCCTCGACAAGATATTCACCCGATAAATACGGGTATTTATCTGAAAAAAAATGTGAGAGCAAAAGCAACGGTTTCGTGAGTTAAAAAATTTGGAGGTAAAACAAGGAATTCAAGTTTTTTCGATAGATGGGTCTCAGCATTTTAATTTTTCCACCAAATTCGTCACAGTTAAAAAATTCAGCCCCAAATTTGGTATTTTTTGACATGCTACGAATTTGGGCTCCTGCCCCGTACAATGATGCCACTGAGCACAAGTGTTTGCCGTTTATTCCCCAGCAACGGCCGTAACAATCGCCAGTACATGGCTAGACGTGTAACATGCTTGGCGGCCTAGATAAGAGCGATCACGTGTTGTATTATTCCTAGGACGACATTTAGCGTGACCCAAGCCTACCATGCAGATCAAGTCATGTACATGCCGTATCTCCGTACCACATACATGCAGTATAGACTACTGCAGATGTCCTAATCACTACTGCTCGTGGTCACGCAACACGCTGCAGCTGCTGTATCTGCTCGATGCCTCTCTGTGGTCACATTGTCAACTTCTGCTGGCTTGGTGGCCAGGACGTTAGACTTACAATCCCGGTCCGGTCGCTATGAAATGGTAAGTACTTGAATGAATGACTGTCTGCGGACTGGTAACCATCTTAGTACTGAAGTCAGTCAACTCAGTCTTCCATCCCTCCGGGGTAAGTAAATCGAGTACAGGTCTGCTTGGCTGGGGTAAAGGCAGGACGCGTTCAACTGTGTAGACCACCAAATCGACTTTTTCGGAAGACCATATTTCGGCCCATAAGGGGTGCTGCGCCCTGGAATTTTTACACACGCTACAGAATAACTAAGGTTTGCTGGTGCACACCCCACCAGGGATGGAGGTTCCCCAACAATTTTTTTTTCAAAGGGGGTCAAAATTGGCTTCCAATGTAGCGTATGCGCGCCTATAACTTTGGAGCTAAGGGGAGTAATCTTATGGGGGTGTTTACACGATCCAGCAAACGTCCAGCAAACTTCCAGCAAATGTATGCAAAATACACGTGCTAATGCTGGACGTTTGCCGGACGTTTGCCGTAAGTTTGCATAAGTTTGCTGGACGTTTGCTGGATCGTGTAAACACCCTATTACGAAACTTTACCACGTGATGTGCCATTAGGTGGGGGTGATAACGCGTGTACAACTTTTTTTTGGGGGGGGGGCGCTTTTTTAAATTTCGGAGGGCAAAAACGTCCAAAATTCGACGCAATTTATGACAAAGTTTGACTTTGACCGCGAATATCTCTGGAATTTGTGGAGCTATCGACAAGCGGAAAAAGGCGTTATCAAGCATGCTTCCTTCCCCGTTGAGCAAAAAAAATTTGGTGAACTTCGGTCAACTAATGACGACGGTTGGCGAGCGGATGTTGACCCACCCTGAGTCAACAATGCGCATTCTGTGTATGCTAACGTAATTGAGTTCATGCCACGCGATTTTGCTACAAGGGGAACTTTAACCACCAAACTTTTTCCCCAATCGGACTTACGGCGCTAAGCGACCTCACGTTGTGCTGTGTCCTATATTTCTAGTTTTGGCTTCTTAGTCGATTTTTGGTCAAAATTTTTGGTATTTGATTTTATGACAATAACTGTATTTACTGTTTTCAGAATACCTCGGAACGAGTAATGAACGTTGGTGCAAGGAAAAATTTATCACATATAACATTTTAATACAAGCTGTGCTGCAGTGCAGGCAATTTTGTCTTTGAGTAGGAGGTTAGCTTGCATGTATTTTTTATGGGGATTAAGTTATACCACTTTAAAATCTCCATTGACTGTAATGCAAAATTTTCAATTTTTGCATGGTTGCTATGGCAACCAGGGGCGATCGGGGGTAAATTTTAAAAACACCATTAGATTGCCCGACCCCGAAAATAGGCGGGCAGATGAAAACAGCCCCCAATTTATCACAGGTTTATTTACTGTGGTATAAGAACCTTCCCATTGAAAATGCATTGTGGGGGCAAAAATTGGGCAAAATAAGGGAAGAGGACATCGGATTTTTACTCCAAACAAACTCGATTTTACTCTTCGGGCTCCAAATCACTGTGCAAAATTTTATCAAAATCGAATCAAAATTGCGGCCGTAGGAGTGTTTACAGACAGAGTGACAGAATGACGCAAGTGATTTCATGATCTGTCCCATATTATGCTATAGCAATGGGACAGATAATGACGAATTTGCAGGATTACACCAAGCTCCGTTTTAAAGTTTTAACTGACAACAATGACAGAAAAGATCTACATATCTGGATATCGACGTACGGCTTACTAAGTTCAACTAATACACATTTTTAATTTCTGTTCAAACAAGAAGCGGCATACACGGGATACATGTATTAAGACGCAGTTCTCTCGTGATTTCGCTCTCCGACCAAAACTGCAGAGATGCCAGTTCTTGATGCATCTGACTACGATGCACTCACTTGCGGGTGATACGAGTGTCTATTGACGATTGAACAGTATTCACATGTCGACAGTTCATCCATAGAAACATTGCCACTAGTCCAGTCTAATAGCAGCCGCCTTACATCTGTCATTAATCTCTCACTGATATTCCTTCAGCTCCGCTCGCTTTACTTACCTACAGTACCTATACCAATGACATCCCATCTGGCGAGCAATGAAGTCTGGATCGAGCGATCAGGGGGAGGGGTGAGAGGAAAGGGGGAAAAGGGGCGCAAGGAAACACGAGCAATCAGACGACGACGCACGGAAATTTACGAGCATTTCGTGAATTGAGAGTCGTAGGACACTATTACGACTGCAGACTGGTGCGTATACAGGGTGGCCCAAAAAGTAAGCTATTGCATTTTTATCCATATTTTTGCTAAATATTGACCAATTTTTACAGTTTTTTACCAGACTCTATTAGAAATTTGCTACTCAGTGGCATGCACACCACACTTATTATGTCGTTACACTACCTTGTAAAACAAATATTTAAAAAACTTGCAATATTTACAGATGGTCAGAAGGTATAATGGTAATTTTTAAAGTAGTTAAGTAAAACGTTAAATATAAATTATATAAGTGTTAAAAATGTTTACATATAGCTACAGAATAAATTTTCATCTTTCAGCAAAATAGTGCACAGCTTGTAAGGCCTCACGGTCGAAAAACAATGCTCATGCAGTTGACTGAGCAAAATTGCAGCCGCCAACCAGCATTAATTTACATTGAAAATTCATGCACAAAAATTGTTCAGATTATTCGAAAAGATGTTCAATGTGTCTTTTATTGTTTTTACACTTACTATAACTCATACTTAACACTTCAGTTAAATACTTTAAAAATTTACCAGTAGACCTACTGCCGATCTGTGGAAATTGTTGGTTTTCAGATTTTTATGTTTTACAAGGCAAAGTAGCGATACAATAAGTGTGGTGTGTATGCCACTGAGTAGCAAATTTTTTACAGAGTCTAATGGTGAAAAAGTTGTGAAAATTGGTCAATATTTAGTGAAGATTTGGTCAAAGTGCAATAGCTTACTTTTTGGGACACCGTGTAGTGCGAGCGCCAGTCGGTAGGTGGCGCGGTAGTCATCGTGTCCGGCACACTAGAAGGCAGGGGGAGCCGTCGCAGACTGGCATCATGCGGTGCACTGATGAAGATGTCATTAACCATACTGCACTGACGATAATGCTGCTGCTGCTGCTGCTAATGCTGATGATGATTGCTATAATCTCGTCACAGTTATCGTCACTGTTATGTGGACGGTTTTGCTTAGTTTGATACTCCGTCGGTCTCATCAACGAAATTTATCAACGCCGGGCTGAGCCCGGTTAGTACTTGGATGGGTGACCGTCGGCAGACGAGCAAACCATTTCGGTATGTAACCAGCCGCCGACTCCAACTCAGCATGGCTATCTTTCCGTGCGGTAGATGCGTTGAGTACCAGCGAAAGCTGAGATGTAAACAGGCACACCGCGCGATGCATTAGTCCCGTCTTGTAGTGTAAACTAGTGTCCGTCTGAAGCCTAAGAAAACAGAGATCTTACCTCTTCTAATGGGCCTTATGGGCTAGGAAAAAGCTACGTAGGCCTACCTACGTTATACGATTACTACTGCGACTACTGACCACAGTTACTTTGGCAAATTTCGTGATGTCGCAGAAAATGCAGGCTTGCTGTGGATGTATTCATGGATATATCTATGGATAAATCCACGTGTGGATATGAGATTTAGGCCGTCGTGTGGATATATCTATAAATATTATGCTGGCGCACTTGCTAATTAAACTGAATACTTATATGCTTTGTGTTTCAATAATATTTTTGTCTGTCGTTTTTACTCTGCATTTTCCGGTTTTCCTCTTTATTTACGTTACTGAGTCAAATGAATAATCAGCGACATTAGCACGCTATTATCCAATCAGCCTAAATTAATTTATCAGTACTATAACAGCAACAGATCTTAATTTTCGATGCTTTAATACCGTTCGTGGGCAACAAAAGGTTTATCCTTTGAGAGTTTATAATTTTTATCAAACGTTTTTCTGTTTAATAAAATACTTAATGCTAGTAAAAAGTACAGACCAAGAGCGCTTCAAAAGGGTCTACTCCACTTTATATCTGTAGTCGTACATGAATGCAACCTGCGTCTTGGAAAACAAGAATCCCAGCTGCTGCTGGGGTGTGTCGACTGTAGGCTCTCCCTCAAATCCGTAGGCCAGCGTCCGACTTCAGGTCGCGGAAAAAACAATTTCCCCAGAGTGACTACAATCTTATTCACGCCATGGTGACACTATTTTAGTGAACGCTAAAATCAACATAGGGGGATACGATATGATGGGTGACGGCTGCAGGCAGCAATTTTGCATTCAAAATTGCAGCCAAACCGCTGCAGATAAAAACATGGTTACTTATGACAGCCTATATAAAGTCGCCGTCGCTCTATCCAATGATACCATTGCCGACCCCCTACGACGTACCGTTTAGCCACAGTACATGCGTTACGGACAGACAGACGACACACGACATATCGTACCCCAGAAACAGGGGCAATAAAATTATGCAAATTTTTACAAAACTTGGGAAATACTGTTCTAAGATAATACCAGTGTGTTTGTTTTTTAAGTTTTTATTTATTTTTTTTAACAATTTAAAGTGGGGAATATCTGTGTCATGTTTTTCGGAGGTGAGGGGGGTAAACGTTCTTGCACTGTTGTATTTTGCAAAAATTGGGGGCTGCATGTACGCAGGCTAGGCGTCTTTGGATGGATATATCCGTGGATATCCACGGAAAATCTGTGGATATGGATATGGATGGGAAATTTTATATCCACGACAAGCCTGAGAAAATGAAACCAGTCTTGACTAAAATAGTCGATAAATTCATTGTTACTCCACTCACCCACTACATACGGCAGCTCAGGGTCTTTTCTTCAGGTTTTTCTTCATGTCTTTGGTATTCTTTTCTCTTTGTGGTTTTGCTGTGATGCTGGGTTAGTGAAATAAGAAAAAAATTGCAACAGACATGACACACATTGAGAATAGCGTATATGATGAAAGCACAACATTGTCGAACAGGGCAAATATATTGCCACTGACTACACAATGACTTCGGTATACAAAATCCAGTTCATTATTGACATTTTATCACTCCAAAATACGTCCCGGTGGTGTATTTTTGGGTCCTGACCTCGTCCGGGACCGTCTGTCATGGGACGCCCCCTAGCGGTGTCGAGGGTCGTTAACAAGGTGCGTGACGTAACGTGACGTCAGACCAACGGACCGAATAAAACTGAAAACTTTGTCCGTAATATCTAAAACAAAACTATGCGCGAAACTGAAAACTTTGCGGACGACATCCGGCCGACTGTCGCCATTCATCCCGTCAGAAACGACCCGGCGCTTCCGTGTCGTTGGTGCTTACGCATACTGTCACTATGCACAGCACGCCCCGGCCTTGTCCAAATTACAGTCGCCCCTCGAGGTCAGCGAATGTTTAGAAGTCGTCTCTGATCTGACGACGTACTATAAATCGCCAACTTATGTTCGACGACGGCCGTTCCGGCTGTCACAGACCGATGATTTGCCGCCGAAACGCCGTCTGTACGCCAGCTCAGGCAGAAGTTATCGTCGCACTAGTCGCCGTCTCGTCCGTATAGTACTGCTATACGCTTGCCGTACACGTATCCACTTCCTCACGACGACGCTGCAGAGTATTTACTTACTAGTTTTATGACGCGGCCGAGGCCGAGGCATATTATCAGCAGACGACAGAGCGGAGACGCACGGCGGGTCAATTGAAAACGCGGGAAGAGCGCATGCAGCACGCGGCGGGCGGCACATAAAGCTATGATGAGTTGAACGACGAACGACTGAAACTTAGTGTCAGATGCGTCAAGCCGTGCGTACTTACTGAAAATCAAAAGAATCGTTCCTCACTTCTGCAATAACAGTAATTCTTTCTCAGAGTTGCCCGAATATGTGGTGCAATATTGCTAATGACATTTCGTGAATCTGGACAGACTGGTTCAAACAGTATCATGCACACAAAACACATAGAAACCCATGTGACTTTGATTTTTGATATACGACCTTGATATTTTACAGATATGTCAGGAGGTTGCCAAGGTACATATTCGAACAAATTTTTATCAAGCTAGGCACAATGGTTCATGAGTTATCGAGTTAACAGAGCGATGATGCTGAAACAATACTTCCGTCACTTTCGTAGCAGTAGTGGTAATGACGACCGGCTTAATCATGCAGCTCCCATCCATGCAGAACCGCACAGTTGTCTGTGCGTCAAGACAGTCGACGCTCGAGGTTTGCACAGTTTATCTTGCCGCAGAAGACAGCACGCTCGTGGAGTCACGTCGTCAAGCCGTGGAACTGGTTCAGGAAATCGACAGAGGCATGAACCTCTGACTGACATCACCGAGGACAGCAGGGAACTTTTCGTTTTTTCCACATGCTACGAATTTCATTTGGAGTAATTACATGGCCATTGCCATCTGGCCCTGTTGACTGTCAGTAATTGACTAGTAGCATTTCTTGTTTCGACTACAACTCGATTTATAGCGAGCGTAGCGAAGACTGCCGTGGCCGAAAATAGGCCTGTACTCTCTTTACTGTCGTTATGTGGATGTTGGGAAAAAATATTACAGACATATTTTTGCTTTTTGCAGGGAGCGGGGGTGGGGGACGGGGTTAGTGTATCTCTTTTTCCCCTCTATCCGGGCGCCCATGGCTATGAAGTAAGGCCCAGACTCCATTACTTAGATTTGTTGTATATAGCTTGTCATGCGTACATCACATTGTACAAAAAAAATCAACAGCAAATCGGAGAAAGTGGAAAGTGAGCGCAAGTGTTGTAGACCGGATTCCGATCACGCTAAGTGTTATAGAACGCGTGATGTAGTTAGAGCGAATGACGCATTTGAGACTAAGCGGATATAACTGTGTGTAGGCTACAATGGAAAGTCAACTGTCGAGTAGCTTTCGCGTGGTTCGGAGATCATACACCGGACCACACACGATGCACCACACACACGCATAGACAGACGGACAGACAGAGAGATAGCGTAACGACGACGCTACTCGTGACATCTACCGGTGAGGTGATAGGAGTTCAAATCATCTAGCCGCAGCATGCGTACTGGCTGCGGGTTCAAAGTCGACCTCCTCCACCGTTTCGATGTCAATTTTTGTGGGCGCAAATCCGCCGAGAGATCGTTTAAATTACCGAAGTAAAACCGTACGCATCTTCCAAGGTTTACGCACAACATCACAAAATGTAGATTGAAAAATACGTGGATCTACAGCTGCATTCAGTAATCAATATATATCTTTATTTCGCCATACAGACAGCAGCAACACATTGTACATAGATAAAGAAAAGGAATAAATTTTGTGACGGAAAAAGAACACACTCCGGCCTAAAACCTAAATAAAAACAAAAATACACAAATTCAGAAGAACAGTATCAATCGATCAATTAATTAATAAAGAAAGTTACCAG
>Ga0209671_1009762_pt1 | contig 10061 bp, 4 predicted proteins | sample WorMetHERISLAND2_2_FD_187401 | JGI IMG/M metagenome (GOLD analysis project Ga0209671, IMG submission 187401) | Marine gutless worms symbiont microbial communities from Max Planck institute for Marine Microbiology, Germany - Olavius geniculatus... | ecosystem: Host-associated > Annelida >... | reverse complement strand
TATTGTAATAAAACAGCAAATATAAATGTACAAAACATCAGTTTATACACTTGTTAATGGCGACATGCAATGAGTGACACATTGAAAACAGCAAAAATCATAAAAAGGTGATATTATTCAACAGCACGTTGACAGTTAGACGATGTGATGTTGAGTGATATCACCTTTTTATGATTTTTGCGGTTTTCGATGTGTCACTCATTGCACGTCGCCGTTAACAAGTGTATAAACTGATGTTCTGTACATTTATCAGGTTGTTATAGCCTACTGGTGTGACTAAATGGAAAACGTCCAGTCTACCACTACCAGCTGGCTGCCTTCTTGCCTGCTGAACACTTGAGTTTATTAAAACATTTGCAGCTGAAAGGGTACCCCGCACTAAAAAACGTTATTTTAACGCTATTGGCTCGTCTAACGTGAAAACGGTTGCAGATAAGTACTGACATGCTGCTTATTATTATAACAAGCACTGGTGACAGGCTTTAGTGGTATCAACATCGATGATCTTGAACCCTCAAAATAGGGGGTTTGATGACTTTTTGTGATTTTTGGCTGCAGCGTACACTTTAAGGGTGAATTGCAACGATGGAGATAGACCAAGACAGCCCGTGAACAGGAACTGCTATAGGCAGTTGCGCATCTCAAAAGCATTAGCTCAGATTTCTTGTAACGTTGTGCAATCCCAACTAGGCCTACCTTGTACTCATCGATAAAGATCCACTCTTACTCTTATTATGTTTAAATAAGTAAATCAGCTAAACAAAAATGCAAAGTATTAACATTTATTGCAAATTGCTGGCAAAAGAATTACGCAATACCACGCAAGAACACAAAAGATTTGAGCATGAGCAACAACTGTACACATTTCAAACCAGCAGAACCAGAACACAACATAATGTTTGTAATTTAATGCTTACAAATTATACACACATATATACAAACGCTGACTTAGTTTAACTTTAATTTGACTAGTTATCCAGGTATTCCTGCAAACGCTACAAACCAAAATCTTTTCACAACTGTTCTCCACACAGTGTGACATTACATATTCAGTGGTGAGGGAACTGGGAAGCTAAGGGGTCGGTTCCACTTTCCAAAAGTATATATTTTGGCCCCTCACTTTTTGCAACCAAATGCAGTAAATGCCAGTAACTGAGGTCTGTTTTATGCCATATAACACATCTATATATAGTGAAAATAAAAAAATAAGTTGCTTGTAACATGACAATATTCAATACTGAACCCTGATGGGGTCACAGCCTCTTAGACAGATTACTGAAAATGGACTGAGTGGGTTTAATTGGTTAGTGTTCTCTGGCAAAGTCAGAAAAATGACAATAGGCTTGGTTCTGTTCGTCACATCTACTCTTCTCCCATTTTTGTCATGACCAAAATGTTAAATTTAGCACCAAATTACACCATTTTGAAATAAAAAATATAATTTTTTTTTCAGGAGGGGCACTGCCCTGCTCTTGGGATGAGAATGCAAATAGCAAAGTCTGTCTGTCTATTTAGCGTCAGTCAACAGCAGCAACTGTTTCAGCAAGCAATTGTCCAGACTGTTTGTTCTCTGTCTCAATCTTGCTAGGCTAGAATATTGACGTATCCCAATCTTACGGAACACTTCTTGAAGTGACGCACAACACTTCCTTTACGTTTGAAATATTCACCACATGAACCACAGCAAAACTGTTTGTAATCTGAGTGAGTTGGCATATGTTGTCTCACTTCACCGGCAGTGCAGAAACACTTTGGACATTCACTGCAAACATACAGCTTCACACCTTCATGACGACGTAAATGCTGCTTAAGATTACCACTGCAGCTGAATTTCTTCTGACAAATGTCACAGGTGAACCAAGTACCTTCATTGTGTGACTTCAGCAGATGTGCCTTGAGATGGCCAAGCTGTGTGAAACAGCCTGAACAGTGTCTACATGAGTATGGCTTTGCAACAGTGTGAGTATAAAGATGAAGCATCAGTTCCTGGCTGCTTTTAAACATCTTTCCACAGAAACGACAATCATAAGGTCTTCTGTTGCTGTGTGCATGACGTTTGTGTGTCTGCAAGTTGCTGGACTGGCTGAAGCTGGCATCACACAGTGAACACTTGTACGGTTTGTCTCCCGTGTGGACTCTCACGTGTTTGCGTAGAGCTCCAGACTCACTGAATGCCTTGCCACACTCAAGACACATGTATGGCTTCTCTCCACTGTGAATTCTGCTGTGAACAACAAGGTTACCTGAAGTTGTAAATTGTTTGCCACAAACAGTGCATTCAAACGGCTTCTCTAGAGAATGAATGCAACTGTGTGTAGCCAAATGTGCCTTCATTCCAAAACACTTTCCACATTCAGTGCACTTGTATTTACTGCTGTGAACATTCATGTGCATTCTTAAGCAATGCTGAGTAGCAAACTGTTTCTCACACTGACTGCATGTATACACCTGATCTGCAGCATGTAGTTGTTCATGTCAACTCACACTCCATTTTGCTGTATACCTTTTCCCACACACTCTACATGAGTATGGTCTTGGCTTGTCATCACGTGGTTGCTCAGTGATATCATTATTACCATCAGCTTCAATCTTCACCTGAATCGAACTTTGGCCTGCATAATATGAACAACACAAGACATTATTCTAAGCAAAGATCATTCAAAGTACAGCAAGCAAATGCCAACAGCGACAGCAGGTCTAGACTTGAATTTTCATCCTCACAACTAAATTTGCACGACAATCATGCACCAACCCAGAATTACTGGTTAAAGCTGTTACAGTAAATGAATAGATATCACTAGGCACAATAGAAAAGCACGGAAACATGGAAATCACGGAAACCGTGATTTTCGTCTGCCGTGATTTTGCCAAAATGCCGTGTTTTTCAGCCAAAATACCGTGATTGTGCGTTTGTTACAAGAATTTTTTTGTTTCAATCAGAATAATCTAACATTTATCCTGTGAGTTTAATGCAAAAATATTGACTTTGCCTCTGCTACTAAAGTTGATGTGCTTTGTAACTTACCGGCTTAATATGTGACCATAAGGTCGTCCTAAAAATATGTATTTATGTTCAGCAGCAACAAAATTTTACAGTTGAAAACCTTGCACCACGTGTAATGATAGTTGTATAATGATATTTGGACCCATGTTTTGACGCTGTGTCTTTGCCGTGATTTTGCCAAGATTTTTGCAATTTTCACAAAAGTTTGCCATGTTTTTTGCCATTATTTGTCGCAGTTTTCTACTGTCTCTAGATATCACCAGCCAATACCACTACAGCCTACGTATCAATTTCACGACGGGACTGATATGGTCTGGAATTATTGGTCTTGGTCTCGATTCTGTCTTGATTCTGTAGTGTGTTGCTAGTCTTGATCCTCACATTTTCGTCATGTTCACATAACTTTCTTTTAATTTACAGTTATTAGCTAATGAACCTATGAACCATGAATCCACCCATTTGTTCTGTCTGTAACGATAGTTTTTGAAAGTAAGTTTCGTTAAAGTCGTTTTTAGCTTTCGGACTATGAGACGCCTCTTGCGTACCTCTTGCATACTTTTAGATTTATTACGTATCTTGTGCTTGCGTTGTTGAAAGTTGCGCCTGTCAACTTTACATTAAACGAATACATGATGATGATGATGATGAGTTATATTAGGCGCTAAATTGACCCTGACCTAGCAGACAATAGGAGTTCATTAGTGTGACCTTGCTGGTATTATCATAACTATAAATACGCAAGCAAAAAGTAGTGCATTTTTAAAATCCAGCCATTGTAAATTGACTTTTTGTCATGTCAGTAACCTGCAACGCATGCTTTTTGTCCCTATTCACACACAGCTAACACATAGGCCACTAAGACCAGCCTATGTAGAAACGTTCTCAAGGCCTGTAGAAAAAAGTGCATTAGCATAAACCAGGGTTCCCACTCTTTTACTGAAAAAACAAGAAATCTGAGCTAATGCTCATGAGACGTGCAAGAGCCTATAGCAGTTCCTGTTCGCAGGTTGTCTCAAGTGGTCTATCTCTATCCATTTCGTCGCAATTCACGCTTCTGCAGCGAAAAATCGCCAAAAAATCACGAAAACCCCCCTTTTTAAAGTTCAAGGTCATTCAAGATCATCGATGTTGACATTTCTAAGAAGCTCGTCACCAGTGCTTGTTGCAATAAGCAGCATGTCTGTGCCTATCTGCAACCACTTTCACGCTAGGTAAGCCAATGGCGGCTAAATAACCACTTTTTAGAAGGGTACCCCACTTTAACACCCACGTGTGGAGGCCCCCTTGAACCTAGAGGGTCTGGACTGCTAAAATCTACATTCAATACTGAAAATACACAGGTTGTCTTGGTCTATCTCCAGCCATTTCGGCACAATTCACTCTTGAAAAGCGAGTCGCAGGCCGAAATCGCGAAAAATTCACCAAAAGCCCCTATTTGGGGGGTTCAAGGTCATTCAAGGTCATCACTGTTGACATCACTGTTGGCTCTCGATTCCTAAGAAGCTCGTTGTCAGTGCTTGTTATGATAAGCAGCATGTCTGTGCCTATCTGCAACCATTTTTACGGTAGACAAGCCGATAACGGTAGAATAATGCCTTTTTAAGAGAGGTGCCCTTCTTTTGCCCCTAGTTTGGAAGGACCCCTTCACCCAGCGGAATAAAATTTTGTCAAGAAATACTAGATACATTAGGCTATCATATGGTAAAAACTCGAAGTCTCTATCTCACCTGGTCTTGAAACGGTACGGACAGACGGACAGACACCAGGAAAAAATTACCGTAGCCAATACGTGCTATAGCTATGCTAGCTCTCGCACGTAAAAAATCCAAGAGTTTTCCAGGACTTTCCAGGACCCCAAAACCTTTTTGAAGCCCACAAATGTTTAAATATAAGGGGAAAAGTCAGTATTTAAGCGAGCAAAGTGAGCAGAAAAATTTTTTGAATGGCTGTACATAGTATCTAAGTCAGCAGCAGTCAACACAAACTGGATGGATGATGTACTACTGTTGCTTGTTTTCAATTTAAGCCTACGAAAAATGTGTGACTTTCAAGGATATTTTTTCAGGATTTGCAGGACCTTAAAAGCTTCAATTTCCAGGACAAAAGTGATTTTCCAGGACTTTTCAGATCCTGGAATTTTCAACCCAAAAAATTCACAACTTTCCAGGAAGCATGGGAACCCTTATATCACACAAAACTAAAATGTGTAGGCCTACCAATGATTATGTTTACTGAATTACAAACAGGCCCGTCGAGAGAGTAAGCTACCCTGGGCCCCACGACGTTTGGGGGCCTCACCATCGGCCAGAAATATAAAGTACGGCAGAATTTACCATTTTAAAAAGAAAAATTTAAAAATTTTCTCCCCAGAGGGGCCCTGTAAAAATGTTTCCCCGGGCCCCGCTGGGCTCTCGACGGGCCTGATTACAAAGCAGACAGACCGGGACTTGGTGGAATGTTTATGCCAGTGAGTTGACTGATCAACCTACAATTACATACATCATTGTCAGCAACAACATTGCTACATTAGTACACATGTTCAAGCTGAGTACCACGTCTCGATGCATAATAATTAAGGCTGGCACCGATTAGTTTTTTTTAAAAATCAACTAATTTCCGAAAATCAATCAAAAGTAATAAATTAACTGTGATTAATTTTTGTGATCGTCAGGAAGATCATGAAAACTGCAGAATTCAAATACCGGTTTTTGTTTTCATTTCGCAAACTAAGGCAAAAATTGAAAGTGACGATGATGTAGTACACAAACTGTGTAGTCAAAGCTTACAGATTGCAGACCGTTAAACTACACAAGTACTAATCTGCATGACAATTACTATATACAGAGTAAAATTACTGGCAAAATTGTGATAAAAGTTCAATTCCTCTAAAAATTAATCAAATATGTTCTAAAATAATTACTCTATTAATTAGTTTTTCATTTTCACAGCCCTAAGAAAAATAATACCTCCGTAATATTTCACATGGGAGTATAAGAAAACATGACATACAGTCCTACACTCATGTGACACGCTAACACTTCAGCACCTGTTAGCACTAGCACATATACAAGGACAAAGATCACAAGCCACCAGCATCAGCCGCACTGTTATTTCTACGGCTTGTATATATTAAATGTACTGATCAGAGCGGTACCAAATTTGGCACAATTCAATGTTATTTCATTCTTAACATAACCTCGCAATCTATTCGAATGAACCCTGGAAAACAAGGTGTCGCCATCTAGCGAACAACAATAACCATAGTAAGTGACAAATTTTTTAATGGCTTTATTCAGTGTAAGACAGATCAATAAAAATGACATTGCACTGTTTCACATAAGAAGAACTACCACAGCAAAAGAACTAGCACTCTCAACATTCGTTTAAAACGGTCTGACGGAAGAATACTGAACACAATTCTATAAACCAGTGTGACTAATTTTAATTGAATGCCGGACAAAAGGCCACTAGACAAAAGGCCACCAAGCGGGATTTTATGCGTGACAGCAGGTGATGCTGCAGCACGTCTTAGCCATCACAATTCTCTCTGTCCGTCCGTCCATCTGTCTGTCACACAGGTGGACCAGTCAAAAACGATGCAACATAGGATCACCAAATCTTCACCGTCGGCTGCCTGGAAGACTCTAGTTTCAGGAACTGTAAAGCTTTTCCATAAATTCAAAAGGCGTTACCATGATCGAGGCCACTAAATGAGAGGGGGTGGGAAAAATTTGCAATTTTTAGCCAATAAGTTGCTGTATCTCAAATTGCGCTGAAACCAATTGAGATAGGCATAGAAAAGCTACATATGAAATTTTCAGCATTGAATGTAGATTTCAGTAGTCCAAGTCTCAATTTTCTAGGTTCAAGGAAACCTGCGCACAAGGGCATCAAAAAGCGGTACCCCGGTAAAAATTGTTATTTTATCGCTGTTGGCCAGTCTTTCGTGAAAATGGTTGCAGATAGGCATGAACATGCCAAATATCACAACAAGCACTAGTGACGTGCTTTTCAGTCATATCAACATCGATGACCCTGAAAGACCATGAACTTCTGAAATAAAGGGTTTTTATTGATTTTTGCGATCTTCGGCTGCAGTGCACACTCCAGGAATGAACTGAGACGAAATGGCTGGAGACAGACTGACAGTTTGCGAACAGGAACTGCTATAGGCTTTCACACATCTCGTGAGCATTAGCTCAAATTTCTTGTAATTATCATTGTCATTAGGCACATAAGTGATAGAAGAATGATCGTTTTGATCAGGCTGCTTAGCAAAAATGTGATTTTGCAAACATTCGTGATTTCAGAAAGCTGTTCAACTGTCTAACATTATTTGACAAACAAATCAACAAAGGCTAGTCACTGCTTGTGAAACAAGTCGAATGCAATCCATAGATAGAAGTTAAACATGGTTATGCTGTTCGACCGTCAACGTGTTTGACCTGCTGAAATCACGCCTTAAGTTGCATGCTTTCAGTAGGCTTACGTGCTCTGCAGAGTTCTAAACATTATCTGTTAACACGGTTCATGACCTTAATCCTGATCATAATCACAGCCTTAAATTTAACCTCAAACCTATACCAACTCTAGTTACAAGAATGTAAGCAAATTTCTCTGTCAGTGCAGCAAACCTTTTGATTTCCCTCTTTATTTTTATTTCCTAACAGGATGTTTTTTACGCGCAAAAGCGGCTACTGCTTTCAGCGCGTCTTAGCCATCGCAATTCTGTCCGTCTGTCACACGGGTGGATCAGTTGCAAACGGTGCAAGATAAGATCACCAAATCTTCACCGTCGGCACCTTAAAGACTCTAGTTTCAGGAACAGTTAAACCAATGTCAGACGAGCGACAAAATCGGCCGATTTTGTGGGCGTGGTTTAGTTGCCCGACAAAATCGGCTGACAAAATCGGTGAACCATGGCACATGGCTGATATTTTCGTCTGCTACTTCGTAGGATATCAGCTAGCACAACAGCTGAATGCAGATCGCAAAATAATACTTGCATCACTTATTTTCTGCACCTGATGAATGAAAATAAATAACAAACACAATAAATAACTAAAATAAATATTCATCTTCCATTCTAAACAATCACCATGGCAACATAAACAAAATTTGTTGTCGGATATACAAAAAGTCGACCGACAAAATCGTCGAAGATAGAACATGCTCTATCAGGCGATTTTTGCATGACACACGACAGATTTCTATCGGGCGATTTTGTCGGCAGATAAAATCAGACGATTTTGTCGTTCGTCTGACTTCCCCTTTAAGCTTTTCATTAATTCGAAAGGGGTCACCCTGAACAAAAGTGCTAAATGAGAGGGGGTGGGCAAAATTTGCAATTTTTGGCCAATAAGTCACTGTATCTCAGTAACGGTGTGAGATAGGGCCTAGGTTACTATTAATCACTAATATAGGAAGTCGTACACTGGCTGTCGATTGGCGCCAAATTCAATGACCTTGAACGACCAAGAACGCCAAAATAGGGAACTTTATGGATTTTTTGGCGATTTCGGGCTGCAACACAAGTCTATATCATTCACAAGGTGGCGCCACGGAACTGCCGTTATGCGATCCAGATAGAGAATTTGGTATTTGTATATTAACTTAGCATGAACACCCTAATTTTCAGCTAAACTACTAAACCGGAACTGCTATAGGCTTCGCGCGTCTCGTGAGCATTAGCTCAAATTTCTTGTAAACTTAAGCTTCTGGCTTTTTTCATACTATTGTTGTTATTATTCTTTGTATTTGTAGTTTTATATCAGCGAAGTTCAAGACAAGTTCACGTTCAAGGGTGCCTATGAGAAACCAGCACAAAGCAAAATATACGAACGTTTCACTGGTTCTTCGAAGCCTAACCACTGACGTTGTCTTCAGCTTCCAATCATCCATGGCATTCATTAATTTAACAAAAACACACTATATAGTAGACAAAAAACTAGCAACAAAACGCGAACGACCAAAAACACCACGTGACCGAAATATTTTGTGACAGAACGGATATAACACATTCAACGGGTAAAAGCAGAGATAGAATGGAAATCAACAACCACAGCGTTTTGTCATGTCATTAAATATTCTTTGCAGCAAATTGATTTAAGATGGCGTCGTCGGTTCAAGGAATGCGAACTTTTGGTGATAAACCGAAAGCGTTTCAGCTAGAGGAAGGAGGAGAATTGTACTATGTCGGTTCGGAGGTATATTGTCTTTATCTTTAATTTCGTCACTGATTTGTAGATATTTTTGTTGTACCGTACGTGTGTGGGCACTGAACAAAGAAAATGGGGTATGCGGCTGGCAGGCCTATTTTTGCCATGCGAAAGAGGCTGTGGGTAATAAGCGGATGTTCGGATGTGGCAACGGGTAAAACGCGGATAAAATCTGCGGATGCTAAGTGCGGATGTGTGGGTAATAGACGAATGTGCGGATAACAGTTCATTTACCTGAAGATCGAAATGTTGGTATTTCTTATTGTCGACTTTTACTACACAATACTATGTTGAAAGAAGATGCATATAGAACTGGACTTTACGACAGTCCAGTTTGTGAATGTGGCAATGACAGAGAATCTGCAGAACACTATTTGTTACACTGTACCAGATATCACGAAGCTAGAAGTGAATTAAGAGATGCTGTTAATGTTATATTAGAATCGATGAAGGGAGAAAAACATTTGACAGAGAGATTGTTATTGGCACCTTATAATCAGTCAGAAAATGTCAACAGAAAGCAGGATAGACATATAAAGGAAGCACTATTTCAGTTTATTACAGAAACTCATAGAAAGCTTTAACTTGTGCACTATCAACACTGGTTTCCGGTTGTCTTTACTCTACACAGGGTTCCCACGCCTCCTGGAAAGTCATGGAAAGTCCTGAAATTTTTTTCCTAGATTTTCCAGGACCTGGAAAGTCCTGGAAAATGAGTTAGGCCCTGGAAAGTCCTGGAATATGAAAATCCTTGTACCTATTCAAATCCTGTTCAAACTGTTATTGTTTAAATTTTAGCTAAGTATGTGTGTAATTAAGGCAACATGTAACACTAGCCC
>Ga0209671_1009757_pt1 | contig 10062 bp, 6 predicted proteins | sample WorMetHERISLAND2_2_FD_187401 | JGI IMG/M metagenome (GOLD analysis project Ga0209671, IMG submission 187401) | Marine gutless worms symbiont microbial communities from Max Planck institute for Marine Microbiology, Germany - Olavius geniculatus... | ecosystem: Host-associated > Annelida >... | reverse complement strand
ACCTTGTACTTTGTTGCTTATCTGCCATAATGATGTTCTTAGAGATGCAAAAATTAACGATTAATTACGGAGTGAACTGCTAATAATTTTTTACAATTAGTAGAGTTTTAATCGTTAATTTTTTCATTAAAATCGTGTCAGTAAGAACGCGCTACATAGGCCTATAAGTTTAATTTACAAACTGCAGTCAGTTAAAAACGGTATAAAAGTTGATAGGATATTTTGACAAAATGGCAAGCGTTTGATGAACGATAAAGGCCTAATCACTTTCGCCAGAGATAGCGATTGGTCACTTAGGTCCTACTAATGATAATAATAGACCTCAGTGCATTTGTGATTGTGATAGCTGTTAGTTTAGTTGACGAAACGTATAAAGCTGATTTACACATGCATTTTTACACAATAACTATTGTTTAATTTTCAAAATTAACGAATAATTAGTTGTTAATAGTTAAAAATAAATTTTAAGCGTTAACTACGAGGTCTAGTATTTTTGCATATTTTTTATCAGGCCAGCATCGTAAAGCGGACGATATTTTTGATGTCTCGAAACATTATTTCGTTTGTCGGGAATCTGCAGAGATAAACGTTGTGTAAATAGTTCGTATCGAATAAATGACATCTCGTAAATACATCCGTGTTTCACGTTTATTCTGATTAGTCTACTGACATTATTTGCGCAATTTTTAAAAAAAATTGTTTTCCAATTTTTAAGATATAAAAGTTTATGAATCATCTAACAGAAAAGCATCCGCTTTCGTTTCTTAGACCCTTTGGCCTTTTCTCCTCAAAATGTGGATATTATGCTTCGTATAGTACGATAAACATTCCTATCTGTAATTAGACTACCGGTAAGCAATTTACATTCTTCAGCAATTCAGCTATTATTCCGGTGCCATCACCGCAGTTGTGAATAAAAAAATTTGACAAAAATATACCACGGTATGTGAACAATAGGCTGTCATTTATAATCGCGATCAGACTGCTGAATTCTTGCCTTCACGTTCTGTTTTAGGTGATTTTTTCTTATAAAAAAATCAAAGCGACACATTAGCAGAAAGTGTCACAGAGACAGAACTGCCGAGCAGTTAAAAAACGTCGTTGGATTTGAATTTCAACAATCAAAGCATATTATTTGCAAACAAAGCTATGAACGTAAGTCTATAGGCATAAGAACTGAACTCGTAAGTTACTGATCGTGTTGACAAATAAAGTTATGCGCACGATACGATCATAGGACATACGCTAGTGTAATTTACGAACATTTATAATTATTATCAGTAACAGTAATAGTGCGTTTACACGATCCAGCAAACGTCCAGCATTAGCACGTGTATTTTGAATAGCCTACATTTGCTGGAAGTTTGCTGGACGTTTGCTGGATCGTGTAAACGCACTATTACTGTTACTGATAATAATTATAAATGTTCGTAAATTACACTAGCGTATGTCCTATGATCGTATCGTGCGCATAACTTTATTTGTCAACACGATCAGTAACTTACGAGTTTAGTTCTTATGCCTATAGACTTACGTTCATAGCTTCGTTTGCCTCTACAGTAACGACTGTTCGGGCAGTCTAGCACCTGCACCGTATACAAAATCGATAGACACAATAAAAATCTCTCAGTGCCCGTCATTTTGGGCCGACTTCGAGACAGTGCATGATGAAAAATCTTTTGCAGCATAGCGTCAAAGTAGAATGTAGGCCTATGTCTTGTAGTTTCACCCCACTAGCGAGTGTGGAAGATTGTGTGACGGTTTTTGTACGTCACTGCGCGGCTTTAATTGCACCGTTGACGATTCATGTAGGCTTATACGTGGCGGGGAGGTGAATAGCCGCTGACGATGGAGAAGGCATAAACGGTGAAACTGTTATATTATAAGCAAATACCTGTTCATGTTGGTTTTTTTGTACGCCTTTTGTCTGAGCCAGGAGCGGCTGGAGCCTGTGCGGGACAGACGGACAGACGGACGGACGGACAAGATCTGTAATGCGCTGTTCCTGCTTTTTAGTGTTTTTTATAATTGGCTAAAAAGTCCGAAGCTTATTTATTTGCTCGTCTCGCGGCTATTTTTAAAGCGCAGTGACAAGGTAGGATTTAATAACTCCGTCTTTAGGTTTAGGGGTTATTCGTCAGGTACCGCTTGGGAGCGATTAATTCCGCTTAATTTCGTTTTCGATTTTCGTAGCCGATCTGTTTAGTCGCGGTTACGTTAAAACTGAGTAATGTGTAATTGCAGACACTAACGACTTACTATTAAGCTGCATAAACTCATGGCATTACTGATTTATGGTTTATGGTACTTTAACACTAAACACCTCTATAACGCTGAAAAATTTATTAGAAGTAACGACTGTGTAAGTATTTGCGTAACCGACGCTCTGAGCGTCAGTTTTGGGTGGATATTTCGACTGTAATGTAGCAGTTATCAAGCCGCGTTGGTTTTTAGTCATCTCGTCGGCCGGGGTGTATAGGCCTACGTCGTTTGTGTGAGAACAGGTCGACGATTTATTTTCGCTTCAGATAGCGAGCTTTTTCGCTGTTTGTTCGAGTGCGGTGGCGATTATTTGTCAACTTATTTCGCCTGTCATTGTTTATAACAACTCCGTTTTATGTTGCCGGAGTTCGTCTATCAGTGTGTCTGCACATCACTGTGATTCCGTGTTTTCGTATTGTTAACTGTCTTTGTGTTGCTAAGAGTTGGTCTGTAGGTAGCATAAATACTGATACGGCGTCGGCGTCATGGACTGAAAAAGTAGGCGGATAGGAAATTGAAATTTACCGACAGATACGAAAAATTTCTGACAGAATGACAGATAGGCTTAGTTGCAAATTTCGGACAGCAAAAATTATGGGTGCTCAAATTTTTTCCCTAAGTTTTTCTGAAATCCGAGTTTTTAGTCCAACATTTTGCATTCTTACACGAAAATTGTTCGACTAAAAGATTTTCCGACGGTTTTCCGACAATGTAAAATTTGTGAAAGGAGCAATGTCCTTTCCTCCTCCCCCCTCTCCGGCAACGACGCAACTGCCCACCCACCAATTTTGGCATAAAGGTTGCGCTGCTAGCGACTGTCGAGATTAAATCTGAACATTTTGCTACGTATCTTTCGTTCTAGGTACAAGCTAAAGCGCACATGAACGGACGAACGCACGAATTGAGACAAGCAGCATGTGTGACGTATGTGCACTTCGATACCGCGTCCTTGAAGCTTTCAGTTGACTTTACAATCGACTCGGCATAAGTCTGTGATACTAAAATATTAGTATTCAGAAGTTGACACTGCTATTTTACCAGATGAATTGATCCTTTCGGCTGTCATTTGCTACAGCAAATTAAAAGTTTTTAGGAAAAAACAACGATTTTGGCTTAGATCATAACCAACAAAACTATTGGCTTACTTCATGGGCCACTTTTTATCACGCCATATCATAATATTTAAAATTTCTAATTTTTCCGTTACACAATAAAAAATCATTTTGTGCATTAAAGAGCACACACAAATCAGGGGCGTTATTTAGGGGGACTGAGGGAGTCTACGAACTCGCCTAGTATTTATGATTTTGATTTTTACCCTGTGAGTCGTATTTTTGAAACAATTTCTCCTGCAAAAAAAAACAACAGGCCTACGTTACGTAAACTTAAACACGCCAATAATTTGCTGAAATTTCGCCATTGATACAAAGCTTAGCTAACAGCCTAATTAAGTTACCGCACTGCACAAGTCTCTTGTTGTCCGATTATAAAGTTTGTCAATTAAAACGTTAATCAGTTTATTTTTTTAATCGGCGTCGAGAGTGTGGTAGTTGTTGTGGAAACGTTTCGGCGGCGCCGGGGCCGGCACGATGGTGGAGCTGTCACATCGACGATCTTCGTGACCGGAAGTGCAAGTTGCTGAGGTAGAAGAACTACTTCCGGTGCAAGAGGAACTCGGTTTCTGATCCGCGCCGCGATGCTGCTGCTGCTGCTGCTGGTGATGTTGATGATAAGCGCTGTTCAACACCAGGTCGGGACTCTGGTCCGACGGCTGTGGCTGCGGCCTCGACAGCGAGTCCAGCTCCGACTCCACGCTGTCGGCACCGCCCATGACGTCATCATTTCCGCCGGAAGTCACGTGACCATCCGCCGCAAGGTGGTCGGTTTCAAGTGGAGCAGACTATTTGTCAGCGCGACTTCGAAAGTTTTACGATGACGCAACGATCTGTGGAGAGGTTTCTGGTAATTGGTACGTCGAAATGATAGTATTCTGTCACTTTCCGGCAATTGCATCATCATTTGCAACGGAAGTCACGGGATGATCCGAGGCAAGAACAATCAATTCAACACTAAACCGACGATTTGCATTGCTGGGCGTCCGGGGGTTTTGATGACGTTGTCATTTTGTGCAGAGATTATTGGTACGTATAGATGACACTCCGCGTTGGTCTATTTCCGGCGAAGACGTCATCATTTCCACCGGAAGTCACGTGACGATCCACAGCGAGATTGGCAGCGGCGGTGGCGCATCGCGATTCGCGCCCTCCGGCCACCTGCCAGTAGACGGCAGGTTGCTCGGCCGTAGGACCGAGGGGACTCAACTCAGCCATGCATCCCTTCACGGTGGGACCAAGGAAACTCAGCCCTATATCCGTCCGTGGTGGGACCCAGCAACTCCATTCTTTCTGTGGCGCCCACAGCGTTTAACTCAGCCTTACATCCGTCTGTGGGAACCAAGGCACCCAACTCAGCTTTGCATCCCTCCTTGGTACCAGAAACCGAAACTCAACCTTACGTCCACTTGTGGGACCAAAAATCTCAACTCAGCCCTATATCCCTCCTTGCGATCCATTGGTTTAAACTTAGCTTCTCATCTCTTCGTGTAATCGAGGAAACTCAACACAGCCCTACATCCCTTCGTGGCACCCAGGGAAGTCAAGTCAGTCTTAAAGCTCTCCGTGGCACCTAAGCCATTTAACTCAGCCTTGAATCGCAACGCGGGACAGAACGGATGTAACTGAGCCCTACATCCCTTTGTGGGATCCAGAACTCTCCGCTCAGCTTTGTCTGCCTCCGTGGGAGCGAGGGGACTTTGTCGCGACGCGTACAGTGTCCCGGCAGGGTTGACGGCGTCCTGGCAGCGACGGCCAACGGTGACCCTGCCGCCGCTGATGACTGGCGGTGGTGGAGGAGGCGGCGGACAGGAGACCATGGAGCAGCCGCAACTACGCATCTCAACGCACGACGACAAACCACGACCAACGGCACCGGCACAGTCTGACGAATACACCCCACTGCCGCTACCGTCCCTGCTCTGTGCCAGACGACATCGAGAAGCTCCGCCGTGGATCGCTGGCAGCAGGAAACGACCTCTGTGCGTTCGTATTTCCGGCAACAACGTCATAATTTCCGGCGACAACGTCACTGTTTCCGGCGCTGGAAGTTAGAAGTACAGCAGGGAACGACCTGCTCGGTCCACGGTCGACGCCGGCTCTGACGTCAGTCCTGCCGACTCGCTGTACGTCCGACCGGCAGCGCGGTACGAGTAGTGGTCGTCCACCGACGAGTCCTGGAACGACGTCTCGTCCGGACCGAGCAAGATGTTCAGCTTCGGCGCCGCGCGAACCACCTTTCTGGACACACTGCAGCCACTTACTCAGATCTGAAACAGCTTTGTATACAGTTAAAGGTGTGTGAACTGAAGCTATAAGAGGAGGTCGGGTCGGCCAAGAAGAAAAAAAAAACGTCATCAGACGAAATCTAAAAAAGGACACTACTACTTGAGAACAAGCCAAAGAACTGGAGACAAACAGAGCAGTATGACGTCAAACATGCGGCCCAATGTATCCACTAGGATGCGGCTTGAACTAAGATCTAAGATAAGGACAGTTTTGTTGTGGAAACCAATCTCATAGCTATGGGGCGTCACCTGCCACCGTCAAATGAAACAGAAACGAAACTGTAGTTGTGTACAGAAAAAAACGTAAGCAAAGTCTGACAAAGGAATGGCAGAATTTTTTTAAACTAGAAAAAGTATATACACTACTGTTAACAAAAATGTTTAACTACACATTACAGCAGTCGTGAAACGTTCAGCATATCAGCTGAATTATCTCAGATCATCAGTCAGATTCGTCAGTATTTACAGCAGTTGTGCAAAAAAACTAAACACAATAATTATACAAATTACCCAAATTCGTACTACAGCCTACCTGCACAATTTTTAGAGGGTCATATCCCCTTGGGTCTGTATGGAGCCATCGTGTATACTCACATTCGCCGATGAATGAAGACGCCAAACAGCATAAGCAGCCCGAACACGATCCCAATGCAGATACCGATAACGACCGCCATCAGTAGACCTAAAACACAGCGATGTAATAAATCCCACACAAACAGTAAACGTAAATGAAGACTGACTGGATCAAGGGGGTTAGACTGGATCATAACTAAGCGGCCTCCGCAAGATCAGTGTGTAGCAAGTGGCGCTTATGTAAAGGCAAACTGTGCACATTATACAGATAAAAAGCAAGTCTTTTTGTAGGAAACAAAGTGTACACGATCAAGCAAACATCAAGCAATTAGAGACACGTCGTGCACGTGTATTTTGAATGCATTTGCTCGATGGTTGCTTGATGTTTGCTTGATGTTTGTTTGATGTTTGCTTGATATGGTGTAAACGCGGTATAAAGCAATAGGCGCGTGTAGCTGTAATAAATAAATTTGCAGGCTAAATTATTTTCTATTCTCTGAAGCTTGCTTGCAACGCTTCCTGGGCCCTACAGTCATTAGAAAAAAAGCAAAGAATTAAACTTCGCAAAAAAACAAGATAATGTTCAAACGAACAGAGAATCTGTCCAATGCATTGCGATAACTTACAATTATGTCCGTATAAATAAAATCAGTAAGCTGTGTTGACGACTAGTAAAAATTTAAAAGTTTCAGTTCAAATTGTACAGAAGCAATGTTATTGTCATCGTTCGCTAATATTTGAACTAAACAATTAACATCGTCTGTCACGTGACAATTCGACTTTTCACCGGCGGTTTACCAAAAATGGTCCATTGTGACCATGCGTCTATCTTGCACCGTTATGGAGAAGCCTCAAACGTTGGATGGACAGACGGACGACGGACGCTTAGGTGATTTTATACTCTGTCCAATGCTATGCATTACATTGGACAGACACAAATTTTCTAAAAGTTTTATTAAGGTAGCTACTGACCGAAAGGTACTTGTTTTCGTCGGGTTACAGTGATTTCCTCGTTGAACGGCAGAAGTCCTACAGACACATTATTGCAATTTATCTGATACAGGCTAAGCTAATGTTCAATATAGCCTAGTCTATGGCTCTAGGCTGTTGAGAAACTCAAATAAATCGGTCCTTTTACTGAAATATTTTCAAACTTCAAGTATGACTTATGCAACTAAACGTCTTCGGCCTACACTAATTTTGCCACATTAATTTATGACGCTGCAAAACAAATGCTAGCTATAACGCTCTAATGTTTACAAAGAAACTTAATTACCCGATTAAACATGTGTGTGAAAAGCGTGAGCGCGAATCCACGAGTGTTTCTTTTTTTCCGAAGCCTACCACTCGTAAGCTTTCCTAAGAATCCATTCATAATTTCGAGTAGACATAATCGTGCTCACACGGATAATTAACAGCCATTTTTTGGTTTAATCATTAGTCAATTATCCTATGTTCAGCAGTTACAAAAAAACATTAAAGTTATTGTCTTCGCATTAGTTCTTATCGTTTCTAAGTAACGCAGCGGACTCGAACATTAGCAGCGCAATGCGGCATCAAACATTTCAGCAAAATAATACCCTGTTCACACGATAAAGCAAACACGAAGCAAACTTAGAGCACAGGTCGTGTCACGTGTATTTTGAATATGTTTCCTTCATCTTTGCTTCATGTTTGTTTCATCGTGTAAACGGGGTATAATATAACGTTATTTCAACACCGACGCTCCTGCAGATCAAACAGACCTTCAGAACAGTTGGTGATCGTCCCAATCCAGGCGGAACCTTTACAGGTGAGGTACCAGGTTTCGTGCGACAGGTTACAGCGTACGATGACGCTGTCGTCATGGCGATCGACTCTGGCGTTCGGCGGCGGCTCCAGATTAGCGCATCCCGTGACTACGCACACCAATTAATGGCTATAAATTATACACTGTGTCCCAAAAACTGTGCCAGTATTATAGTTGAAATAACTCCGTAATTTTTGGCACGCAACATCACGCAAAAATTGGAGTAAACGGCTAGTTTTGGCCCACCTAATCTTAATACTGTTGCTAGACTACCTTGTGAAATGCGGAAGTTGTAGTTTTACCGTTTACAACAATACATTCATACTGGTTTTTTGGCACATGGTATACATATTAAAAGTGTGCATTAACGTCATCTGTTCAACTATGGGACACTGGAAAACGTGCCCCTTTGAATTCCTGCTGTTTTGTTTAGTTAGCTAGTTAGTTAGTTAGTTAGTTAGTTAGTTACTTAAAACATTTGAAGGCGTCTGTTCAAAATCACAGACGCAGACTATATGTTACCCGCAAACTTTGATATTAAGTACCGGCAAGTAAGTAACTAAATATGTAAGTTAGTAAATAAGTAATAGTTTAACGCACATATCAAACGTGTATGCATACCGTAAAACAGTTTTTAAATAAAGTAAAACGCATAAAAGCAAGATACAAAAAAGTAAAAAAAAAAACAGCAATTTATAACAAGTTTAAAATATTCGACGCCATGTGGTTGCGTAACCAAGAAAACCAGTACAGCGTATCATTTTATCAACAACTGCTTTGAACGCATTTGACGTAAATTTAAATATTAATTAATATTAAAATCCCGAAAAAATTGCAATTATCCGACAAGCAGCTACATAATTGCGACAAAGAAAATTATGAATACTCAAATTGTTAATTTTGCCCTCAAATCTCCACAAAATGGAAGACCTGCAGCCACATCATATTTTGTATGTTCCGACAAAGACAATTTTCAGAAGAAAATTCTGATAAGCTAAAAATTTGAAGACGAAGGAATTCCTCCCAACACTCTGCCACTCTCTCACTGCTGTTCTATGCAACTGGTCAAAGTCGGGTCATAAAACGCTCGCGGAAAGACGCCTACAGTATAGCAGCAGCTGTAACAAGTCGGACTTTACTAGTCGCAGGAGAGGAAAGACGGAAGACAGTAAGAACTCATAAAGCGGCGCCGAGGCGGAGACACGACATTAAATGTTGCAACGGCCGATGTAGCCACAGAAAGTGAGGGGGGAGAGGAGACAGAGAGAGTAGTAGTTATAGGCCTAGCAGCTGCGCGATGACGTCATACCGCAGCAGCTGCAGCATTGGTGGAAAGATGCTGGAAATAGGTACGGCACAGCTGAAACGGTGTTTATTACTGACTTAAGAGTTAATCACTTTAAACTCTTCGTGTTCGATATTTTTTTCGGTCACTCCAAGTCAGCAAATACTGCAGAAAATATCAACAGTTAAACAAATGAATGTTAAACCACTGACTGGAGTAGGATAACTGAGTGTTAAACGAACTTATATGTTTCGCCGACACTTATTTCCAGTGGCTTCTATTCCCCCAAATATGGAATCAAAATCGGGCGCAACTTACCCCCAGTTTTGGGCTGAGGTCCCCCTAATTTCTGACTCAAGTTTTGGGCTTCTTTCCTCTCTAGGAAGAAAGTTTTGTTGAGGGTGTAGTTTGCCCAATGAAAAATAGAAGGAAGTAAAAAATAAGGGAACATTTTTGTTAAAGGTGCAGATTTAAAAAATAGGAGGGGGAATAAAAATAAGGGAAAGAAAAATTTTATTTAAGGATGTAGATTGCACCAGTCAAAAATAAAAGCAGGGAAGTAAAAAAATAGAGGGGGGGAGTTTTCTGTTAAAGGTGCAGATTGAAAAAATAAGGGAAAGTAAAAAATAGGGGGAAGTTTTGTTAAGAGTGTATTTTTCTCGGTAAAAAATTAGGGAAAGTTTTGATCTACAACCTTCTCAAAACTCCCCCCTAATTTTTACTGGGCGCAAGCTGCACCCACCAGGTATAGGG
>Ga0209671_1009756_pt1 | contig 10062 bp, 7 predicted proteins | sample WorMetHERISLAND2_2_FD_187401 | JGI IMG/M metagenome (GOLD analysis project Ga0209671, IMG submission 187401) | Marine gutless worms symbiont microbial communities from Max Planck institute for Marine Microbiology, Germany - Olavius geniculatus... | ecosystem: Host-associated > Annelida >... | reverse complement strand
ATATGTGAACATTTATATAGCGCACTGTCATTTTGAAGAAATGTCTAGTGTGCTGAATGCGTTATCAGTACATGTGAAACAGAAAGAATTTAAGAAAACGTTTAAAAGAGTCCAGATTGAGTGTGTGATCATTCAAGTACGTCGGGAGATTGTTCCATGCTGACGGGCCAGCGAAAGAGAATGCCCTTCTGCCAGCTGTCGTAAGTCTGTAACGAGGAACGGCAAGTTCTCCACGGGCAGCAGAATGCAGATGACGATGGCCAGGCAATGACGAGATCGGCAAGCACGTCTCTGACAGATATGGCGGTCCCATTCCATGCAGACACTTGTAGTCAGACAAGCATAGCATGGGTGACACGCTCTGGTACATCCAACCGGTGTATGATTTCATGTTGAACATGCGACAGACAGACAGACAGTTATCGAACGTTTGTATTACAGTGCTACTGTATGCTGCGTGTGTAGACGGAAGGTGCGTTGTACTGGACGGTGATGGCCCTACACATCTACGATCATGACAACTGGCAGCAGGTCCGCATCCAGCTGCTCAGACGTATCATTGTCCTGGCTCAGGCCCGCCATTCATCTCCCGGTGGCACTACCAGGTCAGACAGTGATTGATAATATTATTACCTCCGCCAAGGAGTTTGTTTTTGCCAGACTTTGTTTGTCTGTTTGTCTGTCTGTGTGTTAGCAAGATAGCTCAAAAAGCTATGGACGGATCTTTCTGAAATTTTGAGGGTATGTCGGGAATGACACGAACTACCAGTGATTTAATTTTGGGGGAGATCCAGAAGGAATCCTGGATTCTGGATCACTTTGAAATTTTCATTACCATTGCTTTCAATAGGGCATAAGGGAAACTGCTGCAAAACCGAAGATGGTGCTGCCACCTAGCGAACAACATTGCCTTGGCGGAGGTGTGCGGGCTCTGATTGCTTCCTAGTTGTGTTTGCCTTCACGAGCCTTTTGCTTCGCCATCAGGAGGAAGGCAGTCAAACAAAGCCGGCATAAAATCATGTATACACATTCATTATTTGCTGTTTTATTTTGAACAAAAAATCTTTGTCTGTGTAATTACTATAAATAGTCTCACTATTTACAAGATGTCACCAGTTTGTCAATGAAGTTCGGTATTTCGTGACAGTAACCCTAAACCTGCTATAGTTTTTTTAAAGCGTATGACTTTGTTGATATTTTCTTATAGAAACTGCTTTCTGGACTAATGTATGGTATTCATTACTACCATTTTATTTTTGCTAGATAGGCTTAGATAAACATTCGTTAGTTTATTACTTTCAAAGTTATTTTTAGATAAAACCTATTTGGCACTTAAATGGTCATCGTGTGTTGCTGTGCTGTCAAGAAGCTACTCACATCTATGCTTAGGCATTTCATTTGTAATGGTCAAACATAAATACACTGGTTTCTGCTTCCAAGCTATATTGGGTATTTTTTGGACAGTTTTGGACAGAACGAACTGGCAAGTGCTTAACTACTGTATATTGTCAGTTAATGCATCACATAGTGTAATACTGTATGTTCATTATTTGTAGTTTGAGTGATAAAGCTGTGAAGGACTATGGCGTCTACAAACCTCACCTTATGTTTTTCGGCTTAGCAAGCTGCATTCCTCACATGCTGTTCTCGGTTAGTTTGACATTTGCTGCTTTTTGCTGTTTGTTTGGCTCCTTGTTAGTTTTTTTCGCATGTTATTTGATCGCTAGCTTTATCTTCATTTTTGTAGCTATGTGATTGAAAATAACTTCAGGAATATTTGGTGCATGTCGTACTTGTGTTGTTCTTGTTTCTGTTGTTTCCAAACTTGTCACAATTTATTAAGTTCAGCCTTTCATTGTAGTAGAACCATCATGTGTAGTTAAATAATTAAAGGTGTCCCTGCTTTAGTTATACTGTCATTTTAGCCATGTACCAATTGCTGTATCATTTTTCTTTCTGTTGCAAAGAATTGTCATCATTCAATAATTTAATCTAATGTACAGATTTCTTTTGAGATCTTGCACAAATGTTGTCTTTAAGCCCAAATTCCATTATGCCAACTTTCACTGAAACTTCCTTGTGGGGAAAGTCGTGGACACAAATCACGAAAGTCGGCGACATGTTATGTGTTGCGGACTTTCATGATTTGTGTCCGCGACTTTCCCGCGGGGAAGTTTCGATGAAAGTCGCAAAGTCGGTGTAATGGAATTTGGGCTCTCTTTTTTTTGTTGGTTGCTGTTGTAATAGCCCACCAACTCTTCTTTTCTCGTCAGAGATGATACGAGAAGAGTGAGGGAGGGGGATACGGAGTCGTTTGCAGCCGTTAAGCTGGACGAACTGTCGTTGGGTACAGACGTCGACATGCCGAGGCTTATTGTTGACGTTCTTTTGACGACAGCCGAACCGGCCGGCTGTTGGTTCCACCACAAAAAGGCGGCTCCACCAGAACCAACTCTTTGTTCGTTGGTAGCAGGGACAGCCTCTACTATATGATGAAATTGATGACCAATGCTGCCCCCTGTTGAATCGTAAGTAGGCAAGTGCAAGTTTTGGCTTTCCTACCCTGGGGAGTCAGGGTCGCCATCTAACAGTGCATCACTGGATCCTGCAAGCGTGTCTGCCAAGTGGCGTGTGAACGCGTTGAACAGTTATAAAAGAGATGCACGAATGTGACGGACGACAGACAGACAGATGACAGACCACACTATGGAGAAATGGGTAGCTGTAGGCAAAATCACTTGCATTAAAGCAATGTTGCCCAATAATAATAATCTGGCATATCTACACTGTGTTCAGAAAAAAACACCCACTCCCGTTTCCTTGTATATCTCCATGGAAAATTTTGAGATTTTCACCAAATTTTCAGGGAATGTTTAGTAGAAAACAAGTATTACACCGGTGGAAAAGGTAGAATTTTTTTGCTACTGGTGACGTCATATTTCCGCATTCGTGAATTATGGGTTTTACTGCTGAAAACAGACATTTGATAAAATATTTGAAAGTCAGCAAGTTTTATCAAGCCACAAGTTTGTGCCAGATGTTTCTGGATAATGGACAGACAATTGAATATTGATGGAATGAAACTTTTAAATAAAAAAATTAACACGACTGGCAGTATCAGGCCATTCGACTGATGGCGGGCAAGCGGTCATCCACGCTGTGTGCAGTGCGCGTAAGGATGCCAACATCAACAAAGTTGAGGATCTCGCACTCAGCCAAGAAAATAAACCACGAAAACAGTTCACAATGGAAAATTGCGTGATGGATTAGCATATTTTCCAATCGATATGTTTTAGCATTTCATCAAATGCCTGTCTTCAATGGTAAAACCCACAATTTACAAACACAGAAATATGACGTCATCATGACGTCACCAGTGGCAAAGAATATCTTAACTTTTCCACCGGTGGAATACCTGTTTCCTCCTAAACAGTCACTGAAAATTTTGTGGAAATCTAAGCATCTACCACAGATATATAAAAAGAAAACGTGAGTGGGTGTTTTTTCTGAACACAGTGTATAGCGCCAGCATGTCAAAAACAGGCATTCTGGCTGGCTGATGCCACCGACCATGCAAGCTTGTGGCTTCTGAAGTATAATTGCAAAGTTGCTCAGTTCAGCGTAGCATCTCACTCCCAGTGCACATTCATTTTCAACAAGATGAAGAGATCTTGACATACTGATGGAACCAGACACTGAGAGATCAGAGTTAGTAAATGTTTTTTTAGTAGTGCTGTTGAGGCGTTAATTTTTTGTAATGGTGTTAACGCATGCGTTAATTTTTCTTTGAGTGTAGAAATGTCGTGTGGAACCGGAGTCTAGCTGGAGTGTAGCACTCGCCGACTACATCCGTAACAATGACCAGTCGCTGCAGGAAGCGTCGAAGAAGGTCCTCGCAATGTTTCAGGACGAACTGCTGCCGTGTGAGACATTTGCCGAGTTCTGTGATGTTGCTGGTATGAGTTCCAGACATATTTTTTTCTCTGTCTCCGATGGTCTCTCTCTCTCTTGTCAGTGCTGTTTGATGCTTTGGAATGAGAGACAGTTACGGCTATCAGCCTGTACAACTACCACCGCAACAGTTCTCATGAGTTTACCTTTGGGGACCGGACTATCCTGAAGTGACCTATATCTGGAGTAAGACTGGAAACTGGGCCAGTTAGACAAAAACATGGTGCACCCCAGTATGTCACATGATAAGCATCATCTCAGATGGTGGTCACTGAAAGCTGCAGCACTTATTGGCAGCGTTTTGTTAGGTTTGTGTAATATTGTGCAATCCTTTGTAATTTTGCACATTTGTTGTAGACGTGGTTACACGCAAAACATTTTTGCTTAAAGGTCCGTGGACACCAAAATTAACTTACCATTTTGCTAAAAGAGCACAATTTTCTGAGAATTTTGACAGTATTATCGGCACCCAGCGTTTTGTCAACATGAAGAAACTTACATTTGAAATCGACTATCTACGAAAATGACGCAGAAAACGAGACGCCATGTTGACAGGCTGATGACGTCACTGTGTGTACCCGTAGTCAACGTAAAATACGCTCAGAAACATAAGCATTTTAAAATCACATTGTCTACCTATGTACTGCTGCAGGTGTCATGCGACACAGTATTTTTTGCCATTAAAAATATTAAAGTTAACTGGTAAACACTGACTGGGTACATGCGGTGACGTCACTTCCAGCCACTTCCAAGATTAGGATTTTAAGCTTAACGTAAAGTAACTAACACCATTTTTCCGTTATATTCAGGCATTAATTTCATACATTTATAAAGCTTAAATCATTATATTATATAAACAAGGTGAAATGTCTAATTGAGGTCTATGTAAATTTTACAAGCGAGTTTGACCATGGCCATGGACCTTTAATGTGGACAGGCCATATAAGCAACTGCTAAAACACTTTGCATGTGACCACCTCCTGTTATCACGCCATGCAGTTGTGCTAAAATGTTTTAAAACTTTCTATACAAATATCTTAGACGTGGTTGCATCACCTATTTTGAATATTTTTTCTTTGTTCTAACTACGATTCATGTCAGAAAATGCATTTTATTTAATGATAATTTGACTACGGTATCTATCTCTCATAACTTCTATTTATTGGTCCTGCTGAGGCTGTGCTGTGAAATATCACAGTGATGTTAGATGAACATGAACCTAGCAATTGAGTGTGAAACATAGGTTCTCTGTTGTGTGGGCTAGTTAAAGCCCAAATTCTATTATGCCAACTTTGCAACTTTCATTGAAACTTCCCTGCGGGGAAAGTCACGGACACAAATCATGAAAGTCCATGACGCAAATCACGTCGCCGACTTTCATGATTTGTGTCCGGGACAAAGTCCGCGGACTTTGTCGCCAACTTTCCCCATGCATTGCAACGGACTAAATTCCATTAGAGCGACACAAACGGGTTTGTCGCAGACTTGTCCCGGACTTTGTCGCAAACATCTCAACATGTCGAGATAGTTTGTGTTTGCGACTCTCATGATTTGTCGGCGACTTTCACCGAAACTTCATGATTTCACGATTTGTCACCGTTTGAGTCTGTGACTTTAGTGATCTGTGTCCGCGACTTTCCCCGTGGGGAAGTTTCGGTGAAAGTCGGTGTAATGGAATTTGGGCTTAACTGTGCAAGGCTGTTTGTGTGTTGCTATGTAGGTCTGTTGGACGAAATCCCAGATGCTGACAACTGGATTACCGACATCCTCCGCTCGCTGCCATAGAACATTACCCGCCCCTAGGCCTCCCACTCTGTATTTTTTTCAGGACGCCGAAAACTAAAAATTCAGGACATTTTACAATTAGTTCATCCAGTAAGTACAACAAAAATGTACGAAAGGGATGTTAAAATTCTTTTGAAAATTGATACTGTCTGAAAATACAACAAACCCAATGGTATTTCAGAATGTTGTATTTGTCAGTATTTGTAGTGGATAAATATTTGTTTAAAATTTTGCCTCATTTTGCAACATATTCAGACAGATTCGGGACATTTGCAAATCCAAGTTTCAGGAATTTTGAGATGGGTAGGCGGCCTGGTTAACCGTATAACTCTGCATATATGTGCCTCTTTATTGCTTTGTTCAGAACAGCATTGCTTTGTGCTGACTTTTGTTGTCACGTTTTGCTTTTTTGCGTTGACGTTATTACGAAACTTTTGTTCAGAAAATCCACAGATATTGCTTGCTGGTTTCAAAATAAGTTATCAGTTGGTTCAGGAAATTCGATTGGCTATTTACTGGATATGCCCTGCTAAGTGAAGTTGTGCTTATTTATGAACGAACATGAGATATATTGTGGTTTGCTGTGAATTTGAAATTGTACTTAAAAGCTTGACAGATACAAAATGTGCTTGCATTATGTATAAGTTTCAACACGGTCTGCAGTGTATTATGCAAGTGTAGCAAGGCATAATATATCGTGGTCCACAAAAAATGTGCCACTTTTATTTTTTGAATAGCTTCGTGAAACGTTGACCAATTTTAATAATTTTTGGCATGCAACGTCAGGAAATAACTTGATGCAGATGACTGTAGTTTTGGCCACCTCACTTAAATGCTGTCGCTACAGTGCCTTGTAAAATGTAGAAGTCGTAGTTAGGCCATTTACAACGATGAATTCGTACTGGATGCACATGCGTCGGCTCAGAAAGGATTAACTGAAAAGTGACAAACACGAGTAACAGATATTATCTCTCAAAAGTCACACGTGTCACATAACATCATCTGTACTACAGCATGTGATCAAAATGTCCTCATCCAGCATTGATGCAAGCGGCAAACGTTAACACCACTTGCAAACAGCAGGCTCAACAACCTGCATTAGTAACCTGCGACAGTATTAAAGTGAGGTGGCCAAAGGTATAGTCACTTGCATCGAGTTTCTTCCTGATGTTGCATGCCAGAAATTATTCAAATCGACCAATGCTGCACGGAGCTATTACAAAAATAAAAGTGGCACGCTTTTTATGGACCACAGTGTACACTGTAAACTGTGCCAAAACGTACTTATTTCGTGACTGTGATCGACGGTCTGTTCTGCCTCAGAATGGGCGTTGTAGACAGACCGAGCCGACGAGCCACGTTTCAGTCATCGCGCTTGGATGGATTATGAGCAGTTATAACACTCCAGACAGTGCAGTGACAGACAGGAAAATTAAACTTAAGTAGGCCTTGAAATAGGCATCGTTTACAGCACAAGAAAATGCAACTCGTATTGTGAAATATTTATTGTTGAACTACAAAAAAAGTTACAAAAACCTCACTAACATCGGTTAGCAGCCGCAAGCTTGAACAGCATGCCGCAAAAGTCAGAATTCACGAAGAAACGAACAACTGCAAGAAACCTACATATGACGCAGTGAAAAACCTAACTGTGCGGGAGTGAAATAACTATACACTCTATACTGTGGTTAACACTGTCTCCAATGGTCAGTATAATATTACACTAACGCACCAGTTGGTTCAGACCTCCCATTCTGCAAGACCGAAACTATCAAAACTAATGACATTTTCTAGTTTCTGGACGTACTACAAACGTACAAAAATATCTCTTATATTTGCATACATTGCAAACATTTTATCATTTTCGATCCTCTAGATTGTCACATATTACACGAGTCATTATTTCAGTAGGTGACCTGTGCTGCGCATTTATGACTTGTCATTGAGGTACCTTGGGACCAAGACTTTGTCTAGATATTGTCTTTGTCCTAGTTTTAGCTGCGATTTGGATGGCCGAACAAGTTCAGTGTGTACCATAGATAAATACATTATAAATATGCTAATGATAATAATAATTTTTATAGTTTTAATAATTTTAGCTAATAGTTTTAATTTCTGCTGACGGCATGGCATAAAAAAAATTCGAAAGAGTTTTGTATCTAATTAGCGCATTGTTAATATACTTATCTATGAACAAACACAAACATGTTAAGCATCCAAAACGCAGCTTTTATCATAGGTAGACTAAGACTAGGACAATATCTTACAAATAAAATGTAAGTGAATAGGGATTTGACATCCCACTCAACACATAATAGGTCATTTCAGAGATTGCCTTTCTGGACATTGCACAGGGTTCCTACAGGTCTTTTGTAGCAAAATTCCCGGACTTTTTCAGTCATGGAACAACAATTTCCCTGACCTTATTGAAACAATAACCCTATCGCACAAATGTCAGAAATGGTACACTGCATCATAAAGTAGAAAGAAATTTGAGCTAATGCTCACAAGATGCGCGAAAGCCTATAGCAGTTCCGGTTCATGCTAAGTTAATGTACAAATCTCTATCTGGATCGCATAACAATAGTAGCGTGGCGCCACCTTGTGAATGATCTAGACTTGTGTCACAGCCCGAAATTGCCAAAAAATCCATAAAACCCCCTATTTTGGCGATCAAGGTCATTGAATTTGGCACCAATCGAGAGCCAGTGTACAATTAGTGATTAATAGTAACTTAGGTCCTATGTCGCACAGTTACCGAGATACAGTGACTTACTGGCCAACAATCGCAAATTTTTCCCACCCCTCTCTCATTTAGCACCCTCGTTCGGGGTGACCCCCTTTGAATTTATGGAAAAGCCTTATGGTTCCTGAAACTAGTCTTCTAGGCAGCCGACGGTGAAGATTTGGTGATAGTAGCTTGCACCATTTTTGCCTGATCAACCTGTGTGACAGACAGACGGACGGACAGACAGAATTGCGATGGCTAAGACACGCTGAAAGCAGTAGCTGCTTTCACATGTAAAAACTGTATTAATCATAATGGAGCAATATGCAAACGACAAGCCCTGGTCGGAGGGCCAGGGGGCAAAGCCCCCCCCTTGAAGCCAAAACACTTGTAGATTTTGGACGTTTAATGGAAGCTGCAAATTTGGCTACTTTTAATATTTGGAGACGCAAAAAATCAGATATCTGCAGTTTGCGTGATCTGACTGTTCAAAAATAATATTTTTCCCCGACCTTTCAATGAACACAAAAATTCCCAGACTTTTTCCAGTTTTCCCTGACCTGTAGGAACACTGATTGCAAATAATACACAAAATCTTTCATTAAAGGAAAACCTTAAAATTTTAGCTTGAGTGGAAGGCCTGCATTCATTTAAAGGTGGTGTTATAGCTCTTAATGGAAGCCCATTTCAGAGCTACGGAGCGTCACCTGCCGTATGCACAGTGTTACCTGCCACCCGACACAGGTGAACGTGCCCCGCCTTAACCCCAGCCAAAAAAGCCAGTACTCGATTTACCTATCCCGGAGGGATGGAAGGATGAGTTGACCTAGATGGCTGGTTACATACCGAGATGGTTTACCTGCCCGCAGGCAGACACCCATCGCAGTACTAACCCGGCCCAGCGTACAGTAACTTCGTTGATCGAATCAAACGCGTTACCACTAAGCCACCCCACCAACCCATGTAGTCATGAGTTGATAATAAATGCTCACTCGGGAGAAGTGATTCTGAAGGTAAATCAGATAGAGAAATATGTTCTTGACCAAAGAAAAAAAATGCATGATATTACACGAATTAAATTGAATCACTCGCCATGTGTCAGCAGAATCACTTGCCATGTGTCAGCACTACGAGGACTTGCTGGACTTTGATATTGCGAAATAAAAAACAAAACAAGTTCTCGACTGCTGTCAGGTTAGTACTGTCTTTGGCATAACAGAAATAGATTATGTCAAAACAGTATCACTGAGCATACAGGCATCGACAGTGAAGCATTGCAAAAGCAGCATACACTAAACAAACTTAACACATAGGAATACATCAAATATATTACATACATTGCTGATCTTACAACTCAAAAAAACAACAGACTTCAGACCAGTAGTAAACTGCAGTTAGTGTTCATATTTTTAAACTAGAAAGCAGTCAGAGACCGCAGACCTCCGCCAACGCCATGTTGTTCGCCAGGTGGCAGCACCATATTCGGTTTGGCAGCGGTTTCCCTTATGCCCATCGAAAGCAATGTTAACAAAAATTTCAAAGTGATCCAGAATCCAGGATTCCTTCCGGATCACCCCAAAATTGAATCACTGGTAGTT
>Ga0209671_1009753_pt1 | contig 10063 bp, 7 predicted proteins | sample WorMetHERISLAND2_2_FD_187401 | JGI IMG/M metagenome (GOLD analysis project Ga0209671, IMG submission 187401) | Marine gutless worms symbiont microbial communities from Max Planck institute for Marine Microbiology, Germany - Olavius geniculatus... | ecosystem: Host-associated > Annelida >... | reverse complement strand
AGGGGAGCTCGGAGTAGAAGGCCTAGTCAATCGTGTTTTTCCTGGTCACCCGCTGGCCACGTGACCACGTGACTGTCCTGAGGCCTGGCAATTTTTTGTGGGGTCCGTCCAGGAATCGAACCCAGGACCTCTCGCTCTGGTGAAGTTGACCTGAGTCCAACACTCTAACCACTCGGCCACCGAGCTCCACCAGTGTGCATGATGACTCACATTTGTCTGTTGTTTACATATAATGTTCCCATAGCCACTAGTTTGAGACACATGCAGATGTACATTGTGAGTAAAAAACAACTTTTGTTTATATCTTCACTTGATATCAGCCAATTTTCAGAATTTTTTTTCGCTCGTAGGCTTGGTGGAAAATTGCAACAAAATGAACAAAGCCTGTTGCTACTTATTGTTTAGAGCACATACGTTTCTGTTTGGTTGAGACATCTTAAGGTTATTGTTGAATACTACTGGTACGTTGGTAGCATGGTCTTGTTTGTAGCGGATGTTAACAGTCGACCAGAACCTGAACTTCCGGTGAACAATAACCAAGCATTTGTGTCTGTTGCCAGAACACGGCTCAGCTCTAATTCTCTTGGTACTATATACTTCTTCATTTACCAACAAATGTTAGTAATAGCATTTACAGTTATGTTAGCACTGTGTTCTTTGAGTTTGATACATACTGGTAACAGTTACTGTAACTGTCACGTTTCTTTATCTTGTACAAATAAGGCATTGTTTTCCCTTTCTTTTTTCAGCCCCACCTGATATGAATTTTGCCACATTTTGAGAGTAAAAGAACTCATTTTTTAACAGTTAATGTGTGGATTTTTTGTACTTTTTGTACTATTTCATATTATGCTTTTGTAATAAATAAAATAAATTATGTGGCACATTGGCTTATCAGATTCTTATCTTATCTTAATTCTAGACTATTTTATATGTTGTAGACAAAAATGGTGTTTCGACAGTTGTGGTAGTTTTGAGTGTGTTAGAAAATTGCTGTAGTAGGAAATTTTAAAGCAAAATTGTTTTCCATATTGTGCTTTTTAGACATAACAATCTTGTACTTTTTTGTGACTTTCTCTACTTAGTGTATTTGATATATTTGGTTGATCTTGACTGGAAAAATGACAACAGTTAATTGGTAAAATTTTCTGATGTAATTAACTTACTCTGAATGTGGAACTGCAAGTAACATATTTCTTGCAAAGTGATGATGTGCTGATGCTGTGACAACTGTTGGCTGGGATTAACTCTGGGCGCAACTGGCATTTATCTGAGCTGATTAAAAGTGTTGGAAGGTAACTCTGTGATTCCATATTGCAGGTGACATTCGGTAGGCTCGAGATGGGTTCCTTCTTTGAAACTACATATTTTGATGTGTAGTATTTGGTGGTGAAGTGGATTGCTGCGAGAGGACTGACAGCTCCAAATACATCGAGTTGAAAACCAGTCGATTGATTGAATCTTGGAAACAAGACAGTAATTTTAAACGGTAGACAACATTTTGCTGTTTGCTAGTTCTCTCGTATTGTCAGTTCTCTGATTTCATGTGCACTGTACCGGCCCTTGCACTGAAGAAATATATGCAGGGCTCCCATTTCTCTGTGGCAAATTTTGCTTAATTCCGTGTCAGAATTTGTGAAGTTCTATGAAACTCTACAGCACTGTTCTCCACAGATACTTAGTGCTGGGCATTAACATTTTACTGTAACAACATGTGTTGCCGTAAGATGTGTAACCTATTGTCAAAAAATTTGTGTTGCAGATTGCAGCCGGACTATTACCGATAGCAGAATGGGTACTTTGGAGAACCAGAAGGAACTTAGCAATGCTCTATGCAATGGGACCCATGTGACTTCGCCAAAATAACATGTTTGCGGTGTTGTCAACTTGCCACCTAATGCCAAATTACTGTGGCTTTTAACAATAAGCTGCTCTAAGATAGGTGTAGAACTGTAGCCCTTGTTTGTTCAGTTTTGTAATTTAGTTTACGTTATTGCATGATATTTTTTATAATATAGCAATTGAAAGTGAAGTCTAAAATTGCTGATGTTATCGTCAGTGTACATGTTGTCTCAGAAATGTAGTTTACTGGCTACAGGTTTAAGCTGCTGAAGTGGTGGGCTCAGTCGTTCTTGATCGGTATTTCCAAAATTGTTTGTGGATTTCGTGATGATGATGGTGTTGTGCGCCAGATCAAGGAATTCTCCACATTGGAACTTCCTGAACAGTCTCGGGTTTTGGATTGCATTCTCTGTTTATGAATTTTGTTTGTTGTCATTTTGTGGTAAAAACTGTATTTTATTATGCTAACAGATTTTCTAGCTTTAATTCTAACTTTAATCTGCTTGTGTATTGACTTTGATTTCATACTATTATGCTGAGAATTTACTAACAAATACTGTGATTGCACTAGAAGAGATTGGTAGCACTGAACTGATTTTTACTTGGGTTTATTTAGCAGCAGAGAAAATTGACTGACATGCAGTTATTGCCAGTGTGTGCTTTTATTTGTGTGAACATCAAGCCATGATGCATCCATTTGCATCAAAAGAAATTTTTTTTGGGGGGGGGCACAGTAAAAGAGCAAACATTTTCTCATTCGCTTGATTGGGATCTAGCTGTAGGGCCTAGTCTGAAATTGAGAGAAAGTGGTATTAAGTGAGAAGGCACAAACAGTTGACAAGAAGATTGTATTAGAGTTAAGTTTAATTTTTTTAAATAGATTTTCTTTGTTGTTTTTATGAAATAAATTATGTGGAATTTTGTATGTAGCGTTTTTGTTGAATGTTTTTGCAGGATGTGCCTAACAGTTGGAATGCCAACGTATGCTTCAACTTCTGTGACAAGTTTCTGCAATATGTTAAAGACACGGTGCAGCTGGATTATGATCAGTAAGTAATAAATAATTGTGGTAGGTTACTTGCAAGTTTTTGTGAGTGTTGGCAAATTAGTTAAACTTGAGTGAAGTGATATGTTTGTTTTCGGATAGTGGCATTATTTAGTGCTGCAGCTAGAGTTGGTTCATGAAATTTCATTATTTTTTGGTTGAATTTGGCAGCTATAACCAGAACTGTTTACTTTGTTGCATTCTGTTAACTGCTGCTTTATGTTTTTGCCATTCTGTAGCAGTTAAAAGTGTTGACTTTTTGTTTTGCCTCTTTCTGTTAACTGTTGAAAGATGTTTAATGTTTCTTGCTATTGTGTAGTTTCATTGAATTGATTTTTAGGATTTTTAGTCTTTATCTGCATATTAGCTGGGAAGCTTGTACAAAGTTTAGTGCATATAAGTTTTTAGGGAGATAGACTGTATCTTGCATTGAAATTCAGTCCACACATTCATCAGGAATCAAGATGAATGCTGTCTGTTTCATTACAGTGAAAAAAGTGGCTGAGTTATTGGAATCTCATTCTAGTAGGCTGTCACTTTTTTGGCACTGTTGAGCATATTTTAAAAACCAAAAAAAATGCTGACGATTCATTTGCAGTGAATGTGAACGCTTTGCCTGTAGCCTGGTTTCTGTCTAGTGAGTTATTGCTAATTTGAGTTTGAGCCATGGTGACATCTGTTCTGCTGAACCTATCTGTCTGTGTGGCTGGTCTCTGCAGGGCAGTGTACGTGTTGAGTTGGTCTCCTTGTGGGTCAGTGCAGTGTGAAGTGCAAGACGCAGCATCGTCAGAGTACTTTTTCCTCCCGTCATGGTACACCGGACATCCCACACTGCGTCGACGTGACGAAACGGCGTCACCGACTGAGTCTGAATAATCTTCAACAAACTCACTTTCTCGCCGGAGTTGACATAAGCTTACTGCTCGTATTAAATATGTCTGTTCGTTTATCTGAAACTGAATCTGGAAAGCAGTGCTACTGTAGACAACAGTGCTCAATGCTGTCCTTGTAATGTGTCGCATACTGGTACAGTGGTACATAAAGCTCTGTCTTGTCTGATGTGATTTTAACGCCATAAAACCCCTATTTTTGCATTCAAGGTCATCTAAGGTCATTGATCTTGGTGGCAATCGAGAGCCAGTGTACGACTTCCTATTAGTGATTAATAGTAACCTAGTAACCCTATCTCGCACTGCTATTGAGATACAACGACTTATTTGCTAAAAATCGCAAATTTTGCCCACTCCCTGTCATTTAGCACCCTCGTTCAGAGTGACCACTTCAAATTTATGGAAAAGCTTTACGGTTCCTGAAACTAGAGTCTTCCGGGCAGCGAACAGTAAAAATTTGGTAATTCTAGCTTACACCGTTTTTGACTTTTGACTTTGATCCACCCGTGTGACAGACAGACGGTCGGACAGACAGACGGACAGAATTGCGATGGCTAAGACGCGCTATAGCAGTACCTGCTGTCGCACGTAAAAATGAATTGGTATTTACAGAACTGAAAATGATACGATCATATTTCACATAATAGTAACAATAACAACAATAATAACGAACCTAACCAAGCAGAAAGTCGTTCAATCTGTTTAGTTGTACTCGTCCATTGGGCACTTACAGTTGTAAGTTAAAACTCGTTCACTGCTTTTTCTGATAACGCCAATCTTGGTCATTTCTGACTAAGGTCGGGTGCTGTATGTTCCGATAGACAGACGAATATTGCTGAGGCACTGAAGCTGTTTCTATGTCTATGAAGACAAGCTACATCTGCAAAGATTGCGTTCACGTGTTGGCCATAGAGTATACACGTCTTTGATCCACAAAGAATGGTAGCAGTTAAAACATGCAGTGTACATACATACAGTAATCATTAAATCATACACACTATATAAGAGAAGAAAAACAAATTAAGTAAGTGACAAAAGTGACTGCGTTTTTCAACTAGTAAGTTAAATAACTCAAAATTATAACATCCAATGTGAGAGCCTGCCTAATATTGCTAGTTTAAAACAATATCATAAAGATCTGTCAACAATAAAGTCTGGACAGCTTATTGGGTTTGTACCAGCCTCCTGGAAACGTTAAGAATTGATCTATGTTCTTAGTAAACGAAAGAAAACAAGGAGCAAACTCATTTAACACTGGGCCGCGTCGCTCAAGACACATATTTGTCAATCTGGCCGCAACTTGCAGCGCCAGTTTCTTCTGAAGTTCCTGTTTCCGACCCCAAATTTCCCCTATAAGCTATGTAGGAGACCGGACCCCTGACTGTGTAATACAGTATCATTTGGGACCACACGAGATAGCCTCTACCAAATGCAGTGATGTTATCAAGGACTTTGTGCTCGAGGACAAGGACGAGGACTTAGAGCCGAGGATATGAGGACAAGGACTTGAAGTCGAGGACAAGGCCGAGGACTTGAGATTAAGTTTAAGACCAAGGCCAAAAAACTTTAGGTCAAAACCAATTGCATCTAAAAGGCTGTACCACAACGACACATTACTGTCAGCTGCAATGACTTTAGTAAGATTTTGCACATTCTGAACGTCATTAGTAGCATCATACTACTGGAATAGTCCAACAACGCAAAAAATATCAGATAAACAAAAAACTGACTTCTTGTGTCCCTTGCAATTCCAGACTCAGTAAGTTTAATTTTTGTGACAAACTTTCCATTATGTTGTATTTATGTACAACTTCAAAGTTGTAGGCCTTGAGACCAAATTGGTTCAATGATATTGTTGACAACGATGTTGTGCTGGTTTTGACAGTTGTCGAAAATAATGGTATCCCGTTAAATTACATAGAAAACAGGGCCAAGCACTGAACTGTGTAATGCCACTAAGAACATCAGACCAATGTGACATAAGTGAGTGGGCTCCAATTGCTAGCATCACGGGTTTCGGTATGTCAGTAGCTATTGTTCAACACTTTTTCAGTTTGTTAGTAATAAATTGATAATGAACAAAATTTATTAAAGTCCTCGGTATTATGGTCGAGGACTTTGTGAATCTCAAGAACAAGGACTTGGAACTTGGGACCCGAGAATGAGGAAAGGACTTGAGGACGAGGACAAGGACGAGGCGCTTCGCGGACGAGGACAAGTCCTCGAGGACACATCACTGACCAAATGGCATCTCAGTTTATCTAACGGTTATAGCTGTGACAGACAGACAGACCGACTAAGTCACGCTTCGGTAGGCCTAGCATTTTGTCGCAATAGTCGGCCAGCTCAGCGACTCCGCCTAACAGTCAGTCACTTAGTAACGCGGCTGCTGTAGTCGCACATCGTGTTCTCATAGAGACTGAAGCCAGAGATACGGTCGTCAACGGGGTTCGCGGTTAACTGGTGCGTGATGGTAGCGCTGGTGGTCGACTGTAACAGCGTGCCGCTGCCACTACCGGCTGCCGCGAGACTGTTCTGCTGCTGGTAGAACGGCTGATGCTGGTGCGTCTGCGGGTGCCGCTGCTCCTGCTGTTCTGATAAGCCGTGCTTCAACAGCGCGCGCCGATGCTTAGCGCGCGCGTTCTGAAACCACACCTGCAACAGTGAGCATAAGTCAAGAAAAACTAAACGTAAATTTATGCAGCGTATACAGATATGAAAAAAATCTCTAATGCTGTACTGCGGCAGTGGCGTCGTCAAACGTCAAGCGATAGCTCAACTAGGCCTATACCGGTACGTCTTCGTTTATGCATGCAGCTTCCAATCGTGATTCCGGATGACCTCACGCCATACGATGCTGATGAATGAGTAACTGATTTTCGCCGCAGGGGCTGCATTTCACCCAAAATTTAATGTTCCGTGGCCACATCTAAATTGAGGGTTAAGTACCTGGAAAGTAATTAAATAAATAGGCCTAAGTAGCTTAGGATCTTCTCCCCTCGGGCGCACAACATCGGCGACATGGCAAACGTTGGGTTGCACTTTCAATACTGGTACAGGAGTCAACAACCTCAGATCTTCTTCAACAACCATTACCCACTATATTGTACGAAACATCCAGATTTAAGAGCTCAGCGGCAGAAATGCAGCCTGTCCTATACTACAGTATAAATTTTCTTAAGACTGTCGTATCGAAATCATTGCGGCATTGCGTGATTTCCTTGCAACAGTACGGTTTCTTTAACACGTTAGCTTCTGTCAACTAACTGCATCTGCCTACATCAGACTGTCGATAGAATAATTTCTTGATATTGTTTTTCACAGCAACTGGCCTGCAGGACGCGTTTGCTGAGCCCGGTCTTGACTGCGAGCTGCTTGAGGTCGTTGTTGTCTGGATTGTGGTTGAGTTCGAAGTACGTCTTCATCAGCTGCAGCTCGTGGTACTTGAAGGTGGTGCGGATGCGCTTGGGTCGAGGCGGTCGATTGACTGGCGGCGGCGCACCGCTCACTGCAGTGCCTGGCGTCACGACCGCCGCCGAGTCCACGCCCGTACGCGCTCCACCTGTAACATACAGGCTACACTCTAAGTTCGTGCAGGCTGTATACTAGATACCGCACTGTTGGAGTGTTGGAGTACGCACTATACCACTCCAGACAGTGCTGTATCGTACTTGCGCTCAAATGGCATAGAATACACCGTTGTTTGCTTCTGTGACGTACGACTGCAGCCGAAGTACCAGCGCAAGCTGAGTGCGGTTAAAGTTATAAAAACGCACAAACATCAGCAACCACGACTGTGGTAGGCCTACGAGCAGTTGAATTGAGAGGCGATCAAAGGTGTCGCCAGAACAGAGTCATCGGTAGTCTGCGGAATGAGGACAACAGACAGGAACTCGGAGAGCAAAGTATTCTGCAGGGACTTTAGGGAACAATCTTAACTGAGTTGGTGACGAAGGCTTGAAGAGTATAGCAGATGGAAGAAGAGCACAGCGTTGGCTGCAATAGACAACACAGACCACTGACATCCAGGCCCGTCGAAAGCCGCAGCGGAACATTCTCGCAGGGTTCCTCTGGGGAGAAAAAATTGAGTTTTCCTTTTTTTCAATGGTACATTCTAATGCACTTTGCATCTTTGAGCGACGGCAGGGCCCCCAAACGTCATGGGGCCCGGGGTACCCGTTTACACGATGAAGCAAACATGAAGCAAACTTGGAGCACACGTCGTGTACATGTATTTTAAATACTTTGCTTCATCTTTGCTTCATGTTTGCTTCATCATGTAAACGAGGTATTAGCCCTCCCTACCTCAACCCCCGTTTCGACGGGCCTGCTGACATCGACAAGACAAGACAATAACAGCCTAACGCATTTCACGCTGAAACAGTGACCTGCGGGTGTTCGTCGTCGAGAGGTTGTCGTCGTAGCGCCTCTGTTGATCTTACCTCGCCTCACGTCCGTGTCTATCAATGATGATCTTGTCAAAGTCTGTCCGGCTACTTCAGCAACTGATGACGTCGTTCGCTCTAAATAGCCAGCCAACAACTCAACCAATTCACGACGCTGTCATCAGCAGTTTTGTAAACAAGTAATCTGAGCAAAGCTCACGTGACGCGCGACAGCATCGGTTCTTCCACCTAGGAAGTCAGCGTACAACGTGGAACAAAATAATGCGTTCTGAAAGAATACCAAATTTGAGACCTCCGTACGCTTTATTCTAAAACTTTTATACGCAGTTTGTTCTGATCTATCTGCAGCAATTTCGGCGCAATTCATTCTTGAAATATACGACGCAGCCAACATTGCAAAACATCACTAGAACTCCTATTATTAGGGTAGTCGTTCAAGGTCATCGATGTTGATACCTGCGGAAAGCTCGTTAGCGGCGCTTGTTCTTACCTGCGACAGGTGTGAAAGCGCAGGTCGAGGAACGGACGGACGACTCGAGCTGCTGCCACGGTACATCCGACCAGATCGACCCAACTGTGTCGACTCCGTCATTCGGTGATCGACACGACGATGGTGGTACGTGTGCCGCCGTGCTCACCGTCGGCACGTCGCGAGAAGTTGACACGGCGGCGGCGTCGTCGCGTGCCGGCACACTGTGCCGTAGCTGAAAGTCGGAAGGACAGTAGACGTTTCCGTCATCAGCGACTGCGAACTGCTGTCCCGGGGTGAAGTGATGGTTGCACAGGACGCATGAGAAACAGTCGCTGTGGTAGACAAGCTCGTTGGTTTGAACGACCAGTTCGTTGTAGACGATCGGCTGACGACATCGACCGCACTGACGACGCACGAATAGTCTGCAACAGACAAACATCCCAATGCTCCACTCACGACCACTTGTTGTGGATTTGTTGTACAACATAGTGTACAAGAAAAAAAGCAAAAAATAGGAAAGGAAAAACGAAAGAGTGACTTGCTCTAAGAGGGGGGATAAACGCTCCTGCAAACCACCCTCAGCACAGACAGACAAATAGGCGTGTGAGACAGATACAAGCAGATGAGATAATAGAAAATTGCACAATATAGGCTAATAAACTACGGCACATGAGTAAACTGCACAAGTAAGTTAACTCACATTATGTCGTTTGAAAAGTCGAGTGTTGCATGCGAGTAATTCTAATTTTTTGCTCACAAGCTGGACGCGTCTCTGCATCACTGAAACTAGCACGGACGTCTATACACTGTAAACACTCTCAAGCAAAACTGCTCTATCACAAGTTGATTGAGATAGGTTTTCTGAGCCGTTCAGTGATGCAGCTGGTATAACTATGGTTACACAAAATACAAACAATACATCAGCTTTTTAAAAACAATTTAGTACATGATTTTCAGATGTTTTCAGGCACAGAATGTCCCGCAATAGACGGCGGATGAGGCACAGAGTCTACTGCTGAAACTTACTCCCTCCAAATTTGGAGTGACCCGGGAAAAAAGGCAAAAAGAAAAGTGCATAAAGGGATAGAAGAACTTGCAAGCGATAGGCGCCAATGCAGACTAAGAGCTGAGTGGAACTGACGCGAAGTAATCGTCGCGGCAGTAGATGCGCGCGTCATGCACATAGCAAGTGCTCTGTCGATCCAACGCCCGACGACACTCACAGCACACCAGGCACGACACGTGCCAGTTGCTACCAACCGCAGACAGGTAGTGCCGGTCGCGTATCGGCACCATGCACCCGGCACACACCCTGCCCCCACTCCCGCCCACGCCGTCATCCTCGCTCAACCGGAAGTAGTCGTCGGTACTTCCGGTGACGTGTAGGTCACGTGGACACAGATCGGGC
>Ga0209671_1009752_pt1 | contig 10063 bp, 5 predicted proteins | sample WorMetHERISLAND2_2_FD_187401 | JGI IMG/M metagenome (GOLD analysis project Ga0209671, IMG submission 187401) | Marine gutless worms symbiont microbial communities from Max Planck institute for Marine Microbiology, Germany - Olavius geniculatus... | ecosystem: Host-associated > Annelida >... | reverse complement strand
GTTTTACTGTAGGCAGTTGAAAAATGGATAACTGAATGAAATGTCAGCCACAGTGTCAGAAATGTGAACAAAATGTGTTTTTACGCGCTATGTTAATTAAGCAATCATGTCGCATTGAATAAAAAAGTGATATTTTGTTTGTTCTATTTTCCCCAGGTAGTGTAGAAACAGATGTTGAGTGAGATAAGAAATTAAATTGTCACTTGACGAAAAGTTGTGTCAGGATGATTCGTACCAAAAATTATTAAGATCCGATAATCCTTCTTCACGTTACAGTCGAAAATGTCGGGGATGTTTTTTTGGGACACCGTGTATATTAACCAGAGCCCTTTACCGCTACTTCTAAGCAGTCTGATTATAAAGAAATTTCTCTGCGTTCTGCCAGCATCAATCTGCTGTCGGTTCCACGTGTCCGCACAAATTTCGCCTCCCGCGGTTTTAGCCCTGCAGCCCCCTCCCCCAATCTGGAACTCACTACCCGCTAGTATCCGCAGTTCTACTTCTGCAGATACTTTCCGTCGCCTCCTTAAAACTCACTGCTTCCATCAGACCCACTGTTCATTCTAGCGGCCCAGCCAAGTGCCTCAGATTTGGCCATTGATGGCTGACTTTGTGTACTTTAAATATGCACTTACTTACTTACTTACTTATCTAAATACTGTCGAAGATGTTTGACGAAAACGACGAGAACAACAACGAAAACAAGGCAGCTGTAACGCATCTCATCACCGGTTGTTATGACAACAACAATGGTAAAGAGACAAAGCAAAAACATTTTTTAACATGGAAAGCACAAAAGTCAATCTAAATGATAACTTAGCTAAATACAAAGCAAAAACGGGAGCTTTAAAAAGCTTCTGCGTTTAAACGCGTCAGCTCAAACGTTGGCCTAGGGCTATAACTCAATGGTGTAACATGGTCTTGATACTCCTCACAACGGACATAATGCAGAATAAAAGGTAAAAGGTAAAGGTCGTCAATTTGTATAGCGCATAGTCGCGAGCATGAGCACGCCTCTAATGCGCTTTCGTCACTAACCAGAGCCGTCTGCCGCACGGCCACCGTGTACAGCCTGCAGACAGAGGCTGGCGCAGCGGCCAGCCAGGCAACCCCAGTCAGCTGTACCAAGGTCCCCACCTACCGTTCCACGAAGAGTAGAAGGCTCAGTCGATCTAGCTGGCAGGCTTCACACCGAGATGGTTTACCTGCCCGCAGGCAGTCACCCATCGCAGTACTAACCGGACCCGGCGTAGAGTAACTTCGTTTCAGCCGAAACGCCCTACCAACTACGCCACGCCACCAGCCATAAACTGTTTAAGCTTAGTCGAAACAGACAATGCCAAACACAACTTTTAACACAATAGACCTATGCAGAATTCCTTGAACTGAAACCGTGGTTTCGTATACAATAAATCATACACATTTGGTTTTTCAACAATCAAGCGAATGTTTTTTCCGTTTGTTGTACACGTATATGACAACCTCCTATCTTTAAGCAATGCGCAAAATTTAGCTTAAAATGCTTTAAACAATTTTTGACAAAGATTTTTGCGTCAAACATTTTTGCAAGCGTTTTTGAGATGGTCACGTGCACGAAACAACAGAATGGTTTCGTTGTTTCACGGATAACAACGGCTTAAATTCAGTGTAATCTACGTTAACGATAACGGAAACGATAACAAAAAAACTAAAATCATAACAAAAATCACACTGCCTAACTTTGCAACGTTGTCGATCGTCTTGCAATAACATTACGCCGAATAAACGCACGTGCACAAAATGTTTCAAAGCACATGACATGTTAGTCATACAAGTCAAAAGTCTTAAGCTCAGCCCGTTATGTGAGCCTAAAATTAATTAACATTCAACACCGATATGCATTTTATTAAAGCCACAAAAAATGTCAGCAAAAAAACACACAAGCAAAAAACATAATGAAAGCAAAATAAACTACAAATTCTTGTCGCCAACACAGACTAAAATCAAAAAGACATTTAACTGTTTTGCTGTCACCCTGTAGTGTAGAACACCGTTAGAGATAACTCGGTGAACACATAATCCAGCGAACAGTAAGAAAATTACTATTAAATTAATATCCGTCAGCAATAACTGTAGTGACAATGAAAATGATATGAAAGACGATATGTTTTGTTGTGACCTTTCGGATTAGCTACTGAGCCGCAACACAGCAACGATAAAACCGTACTGACAAGATTATCGTTAATCCTTCCACCCTCCCGCCACCCCCCCCCAAAAAAACGGCAAATACACGAATATAAGCGTCGTGCAAAAACGTCGGCTAACACTACATAAATTACCGATTTCAGCTATTTTTGTTGACACAGTTACGTGCTATATAGGACACGGAATGAGAATCAGGCTTATAGAAAAACTCTACCGCAACAAAACTTTAAAAACGTGTTTTTATATGTACTATTTGTACTAATCTTTTGTCATATATTTTAATGCCGGTTTAAAAAAATGTTAGCAAAGTCAGAAATACAATTCGTGTGGCACATAAAAACAAACGGGGAGTTTCAGACATGATTAACTTAAAAAGCATCCAGTTCTCACGCGCCACGTCGAATTCGTAATATAGCACTATAAATTAAGCTGTGATGTGGTGTGGCATCGGAACCGGTTGAATTTTGCAAATCAGCGCACAGCGAAAAGAATGCGCCGAAATATTAACGCCTTTGAGTAGATCGATCTCGGGACCACACTACACGACATCATCGATCGTGGGCGGCGCCACTTCTCTCCTCCATTCATTTTTGTCTTTCCCTCTCTACCCTACCCCCATTCCCACTTTTCCCACCCTTTATCTCACCCCGCATCCGTCTCAATCTGGGGTGCCATCTAGCGAACGCAGAAGAACAGTTAACGAGAGAGAAAAACATTTCCGTTACCGCCGTGATATCGAAACTTGAAAGAATTACGCCGAGACGTGAATACCGAATGAGTCAACGACAGTCGATGGAATAGGTTACTCTAAATGACTGCTTTTACTAGCAACGTGTTGCGCCAATCTATGATGAGTCTCATGACGTTTTTTTCACGAAGGTCGATACGTCAATTTAAAAAAAATCTTTTCAATTAGCTTTGGTGAACGAAAGTTTTTTTTTTCTCATCAGAACATTAGATAATCGTTCTACCGAAAGTTTTAGCTTTTCTGGCGTCTGAAACTGCACTAAATTCATTTTCTAAAACTCTCCCGTAAAGTTTTTCGACCGACTGATGGCTCGGTGACTGTATGGGTGGTATTACGTTCATCTCGCGTACGCACATCTTGGGTGGTTTCTTGGGTGCAGGCGAATCTTTCGTCATTAATCGAAACCGAATATCAGCTAGCGAGAATGCACTAAAAATAGAAACCGGCGTTCAACCTGGTACAGCCAAAACCGCATTCGCAGCATCAAACAATTTTGAAAATTGAGTTAATTGCGCATTAAGTAAGTAACAGCAACAGCATGGGTATAAAAGCGCCCGTGCTAACTGTCCGCCCACTGACGCCGTCGGTGCCCTCCACAACTGTCTTACCACCCAAGACGTCCGCACCGAAAAACAGTAGCGACTGCCCAAGCCATAGCTGACTGTAGGCACTATATGGGTTCATCGGCGCTGAAAACGTCGGCTTAAATCTCACTTTATAAGCGCGCGTTTTTCCGGCCGGGTTTTATCTTCGCTTTGTGGCGCCGCTTCATTGACTGTGCTCTATTGCTGTGCGGGTCTCACTGCAGTGGGTGACGTCACTAACAGGTATATAGTGCACACAATGTAACGTTGCAGCAGAGCCAAACAGTAAGCTTATGCCCTACTGTTAACTGCCAGCTGTTCCGTTCGCTCCAGTTCCGATTGTATATTTTCCGTTCGTGCCTATGCGCTTTGGGTCATGCACCAATAAAATCACTATAATGTCGTGAGCATTAGATCTTTTGCTTTTTAATAGAAAAGTCGCATTTCACAGCCCATTATTTTGTCAGTGTTTATATATGAACAATTCTAAAAATACAACATTTTTCGAAAAAAGTTATAAATTCAATTAACAGAAAATAGAACCATGCGCTAAATATAATCGTGCAGGTGTTTAGCGAACGTTTTCACGTTACAACGTACTTAACGCATTTTTAACGTTATTAAATTGTAACAAAAACGTCTTAATATATATGTTTGTGTAGCTGGTTAAATATAACTGGTCACAAAAAATAACTGAGCTCTGACAAATATTCACATTAAAAATTTTCAAGCGACCGCGACAACTTTCGACGTTCGACCCACAACGAACAACCGGGATAGCGACAACGGGCAGCCCCCAAGACAGTTAAACACGTCGTTACAGTCGTTATGCAGTGTTAGCCGAATCAGCGATAACGTATTTGAATTTACTGCAAGTGGAACTAAACTGCAGACAAACCGATTTTTAGTCAACTGCCAAGTAAACTAAAAGCTGGCCAAACCAAATAGCGACAATGTAAAATAATAATTATCATTCGATCTGTAAGCTTAGCTTTTCCTTGTATTCGCCAGGTGGCAGCAGTGTCGTCGGCGGATGTGTCAGATCCCTGATCGCTTCTAGGCCTATATAAGTTTGCCTATACGGCGAGGTCGGTCGTAATGGCTGGAACCGTGGTGCACGTGGGAGGTTCATGACAGGTATACGGAAGTTTGGCGATAGGCTTACTAGACAAAAGTACAAGTACAGGACAGCACAGAACAGGACAAAAGTGACCGATTGACGGATCAATGGTAACTGAATGTCAACGACGCCGTTGGTTGTCACGTAAATTTCAGGACCGGAGGAAAGGCGAACGTGACAAATACAAGACTAATACAAATACAGGACAGAACCAGAGTGCTCGAATCTCGAATGACGGAATAGTGTGATCGAGGCGTGTACCACAACACTGGGTTTTTAAGTGACTGTCATCATTCTGCAACATTGGTGTTGCTTCACCTATTTCACTTGGTCTTCCTTACTGGAGGTTCATGACAGGAGGGACCCCGGTAGTACTTTATAGTACAAGACAAAACGAACATGCAATACTAGTACAGTGCAGGATAGAAGAAGTAATCGGTTGACGGAACTGTGTGGGTGGCTCAGTTTTACCGGTGGACATTTGGACGTGTCCGAATTAAACCTACGGACTGGAAGAAAATAGGAAGAAAAAAACGCAAATAACAACGAATGTTCAGGTTTAAATTCGACGGCAAAGTTGGACATTTGGGCATGTCCAAATTGGACATTTAAGCCAGACGAAAACGCAATGCAAAGACACAAGAACATTGAATGCTTATATGCTTAAATTCCACCGCAAATATGTACGTTTGGACATGTCTAAATTGGACATTCGGGAAGTGTTGGTGGCTCTGTTGTACCGCTGGGTGTTTTTCCCACAAACGTACGTCTACAACTCAGCGTCAACGTGGGTGGTGGGCGTGGGAGGTTCATGGGAGGTCTGGGTGGTCCGTGCCGCCGCCTGGCGTCGACGTCGCGTGGTGCAGAACAAAAGTACAAGTACAAGTACAGTGCAGTACAAAAGTGGTAGAGCAGTGGGGCTCTTCTATACAATGCCTCGTGTTCCACACATAACTTCGAGTTTGTGGGGCTCTTTCGCGACCTTAATCGTCAAGTGGAAGTGTAGGAGACTTGTGTACCGAGTATAAACAAGATAAAAGTACAAGTACGCAGTACAAGACAAAGTAAATCGATTGACAAAACGGTGTAACGCTGCGTGTTAATTAATAATTCTGTGCTTAACAACAGCGACTTTAATTATAGTGCGAGCGAGAGTTTAATGACAGAGTAAGAGAAGACGTCTATATACAGAGGACAAAAGGACAAGTACACAGTACAGGAGTATCCTGATCGAATAACGGAACAATGCGTGTTCTACAATAATTCTAGGTCTATAACTCTAGACTCTGTCAAGTACACAACCTTTGGCGGTGCAAGTGAGAATTTAATATCAGAGACAGAAAAAGACACGTACAATCGTATACATGACAAAAGTAAAAGTGCAGTAAAGAACTAAGTTGATCGATTAACGAACAATGTATCTGGCTCCTGTACTATGCTGCGTGTTCCACAATAATTCCAGGTGGTCTATAACTGACTGTCGAGCTCGGTGCTGCACGTGGGTGGGCTGCACGTGGGAGGTTCACCGTCAGCACGGCATGTGCTCTTGGCCGAGGCCTGGCGTCGACGTCGCAGGGTCAGCCGGCGCGGCCGGTACTTGCCGTAGAGAATCTTGCGGAAGGCGGACCGGAAGTCCGGGTTGAAGACCGTGTATATGATCGGGTTAAGCAGACTGTTGAAGTATCCCAGCCAGTCGATGACGCTTTGGACTAGCGGCGGGAGGTCCAGACAACCCTCAGCGGCACAGAACGGACGGACTAGCGCCACGATGAAAAACGGAAGCCAGCAACAGACGAAGGACCCCGTGATGACTGCCAGAGTGCGGGCCGCTTTACGCTCTCGCTTCTGTTCCAGACGCTCCTTCGCACGCTGCTCCTGTATGACATACACATCGCAATTACACGCTAAAGGTCAAAGGTGGTGTATAGATCTTTATATAGAAAACTCATTTAAGAGCTACGGAGCGTCATCTGCCGTATGGGATCACACAGTGCTACAGGCGAGCGCGCTCCGTCTTAACCTCAGCCAGATAGATTTAACCACTGCGGACGGATGGAAGACTGAGTTGATCTAGGCGGCTGGTTACATACTGAGATGGTTTACCTGCCAGCAGGCAGTCACCCATCCAGGTACTAACCCGGCCCGGCGTGGAGCAACTTTGTTGATCGGACACAACGCGTTACTGCTACGCCAGGCCACCAATCTATCATTTATTATGCGGTAAATATTCACGTTAAGTCAATCAACAATTTTAATTCCCTTCGTCTATTGGAACAGTTAGATTTGGTTAGCCTACGGGTCAAATGGCGCGTCACCAATTATTTATACCAATCAACTTGTTTTCTTATAGTACAGTTTACGTTTCTTTTTGAAACATTATGTCCTTTCTCGTACTTGCGTTCGTCTGACTCTAATTTGCTGGCTGTCCCTAGCCTAGTCATAAGCTGCATTCATTTGTTTCGTATGCGTAAGAAAAAATTATGTCAGATCAAATCGCCACCGAGAACCAAATTATTGCATTTTTGCTAAACGACTTAACTACTCCACAATTTTGCCAAAAATATTCATCACATATTGAATAACATAGACGCAAATACTATAGCAGCAAAGCACTAAAACACTCTTGAGAAAGCACAAGTTATCAAAACGCCGAATAGCACGTTTAAAACATATAAGTGAACTAAAATTGTTGGTGTTAGCCGTTAGTTACTGACCTTGGTCTTGACGGAGAAGCATTTCTTCCTGTCCATGATGAACTGTTTGGTGAGATCCAGCCAACTGCTGCGTAGACTCGGCGTGGGTGAGCTCTTCTGCGTGTATGGGTCAGGGGAGCTCTTCTGCGGCGTCGTCAGCAGCTGGAGCGACCTGGAAGGCGTCTCGAGGCTTTCGGATGGCGACTGGGTCCCGTTGCGGGGGCGTTCCGGCTCACACAGTGCCAGGCGGGTCGGTCTAATCACCGGCTGCAGCGGTCCTCGGTCTACGGCGTTTCGGCCGTCGATGTTTTCCACGTCCTCCTCCTCGTCGTCGTCACAGTTGACGACGGTCAAAGTGACCTTGGTTCCGCCCTCGATCATCGTTACCGGCCGCTCGCTGAGGGAAGGGGACTCGGAATCGAGGGAGTTAAGGGCGTCGACTGGATCGTCAGGGGTCCCTGTGTGAATGATGCCGTCGGACGCCGAGGAGGCGACCTGCCCGCCGTCAACGTCCGACAATTGCTGCTGCTGCTGCTGCTGACCACAGTGCTCCTGAAGCGGTTCCTTCGGACGTTCAAGCTGCTCTTTCTGCTCTTCCCGAGGCTGATAGTTTCGTTGCTTGAAACGATGCTGAATCTTCTGCTGCGGCGTTTCGAGCTGCTGTGTCAGCGCTTTCCTGTGACGCGTCAGCAGGTCCTGGTGCTGCTGCTGCTGCTGATGCTTGGTCTGTGGCTGGTGGCCGCTGCGGAAGCGCTTCTTGTGGATGCGCGCCCGGGCCGCTTGGAACACCTTGCCGTAGATGACCATCATGACGACGCACGGCAGGTAGAAGGCACAGACGGTCGAGAAGACTGTATATCCAAGGTCCTAACACAACGACACATAAGTCAGTAAGTAGATAAGTAAGTACATGTATGCGTAAATTCGGAAAACGACCAATGTGAGCAAATACATAAGTATCTAATTACGCAAATTTGGAGAGCGAACAATATCGGCGAACGGTCATTAAATACTGTGTGAAAAGTAAAAGGCCTTAAGAAGTTAAAAATGTGCACAGCACTCAAAAATCAAGGTTAAAACTACAAACCGTCACCTTCCACGCAGACATCCGACAAAGATAAACGTGCATTTTTAAACCCCCGCCACGTAATCTGGTACACCGGAAAGATGAAAGACTGAAATTACATGGTTGGTTATATACTGGAATTGTTTACCTGTCTAAAACCAAAAAAAAAATGTGCGCCACTGTGTTTTTAATTTCGTTTTAATTTATCACGCTCGTAAACATCGACTAATTGATGGAACCTATACTTACACACTAAAAAGCTTTAAACGGCATTATACATTTACTTTAACCTTGGATGGCACACTTTCAACATAAAAACCCTAAATATTCAGCGTTGCAGTACACATTGTGCTTATATTTGGATTTATTGCAATAATCACGGCACCTGAGGGCAATTACTTTGAGGCTTGTCAAGAACAAATACACATGTTTATACGCTTTTGCTAAAAGCCATTTAATGTGCAACAGATGACTGTTAAGAGCACTGGTGGCGTATAGTCGCGACAATAAGATACCAATAACCAATTAGCACCACTGGCATACAACCTAAGCCATTGCCGGTGTGCTGTTATAGAACCGCCCCCCCCTGAAATGTCTCCCCCGGTTTAGCAGCCAAGTGTATTGCAGATTAATATTAACACACTAAATTTGACAGCTATTTTTTGTAGCGGACACAAAGACCTAATTTTAAAAATTTATTGCATATTTGTGTATTATTTTTGTAAAATTTTCATAACTTAGGCCGATATTCGTCCGAAGTAAACGTTACGATTTCGTAAGTTTTTTCGTGGGAATTTTACTGGACGCTTGTTCGACGTTTTCCTACATCAGCCAATAATCTATGGCGCCTAGTAACTACTTGGTACGTACTTTGTAACTTATGCGTAATTGTTTCTTACAGTTTAATTTTTTTCTCAAAATTTGTAAAATTTTTGGACGTTTAGATTTTTCCTAACATTTTAATACGTATACGTTTTACGAACTGTTCAAAATTAAGCTTCGGATTGTCAAAAATGTGAGATGATCTGACAGCAACGCTCTAGCAAACCTTAGAATCTAAGTTTATGATAGACAAACAATGGGTTACTGGGGTTTTCCGTTTATTTATGATTCAACTAAAATCAACTTTGTATCTTATTATTACTATTGTTATTGATTTTTTGTTATCTGGTTTTTCTGAAATAAAAGTGTTCATAAACTGACGACGAAGACAGATTACGCGGCCTTTAGAAAGGCCGCATATAATAAAGCACACAACCGATCCTGTCTAAATATTTCACAAAATAATTCACTGGTGCACGGAACTCCAATTTATATCTTCAAAAGGTAACACGGCGGGGAAGCATTTCATTTAAAAGTCGTCCTATTACTCGTTGGCTTGAAATGGAAAGGAACACTTCATAGATCACATCACGTCATTAGCTAGCTATCTACCTATTCCGGTGCTCTAGACAATTCCCGCAGTACAGCAGGGCGTTCTCGACGGTAACATCTTACTCTACTCTTTGTTTCTGTTCTCCGGTAAATCGGGTTCATTTCCTGAGGTGGCGCGGTGATTAGTACGTTGCTTTTTTGCCACGGCGACGATGAATCGACTCGCTGGTGGTGGTGCTTGATGGACTGGTGTCCGGACATAACCCCCTCCCCTGGACATAACCCCCCTAGTAC
>Ga0209671_1009750_pt1 | contig 10064 bp, 7 predicted proteins | sample WorMetHERISLAND2_2_FD_187401 | JGI IMG/M metagenome (GOLD analysis project Ga0209671, IMG submission 187401) | Marine gutless worms symbiont microbial communities from Max Planck institute for Marine Microbiology, Germany - Olavius geniculatus... | ecosystem: Host-associated > Annelida >... | reverse complement strand
TGGTTATCCTGAACTAAATCATAACCATTTCTTAGCAGTATTTTGTATACTTCAACACAGTAAAGACTAACTTCTGTGCAGTTTTATTGCAAATTCTGTTTTATGAAATGCATAGTTGTGTAATTTTGTATCTGTTCTGCAACTTTTTGATTGTACACTAGTCAATATGCATTTTTGTGGTGCATTGTCCAGTAAACACGACAGAGCATTCAAGCGATGGATGCCACACATCAATATGCTGTATCCATTTATTGTGGATGACCCCAGCGGTAAGGCATTCTCCACCGCTTCCAACTTACTGACACCTGTACTGGCGGAAGTCGCACCATTCCAGATTAGGTTTGACGCCGAAGCTTTTCGCTTCTTTCGACATGGAAAGAACTGCACCTTGTGGCTTAAGCCGCAAGCAGAAACCGAACTGCAATCTGGTGTGTTCTCATATTCAGTGCCACTGCAATATTAGGCATTAGCCCTTCGATGGCAAGCCCAATTTTATAACGCCAACGGGAAGCCAGGATCAATTTGACCCCATGGATATTATCATGGATTCTGTCAGTTTTAAGTGGAGTTTTCAATGTCAACCAGTTGCACTAACTCAGAGAAAATGTTAAGTATTATTTCTGTTATCTAATATCGATCACGTTACCATGGTAACAGATTTTGGAGAGTTGTAACAGGAAATATGCTATATAAAGGCTTTTATATGAAATACACATCGTATCTTCAAAATCGTTGCATAAACTGGAAAGTTTTCAGGGTCAGACAATTAAATGGTGTTATTTAAATTTTATTGCGACCAACCTTCATTGCCATGGTAACAAAATTTAGACAATATACAGAAAATTTAAAAATGTAGCATTCATAGCAATGAATGCCAGGCAAAACTATAGTCACTGGTCTTACTTTATATGGTAACTAAAATTTGGCAAAGGTTTCATGTCAATATATCTATTGGATAAGCTGCTGCTATACCAAATCCTCACCATAGCAACCGTTACTATGTGAAACATACACCCCTAGATTCGCTGTAGTGAATAGCATACTAATAGGTCATCACAGCCATAATTGCTGGCACATATAAAGGCACATAATGCTTCTGTTATAGCCACACTAATTTTGTTGCTAAGGAGTTTTTGTTGTCATAGCAACAGAAATCTTTGCATCAAACGGTGTTTTCAGAGTCGGACAGTTAAATGCCATTTTTTAAATTTTTTTACAACCAACCCTCGTTGCCATGGTAATGAAATTTAGACATGCACAAAATTTAAATGTTACATGGTGTCCATAGCAACAGAGACTATGCAAAACTGTAACCACTGGTCTTATACTTCATATGGTAACTAAGGTTTAGTAATGCTTCCATGTCAATATATCTGCTGGATAGATTGTTGCTATGCAAAATCACCGCCCATAGCACCTGTTGCTATATGAGCAAACGGCGTTAGATTTAATGTAGTGAATTGCATACAAATAAGTTATCATAGCCATGATTTCTAGAACATTTAAACACTTAGTAATTGCATTATAGCACACTAAGGTTGTTGCTAAGGGCTTTTTGCTACCATAGCAACAAAAAAACTGAAAGACAGAAAATGTGTATTTCATCATTTTTTGACATAGTATCACCAAATGCAACTGAATGTGCAAAAAAATCAATTTTAGTAAGCAACTCCGGTGGGAGCTAATTTCTTCAACATGTCGATCCGCACAATTGCACAGAAGGGGTGTCGAGAAAGTTTCAGTAGGAGCACCCCCTATCGGCATAAACAAACTAAAAGTGCCAGATTGAAGGCAGTGAAAAAATATTCAAAGTCACAAAGTCTTGTCTATATAAGTTTAAACAATTTTTTAATATTAAACAATTTATAGGGTCTGCGGTCAATTTGACCCTGGCTTCCCATCGAAGGGTTAATTTTAGTGCTAAGTTCAATTTTTGGGGATCAATATCGATTTGTGTTTTGTTTTCCGCAAGGACATACATCATCCAGTCTATAAAACACCAAGTCATTAGAAAAGACCATATAGTTAGAGTTAATGCTCTGCATACTTCTGCCCCCCGACCCTTTATCATTGACCTTTTGACCTCCAAAATGTGCAGAACAAAGGACTGATCATGGTTAAGAAAGTTAGCTTATGTTTTACACACAATCTGTTTACCATATTTTACGTTTCACCCAGTGTGTCAGCATAGAGAAATGTGCACCAAGTTCAAGTCTTGCATTTGTTTTCTGTGTGTACAGACCGTAGCCTGCAGGACTACGGCAACGTGCACGAAGCAGTACTGTCACTGCAGCGGCAATTACAAACCACATTCTCAGTCTGCAGTGATCTCAGCAACATTAGCGATCGAGGATTCACACCTCATCTATCTCTGGGACAATTCCGCCCACGTGATGTAGAGTCATTCGTGGCTCGGCTGAAACAAGACTGGACTGAGATTGTGTTCCAAGTAACTGACATTGCACTGATCAGTCGAAGTGGTCGGGATGATCCGTTTGTTGTTTGCAGAACAGTACCTCTAGCAAAATCGTTGTCATTATAGTGCTTTCAAAATTACTTTGCTAATGTCTAGAATGCACAAGGTTTTCCTGTCTGTCCAATGTCCATATGTATGGGAACACATGCTGATGTAGTACAACTCGACAAATTCTACTGTGTTCTCGCCACATGCTCAAACCAAAAGTATGTTATTTTATTAACATTCTGTCTTATGAACTCATTGAACTCGGATTCTCGTGATTTGGACTAAGCGGACTAGGCTACATCACTGCTGAATAGTGTTACTAAATTATATTGTTACCAGTATTTTGCAGCTGTCTTAATATTAAATAAGCCTAAGGTGACCACAAGTTCTTGAGAAAATTACGTTTTTCTAGGCCCCGAAAAACAAAATTTAGTCTTGACAGTTTATGAATGTGATATACTTTCAGTTGTTCAAAATCACTGTAACCACCATGTGAAAATTTTTAGTCATATGATACCACAAACATTTAATGGGATGTGGTAAAATATTGCGGGAATGGGTCTGGAAAAGGTCTCTAAAAGTCTTAACAGGGTTCCTACTCTAGTGACAAAAAATTCCAAGACTGCCTAATGATGTTGCCAGTGCTTCATCAGTGCATCAGTTTCGAAGGTTATCTGGACAAGCACTGGAAGTTGTTCATGTTCATGCTGGAACTACCACCAAGAACTTATTGTCACTGATGTGATGATCGGCAAAAGGCCATCTGGCCTGCCAAGCCGCAGAAGATGGTAAATGGTAAAATGAACTCGTTTACATATGGTCTCTATATACATGCAGTGTCTGAAAAAATGCACAATTTTCAAGGATATTTCTCCACTACTCTAAGACCAAAGTGACTTTCCAGGTCCTCCTGGAATTTTCAAGAAAAAATCCAAGACTTTTTTGCCCAAAACCGTGGCCATCTTGCAAGCTGCGATACAGGTCTTGCCCATCTGTTTGTTCTGTCTTGTGAGGGAAAACAACGAAAAAGGTGCAAACGTTGTCCAGAGCAGGCCAGGTGTGATCAGCATGCCAATTTTCAGATCAAAGGTCAAGGTTGGCACTGACAGTGCACTGTGCAGCTCGGTTGAGCAGCTGGGGGACCAGCACATTTCTCTAGTCTGTCTAGATTAGTCTAGATTAAGTTTTTTTGCTTTAGTAAATAGTAATTTCAAAAATGTGCAAGAGTGCACACAAATATTTCTGATCTGAAACCCGGTACTTTTCTACTACAAATTTATTACCTCAGAAATAGGAAATCCATGCATTGTTAACTGCCAGCATCTATGCCCCTTGTGGCATATAGTCTGTTATCTGGGAGCATAAGACTGAATAACAAGATCAGAGCATCTTGTTGCAGTAGTTGGCATTCCCTATATTTTGTGATGGGTTAAAATAGAGAACAAGGATCTAAGTCCAAATATTCAGACTCGAAAATAAACAATTCATGACAGATGCAGCTAATGGCAATACTAAAAATCACATCATCAGTAAAATGTGTTCCAACACGCAATCACTAACAAAACAGACAATAAATGCCTTTACCGCTGCGTAAAAATGGCCAAATCACTATCCACAATGTACTTCACACATACAGCCATCGTGTCCGACTGTATAAACAGCAACAATGCATAGAATAAGAAAAACTCAGACGCATGATTAAAACTTACTGCTGAATGCAATGCAGCAACTTAAAACAGTCCATCAGTGACGAACGCATTGTCTGAAAGTCGATCAAGTATGAACATGCAACAGTAACTTAGTTGAAATGAGTAAATCTATTCTACACCACAGCTCAGTCGCTATCATCGTCACTGCCACTGTCTCTGTCCATGGCAATTTCGCTGGACTTGGCGGGAGTCCTCAATGTCGGACTGTGTTTACTTATACTGATACTCGGCTCCTGTTCCTCAATACTTGAATCATCATCCAAGCTCTCCATGTCTTCATCGACGTTCCCCTGCGGCATCCACTCATCCTGCCATACACATCAACATGCAACATATAAATAGTCCATTAAAATGGTTAAAGGTTGCATAGAGCTCGTTATGAAAATGCAACCACAGAGCTACAGAGCATCACCTGTTGTATGGGATCACACAGTGCTACCTGCCACCCGACGCAGGTGAACGTGCCCCGCCTTGACCCCAGCCAGACAGAAAGGTACTCGATTAACCTTCCCCAGAGGGATGGAAGGCTGAATTGACCGTGGTGGTTGGTTACATACCAGGATGGTGTTTACCTGTCAGCAGACAGTCTCCCATTCAGCTTCCAAGTAGCAACCACTCAGTATATTAAAGCACTCGAAACAAGAAGCAATCAGGGATCTCAAAACCTCCACAGTGCCGCCACCTGGAGAATAAAAGTAATCAATATAGCTGCAATCTAATGATGAATCCTCGACAATGATCCAGAATGCACAAGTATTCAGACTGCCACCAAAAAATTTCACCGAAATCCGTTCATGAACTTTTTGTGTGTTATCTTCGAAATAAAACAAATGCTGAGACAACTTCTTGGTGGATATAATGAAGAACCTACAGTATTAATTGTACAGGTAATGCAGACATGAGTAGCTATGGCAGGGACAGTATTGCTAGTTGACTGACCTCGGAGAAGACGTCAGCATCCCGCACAGCAGCATCAGCAATCTCATCATCTGATGAATCTGCGCATCACATAAAGCAAAGCATTTAACAGTAGCTATTTTAGCTGTAGAAATTCATGACTATTCACACAATTAATCCTTAAAATTTTTAACAAATTGCTAAAATTGTGATTACAGCCGGATCAATAAAAACATCACAAACCTGGTCTGAAATTATCTTGATTATCAGTTTTTCCAAGTGAAATCAACATATAAATCTGTCTACTGGGGCAAACTGTGTCTAATTGTGTCTTGGTGCACTTGGGATGGTACAAATAACAGCTGAAAAATATGCTAACAAGAAAATGTATTTTTTCTGGCAATATCACTACTAGCTAGTAATCAAAATTGAGTGAGTGAGTGCGTAGGGTTTTACGTCCCGCCCGACACAGTATAGGTCATTTCGGGGACGGCCTTTTCAGGCAAAATGCACGTACGCACAATGATGAAACAAAAAGTTTAACCTTTACACAAAGTTGATGACTAATGAAACCTTAATTTTTGCAAAGTAAAATATTTCAAATACGTTCATTGTTATCAGCTCTAACCATGAGCACCAATGATTTCAGATTTTTTGCTAACTGTGCTACCAGTATATCAGTTAACCCCATGTGAATGCCACAAGGAAACCACCCAACAGAAGCAAACAAGATTATTTCTATTACCATCTCTGTAGACAAGCTGAGGCTGCTCTGTTCTCCATTGTTCTGATGACGACTCTTTAGATTTCAGCTACAAATGACACGTTAGTGTCAGCAACACTAGCAGGCAAAACTGCTGATTTTATACATTACATACCATTAGGACAAAACTACGAGTTTATACCGACAACAGAACACAATTATCTGTAATTTACACAGCTGTTGACAAACACTCACTCTGTGCTATCAGAAAATCATTCGGAAATCTGGAAAGATCTTCAACATTACAATCCAGCTATTTTCAAGTGAACATTCTAAACACAGTCATATGGAAAACATACTTTTCCAGAAACATCCGGCTGTACATGATGACATCTCTGTTGATTTTGAGCAGCTAGCAGAATAGTTAGAGTGTAAACACAGAAAAGCCGACATGCAAATGTTGTTCACTGACAGCGCAATTAGTCAACCGTGTGAAGATCTTGAAAGCTAAGTTAACCCTAAAAAGCCACAGAGCCAACAAATGATCAGAGGTAACAAATGATCATGCAGGATAAGTAACCCAGTACCTGGGCAAAGATGAGGTTAAGTCGGCCCTGCAGCTGTGAAACTTTTTTCATGACGTCCAGTCTCGTCTCCATCACTTGCTGCAGTGGACCAAGGATTGACTCGCGGTCCGGCAGCTGAACAGACATGAATGAACAACATTCTGTCAGTATAATAATGGTCTGCCTGAACATCTTCAATCACCATGTGTAAAAGAACCAGACAATAACAACATTATTATTAATTTAAGGCCACCAAAACTGGATCTTTTCCAACTATCTGTGCCATACTCATCCACATGAACTTCCAAGAACATTGTACATGCAACTCATTATGCAAAATTCTTGTGCCACAATGAATTGACTGTATAATTTTAACAAACTTTTCAGTAGTATTTTATGTTAAAATACAGATATCGGCTGCAACACATAATAGAAATGTTCCACTCATTTATTATGATTACACGCTAACAAGAAGCCCAGCTGTTACTAGGGTGGGGCCGACCATACTGGTTGTTGTTGTTGTAGCCCACAGCTCCCCTCCTTTCGTCAGTTGTTGTCGAGCTTGAGAAAATCAGCCACCGTGTCTGGATCGTCCCACACGTCTTGAGTTGTCAGTTGTGTCGGGCATGCAGGGCACTGGAACAAATGTTCAACGGAGTGTGGTGCCACTCCACAGTCCGGGCAAACATCTGTCACGCCTGCAGTGATGTGGGCCTTGTAAGAGTTGAGGAGCCGGCAGTGACCCAAACGTAACTGAGCAAGAGTAGTGCAAATGGATCTAGAAAGGTAGCATTCGAATTATGATAATTCAGGCAGAGTATTCCAAGGACTCTGTCAGGTACAAAGTTTGACTGTGCATCTACAACTGCTTGGCTGTGAAGAGTGCGTAAAGCAGAACATTATTGCTCAACTTCAGAGATGCCGTCATCACGGAGTGGTACAACGTCCCTGTCAAATTTACTAAGCGTGCCCTTCATATTCCTAGCTGGGGCTGGCTGAGATGTTAAATGGTGGCCGGGATGGTGTGACTGATAACAGGATAACCAATATTGTTTAGCTACTAATTCAGAATGTGATTTGACTGAAAGTATCTCAGTCTCCTGGTGTAAGTGGTCTGAATGTGCCATCTTGTGACAGCCTGTTGCGATTCGCAATGCCTCATTTTGAGCAGTCTGAAGACACTTCCATGAAGACTCGCTAATTACTGGTGCCCATACAGGTGCAGCACAGTCGATCACAGATCTGCCAATAGCTTGGTATGTGAGAATAATGGTCTCCTTCCCCATGTTGTATCTGTTAAAGCTTTAAGGATGTTGTTTCGAGCTCTAACCTTAACCACCTGATTACGACAGTGAGCGGCAAAAATGTACATCGTATCACGGGTCACACCGAGAATTCTTGGTTGTTTCTCAAGCGGAACAGTTGTACCATTGATCAAAATCTGTAATGTTCTCGTGATTGATTTGGTTGAGGAGTGAACAGAGTAACCATACTGGTTGTCACTGACTCTGAAGATCATCCAAGGTCGATGATTTTCATTTCATCTAAAAGGGTGTATGCCACTTCATATTAGTGATTAATAATAACCTAGGCCCCCTCTCTCACCGTTTCTGAGATATGGCCAGACTTCTGTTAGAAAACGAACATTTTCCCTACACCCCATCCATTCAACCTCCAATTTGAAAATGTTCCCCTTGCAGTAAATAGCTGAAATTTCACACCCACTATTAACACCCATAGCTAATTATTTGTGTAGAAAGTTTTCCCCTATGCCCTACCTGTTCACCAGGGTACATCCGTTACAGACAGACAGATGGATGACAACTCGTAGCAAAAGGGCCGGACCTTTAAGCTTACAGCTTAACGGTTGGCCCCAAAACCAAAACAGTTCTTACTGTCATAAAGTAGGATGCATGGACTGCCATCAGATTCTTCAGCCATAATCGTGCCACTAACGCACTGTGAAAACAACATCAACATACATGTTACATCTAGTTCTTAAACACTAGTAGTAAAATACAACTACCCTTCAATGCTTAGAAGCTGATGACCAAATGACAAAAAAGATATCCAGGAGGTTTATGAAGTTTTGCTTCAACAATTCACAGGAGTTCACTACAATATCCTACTTAAAATGAACTACTGTGAAAATGCCATACCTGAGTGACCCCTAAAGTTTTCATAAAATTCGAGAGTAAACCACCCGACATTTGCCTTAACCCTAATAACTTCAATAACTTTTCCAGGTTTTCCACAATTACCAGGTAACTAGTCCGGCACTGTTCAAATTAATATCAATATTTTAACAATAATGAAAATACTATATCAATGTCAATATCAAAATTTGATTTAAATAGTGCAATATCATGAAGCACCTCGATTGCGCTGAATACACTAGTATCCCGTGAAAAGTACAGTTTTCAAGCTACACTTAAAGCTACTGCTGCAGAGCGATGGATCACGGAGATTGTCCGGTAATGAGTTCCAAGCCATTGGACCTCAAACAGCGAAGGCCCGATGACCGAACGCGCTTCATTGAAACTGGTAAGGAAGTGTTGACTGGCAGACATCAGATGCTGTCAACTGGCGACATCGGAGATAAAGATGCAGTAGTCGACCAGGCATTGTGGTGCTTTATTTTGAAGGTACCGATGAACCATTGTTGCCGGCTTGTACTGCACTCGCTTAGGAACATTGAGCCAGTGCAGTTCGTCATGCAGTAGACAGGATAGGCCTTGATCTGTAGTGTGATACTGATGTTAATGACTTAACAAAATGGAAGACAAACTAAATTTCAGCATGTCTGCACATTAATATCAATATGCAATAATGTTAATAATAATGAATACACTACAGCTGTCTGTAATACTGATTGATGTTAATGAGTTGAAATAACGAACATGCGATATCAACAAACCTTTGAGCGTGTCCGCCCATTCGTCGTGACAATTCGTTGACAAATGGAACCACGGCTGGCAGCGGAAGACGACGAACCGTTTGTTCTATGATGTCAGCATCTCTGTGCTGTAGAACATTCTATAATACAACGCAAGCTTTCTATGTTACATTCTGCATATCCAATTTGTACAACGTCAATCATGTAGTTGACAGAGCTGGAAGAACATAAGATGAAGCAGTCAAATAGAAACAGTTTTGGTGGTACTGCTATAACACTATCTGACACTTGTGAAAATCATGCCAGAAAAACGTGGTATAATTCAAGTGTTTCAATTTCAACTTGGCAAAGAAACTGTACATAACAGAAACACTTAAATGTTTCTGATGTGGAAAGTATTACATTTTTTTAACAAACAAAATCTGAATCAGCCACCTAGTTGCTAAAACCTAGATCATCATCACAGGGCCAGCATTTTAAAGGCTGAGGCCAGTAATCTTCAAAGCCAAAGCCAAAGGCCACTGGTCCTTGAGGCCAATGTCAGGCTAGTGGCATTTGAGGCCAAGGCCACTAAGTAAGTAAATAAGTAAGTAAGTAAGTAAGTAAGTAAATGATTTATAAAGCGCCAAGGTCTCAGAAAGAATCAGGGCGCATAGGATGATGGACGCTAGGTGGCAGAAAAGGCTGACTGAAAGTAGTGGGTCTTTAAGTGACATCTGAATGTAGCCAAGGTTTGACATTGACGAATTTGAGGAGTTAAGGAGTTCCAAATTCTCGGAGCAGAGACACGAAAGGAACGGGAACCAAAGGATAAGTTATGCCGTGGAAT
>Ga0209671_1009749_pt1 | contig 10064 bp, 6 predicted proteins | sample WorMetHERISLAND2_2_FD_187401 | JGI IMG/M metagenome (GOLD analysis project Ga0209671, IMG submission 187401) | Marine gutless worms symbiont microbial communities from Max Planck institute for Marine Microbiology, Germany - Olavius geniculatus... | ecosystem: Host-associated > Annelida >... | reverse complement strand
GCTCCTTTCCACCTCCGGTCGTAGAATTGATCGCTTTCAATCCTCTATACCAGAGATCGGCTCAAGGGGGTCAATTTTGGGTTGTCGTTTGGACTCTCAGGGGGTCAGTTTTAGGTTAGCATAACCACCCGGTACTAAAACCAGCTAAATATGATAGTTAAATAAAAAAGTTTAGGGTAAAATCGGAGACAGACCACGTTTTTATTGAGTTTTGTTTCCAGATTGAAACATTTTTAAAATATGGACTACCTGCAGGACGAGTCCAATTTTTCTGGTGAAAGTGTATACCCCAGGCTTTCCTGTTAAAAGTTAAAAGGAAAAGAAATAAAATTTGGTCCCTGTGATATAGCAATTGAGAACCATAAAGTTGAATCTCGCCCAGAGATACGAGGTGAAATTGCTATAACTTATCTTAATATGATTTTGGCTTATCCTGGACGTGGAATTATTTCAAAAAAGAACCGCCAAGTACATTTATGCTTAGGATATAGAAGACACTGTTGATTCCTGGAAGTGTGAGAGCAGAAACATTGAAAAATCCGAGGAAATGGTACCCCTTTTGGTATTCAAAAATGTGTAAATTATCAAACTAAAGCCCCCTCATCAAGAAATTTTACCACACTAACCAACTGTACCTGATAATCAATTATTCAAATTGACTTTTTCTTTATTTTAAAATATTTATGAGTGTACTGGAATTTAATCAGTACAGAAAAACAATATAGAGGGGAAAAAGTTGAAGAATACAAACAAAACTGCCGCCTTGTACATAAGAGTTTCCACTTTACAACAGGTAGATAGAGACTCACTTAATACACAAGAGGAAAGGTTGAAAAGATACTGTGAATATCATGATTTTAATAATTATAAAGTATATAGAGAAGAAGGGGTAAGTGCAAAAGATACAAATAGACCAAAGCTTGAAGAGCTAAAAAGAGATATTAATACAAATGTCATAGATCATGTAATTGTGACCAAGCTTGATCGTATTACACGGTCTATTAGAGATCTTTTTAAACTAACTGATTATTTTGAAGAAAAAAATGTAAACTTCATAACAACAGACCAAGATATTAATACTAAAACATCAACCGGAAGATTCACATTATATTTATTTGGGCTGCTTGCTCAGCTTGAACGAGAAACGACCTCTGAACGTGTGAGTACAGATATGAGACACAGAGCTAGTAGTGGAAAATGGAATGGCGGTCTCATCCCTCATGGATATTGTACACAGGGATCATTAGTTAAGGATTTCAAAAATGATGGACTATCAAATCACGAGGCTCTGTTAAAGGCCACACAAATTTGCCCTATTTCTAAGAAGTTATATATTAACCATCAGGAGGCAAAGAATATCAAACTTATTTTTAAAACGTTTTTAAAAGAAAACAGCATAAGAAAAACCACTCAAATACTTAATAATAGCGGAATTAAGACCCGTAATGATAAATTCTGGGCCACATCAAGTATCCATAGAATTTTAAGCAACCCAACGTATGAAGGAAAAATTTGGTATGGAAAAAGAAAAACAAATATAGCAAACGGCAGGCTTGAGGGACAGGATAAGAGTGATTGGACTATAGTTGAAGGAGATCATAAGGCAATTATTGAACATGAAACATTTAGAAAAGCTCAAAGTTTATTAGAACAAAACAAAGGTAAACCTGCTAAGAAGGGGAGAACATATCTTCTCTCGGGGCTAATAAAATGTGCTAAGTGTGGGGGATCAATGTCTGGATATTCTTTCACTAAGAAAGGAACAGATAAGAAATATTCATACTATAAATGCTCAACACATCTTTCAAAGGGTAAAATCGCGTGTGAAGGTTTATCAATACCAGCAAACGAAATAGAAGGCTTCCTTGTTGATGAACTGAAAAAACTGTCAAAAACTAAATCTTTCCTAAACAATAAAGATAAGATGATCTCTATGCTTAAGTCTAAAAAAGAGAGCGATGAAAATGATTTCGTTTTAGAAAAGATAGAAAAAAGAATTAAAGATGTAGAAAAAAGAAATGAGAGGCTCATAGATAAATTAGAAAAAGGGCTAATAGATGATGAACTTTTAACAACAAGGTTTGAAAAGAATAAAAGAGAGTTAAATAACTTAGAAAAAGAGAAAACGAAATTATTAAGTTTCAAAGATTCAAATTCAACACTTGTTTCCAATCTAAAAGCCTCATTTGAAGCCATAAATTCGTTTGGGTTTAACTGGGAATTTTTAGATGAGAAAGGAAAACAGCTGAGGCTTAAATCAATAATCAAACAGGTTAAGGCCTCTAAAGAGGAAATTGAAATGGAGTTATATTTAGATGTTGTTAAAGTGTCTCACAAGGACACGGGTTCATGGCGGCCACCAGCATAAAGTTGGCCGGATAGGTGAGGGAGGTCGAAGCCCGGGAAATGGTGACTCTCAAATCCTCCAGGGGCTGGCGCAGGACTTCGAGGACGTGCTTTTTAAACTCAGGAAGCTCATCGAGGAACAACACCCCGTTGTGCGCCAGGCTGACCTCGCCGGGACGGGGAATGTGTCCGCCGCCGATGAGTCCGGCGTCCGAGATGGTGTGATGGGGTGAGCGGAACGGCCGCCGGGTGATCAGGGCCTGGTCTTTTTCCAGCAGTCCCACCACGCTGAAAATCTTGGTGGTTTCAATGGCCTCCCTGAAGGTGAAAGGCGGCAGAATGGTCGGCAGCCGTTTGGCCAGCATGGTTTTACCCGAACCGGGCGGGCCGAGCATCAGTAGATTGTGACCGCCGGCGGCCGCGATCTCCAAAGCCCGCTTGACGTGTTCCTGCCCCATGACTTCGGCATAGTCCACCGCAAAACGGCCGTTTTTATCGAAGATGTCGCCCATATCCGCCCTTTGCGGTTCGATCCGGGAAAACCCGGTTAGAAAGGCCACCACCTGGGATAGGGTTTGTACCGGCAGCACATCGATGTCGCTGACCACAGATGCCTCGCGGCAGTTGTCGTAGGGGACCATGATGGCTTCGTAGCCGGCCGCCTTAGCGGCCAGGGCCATGGGCAGGGACCCCCGGACCGGTTTAACGCGGCCGTCCAGGGAGAGCTCGCCGAGGACCAGATAGCGCGAAATGGCGCTCTGGGGGATGACGCCGGTGGCGGCCAATATCCCCAAGGCAATCGGCAGATCAAAGCCGGTGCCTTCCTTTTTAATGGCGGCCGGCGCCAGGTTGACGGTGATGCGGTCGTCCGGGAAGCGGTAGCCCGAGTTGCCGATGGCCGATTTGACACGCTCTTTGCTTTCCTTGACGGAAGCCTCCGGCAGGCCTACGGTGGTGTAGGTCGGCAAACCGGAGGTAATGTCAACTTTGACTTCCACCCGGTAGGCGTCGATACCCAGTACCGCGCTGCTGAAAACTTTGGCGAGCAAATCCTCCCCCCCCGGCTGTTTGGGCCATCAAAGCGTTAAAAGGTCGGCGCTTCAAATTGTAAACCTAGAGATATCGAACGAATGAAATGCAGGGCAGCATTTGCTATATCAAAGCCGCGGGTTGAGGACAATCCCTTTTATAAAATGCAGCTAAAATGCGGGTAGCTGGATATCGCCCAGCAACGTCGCCAATACGCAACCAGCGATCCGTTACCGGCATCCGGCATCCGGCATCTGGCATCTGGCATCGAGCATCCAGATTCCAGTATCAGGCATGCTTTGTTTCGGTTTGAGCCCGCCCCATTATTGACATCATATAAAAGCGGGCCTAGATTAAAATTTCAGTCAGATATTTCATGCGATTGGAAATTGGTTCCTATGCCGCGCCGCTTCTGCCAACGTTTCCTGTTTGCGGCTCTGATTGCCGCAACGCTTCCCTTCAGCTCCACGACCGCCGCGGCGAATCCATCCGCTTTGACCCGGGCGACCGAGTATTTTAGAACCGGCCGCTATGCCGACGCGCTGACACTTTTCCAGCAGACCGAAGGCAGTGATCGGCTCTCCGGTATCATTGGCGCCAGCCGCACCTGGGTCATGACCGGCCGGTATGCCGCGGTGGAGGCGATTTGCCGCCAGGTCTTGAGGGAGCATGCGGGTGAGCTGCGGGTCATCGGGCAACTGGCTCAAATCCTCGCCATGACGGGCCGCTCCGATGAGGCTATCGCCGTTCTGGAACCGGCCGTGACCCAACCGAACGCCTCCCCGGCCATATTGGTCCAATACGGCCGGCTGCTTCAGCTGCGGGGCCGCCGGGACGAGGCCGTGTCCATCCTGCAGCGGGCGGTTTCGTTGTATCAAACGGGGCAGGTTTTCGAATCGCAGGATCTCGCCCAGATCGCGTTGGCAAACCAGGCCCTCGGACGGTTTAATGACGCCAACCGGCTCTTCCGGGAAGCCCTTCGTGCTGATCCGGACAACCTCGAGGCCGAGGTGCTGTGGGGCGACCTGTTTCGCACCAAATACAACGCCGCCGAAGCCCGCAATTCCTACGCCGCTGTGCTTGAACGCAACCCAAGCCACGTTGCGGCCCTCGTCGGCATGGCCAGAACCCTGCACGGCAGCGCCGCCCAAAAGCTGTTGGCGGACGCCCTAAAAGTCAATGGGTCTTCCGAAGCCGCCTTGGAGGCGCTGGCGGAGTTCGCCATTGAAGATGATCACCTGGATCGGGCCAAAAACCATCTTGCCAAAATCCTTGAGATCAACCGGCAGTCCGTCGAGGCTCAAACCCTGCTGGCGGCAGTCGCCTATCTTGAGGATGATCACGCCGAATATGCCGCCTACCAGCGGTCGGTGACACGATTCAGCCCCGGCAATGCGCGGTTTTATGCCCGGATCGCTGAAGTCTGCGGACGCAAATACCGTTTCGACGATGCCGTCAAATTGGCGCGCATCGCCCTCGAAACAGACCCGCAGGATGTGAACGCCGCCACGATACTCGGTATGAACCTTCTGCGACTGGGGCTCGAGGAAGAAGGCCGCGTGCAGCTCGAGCATGCATTTGAGAAAGACCCGTTCAACTTCTGGACCATGAACATGCTCGAAGTCCTGGATACATTGACTGGGTTTGAAACACACCGGACCGATCATTTTATCATTCGGATGGATCCTGCAGATGCCGCCACGGTCGGTCCCTATCTGGAGTCCCTGCTCGAAGAAAGTTGGGCGACCCTGACAGCCAAGTATGATTTTGAACCGAAGGCGCCCATCCTGGTCGAGGTTTTCCCGAATCACGAAGATTTCGCCGTGCGCACCGCCGGGCTGCCCGACATCGGTCCTTTGGTGGCGGTGTGCTTCGGTGCGGTGATCACCCTCGACTCGCCCAGGGCGTTGAAGCCCCCGCGCTCCATGAACTGGCAGGAGATCGTCTGGCACGAGTTCGCCCACGTGGTCACCCTGCAGATGGCCGACAATCGCCTTCCGCGGTGGCTGTCCGAAGGCATTTCCGTATATGAGGAAAAACACGGCCGTCCCGAGTGGGGCCGCCGGCAGGACCTGACCCTGGTCAAAGCGGTTCAGCAGGGACGGATATTGCCGGTCGGGACGCTCAACGAAGGGTTTTCCAAGGCAGATGCGCCCGAGGACCTGAGTTTTGCCTACTATCAATCGTATCTTGTGGTCGAATATATTGTGGAGCGCTACGGGTTTCAGTCTCTGAAGGAATTGATCTATCAGTACAGAAAACCCAAACGGCTCCAAGACATATTTATGAGCGTATTTCAAGTTTCCGTGGAATCCTTTGATGACGGATTCGACAGCTGGCTTGCAGACCGTGTCCGTCGAATCAATATATATGTTCATCCGCAAACGATCCCTGCCACAGCGTCTTCTTCCGAAGACCGGACAGCGGCTCCGGCTCAGCCGTCTGTGCGGCAATCATCGAACCCGGAAGATGTGCTCAAGGCTCTGCGCCGCCACGTCGCGGCCAACCCCCGGGATTTTGAAGCACACTTTCAACTGGGATTGATATTGTCCGAGGACGAGATGGTTGACGACGCCATCCGGCACTTGACAGCCGCACGGGATCTGCTGCCCGAATATGCCGGGGATCCCAATCCCCGAAAAGTGCTGGCGGATTTATACCGGGCACGGGGCGATGAAAGCGCCATGCTGCAGGAATTGGAGGCTTTGGCCCGTTATCAGCAGCATGCTTTCGAGATCTGCTTCACCCTAGCCAAGGCCTACCTCCAGCGCGGGGACGACGCCAGAGCGATTTATTACCTGGAGCGGGCCATCGCCGTGGATCCTTACCAGCCCGATATACATCGCCTTCTGGCTGCCACCGCTTATCAGACCGCCGACTATGATAGGGCCGTGCGGGAATACCAAGTTCTGGCGGTTCTGGACAGGACGGACCCCGTTCGGGCTTACACCGATCTGGCACAGGCCCTTTTGGCAGGCGGTAAATCAAGCGAGGCCAAAAGCGCCGCCCTGACCGCCCTGGAAATTGCGCCCACATTCAGGCCGGCGCAGACGGTGCTGCTGGATTCACTGGAACTGAATGATACGAATAGATGAGCTCATTAAAAAAAAGCAAACCGCAGAATGTCGAATGACGAATTTCGAAGGGATGATTCGCTCCGCTCCACTTTTATTATAATAGGCAGCAATCATTATTCGATGTTCATTTGTTTCTTTTCCGATCAGACTGGACGCTTGCGGCCAGCGGCCGCGCTTATATGAAACTACATTAGACGTGAGCCGCGGAACCGCTATGCCTGGGGCCAGTAGGGTGATGTAATGATAGGATACCGCAAATCTTCAATCTTCAATCTTCAATTCCGGCAAGGAGTTTGCTCGATTTTTTGCTTGTCCTGATATTTTTCATCCTTGCCGCAGCCGCCTCGGCGCAGGAACCGGACTCAGACTTGCCGGATGCTGCGGGGGATGCATTTACCTTTGTGCGCATCCAGTATGACAATGCCGGCGCCGGACTGGACGATGATGACTGGGGCTGGGGAGGAAGGGACACCTGGAGCATCGATTATCCTGACGCCGATTTCAATTTTCTGCGCGGGGTCACCCGGCTGACCAACGTTCATATCAACAGCAACCCGGCGGTGCTGCGGCTGGATGACGATCGCATATTCGAATACCCGTTCCTGTACATGCTCGAACTGGGACGCAACGGTGGTCCCAGACTCACGGAAAAAGAAACCAGCAACCTGCGCGAGTACCTTTTGCGAGGCGGGTTTCTTCTAATTGACGATTTCTGGGGAACCTATGAATGGGACACCTTTTACCGCGCATTTGCCAGGGTGTTCCCTGATCGAGCGGTGATCGAACTGGATAAGGACCATCAGATTTTTCATTGCTTCTACGACATCGACGGTCCCCAGATGATACCCGCCGTCTGGAATATTGAAAACTATGCCGAGCGCAATGTCGATCAGGCTTACAATCGGGCCGTCTTGGATGATAACGGGCGGGTGATGGTGCTGATCAACTGGAATTCGGACATGGGCGATGGCTGGGAACACACCTACCATCCGGCCTACCCGACCAAGTACGCCAACCTGGCGTATCAACTCGGCATCAACTACCTGATTTATGCCATGACGCACTGAAAAGGCCGCGTTTTTAGGATTGGCTCTTGGGCATGGATCAAATTAACCAGGGAGCGTCTCCCTGTTCATTTCGCAGGTGCTTATATGACAACCGACACAGCCGAATCGATTGACTTGATGGATTTGCAATCCGATGAACTAGAGTCCGCTGAACCGGACGACGTCGATGCCGTCGTCCGATTGAAAAAAGGACGCGAAAGGGTCCTGCGTGAGCTAAAAAAGGTGATCGTGGGGCAGGACAATGTCATCGAAGAAGTTCTGATTGCACTGTTTGCCGGCGGGCACTGTCTGATCACGGGCGTTCCCGGTCTGGCCAAAACCCTTCTGATCAAAACCATGGCCGATATCCTGCAGTTGAAATTCAAACGGATTCAATTCACTCCCGACCTTATGCCGGCCGATGTGGTCGGCACGGACGTCGTACAGCGGGATATGTCGACCGGACGGCGGACATTGAAATTCGTCAAGGGGCCGATCTTTGCCAACATCCTGCTTGCCGATGAAATCAATCGAACCCCGCCCAAGACCCAGGCGGCGCTGCTGGAGGCCATGGAGGAGCAGCAGGTCACGACCGGCGGGATCACCTACGAACTCGACCGGCCCTTTTTCGTTCTGGCGACTCAAAATCCTATCGAGCTCGAGGGAACCTATCCCCTGCCCGAAGCCCAGCTGGATCGATTCATGTTCAAAATATTGATCGACTACCTGCCTGAAGAACAGGAAGTCGACGTGGTCAACAACACCACCCGGATCATCGACGATGCGGTGGAGAATGTGCTGACCGGGCAGGACATCATCGATTTTCAGCGCATTGCCCGGCAGGTGCCGGCAGCCGAGGCTGTGACCCGCTATGCCGTCACATTGGTGCGGGCCAGCCGGCCGGACAACGGCAATGTCCCCGATTTTATCAAGAACTGGGTGAGCTGGGGCGCCGGACTGCGCGCTTCCCAGAACCTGATTCTTGGCGGCAAGGTGCGGGCCCTGCTGCACGGCCGCTACAATGTGTCCTACGACGATATCCGGGCGCTGGCTCACCCGGTGCTGCGCCACCGGATCCTGCTGAACTTTCACGCGGAGGCTGAACGGATTACCACTTCCCAGGTGATCGACCGACTGCTGGAAACAGTCCCGGAGCCGACCTCGGGGCTGTCGTAAGAATGGATAAACCTTTTCGGTGCGAGGGAATTGAATGTCGAACTGGGTGGGCTTTGGAGTGATTTTAAAGGATAGTGGAGTGTTGGAGTAATGGATCTGACCAAGCTAAATAACCGCTTCTATCAAAAAGATTACTACATGGATATTTGTCCCCTTTTATTTAGGTTAAGTCAAAGAGCAAAGTCAGGTCGGTGAATGAATGTTCCAATTAAGCCAGTTGAAAACGACCGAAATAGTAATCTTGCATTACTCCAGCACTCCAACACTCCAGAAGTCTGCAGTCAACTGAGGCTGTCATCAATTATACAGAAATAGGCCCAATGTATTTTTATTCGGAGCGTGTTTGATGCAGGAAATCGGTTTTCTCGATCCCAAAGTTCTGGCGAGCATATCCAATCTCGAGCTGCGTGCCAGGACTGCAGTCGAAGGATTTGTGGCGGGTCTTCACAAAAGCCCGCATCGCGGTTTCAGCGTGGAGTTTACCGACTACCGGCACTACCACCCCGGGGATGACATCCGGCACATGGACTGGAAAATCTATGCCCGCACCGGCGAGTATTTTATCAAGCAGTATCAGGATGAGACCAATGTCCGCTGCCATATCCTGCTGGATTGCAGCGCCTCCATGGGATACGGCTCGGATACCATGACCAAATTGGAGTACGCGCGCACCCTGGCCTCGGCCCTGTCCTATTTCATGTTCGGGCAAAAGGATGCCGTCGGTCTGACCGCCTTTGACGACAGGATACGGCATTATCTGCCTTCCAGGTACCGGCGGGGACACCTGATGCAGATCCTGCGGGCACTGGCCCATGTCAAACCGGGAGTCGGGACACATCTCTCCCGGATGATTTCCGACCTTGCGCTTAACTTGAACCGTAAAAGCCTGGCGATTGTCATCAGCGACCTGCTCGACGATGAGGCATCCGTTGTGAAGGGGCTGCAGCATCTGCGCTTCAAAGGCAATGATGTGATCGTGTTCCACGTTATGGACAATGCCGAACTGACCTTTCCCTTCGAGCGTATCTCGGAATTTGAAGATCCGGAAAGCCTCGAGACGGTGGTCGTGGCGCCGCCGGCGATGAGAGAAGCCTATCTTGCAGAACTGGAGAAATTTTGCGGCTTTTACCGGCAGAAATGCCGCACCAGCGGGATCGACTACTGCCTGCTGAATACCGCCGAGCCCCTGGAAACGGCCCTGTCCAGCTATCTGTCAAAACGGGCGAGGAGCTATTAAGGCAGCGATTTAGGGTCACTTGTATACGGTTTGTTGCTGGAATCGACATTTTTAGAGCGCCAGCGATAATGAATGCTTCTTATTTCATGAATGGAATTTTACTCACGCTCAGCCGGTGATCTTGGCCTGATGGTATGCTAAATTCTTCTCCTG
>Ga0209671_1009748_pt1 | contig 10064 bp, 4 predicted proteins | sample WorMetHERISLAND2_2_FD_187401 | JGI IMG/M metagenome (GOLD analysis project Ga0209671, IMG submission 187401) | Marine gutless worms symbiont microbial communities from Max Planck institute for Marine Microbiology, Germany - Olavius geniculatus... | ecosystem: Host-associated > Annelida >... | reverse complement strand
GTCATAACTCCGGCTATGTATAAGATAAAGTCGTAATTTTTGGTTCTAGGGTATGGTTTTCGGGGTCAGCCAATTTAACGGTGTCATTTATATTTACCCCTGATCGACCCCCGTTGCCATGGCAACGAAATTTGGGACAAAATGGGCGATAACTCGGCCCCTTTAAGAGAAAATTGCACGCTGTTTGCACCTACCCCCCTATTTTCGGGCCCACGCTATCCGATGGTGTCATTTAAATTTCTCCCCTGCCAACCCCCGTTGCCATGGCAACGAATTTTTGGACATACGGGTTAGAACTTTGCTGACTGTGTAATGGTAAAGTTTGAATTTTTAAATTGTGATTTGTGCTGTTTTATGTCTACAACCACGATGTCACCTTTACACTGTATATAAACTGAACAGTTTTTTACATAAATTAACTAATAATACCACGTCCAACACTAATAGCTAGCTTAGTCTAATTTGTTTTTTGTTTTATGCATTACTTGGAAAGGCCGTCTCCTCGAAGTGACCTTATGTGTTGAGCGGGACGTTAAACCTCTAGTTATTCACTCACTGACTTTTACCCTACGTCAACTAGAAGATTTCATCTTTGGTGTTGTGTGCTTTGTCTCTTAAATTATTACAATTTCCTCTGGGCTGGAAGTTTAGTTTTGCAAAATTCTGTTGTCGTGAGATACGTTATCACCCAGTGTGACTGTGACAAAGCTGATGTTTGTGAGTTGTATGTTTATTGCATTTTTGGTATTTTCTGTCACTGCTGTATATCAGTTTTTGTGTCAATTAGATAGGGCAGTGATGCCCAAAAACTGGGACTAACAACCAGTTGTGTTTGCTGAGCAGGTTTAAATTCTAAGTATTTTCAGAAAATAGGCTGATTAAACTTAACAAAAACAGACTATATGTCTGTCTGTGAGTGCTTTGTGATATAGTATTTTTTGCAATTGTTCATGCCTGCGTTCTGGCAGTAACGCATTTCATCCGATCAACAGAGTTACTGTACACCAGGCCCAGTTAGTATTGCGGTGGGTGACTGCCTGCAGGCAGGTAAACCATCTCGGTATGTAACCAGCCACCTAGGTCAACTCAGCCTTCTATCCCTTCGAGGTAGGTAAATCGAGTACTAGCCTATTTGGCTGGGGTTAAGGCGGGGCGTGTTCACCTGTGTTGGGCGGTGATCCCATACGGCAGGTGACGCTCCGTAGTTCTGAGATGGGCTTCCATTAAGAGCTGTATCACCATCTTTTGACCTTTTAACCTCTACCTTCATAAACAAATATTGATTGATCGATCACTTCGCTCATCGAGCTACATGTGATGATTGCAGCGATGAACAACGGTTCGTTGATGTTGGCTGGACGGCGAAAGCGTCGAGCAGCAGTATCATCTGAACTGACTTCTCTGGCTACTAGTGCCTCTGCTACTACTACGTGTGCTAATAGCATACAGTCTGCCACGTCCAACACCAAACTGACATCAGTGGCGGCCAGACCGATCGACAACATGGGCCAACCAACTTACAACAACTACAGCAACGACAACGACAAGGACAACACCAGGTTGAGCAGTGGTGGGTCCAGTGTGAAGAAAGCCAGGACCAACAGAGAACCAGCTTCCGATGATAAAAGAGCTTCATCATTGTTAGACGTGAAGACTGGCAACCGGACGTCAACTAATACTGCATCATCTGTGAGGGCTACAACATCGACCGGATCGACCGTTTCAGAACTTTCTGGTAAACTCGTTTACTTACATTCCTTGAGTTTTCAATGCTTTAGCGGCTTGGTAGTGTGTATGTTAATGGTTAGCATGGTTCCTACAATCAGGGAAAGTTAGGGGAAAAGCAGAGGACCAGAGAAAGTCAGGGAATTTTACACTCCAAAGTTGGGGAAAACTTAGAGGGTAAAGGAAAGGCAGGAAATTTTACAGTACTAGGGTGCAAAAGTTAACAAAGATGCAGAAAAAAATTTTGAACTGTTGTTCGCCGACTGCATACAACAGTTCAAAATTTTTCTGCTCGCTTCGCTCGCAGATTATTTGCACGTCCACTTTTAAATTTGTTCCGCTGCTCTTGTTTCTAGTGTGATTGCATCGATTGAAAACCGACATTGGTCTTTCGTGTGAAGAAATTAGTGAGGGAAAACGATTTATTTTGTCCTGGAAAGTCAGGGAAAATGAATTCTGCAGAGTAGTAGCTACCGTCGGTTAGGATGTTTTCTTGCAGTTATGAGGTCTATTGATCTAAGTAACTGTCTGGTAAACCATTTAGGTACATAACCAACACCAAGGTTAACTCAGCCTGCCATTCCTGCGAGGTAGGTAAATTAAATACTGGCCTGTCTGGTTGGGGTTATGGTGGGACGCATTTACCTATGTCGTGTGGCAAGTAACACTGTGCAATTCCATATGGCAGGTGACGCTCCGTAGTTCTGCAATAGTTCTTCTTTGAAGAGCTATACCATTTAACGTTTAACTTGCGCTTATCGCATTTATTAATTTAATGAGACTGTGTTAGTAAGAAGTAAGAAAACTTATGAGGCGCAATTCAACAGTTAGCCACAATGCGCGACGCTCTCAACACCGGAACAAAAATGTTTTTAGCAGCTGTTTAAACTGTTCAAATTTGATATCTGGTGTTACTGTGCTACTTAGATGAGTCGAGAGTTGCAAGGATTGGAGGAGAACGGCGAAAGTCCGAGCTGACTCTGACAATCAAATGCAATCAACAGACTACCAGCGACAACGACAACAACTACAACAACAAAGAGACCAGCATGAGCACCAGTGATGACAGTGATGATGATGATGATGATGATGCAAATAGTTCGTCTTCATCTTCGACGTCGTCGACTAACAGCGAGGACGAATCTGAACCCGCAGTGAAACGTCAACGTGTAGTTCGGGCCGATGACTGTGTGTCACGTACGTACCAGACACTGGCTGCCAAGACAACATGCAAGAACAAGAACAAGAACAAGAGGCAGCGGCAGAATGACTGGACTGACAGTGACAGTAGCAGCTCTGAGATGCAAACAAGCATCGTTCCTTCTTTATCATCAGCTACTCCAGCTGCTGCTGCTGCTGCTGCTGGCAGTGCTACAGATGGTGGTGCTGGTAGTGGCTCAAAGGCGCTGGTGGTGAGTAAACGTAGAAATTCTTCGTCGGCGAACTCGTCACGGACTCCTAGTAGAAAACGACGTCGATCATCTTCAACACACGGCCAAGTCGGATGTGAGTCAACTACAGTCACATACAGCAGTTAACGTTCAGACATAATGAGTGTCAAGCAGTCGGCTGTGCATTGGGGCCTATGGCATATGGCCGGAGATTATCGTCAGGATTAGGTTTAGTGAAAATCCATGTTGGATTACCGAACCATCTAACTATCGAAACTTCGGATTATAGACACATAACCATTGTTGACAGTCTGTGTTTAATGCTTGCGTCAGTGGCGTTCTTTTTGGCATCTCAGGGGCGTTGGCTGGGAAACTACACTCAGTGGCCTGGGTTTAGAGTTGGAGTTAGGATATTTGTTTACCTGTGTTTAACTTTATCTGTATTGTTTACCTGTATTGTTCACCTGTATTGTTCACCTGTATTGTTCTCCAGCATTCCTGTCAGTATCCCAGCAATGGCATTGGCTTGGTGATTACACCCAAAGACCTGGCTTGAAGGGCCGAGCAAGGAAGCTCTACTACAAGGCTATACAGCGAGGCGACGAAACTCTCCGGGTCTGTTCTAACAAAATTTGTTTTTTGTTTTTTTTCATTTTGTTCTGCTTGAATTGTTAATTCTGTATGAAAAAAAATTGATTGGTGTTGTGATCGTAAATTTTTGTTTGTTTAGCTCTGATATCAAAAGCCATGATGCAATGACAATTGCCTCTACACCTTGGTCCATAAAAATGCGGCACTTCACTTTTGCCCATATCTTCACCAGTTATTGACCGTTTTAAAAAATTCTTTCCCTGGCACACACTGCTGACAATTTGCAATAATGTGGTGCTTATATATCTCACCACACTGTAAATGCATCTCTAGTCTCTGCACTACCTTGTGAAATATAAATGTCAGAAAAAACTAATGATAGGCCCTAATATCAAACATTTAGGTAAATAAAAAAACACTTCAGACCAACATTTTGGTGAGTGATCTGTATGACACTAGACTGCGTTAGACCCACACAGTTTAATGTCATACAGGTCATTCACTGCAATGTTGGTATGAAGTGTTTTTTTCATTCATTTACCAAAATGCCAATTTGTTATTATCATTATATATTTATATTTCATTCATATTTCACACGGTAGTGTAGAGACGCATTTACAGTGTGGTGGGATATATAATAACCACTTTATTGCAAATTGTCAGCAGAGTTTAACAATGAAAAAAATTGGAAAATTGGTCAGTAATTGGTGAAGATATGTGCAACAGTAAAGTGTCTCGTTTTTATGGACCATCCTGTATGTAGTGGGACTTAAGTTTTTTGTTGGCATTGTGAAACGAACACTCATTGCCGTGTCATTTGTGGTGTCATGGCATTTCTTCATTGCAGGTATACGTTTATTTGGCAGAATTTTGAGACATGGTCACTGCTAGGTAATGTTGCATGAAGCAAATATCCAAAAGTGTGCAGCAGTTTCATCGGTGTGAAGTTTTAAAAACTCAACTGGTGCGAAACATTTCATTTTAGTGGAACACGAAACTAGAATTCTATTCAGTTTGGGGGTGGTTTCTTGCGAGGATTTTTTGGTGGATTTGTAGCTAGTTTCACCCAGGAAAATCCATTATTTTTTTGAGTATGTGTCCGGGTGTTTTAACCCTGGTAGTATTGCTTATATACTGGGTCTATGACTGTTGTTAGGTTTGCCACAGTGCACAGCTAAGGCTATGGTATCCAGGGGAGGGGGTAGGGTTAGAGCCCAGGCTACGTGTACTTAATGTTATATCAGTTGTTCTTATGTTGTGTTAAGATCGGTGACGCTGCGGTGTTCATCTCATCATCTCGCAATGTCACGTACGTTGGGCACATTATTTCGCTGTGGGAAACGTGGGATGCATCGATGTACGTACGGGTCAAATGGTTCTATCATCCGCATGAGACTAAAGGAACTAACAGACTCCTGGAGACTAAGGTATGTTCTCACTTGCAACTGTTTTAGTCTGCAATCTTTTTTTGGTTTGATGCAGTTGGCATTTTGACCCATAGTGTTATACTTTAACAATTAGCAAAAGTTTCTTCTTCAACAACCAAAGCCAAGCAGCTGTGAAAAGAACAGATTCCTGGTGATTTCTTTTCCTGAAGGTGAAGGTAAATGAGGTACTCTTTTGCTCTTTTAACTAAGGCTCAAAACTAACTCCATTGTCCACTTTTTTCACGGATGTCTGACGTTGCAGACATTGTCAAGGTCCATTATCTTTGAGGCGCCATATCTCCGTAATGGTGCCAGATAGACGCATGGTGATGATGGACCATTTATAGTAAAGCGCTGGTGATGAATCGAATGGTCTCGTAACTGACAATGTCTGTTGTTTAGTTAAAATAATAGAAAAGGATGAAAGGATCATTGCTGCTGAACAATTTGAAATTAAACTGCTTGATTTTTTTCTACTAGTCCAAACAGCTCACTGATTATATTTATACGGACATATACTGTAAACTATCGAAATACATTGGACAGACTCCGTGTTTGTATGAACATTATTTTGTTTGTTTTTAATTTTTTAGTCCGCCCGGAAGCAATAGCTTGCGGAGCGGACTTAAGTTTTACCCGTGATGTTTTATTTTTTTTCCCGCGCGAGATCTTTGAGATGCGTGGGCCGACCGGCGTGAAATTTTGCACGACGGTCAGTACTAGGTTCAATTTTATAATGCCAGTCCAAAGTTTTGGGGGTCCACCCCAAAAAAATTTCAGGGCCAAAAACATGCAAAATTTGGCCCAATTTCGGACGACTTCGAAGTTCGGCGGCGAATGTCTCCGAAACGGATGAAGGTTTTCAAAATCGGATTTTTATTCCATCTACCGCAATTCCTCCTGCGTTAGGCGAAACAAGTCCGGTGAAGTTTGGTCCAGTGACCTTGAAGATTTAGATGTGAAATCGTAGACACCGAACGTGCATTTTTCGAAAGAACATATTTCGGCCCCTAGGGGGTGCTGCGCCCCCTAATTTTTACACGCGCTAGAGAATCGCCAAGTCTTACTAGCGCACCCCCCACCGGGGATGGGGGCTCCTCTTACAACTTTTTTCAAAAGGGGGTCAAAAATTGGCTTAAAATGCAATAAAGGAGCGCTTATAACTTGGGAGTTAGGGGGTGTAGCCCGATGAAACTTTCCCACTTGACGCGGCGCTAGGTTGGGGTGTTAACGTAAGTACGAAATTTAGGGGCACCGCCCCCTTAAAATTTGGGAGGGCAAAAAACGTCCAAAATTTAGTACGTTTTACGACAACTTTCGAGTTTGACCGCAAATATCTCTGAACTGGTTAGAGATATCGACAAGCAGTAAACGGCGTTATCAAACACGGTTAATTCCGCGTTGAACAAAAAAATTGTGTAAACTTTGGTTTTCTCCGAACCAAGTTATAAGGGCTCATGTTGACCTACCCTAAGTCGAATATTTTGGAAGATTATATTTCGGCCCCTAAGGGGTGCTGCGCCGCCAAATTTTTACACGCGCTAGAGAATGACCAAGTCTTACTAGTGCACCCCCCACCGGGGACTGGGGCCCCCTTACTATTTTTTTCAAAGGGGGGTCAAAAATTGGCTTAAAATTTAATAAAGGAGCGCTTATAACTTCGGAGTTAGGGGGCGTAGCCCGACGAAACTTTGGCACTTGACGCGGCTCTAGGTTGGGGTGTTAACGCAAGTACAACTTTTGGGGGCACCGCCCCCCCTTAAAATTTGGGAGGACAAAAAACGTTCAAAAATCGGTGTGATTTACGACAACTTTCGAGTTTGAGCGCAAATATTTCTGGAATCGATGAAGATAGCGACAAAATCTAAACGGCGTTGATGAGAAGGATCCTTTGGGCGTTGAACAAAAGAAATTTTGTGAAATTTTGTGGACTACAAACGAAGTTATAAGCGCTCATGTTGACCTACCCTAAGTCGACAATGCGCGTTCGGCATATGCCAATGCATTTGAGTTCGGGGCACGTGACTTTGGTGCCGAGGAAATTTTATCCCCACCCCTAATTTCCCCCCAGTCGGACTTAGGGCACCGGGCGGACTCACGTTGGGCTTTGCCCCAAATTTCTAGTTCTCTCTGTCGGCCATGAAACTATAAATGAAGGGATTTTGATGATATTTTGTGCAGGGGTTGGACACTGCCAAAGATGTTAGTATTTTTAGATTCTGGCTGGCGATACAATCCTTGAGGCGGTGGGGGTCTCAATTCTGTATGTCGTGTATTGTGTCTTGTCATGAAGACAATATACAGGGTGGTGTCTGTTTGTGTGGCATCTTTAGGGCGCTGTGTACCAGTCACTTCAAAACTCACATTGTATACAGGGTGGTTCTTATTGTAATAATAGTAGCCTAATAGCCGCGACAAGTGTGCTGTCATCATAGCAGTGAACTGCCACTGCGAGAGTTCACTCGGTTCATTTGGCCGGAGCAGCACGAGCGCCAGGCGGCTGCCGATTTTTGGACCAGGCCGATGGATCTGAACCTCAGATCCATCTGTAGGCAGCTACAAGTACTACACTAACCATCGCCATTTATTACTACTCGGCCTGAAAGCTGATACTCATTTTACCATCCCACGGAGGGTAGAAGGCTGAGTTGACCTAGCTGGCTAGCTTTGTACCGAGATGGTTTACCTGCCTGCAGATAGTCACCCATCACAGTACTAACCCTGCCCGCCGTAGAGTAACTTCAATGATTAGACGAAACGTGTTACCACTGCGCCAGGGCCACCAACGTGGCCTGGCGTAGTGGTAACGGCATATACAGCATATACAGGTGGTGTCTGTCTGTGTACAGGGTGCGCTGTACCAGTCATGTCACGAGGACGAGAACGAGGTTCAGACAATCTCTCACCGATGTGAAGTTGTCTCCTACACGGACTACGTGCAACGACGACAACAGCTACAACAAGAACAACAACAACAGAGCCGGGGGCACTACAACTCAAGGCTATACTACCTGGCAGGCTGCTACGAGCCAATAGCAGGACGAGTTAGCTTCGAGCGTGACGTCAAACTGATCACGTGAATATACTTCAACGTTTGTGAGCTCAGTTTGGTTGCTGGGCCAGTCAGTGGCATGGAATGTCCGCTTGCTGCACTGCTCGACTTGCCACAACTGAAATCGCGACTGTCAGCAGCGTTGTGGATCGAAAAAATTAGGCGTCAGGAGAACTTTGCAATTTTCCTGCAGATACAGAAAATTTCCTGTGACTGAATTCCAACAGACAGTTGCAAATTTCCAACAGACGAGATTTGGGTAGATGCTCAAAAAAGTTAAATTTTGCTTTTAATTTTCTTTCCATCTCAGATGGGGGATTTTCAGCCTTAAATTTGGTATTTTTGGAAGAAATTTTTCAGACAAGAAGATAATTTTTGAGAGGCTAAAATTATGGGAACAGGGCGGGGCAGTTGCCCCTCTCTTCCAAGTGTCAGGAGATTATTATTACTTGATTTTTCCCTCCAGAGCAGCTGTGCTCGCAGTGACTGGTACAAGTATTGAAGCGTATAGTCGCTGACGGTGGCCTAGGCATACAGTACTATTGTACAGGGATCTCTGTAGTTTAGTCACTGATGTGAGGTCACGTGTGACTGAGTCTGTGGTCACATGACCTGCTCCAGCCCAATGATTGGCCGATCAGCCTCTCTTTCTATATATATCCATCGTGTTGTCTAGTAGCTTCATGCATTTGGTGTATAATACAATGCTACCAGTGAGCTTGTGTCAGCCAGTCAGTGTATTCACAGTCTATACATTCATACATGTCTAGCTATAGCAGCTCTGTACTGTTTAATGACTAGTGTTGTGCTCGCTCGGTTCGGTACATACCGGTACATATCTAGATCGTTCTGACAAAGTCGCACGTTGCCGCCTGTTGCCGAGATTAGTTTCGGTTTCATTATCCCGGTGATTTCCCAGTCTATATCAGTGTCCGAGAGCATTGCTTTTGTCACACAGCTGATCGGCTGTTGAATATACATGGTGTCCGGAAAAAAGTAACCAAACTAGATATCGTACAGTATAAGTGTCAAATCTGAACGAAACTGAATAAAGTTTCGTACACTTGTCTCCAATAAATTGCTAAAGCGAATACTAATTTTATTACTTGTTGAATATTAATAACTAGGTGATCGTGGGGGTTAATTTTTTCCGGACACAGTGCATTATAAGTATACATCTAGCATTTCAGCTCGCGCTGTTCGCTTCAATGTTTGTTGCTCTGTGGCAAAGAATAACTACAAGAATTGTGAGTTGTCTGACTGAAGTAAAATAAATAGTCTATTTATATTCCAATTCAGTGAGTTGTCTGTAGTGTGCCATGTGAAGTGGGCGTGGTTTGGGTCACGTGGGTCACAGTTGCCATCCAAGGAAACGAAAGCTTTGCAGACACATTTCAGCTACTGCTGCTGATTATGACGATAATAAATATACAGGGTCTGGCAAAAAATTGGACCCCTAAATTTTTTTGCAGTTTTTCTCAGCAAACGTTTGGGATTTTAATATGAAATTTTACAGCTTTATTTAAAGAAACCTTCTACATCTAATTGCCAAGTAAAATGTGATTCTGTTGAAAAATGACGAAGTTATAGATTTTTTAACATGACCGTCTACTGATTTTTCAGCATTAAAAATGTTCTTGCTAAAAATGCTATTTAATTTTCAAAAACTGGTTACACGTTACTGTTGATGACGTCACAGTGACGTTTTGATAAACAGTAATTTATATTGTTTATAAATTATCACTAAATTATCGTTCATTTAAAGCAATCGTCGGCTGCCCACCGGATTCATCTTCCAGCAGGACGGCGCGTCAGCACACACAGCGCGCAACGCCGCGCAGCGCACAGAACTGGCTGCGGGCCAGCTGTCCAGATATC
>Ga0209671_1009745_pt1 | contig 10066 bp, 6 predicted proteins | sample WorMetHERISLAND2_2_FD_187401 | JGI IMG/M metagenome (GOLD analysis project Ga0209671, IMG submission 187401) | Marine gutless worms symbiont microbial communities from Max Planck institute for Marine Microbiology, Germany - Olavius geniculatus... | ecosystem: Host-associated > Annelida >... | reverse complement strand
TTGCCAAATCGTTTTTGTTCTGTAGGGTCCATGGTATACTCCCTTTTTACGTGTGCCCGAAATTGGACAGATAAAGGAGTATACACTATTTTAATTTTTTTTCTGCCGCGTAGCGGCTTCGTCCAACAAAGGCTCTACACTTTATGATCCAACTTGTGGGTCTGGTGGATTTTTGATCAATGCCGCAAAATATATCAAACAAAGCACTGGAAATCAGAAGAACATAAGACTTTTCGGACAGGAAGATGTTTGGAACACATGGGCGATTGCCAATATTAATATGATCCTACATGGTTTGGATGCCCACATCAAAAAGGGTGACACTCTTAAAGACCCTAAATTTATAGAAGAGGATAACGACCTCGCGATAAAAAGATTTGATATGGTTATGTCGAATTTCCCATTTTCACTAGAAAATTGGTGGAAAAACGGTGAACCGAAAAAAGATAAAAAAGGAAAGCCAATAACCAAGAAGGATGGTTCTCCACAGCTCAAGTATCCCGATAAAGCAGAGTTTAACGATCCGTATGATCGTTTCCCTTATGGTACTCCACCTTTTTCAAACGGAGATTTTGCATTTGTTCAACATATTATTGCCTCCATAGACAAGTGCGGTAAAGCCGGAATTGTTTGTCCTCAAGCAGTTTTGTTTCGTGGACAACCTGAGAAAACAGAAGAAGAAGATGGGCAAAACAGAAAAGCCGATGATGAATATTTAATTCGACGAGGATTTCTTCAAGGTGCTGCTAACAAGGATGGTGAATTCCTATATTGCAATAACATCATAGATGCAATTGTTGTTTTACCAAGAAACATCTTTTATGGAACTTCTATACAGGGAGCTATTGTTTTCTTTGATAAAAACAAACCAACGGAGCGCAAAAATAAGGTTTTAATGGTCTATGCTGCTAAGGATGGCTGGTATAAAGAAGAACCCAATATGAATGTTCTCCTTCCTCAAGATATCCTGAGAGTATCAACTCTCCTCGAATCATGGGGAAATATTGAGATAGCAAAGGAGTGGATGACTACTCAAAAAAAACGTCTCAGAGATTTGATTCAAGAGGAACTTGATTTCAAAAAAGGTGAAATTTTATTAGAGAGCAATGAAGACATCTACCTGGCAAAAGAAAAACTAAAAAAAATAAACGAACTTATCAAGGCGAGAGAAGCTAATGGGAACAGACCAACTAAAGCACAGTTGAATAATCTTCAGAAAGCCGAAGAAACCCTTGAGAAATTGATCAACCACCAAGAACAACGTATCTCTGAGGCTGAAGAGTTAGCCGAAAATGAAAAAGTCGCCATAGATCAAGTTGAGACAGAGTTGTTAAACATGTACGTTGATCCAGATCTGCGAAAAAGATACTTTGCCATTGTTGATATCGAAGAGTTGGAAGAAAATGAGTTTAATCTCAATATTCCACGTTATGTAGATACTTATGAACCAGAAGAAGAAATTGATTTAAACGAAGCTGTTAAAGAGTTTGAAATAGCGTTGAAATCTGAAAGTGAGGTTGACAAATTACTTTCAAAACTATTAGGAGCCTTCACGAAATGATAAATGTTAAGGACTTTTTACCAGTGGGGGATTTTAGCATATGCCAAATTAATCCACTTGATAATTATGACAAAACAATCGAATATCCTTTTATTCCAATGGATTCAGTTAAAAATAATTACGGCGGAATTAGCTATTTTGAAAAAAGAAAGATAAATGGATCTGGGTTAGTTTCTTTTAAAAAACATGACACAATTGTGGCGAAAATAACTCCATGCTCAGAAAATGGTAAAGTAGCATTTATTGATGATCTACCAGAAGATAACGCATTGGGTTTTGGATCAACTGAATTTATTGTCTTTAGACCTAATAAAGATAATGTAGTTCCAAAATACCTGTATTTATTATTATCAAGCCATAAAATTCATGGGTTGGCCATTTCTTTAATGGAAGGGACTACAGGTCGGCAGAGGATACCTCAAAAAGCTTATAAAAAACGTATATTAGGGTATTTCCCTCCCGTTTCTAAACAAAAAGCCATTGCTGGAGTTCTCTCCAAAGTGGATGAAGCCATCAAGGCTGCAGAAAAGAGTATAGAAGCAGCTGAACGACTTAAAACATCAATGATACAAAATCTTCTTCCTGGTTTACTAAAGCCAGACAACACTTGGCGTAATGAAAATGAGTTTTATTTAGATGATAGATTTGGAAAGGTACCAAAAGGATGGGTTGCTAAACCTTTAAAAGAACTAGCGGCAATCCAGAGAGGGAAATTTAGCCATAGGCCAAGAAATGAACCTCGTTTTTATGGCGGGGAACATCCTTTTATTCAAACTAGTGACGTAGTTAATAGTGTATTTTATTTAAAGAAACATACTCAGTCTTTAAGTGACTTAGGTGTAGCAGTAAGCAGAAGATTTGAAAAAGGTACAATAATAATAACGATTGCTGCTAACATAGGCGATGTTGCATTAACACAATATGATGTTTTTTTTCCTGATAGTCTAATTGGAATAAATCCTAATCAAGAATTAATTACTTCAAAATTCCTTTTGATGTCTTTGATGGCAAAAAAGCAATACCTTGATCAAGTTTCTACTGAAAGTGCACAGAAAAATATCAATTACAGTAATCTTCGTCCTCTATTAATTTGTTATCCTAAGTCTATTGATGAACAGATCGAAATATCAGAAAGGATTGAATCGATCTTTGTAATAATTGAAAACAAAAAACAGAAAATTAAAATCCTACACAAACTAAAAGCATCTTTGATGCAAAACCTATTGACCGGGAAAATTAGGGTAAATGTTGACAAAACAAATAAGTTACTAGAGGAGGTATAGGGTATGGGTAAACTGTCTGAGCTCAGAGGCGTTGAAAAACCGGTCACCGAATGGCTTTCAAGAATGGGATGGACGTTTCAAAGCAATGATGATCTTAAAGTTTACAATCGACCTTTTTCCAATCCTATTCTAAATGAAGTTCTTGTTGAGAAGGTTTCTGAAATTAACAGTGTTTCAAGAGACACTGCTGACACTGCTGTTGATCAACTCCTTCAGCACCTTAACAATCCAAGCCCTATTATCGGCAACGAAAATTTTCTAGAAAAACTGGTTAAAGGTATAACCTTATCTGTTAAGGGAGAGGACAAAGATCTCTATTTTATCGATTTTGAAAACATCTGGAAGAACAGTCTTCTTGTAACCAATCAATATTGGGTTCAGGGTTTTAAGATGGTAAAAACTGATATTGTATTATTGGTGAATGGGATTCCACTTGTACCAATTGAAGCAAAACAGAGGGCTCGCAAAGGAACCAACTGGCTTGAAGGTGTCAAACAATTTTCGACTTATGATCAAAGAGCAGACAAACTCTTTATGTGTCATGGCTTTGGGGTTGCCTGTAATGGACGAATTACAAAATATGGAATCCCTGGTGTTTCTTCGTCATATTTCAATGAATGGAAAAGTACAGTATTGGATACGTCTCATGAAAATCCTATTCTTGATAAAAAGAATGATCTATGTCGTACGTATATAGATAAAAAAGATGGCTATCATCATTTTGATGTAGAACGTTTACCAAATGGTGATGTGCTGGAAAGGATGAAACTCGGGATAATTGGCCTTTTGCAACCCGCCAGAGTTTTAGACATTATTAAAAACTTTATAGTTTTTGAGAGAACTGATGGAAAGATTGTTAAAAAGGTCGCCAGGTATCAGCAGCTCAGAGCAGCTAACAAGATTGTAAGCCGTGTTACTGAATCAGATTTGAAGCAAGGTGTTATCTGGCATACACAGGGATCGGGCAAGAGTCTAACCATGTTATATACTGCCTATAAACTACGGAATAACTCTAAATTAAATGATCCTACAGTATATATCGTTGTTGATCGTAAAGATTTACGTGAACAGATCGGTGGAACATTTGATGATTGCGAGTTTCCAAATGCAAGACCTGTTTATAATATTGGGGATTTAAAATATATCATCGATAATGCACCAGCTGGTGTATTCATTACAACAGTTCAGAAATTTCGGGAGTTAGGAAATCGAAAGGATCTTCGTGATAATATTATCATTTTAATTGATGAGGCACATCGTACACAATACGGTGATTTTCAAATTGAACTCCAAAATGTATTACCCAATGCTAGACGTTTTGCATTTACAGGAACGCCGATTCCCAAAACTCACCAAGAGTTCGGTATAAAGAAAGAGCAAGAGTACGAATACTATTTGGACAAATATGGCATTAAAGATGCTATTGAAGATGGAACCACAGTACCTATTAGATACACCTTTGGCCCTCAAGAATGGTTTTTAGACAAGGATAAGCTGAGAGACGGTTATAATGAAATAACAGCTGATCTCACTGAAGATGAGAAAAGGTTGGTAGAAAGAAGAGTACAACCATGGAAGGTATTTCTAAAACATGAAGACCGGATTTCAGTACTTGCTAAAGATATCGCTGAAGATTTCAAAAACATGGTTGAACCACAAGGATATAAGGCTCAAATTGTTGCATGTGATAAAGAAGCCTGTGTTTTGTACTATAATGAGTTGTTAAAATATTTTGATCGTTCAGAACTTACAATCATTTTTTCAACCGGTAGTTACGATGAAGGCGAAAAATACGAACTTTTCAAAGACCATTATAAAGAAGACAGGGAACGTCGCCGGCTGATAGCCCAGTTCAAACGACGTATCACTCCTGAAGAACAACGTGAAGGTAATAATTTAAAGATTATCATTGTCTGCAATATGCTGTTGACAGGGTTTGATGCACCTATTGAACAGACAATGTATCTCGATAGTCCAATACGTGATCACAACCTACTTCAGGCTGTGGCAAGAACGAATAGGCCCTATGATGATAAAGTTTCAAAACTATCTAAAGAATTTGGCCGTATTGTAGATTACATTGGTGTCTTTGAAAACTACAAAGAAGCCCTGAATTATGATCCTGAGGATATTGGTGAATTTGAGGATGTAGAAAGTCTTGTTGATCAATTTCCAACCGTTCTTGATGAGGCATTTGAGCCATTTAATGATATCAAATTAGAAGATACTTATGAATGCTCAATGGAAATAGTAAGGAGACTATCAGAGCTGGATCAAGGTAAACTTGAGCAAGATTACCATGAGGTGTTGCAATTATGGGAGGCTATATCTCCTCATCCAAAACTCAAGAACTATAAAGAGAAATATTTATGGCTAAATGTAATATACGAAATCTATTTGGAAGAATTTAAACGTATTGACTTTGATTCTGAAATCTATGCAGCCAAGACCAGAAAGCTAATTGAAGAAAGTGCTACACTTATTGATTTCAAAGGGCATTTACCAGAAATTAAAATAGATTCTAATTATCTGGACGAGCTGAAAGACAGCAAATTATCTCCTTCGGATAAAGCAGAAAAGATCATAAGAGATATTGAAACAGTTATTCGTAGAAATGAGGCGAATAGTGCAGTCTATGTAGAATTTCAGAAACGGCTTGATGAACTCATTAAGAAAAAACAAAAAGAGAGCGATGCCATTGAGGAGTTATTATTGAAACTTGGGGAACTCTACGATGAACTTGATGATATTGCGACTCTCCCTCAGAGAATGGGATTTGAAGATAAAGGCACATTTGAAATTTATACAATTATTAAAAATGTAAAAACAAAAGAATTCCATGAAGAACTGACAAGGGAATTTGCAAAAGAGGTAGTCGAAACCGTCATTAGAAAAAAAATATATATTGGATGGCAAGATGTGGCCAATGAAATCAACCGATTGCGTGTAAATATTGAGATATTTGCTGCATCAGATAAATACCAGCAGTTAGAAATTGATGAAGATGCCCAAGTAATGGATATCATGATGAAAAGTATCTCAAAAAATTTTGAGTTAAAATGATGAAATTGCCTGAAGACTATTTTCTTGTTCGGAAAGACATTAAACACGCCCGTATCAAGGTAAGTGAAAACGGACATGTACGTCTAACTATACCAAGTTCTTTTACTGAAGATGATATTGAAGCCTTACTATCTAAAAAAACAAAATGGATTGATAAGCAGAAAAAATTCTTTTCAAACAAGTCGAAGATAGAACTTAATCGTAACCAAATTTTATTATTTGGTAACAGGTATACATATTTCTATGATGATATTTTCAAACAGAAGGTTATTATTGATCACGACTTTAAAACTATCCGGGCTAAAAGAAATCTGCTTGACCCGGAAATCCAAATGAAATGGTATAAACAAATCGCCCGTAGTTATTTAATAAATAGGACTGAAAAATTATCAGCATCACTAAGGTTTAAATATAACAGAATTTTCATCAGAGGGCAGAGAACTAAACTTGGAAATTGTTCTGAAGAGAAAAACATATCATTAAACTGGCGATTGCTTAAAGCACCTGAAATGGTAATTGATTATATTATTGTTCATGAACTTGTACACACGAAAATTATGAACCATACGGCGAAATTTTGGACCCTATTGAAAGCCATATATCCGGATTACAAAGATGCCATTAAGTGGTTAGATAAATATGGGAATAGTTTATGAGAATAGTACGTGTTTTTATTCAAAATTATAGATGTATTAAAGAGGCTGAAATTTACCCGTTAAAATCTAATGTAATTTTAGGACCAAATAACATTGGAAAAACCACCTTTTTAGAAGCCTTAAATCTCGTATTAAATCCGGAAATCCCATATAGAGGGAAAGTAATTGATGAAAACGATTTTTATCAACGGGATTATTATCCAGATAACTTAATTGCCCAAGAAGAAGTGCCACCAGAGGTTGATCAGAATTATGAAGTTACTATAGGAGATGATAACGTTCAAGCAGAGAGTGATATCCCCGAAATATATATTGAGTTGGTCCTCACTGATTTAATACAAGAAGATGAGGACAAGTTTAGAGATAATTTAGTTCCTTGGGAAAAAGATGAATGTCGTGTAATTGAAAATACAGACGAAGGGATAGACCCCTTTGAAAATGCATATACAGCAATCCGTGTATTTTTTAAAGGTTGGTATAACATTGAAGAAGACGATTTTGATTTTGTAACCAAATTGCTTCCCAGTGCGGATTTGGATCATGAAGAATGCCCAGCGTTTACAAGAGAACAAAAAAGACACATTGGTTTTTTAATATATCGAGATTTTAGGGCATTAACGAGACCCATCACACTGGAGACCGGCCAACTTTTCAATAGACTACTTCAGAGTTTTAATGTTTCTCCTCATCATTTGGAAGGTGTTTTAACTAGTGTTAAGGATTCTCTTGACCCTGTGAACGAAGATGAAGAATTTTCAAATATATTAGAGGAATATCAAAAAGAAATTGAGAGATACTTATCTCTATCTGAAATACGTGGATCAAAACTAATATTTGATCTGACGGACAGAACACGAAATCAAATTAAGGCATCATCTCAACTACATATGGATAATGATATTCTACTGCCATTACAGAAATCAGGAGCAGGAACACGAAGTTTAGCAATATTGTCAATGCTGATGCTTATAATGAGGAAAAGGGGTAGAGGCATTTTGGCATTAGAAGAGCCTGAAACATTCTTATTTCCTCATGCTCAAAGAAGGGTAATTGATGAGGCTCTCGATTTATCATCCCAAGTATTTGTAACAACACACTCACCTTTTGTTTTGGAGCGGATGCCAATTGAAGGAGCAGGTCGGATAATTCGACAAGATTCAGGAGAGATGTATTGGAATCCACTACCAACAGAAAATATAAAGAAGGTTAATATTTATTCAAAAAGATTGAGGCAGTCACATTGTGAAGCCCTCATGGGTACTGGTGTTGTTATTGTTGAAGGTGATTCAGATAGGTGGTGGTTAAATGGTGTGAGCAGAATAATGAACGGAGAGGAATATTGTGGTAATCTGATGGAGGCATTTGAGCTATTAGGTATTGCTGTGACAAGTGCAGAGACAGATGGATATATAATCAAACTGGGAGAATTTTTTTTCGAGGCCGGATTGAAAGTCATTGGGCTATTCGATTGTCCCAACGATCCTGAAGCATTCAGCCGTTCAGTCGTTGATTGCACATTCCCTTGTATATGTTTATGCCAAAAGGGGTTAGAAGAAATATTATCTGAACAGTTGCCATTAGATATTTTACAAGATCTTCTTATATACGCACCCCACTGTAAAACTGCCCCTTCACCAGAAGAGGCAGTTAAAGATATGAATGAAAATGAAATAAGATCAAAGGCACAGGCCCTATTGATTAAAAATAAAGGTTCAGCCTATATGCACGAATGGCTATTGTCCAGCCTTACTTATGATACTGTACCCAATACACTCAAAGACATAATTTCTGATGTCGTTGGCTTTATCAGAAATGAAAAAGAGCTTAACACCTGTTCGCTCCTAAACTGAATAGTATTGCTAAAATGAATAAATTTATCCCAACACATGAACAAGAGTTAATAATACGTTGCAATGAATCTGCAATAATAGATGCAGGTCCAGGAACAGGCAAAACGAGAACGGCCATTGAAAAGGCATTTTTTGAAATTTCCAATATGGATAAGGAATCAAACAAGTTTGTTTTGTTCTTATCATTTTCAAATGCCTCCTTATACCGGCTTATGAGTGCGTCTAAGTTAAAATTTACACGACTTGAAAGGAAAAGAGTTAGATTCAGAACATATCACTCCGCAGCATTTGAAATTTTGAAAAATTATGGTAGGTTTGTTGGCTTGCCTTCTACGATAAGGGTGATGGACTCTCTTGAAGAAAAACTTGTAGCACTTGAAAATGGATGGGATTCCTCAGCAGTTGACTATTATGATCAGTTGATACAATTTGCCCAAAAACATGGAATGCTGTCTTTTTCGGTTATACTTCCACTTGCGAAGGTTTTAATGGAAAGTAGCCCAAAACTACAAAATATAATAAACAGAATTTTTCACTTAATTATCGTTGATGAATTTCAAGATACCAGCGAAGAGCAATGGAGTTTTTTAAAATGCATTGGAGGTAATGGCCAAGTAATTGCCTTTGGTGATCCAAATCAGATTATTTATTCATCTTTACATAAAGCAACGGAAAATAGATTTAATGAGTTTTGTGAATGGAAGCAAATAGACATGTCTGAATTCTCTAATGCAAATTTCCGTTGTGATAATGCTCAGATACTACAATTTGCCAGATCATTATTAAAAGGAGAACCTTTTCAGGCGGATGATAATTCCAACGTTGAATTTGCTAATATCAATTATAGAAACCGTTTAGTAAGTAGCCTTTCAATTATATGGAAAAACTTTTTTGATTCTGCTGAAAAGGCTCAAAACATAGGTTTTTTAGCTCCAAACAACAAAATTGCTGAAGATGCGGCAATCGCTCTTAGGAGTCCATCTCCGACCGCAAAAGTCAAAATACCCGTATATGCCAAGGTGGCAAAGGATGAAGCTGCATATGATTCAGTAATACTTGCACTTGCGGCAGTAAAGGATTTCGCAATTACAAAGGAAGAGCTATCTGCAAAAAAGGCCGCCTTAGCTTTATTGGCAATGGATTTGTCTTGGAACACAAGGAAAAAGCCCTCAACTAAAAAAATTGAAATTGTTAAAAAGATGCTCATTAAAAACATTGATGACTCTTCAACTAAATTAGGGAACCTGTTTATCAGCTGTCCAATTGAATGTAATCTGAATTCGCTATTGCCTCCGTTTGTTGAGGCCTTAGGAGATCTAAAAGAATTTAAGACTTCCTCCGGCAGAATCACAGCCCATGACAGGATAAAGTTCAACGGTTCTCAACCAAGTGATCCCCAATTATTGTTGTTTGATGAATTAAGAACTGAGCGAAAACCTAAAGGTCTTGAAGGTTATGACATTTCCGAAGGTAAAACCCATATATTAAACTATCATAAAGCAAAAGGAAGAGAGTTTGATTATGTGGTTGGACGAAGCCGCTACGCGGCAGAAAAAAAATTAAAATAGTGTATACTCCTTTATCTGTCCAATTTCGGGCACACGTAAAAAGGGAGTATACCATGGACCCTACAGAACAAAAACGATTTGGCAA
>Ga0209671_1009743_pt1 | contig 10067 bp, 6 predicted proteins | sample WorMetHERISLAND2_2_FD_187401 | JGI IMG/M metagenome (GOLD analysis project Ga0209671, IMG submission 187401) | Marine gutless worms symbiont microbial communities from Max Planck institute for Marine Microbiology, Germany - Olavius geniculatus... | ecosystem: Host-associated > Annelida >... | reverse complement strand
ATCTTATCCTGTCCAAAAAACTTCTTCGTATCGAATTATAAGACCTCTAATGCAATTATTCTGATGATCTGGATATGTTAGATTTCTACTATATTCGTTTTATGTTCTCTTTGTGCTGGATAAATTAACAAATAGACGAATAAATAGCATTTTTTGGTGGCGATGTCTCGCTGCTACAGTAAACATACGATCGAACCCTAACCACAGCAACAAAAACTCATTCGTATCGATTTATAAGACGTTAAATTCAATTATACTTGTGATCTAGATATGTTACATTTGTGCTATATCTGTTTTCTGCAACGCACCCTAACAGTGTGAATAACTGCATATATATAGCAGTATCTAAAATATTTAAAGTATCGTTTAACAATGTAGATTTCATTCAGCAGATGACTGGGTTAACCAGTCTTCATGTGTTTGTTGCTGAAAGATGTTCAAGATTCTTTAGGGCGTGTTGCACCAATGTCGTTCATGATATCGATTCAGCTGAACCTAGATCAAAAGTTGAACCAAGTTCACGCTGAATTACGTTGCACCAAGTTGAACTTGGATCAGCTGATCCCGTTCAGTTGAACGGCCATGGTTATACCCTGGATGACACTGATTGGTCAACCACGCTCGGCCTACGGGCCAACTACAATGACGTTACAGTCACACTCAATATGCTTACGAAACAGTCCATTACAGATTGGCCATAATTTGTTCAAATTTTAAGTTTCCCTGAAGTTACTACACGATTTTCGCCTCAACAGTTGCATTGATAAAATTCTGAAGATACGCATTTTGTGTTCCAATAGATATTCGTTAATTATTCTACATCCGTTGTCAAGATAGTATGTTTACCGCAGCTACGGCATAGCAACGGCGCATCGAGACTCTTAAATGCCTTTTATTTATCCTATAATTAATTTAGCCAGCAAAAGACCACAAAAAACCGATATAGCACAAATATAACATATCCAGATCACAAGTATAATTGAATTTAGCGTCTTATAAATTGATACAAATGAGTTTTTGTTGCTGTGGCTAGTGTTCGATCGCATGTTTACTGTAGCAGAGAGACATCGCCACCAAAAATGTGATTTATTCATCTATTTGTTAATCTATTGAGTACAAGGAGAACATAAAACGAATATCCAGATCATCAGTATAATTGCATTAAAAGTCTTATAATTCGATACAAGGAAGTTTTTTTTAAGATTCGAATCAGACAATTTTTTGCAGCAATGCAATAGTATCACAGAAAATATTTATTGTCTAGTGCTCATGCGTAACCGCGAGTTGAACCGAGATCAAAATTTGATCGGTGATCAGATGGCACTTCAGAATTGAATGGAGATCAACGCTTGAACCGCTTTGGTGTAACGCAATTTACGCCTGAACTAGGTTCAAATTCGAATTTGACTCTGGTTCAAAGTTGAACGGCGTTGGTGCAACGCGCCCTTAGTAAGCTTAAATTACATCAGTCGACTCTGTTCAGACTGCTAATGCCTCTGTTCTATAATCGTATCTTCTGAATTTGACTATCTCTGCTTTGATGTAGGTTTTAGGCCCGAGTGTTTTCTTTTTGTGTCCGTTTCTTTTACTTTCTATCTGTGTACAATGTGTTGCTGCTGCCTGTATGGCAAAATAAACATATATATTAAAGCAAAATATTGCTGAGTCAGCAATGAGCATGCTGTTTTGACTGTCAAGTGTCAGACATTGGAAGCGTTCAAAGGATCGTCAAAAGTATCGACCACTGGAGCCACCGTAGTATGCTTGGCAGCAGACACAGCTTTCACACTGAGCAGTTTTTCTTTGAATATATCACCTAAAACAAATACAATAATTTACACAGATATACCACGAACCAAAAAACGTGCCACTAAAATTTTGCAACTGCAAATGTTCCATGAAATGTGACAGTAAAAAATCCAAAAAGACCAGTATTTGGCAAAAATACGGATAAATGTTCGGTGGCACGTTTTTGTGATTCACAGTGTATAACAATTTTCATTAGTTTATCCCAGAATTTAAAAACCACAAACAAAGAAATAATACCACGTGCAGTTGAAATTATACATCAATTACTCAAATAGGAATACGTTCTGTGAAACAAGGTATCTGTACGTACTGTAGCTGCTGCATTTGGTACTCTTACGGGCATCTACTAATAAATCTTGTGCGCTGCAAGCCCTTAATACCAGCATAACCAAGCACAAACTAGCTAATCACAGATGTTTGCAATTGTGGTGTCAGTGAAATGTGGACATTTCATTCACCACATAAAAATTCAAAAACGCACAGAAATGCTATTGGATTTGTGCTAAAAACTTAAAATGTAGGCCTACTTATGTAAATGGAAAATATTAGTACATGCAGTAGCTAACCAAATTTAATATATGAACTAGAAGGCACTCTGCCAAGTAAGGTAATTTAAACACTACTACTACTAGTACTACTACTAACTACTATGCAAAGATCGTGAAGATATCTCTTGTAGAAGCCGAGTTATAGCCAATTTTACCTCAAGTTTTGTTGCCATGGCAACAAGGGTCGGTCAAGAGTAAATACAAGAAAAGGGTAAAGATAAAGAGAAGGCCGCTTCGAGACAGGAAAAATGAAAAGAGAAGTAATAACGGCAGATGCCAGCGTTGTTGCTTGCGCTGTTAAATGACGTCATTGCTATTATGACGTCAGGCAGGCGCCGCTGCATTATGCGTCATAAATGTACAAAACATCAGTTTATACACTTGTTAACGGTGACATGCAATGACGATGACACATCGAAAACAGCAAAAATCCTAAAAAAGTGATATCACTCACCACCACATCGTCTAACTGTCAATGTGCTGTTGAATGTTAATTCGACCAAGTGAATCTATTCGTTGAGGAGGGGTTGTAGTTGATCAAATGCTATTCTACTTTTTGATTCCTTGATCCATTTAAGATATATTCACAGTCAAAATTTGAATTTTGGCGAAATTGTGCCAAATTTTGCACGTTTTTTGCCCTATCAAATTTCTGGGGTGCTTTCCCCCCAAAAAGTTGTACCCACGTTATTGGCCTACCTAGTGCTACATCATGTGGCAAAGTGCAAAGTTTCGTGGGGTTACTCTCACTACCCCAAAGTTATAGGTGCAAATTCGCTGAATTTTAAGCCAATTTTTGGCCCCAATTGTAAACAAATTTTGCGGGAAACCCGTGTCCCTGGTGGAGTGTGTGCTGAGAAGACTTGGTCATTCTGTAGCATGTGTAAAAATTTGGCGGCACAGCACCCCCTGCAGGCCGAAATATGGTCTTTGAAAAAAGTCGATTTGAGTGAGTATGATTCCACATCAAGATCTCTGTAGTTAGTGGGCCAAAGTTCGCCAGACTTTCTTCGCCGAACGCGGGAGAAATCGCTGTCGATGAAGTACTTGTCCGATTTTGAATATCTTCATCCGTTCCGGAGATATTCGCCGACAAAGTCTGACTCTGAAGTCATCTGAAATCGCGTCAAATTCTGCATGTTTTTGGCCCTAAATTTTTGGGGAGAAGCCACCCCTCAATTTTTGACATGTGTTATAAAATATGGTCTATTTAATACCATAGTACAAAATTTCGTGACAATCGGCCGAAGGAGCTTGAAGATACGATGGCGGGCAAATAAAAAAAACATCTGTGGTAAAACAGAAGTCCGCTCCGAAAACTACCATTTCTGGGTAGACTAAAACAGAGAGAATGTGAAAGGAATAAGAAGAAGATAGAAGAAAGGGGAGAGTAGGACAGGACAGGACAGGTTAACTCTAATGCACAGTTACAACAGGGCCACCGATCGGCAAAGGATGGCCCTGCGTAAATTCCAAATATCAAAAGAAACTCACTATGTTATGTGCGTAAAACTTATAGGAGGCTTTTTTCTGAAGATTTGTCCTGATAGTTAACCTTTTATAACATTTAAAAACAGGAATAATCACCCTCATCATCACTGTCATCATGACTTCGGTCGGGAGAACCTTTCACTGTTGTACTGGCGGCTAATTGTGCTGAAGCGGCAGCAGTGTTAGAAACGCTGGCAAAGATGTCCGTCATATCAGTGAACAGATCTTCATCGCGAGTTGCATATTTCTTCTTCAAGAGCGATTTCTGAAATCAATACAATTAATTCAACAGTTCTTAATGTCAAAGACAGATGTAGGCATGTTCGGCATGTTTGGTCAAATAGTGACCCCCGCAAAAAAAGCCCCCACAGCCCAGAAAGTGTTAAACCGCAGCGCAACATTTTCTAGCCCGTGGAAGCCGCTTGGTGGCATTTTGCGACATTCAAAAGTTCATTTGGTGCAGTGCGACGCTCTCTGTAGCTTGGGAGCTCTGTATGCTATACTGTGAAATCTTAAATTTGAGTGAGGGTCAAACACTTTACCGAACAAAGCAGCACGGTAGTGTAAAAACGATGAGCGATAAGTATACAGGGTGCAGCAAAAAAGCCCTGTAAAGTTTTTCGCTGTTTTCTCAGCAACGGTTTGAAATTTTAATTTGAAATTTTACACCTTTAATTAGTGAAACCTTCTACATCTAAGTGCCAAATAAAATGTGATTCTGTTAAAAAACGACGAAGTTATAGACTTTTAAATACGACCGCCTATCAATTTGTCAGCATTGAAAATGTTCAAGCTAAAAATGCTATAGCCAAACTAGATACGGCTGTCATTATCCTCTGGACGACATTATCTGATGGATGGCTAAACTATCTCAGCAAAATTTTGTACCTTGATAGGCTGTCTCACAGTTATTCAAGTATATGCACGTACAGCAGAATAATTGCCTCAAGAGATAGATTCGTTTTACAACTTGTTGCAGGCCACAGTTAATGGAAGCAAGAACACTTGAGTTCTTTATAATCATGGGAGACTTCAATGATCGACACTGATCAGGCAAGTAAGACGAGCATGATTGTGAACGGTCGTAAGACCAAAGAGATACTGATCGGTTCAGTTCTCAGGGACGATGGTGCGACATTAGTGTTACTCTCTTTGAAGTACTGGGGTGGCTTTGGGTAGCGCGGCGACCGCCAATGCTAAGAGTGTGCGCGGAGCTTGCGTGCACAACAACGTCGCCGTTGTCGACTCAGACTGTCGGCGAATTAACTCCAAATCTTAGAAGTCAACTCTCAACTCTCAGCACTGAGCACAGAACACAAACCATCAAAGTTCTCTTAGAGTTGCTGCTCAAGCATTCAAAACATCCAAAAGCCCACCTTAACAGGTTCAGTATGCCCACCAATTCACGACATAAAAACCAATGCTTGTGACCGGAGCAAGGTAATTGATTATTTGAGTAGATAACTTACGTCATATAGCAGGCAAAACGAAAATGGGTATATATAGAGGGAATACCGCACCAACGTGTGTATTCAGTATTGCTAAAGTGGAAGAAATAGGAAAAGTATACGAAGCCAAAACGCACAAGTTAAACTCGATGTATGTCTATCATAGCGTTAAAAAGCCAGGTTCTGTGTTCAAATTTTGTAAGTTCAAAAACGACAAATATCGATGTATAAGTTGCCATCGTGCTGGCAGAAGTCAACGAAGCATCCAGAAGATGAACATATGCAAGCCAATAACACTTGAAGGTACGTCGCAGATGTGTATTAATTAAGCTATAGTTATTTTACTAATTAAGCACAGAACATAATACATTATACACAGCATGCAATGCTTCACGCGTCTTAGCCATCGTCGAGGTGTCTGTCTGTCCGTCCGTCTTGCAATTTTTGGCTGCAGCGCACATTTCGCCAGTGAATTGCGACAAAATGGTTGGCCATAGACTATAGGCTGTCGCGCGTTTCATGGGGTTGCTTAAATTATTTGTGTTTATAATTCATATAATGTCAATTTATTTAGCTTTTCTTTTGGTTATTAAAAATCAAATTTTTACCAGGTAATAACTCAGTCAAAAAATGTGCCTTAAATAGCACAGTTAGGCCAATATTGGAAACATAACGTCCAGCCTACAGGTTTTGAACACCCTGTACATTTTATCTGCAAAAAAACCCGTGCAAAAAGTAATTATCATAACCAACAATTTACATCTCTATAGGTCTAATATCCATGCTGTTCAAATTGCAGAGTCCGAAGCTCGACAGTTGGATCGAAATATGCGAGATGACGTCCGCAGTACTGGCAAGCGACCCAGAGATGCATATACTGACATGATATCAAGCGTTCCGAAGAAATTTAAGCGAGCTGAATCGCAGAACAACATAGGCTACTCGTACAACTGCCTTCCTATCACGAGGTACGAACTCAGCTAACAAGACACAGGATCCACAGCTGCATCCCGGTTCCGGATCATCTTTCGATACCGGACATCCTACAGAAAACCCTGAGAGCTTGCGAGGCAGCAGAAGATGACCCGCTTAGAGACGAACGTTTTTTGCTACATACTGGACAAGGACGTACATATCGCAACTTCTGGTTGACTAAAAATGATACTTTCGAATTCACACGTTTTACTGTGATCAATGCAAAACGGGCTGCTGACGGAAGATAGTTTTAAAAGCATTTCTACATTTAATTCATTTTTTTGATCTACAAAACTATATTTTGAATGACGTTTTGATGTCGCTGTATCTCAGTAACGGTGCGAGATAGGGCCTATGTTACTATTAATCACTAAGAGAAAGTCGTTCACTGGCTCTCGACTGGCGCCCAATTCAATGACCTTGAATGACCTTGAACGCCAAAATGGCGGGGTTTTATGGATTTTTTGGCGATTTCAGGCTGTGAGACAATGCAAAAGCAAATTGCGACGAAACCATTATTGAGATAGACAAGCTGCGTATGAAATTTTCAGCATTGAACGTAGATTTTGACGGTCCATGAGGGCATCAAAGAGCGGTACCGCCGTAAAAGTCGCGACGAAATGGCTGAAGATAGACTGACAGTTTGCGAACAGGAACTGGTATAGGCTTTCGCACGTCCCGTGAGCATTAGCTCAAATTTCTTATTTACTTTGTACAGGACAGCTACTACTTTTCTGCGCTGATACAGAACTTCGAGCGCTGTACAACAGTGACTATATGTGATGGGACTTTTGAGATGGCACCATCCTTGACCTATCAAGTATATACCCTTCATAACTATGTGCACGGTGAAGCCATGGCGCTTGCATGGGCTCTTCTGCCAAACAAGTCTCAGGCATCATACGCTGAACTGTTCGGGGTTCTGAGGGACACTTTCTTTCGAACGTTTGGCGACGCTGGACATTAAACATTTATCATGGATTTTCAGCTGGCCGCAATCAATGCCATAAAGTCAACATTTCCAGCTTCGGTGGTAAAGGGTTGTACGTTTCATTTCCGACAGGCGCAAAGTTCAAAGTGTAAGTTTTCAAGTCGTATCAGTTTAAGTAACTGTTATATAGTGCTAATTGGCTTAATCAGATGATAAGTTGTCAATATTCAATTATCTTTTTGTTGCCAGTGTTATCTTGATACCATAACAATAAAGTTTAACGTGGATAAATGTGACGAAAGTGTGACATCACAAACAACTACATTCGACACAATTTAGCCAATGTCGTTTTTTTCGTGAGACTTGGACTTTAAGTATTTTGTATTTTTCTGTTTTTCTCTGTTGTTCATTGCTCGTTAATTAAGTGAAAAACGCCAAGCAAAGCGTTCCAGACTTTTGCCGTGGTGTGATAAAAACTAAGATTTATTGACACAATGCATGATCCGAAATTTAAAGTTGATAGTGATATAATGTCATGTCGCAATGATGGTGCGTCCAGGCTGGGCTCAAGAAGGATTACGAAGAAGGAGGCCATCCCGGAGTCCATGACTGGATACGGCAGATCATGGCAATGACTGCTTTGCCGGCGTTCGCCATCCCGCTGGTATGAGACTGGTGGCTGCGGAACCCGCCAGCAACTGGCTCCGTTGCCACGGATTGCAAACTGCAGGACCTGGCCGACTACTTCAGCAGAACCTGGATCTCCGGAAATTTCAAGCCTGAGTTATGGAGCCAGTACGACAATAAGGGGCCTCGAACGACGAATGCGGTGGAAGGGTGGCATAGCAGTTTGAACACGCATTTCGGAACTCCACATCCGTCGTTGCGCGTGTTCCTACACTGGCTGCAGAAGTGCCAGTATGAAGTTCAGAGCCGTGGCGTGCAGCTGGAAGCAGGGAAGCATCCGAAACCGAGAAAGCGAACCTACGTAGCTAACGACGCCGACATCTGGCAAGCGAAGGTTCGCTATGGCATGGAAATCGGCCAGATTTTCGCTTACGCATCTCCGGACATCAACGGTGTACAGCAGTCCCGGATGCACTTCAGTGCGGTCACGGAAACGTATCTCCACAGGCGCAGCCATCTGCTTGGCTGCTGCTAGGCCTAGACAGTGATAAACAAAAGTTAACTATAAATCAGTGCTGTCGAGAAGTTAATTTTTTCAACGGTGTTAACTAATGTTGCTGATATTGTAGTGGACTACATTGAAACAGTGTGCTTTAATTTTTTTAACGCGCGTCATTTTAACGCATTTATTTGACAGCTCTAGGCCTACTAAAAAGTTACTGTCGTTTCAGATAAAACTTGGACTGTAGGCCGATTCGTATTAATTCATATTAATTTACTATAAATAGAGACTTTTTATTTCACGCTGTACTTAATGATGTAACTTGTGAATAGAACGTCCATTTCATGAAAAAAATTAGAATTTTGGCCCTGTTTTTTTACTGGGTTTAAAAGAGTGTGTCTTATAGAGTACTAATTCGTCTGTAGAAGCTGGAGCATGTAGGCATATTCACGTACATGTACATAAGCATAAGCTAGTACACAGATTAGCCGACGCACAACAATTGCCTACACCTGATTGTCCGACACGTAACTTGGCAATCACAGACTTCGCTACGCTTCGCTGGTCGCCCCCTACCCCGCCACGCCCCCCCGGTAACACTAACGTCAATTCGTGCCTCAGGCAAGGTAACACTAATGTCGCACAATCCTCAGGGACCTGCCAGTGTCCATCACACTGAGCGACGCGCCGATGGAACGCGTCACGACGTTCAAGTTACTCGGCGTGCACGTCGCCAACGACCTGAAGTGGGCCCAGCATGTCGACGACATCTCGTCGAAGACTGCATCGTGACCCCATTTCCTCAAGCTGTTGAAACGCTCGGGCGCCAGCCTTGATGATCTACTCTGCTTCTAAAAGACAGTTGTACGACCGGTGCTCGAGTACGCGTGTCCGGAGTGGCATTCAAGTCTCAAGACAGGACAGTCGAAGGCGCTGGAGGCGATACAGCGAAGGGCGATGATGATAATATTTGCGCACAGCGATTATGAGATGTTGCTGATGCTGGCTGGTCTGGACACGCTCGAGGAATGGCGTGCTCAGCTCACTGAGCGGTTTTTCTGGCGCAGTGTCTTGTGCAAAGGATCATGTTTTTACTATCTGTGCGACTCTTCAGTGACAGACCAACTGCGCCCACCAAGACATTCGAACCGTTGCCAGCTAGAACTAATAAATTTCGAAATTCTTTTATTCCTTATTGTTTGGAACATTTTGATTAGGCCAAATATTTCTTTTTTTCTACTTCCCGCTGGCAGCATTCCGAGTGTCTGCACGTCACATCAGATAATCTCTGTAATAACATTCTGTATATAACTGTTTAGCACTGTGACCATGACTATGACTGCTATGTTTTTATTTTGTTCTTTTACGCTTGACTATATTTTCTTTATTGCATTGTATATATTGTAAGTATTAGCGTGTTGTTTTTGCATGTATGTATGTATCATGTATAATGCCAATCCAGCCACTGGCTGCCATACGCAATAAACCGTATATTATAGATTGGGCCAATGCCAGTGCAGCATCAGAGTAGTTTGGAGTGGGTGCTATCAATGCGACAGGTGAACGACTGATACAGTCTCCAAATTCCAATAACCTCGTGGTGCTAAACACCAGTTTTAAACAAGTCAAGTTTAACAGGAAAGCTGCTCGTGAATACAACTGACATAATACAACGATGGACAACGTACTGCAGCGAACTCTACATGGCACAGCTTGACCAGAAGGTATCCAATGAC
>Ga0209671_1009740_pt1 | contig 10069 bp, 8 predicted proteins | sample WorMetHERISLAND2_2_FD_187401 | JGI IMG/M metagenome (GOLD analysis project Ga0209671, IMG submission 187401) | Marine gutless worms symbiont microbial communities from Max Planck institute for Marine Microbiology, Germany - Olavius geniculatus... | ecosystem: Host-associated > Annelida >... | reverse complement strand
GCAGGAACAGCGAAGCCACCCAGCTCACATGACCAGACCACAAATCAGGCGGGCACCAACCAAGCAATGACCCATAGGTGTCTGTTAGATCCTGTTAAGCCCAACTACAATAAGTCATGGCAGGAATAGCAAAAAGCGCAACTACCCCCACTCACATGACTACACTGCCAGTCAGGTCACATTGCCCTGACCAAGCAAGTACTGTGGGGCTCATCAAAAGATTTACGGTTTCTCAGCTAGTCACCTGGCAGGCGACCCAACCTGTTCAGCAGGCAAGCCGCAGGAGCAGCGCGGCCAAACCACCCCCGCCACGCCCCAGAGCCAAACGTGGCAAAAGAGAGACCATGCAGGGTTTCCAAGCCCGACAGGAAAACCGTAGTCCCGAACTGCAGTGCATTCGGTATCTATGGGAAATCCCCGTCTGACTCATCACCCTTGCAAGGGACCAAGAGTCCCCCAATGCTCCACCCAACCCAAGACATGACAAGGACAGCGAAGCCACACAGCACACACAACCAGACCACAGACCAGGCAGGCACCAACCAAGCAATAAGCCATGGGTATCCGTAAAATCCCAATGAGTCCCATCAAGGCATGATCTCAAATCAGCACCCTTAGCTAGCTGAGAGATCGACCTTCCTTAAACTGCAACTGTTCCGTGGTATAACCTCAAACCAGCACCTTAAGCTGTCTGAGGGGTCAACCTTCTTATGCTACTTCATAGAAGTAGCTACTGGGTACTGTTGGTCCACGGTGCCTTATTCGGTATTATTCGGCACAACCCTTCAGAGTTACCTCACAAAGGGCTTCCTCCATCGGCCAGCCGGAGGACGTGCCCCTATACGCCGTAGTACCACCAGCGCGGGGAGTAGGTATGGTGCACCAACCTATATGATCCAGCGAGCTATAAATAGGACTCGGCAATGACATCATGAACGTCATTATCGTCTGCTAGCAAATCAGATTGTTTTTGCTATTCTATTTCTTTTAAATAGCATATGAATTTTTCAATCACATAGCTGTAAACTTAGGACTTTTTGTTGTGCATTGTAAATTAAGGATGCTTATAAATTGAGATACATTAAATATTCATCTTGCTTATGCAAAGTAGGCGTGGCAGTTTTTGGCCTTCAGATTTTGCTGAATCCATTATCTGTGGTTTATCTTATCTATGGGTATGATGCACTAACCAATAGACTATCAAGGCACAACTGTTGTTGTCGTTGGCTGAATGTTGTTTATCAAATTAATATTATTTGAATACTGAGATTAGCTCCAGCATTAACACTTTCCTGTAGCATATTTTGACTATATTTACTTGAACGTATACGTGAAATTGCAGTTGTCGAGGAAATCGAGACCAGCACTCCGACCATTTATGGATCAACGGATGAGGGAGATGCGCTGCATCAGACTAATAATGGTGTTTACCAGAGTCCAAGCATTTCAGATGCAGAATTCAGCAAATGGGAATTGAATTATCGTGAGGCAGCATTGTATCTTAAGGTAGACTTTTTTTGTGTCATTATTATTGTATGAAAATGCATTACTATCGTCGTCGTAGTTATCATTATCAGTTGATGATCATTGTCATTTAGTCATTTTTTTTAAACAATGAGCAAAATACAGTTACAAATGCCATAGCCACATCAGCAGCAATTCTAGTGATTATGAGTGATATTTTTATTAACTTGAAGTCAAACTTGAAGTGAAAGTATTGATTTTGCTGCAGTCGAACTTGAAGTTGAACTAAAATGAAATTTAAGAACTTGAACTGAGCTGAAACTAAAATTAGTCTCTGAACTTAACTGAAAGTTGATGCAGAATAGTAGCTCGAAGTTAAATTTTAGAAAGTGAGCCATTTTGCAACAGTTTGCATCCGTGCACTGTAGCCTGTAGGCTGCTTTTTATATGTCAGTAAACCTTCAGCTAGACTTGATGACTAGCATCTGTTAGTGTAGATTAAGTGTTACGAAAAACTGTTAATTTGTAAATTTGGAGATTAAACTTTATTGTCAAGAAGTGCAGACTGAAGTTGAACTTGAAGTAGAATTTGAATTAGAAGTAAAATTAATTCAGAACAACACTGTACATTCAAGTAAAACTGTTTTCTGAACTTGAAGTAGAACCTGAACTGAAATGGCAAGGTATGAACTGAATTGAATTTGAACTAAAACTGTTCGTCTGAAGTAAAATATCATTGGTAGTTAATGATTATTATATGAATTTTCTAACTTTTCACTGACAGTGCTGATTTTATTCTCCATGGTTACATTAAGAAGAAGAACAGTGACTAAGTGATGCTGAGATCTTTATATTATATGATAGTGTTGTATTTTAGCAGTGTAGACTCATAAGCCATATACAAGATATATATTTAGCTGTTAGGAATAAGGTTAGGACAAGGATTGGGCTCACACAAACCATCTGCCCTTATTTTAACCCATTACTCTGATCCTAGGACTGTAGACCACTTACATGTCAGATAAAGAACTTGTCTCATGATGACCTCATGTAGCTTGTGCATTTGTGTCGCTAAACTACAAGATTACCTGCATTTTATTACCACCTTTCAACATTTGGTCTGCAGGAAGGTTACAACAATGAGAAGCTAAACACTCATTCACTGCTGAAGCTGGACAGCTTTGCGTACACGCTGTCTCACAGTCATTGGTTCCGTGCATTGTCTCTAGCAGCAGATCTGTTGCTCCTTGCACTTGCTATCATTGAGCCGCCAGCTGTGCCAATCCCCGGCTTCACTCCTACTATCACAGTAAGTTTGTCAGAGACCTATGCTGGGCTGATGTGGGAGGAGGGGGTTGTGATCTGTGTCATGTGCCAGTGTCGTCACGGCAGGGGGCGGGGCCCACCAATTTTGGGCTGTCAAATAATTGTCTGAAAAATTTTTGTTTAGAAGTGTAAAATTTGGACTGGAAAACTCCTTCTGGAAAAAAAAACTTAGGAACTAAATTGAAAATTTTTGTCCAGAAATGCAAAATTTGAGCAAGAAAAAAACCCATTTTGGGGAAAATTTAGGAGCAAAATTAAAAATTTGTGTCCAGAACTGCCAAGTTTGGGTTGAAAAGGCATCGTTTTAGGAAAGTTAGGGGCATGGTTGAAATTTTGAGCATTTATACGGTAATCTCTCCTGTCAGAGCTATTTTTAGCTGTCTGTCAGAAAATTGGAACTTCCTGCCCTACCTATTTTTTAAACCTGCCATATCATGTGGTGGTAGACAGTGCCAGCCTGTAGGTGGATTGCGGATTAGCGGACTGTGGATTAGTATTCCGTGTGCTGGTGAGATAATTCGGCTGGATTGTTCAACTGATGCCTTTTGATTTTACACCCAAATGCTGAAATTTTTTTAATGATCTTAATTGTATCTGAGTGTGGGTTGAGTGGCACTCAACAAAGTATAGGCAATAGGCATCATAGTTGTCATCGTCAATACAGAGGGATTTAAGATGGCCGAAGTAATGGGCATTATCTCTAGGACTATGTGAGCATAGATGTCAGATGTGTAGGTCCAGTATGACTTACAAAATAGAAAAGTCTTGAGACAATGCCTGAAGACAGAGAGCAACAGTGTAGAAACTTTAGTTTTGTTCACATGTCCCAGTATATTCACTGGTTTTATAATTTTTAGACAACATATTCTGTCACATTTATTCTGCATTGAATTGGTCGCGAAAGTCTAATGTCTCCATTTATTCGACTTGCATTATAGTAGTAGTAGTAGTAGTAGTAGTAGACTTGTAGTAGTATGATGAATTATTTGTTGGATCATTGTGGATGATTTGTTGTTGTTGCTGCTGCTATAGCTACATGTTCTGCTGGAGCTGATATGTCTGCTAATCAATGCGGTGGAATTAACACTGAAAGTGAAATGGCTCACATGGCCTCTGTATATCAGACACTACCGGACCATGGCCAAGGTTGTCGATCCACTTCATTGCTTTAGACTTGTGGCGTACATGAAACCCACTTTATGCTGACATGCAACACTCAAGGCTGATTGTGCTGTCAAGAAGTTACTCACTCAGTCTTTCACATTAGCTTACTTTAATACAGATGTATTAGTTGAATTACAAATGGCAGGAAAGAATTTGATGTTTTCTTTTTGAGTATGATTTTAGTAAAAAGAATTTTATTGCCCGAGCATTGTATTGTGCACCGTTTCTCAACGCAAAAAACAGTCAAAGTTGTTTGTCGTCATAACTTTGTTAAATTTTCAACAACTTTGATAATTTTTAGAAAACTGATGGCCAAGATGATATAGTTATGTAAGGTGCACTCATGCTTCATCTCACCTAATATATGTCAGCACACTATCATGTGAAACATAGATGCTCCAAATTGTTGCATAATGCTCAATTGTTTTCTCCACTAAACATTGTAAGCTGAGTGATGTTTACGAATTACTTCGTTAAAGTTGGACGTTTGTGTTTCAATCAGACAGTGATTCTGGTGGAGATGTTTGTGGAAGCTGTTGTTGTTTTGATACATCGTCGCAGTCATGTCCGAGTCACGCGAGCGTTTCGTCCACTTTTTCTCATAGACTCACCGTACTGTTCTGGCGTACGAAGGTAACTGAACTTGTTTTATATTTGCCTCTACTGAGGAGGTCGGGGGATACTGTCCATTCATTTTTCTCTCTTTTTTCTGTTTGTTAGCAGGATTACTCAAAAAGTTACGGGCAGATTTGACTGTTCAAACTTGTGCTTAGTGTAGAGGGTTCACAGTTATGGTGGTCAGCATCAGGACAGGATTCATTTACTATTGCCAGATAAGGAAAACTTTTGCCGAATATAGTGCTGCCATCTTGAACACATGGAGCATAATTAACAGAGCATTTATGGAGGTTTGCACTTTTTGAGTGCCCTTGTACACTGTCGTTTGCTAGTGGTATTCCAGAATTGGAACACAGTTCCAGTAAGGACCAGTAGTCATGGCATGTGGCCATTTTTTGGTAAATTGGCTGCTGCAAAAGTTACGGCTCGGTTTGGAGGTCTTCACAAAAAAGTTTTGAAGTGTTGCATTGAAGACCAAGAAACATTTGAAGTGCTTTTATGTACATTATGTTTTATCAATTTAATTACAGTTTAGAAGTGATTGAAGCTTATTTATCACAGGTTATAAATGTGCGTGCTGTATGATGTAGGTTTATGCGTCAGATCTTGAAGTCGCTTCCTCCAGTCGTTGAAATGCTCATTTTTCTCATGTTTTTCATGTTACTTTTCTCTATGCTAGGTTTGTCTAATCTATGTATCTGTTTTCATGCTGTCTTTATAGTTCTGTACATGTTGAGAGTGTGCAAGGTACCGGCTCACTATTCCAAAGGTCCACTATTCTGAAAGACCATTGTGCAGATACATGCCATGGTGCTAAGGTTTGGTTTAAGGTTAGGATTAAGGTTAAGGATAGTGTTAGGATTAATGTTTGGGTTAGGGTTAGGTTTAGTATCAGCCTTAAGGTTAGGCTCAGGGTTAGGAATAGCGGACCTTCAGAATAGCGGACTCGAATCGTGTACAAAAGCTGAACTTTGGCTTCATTTTTTTGGTAAACTGGACCGAACGATGTGTGACATTGAAGCAACTGTACAACTAAGCGTATTATGCACTGATCCAGTTTTCCATGGCAGTCAAGGGCAAGATCCATTTCTACTGAGTACTGAATGGTGTAAGCTAATGCACTATGCAGTGTGTGCTTAAAGCAGTTATTTATGTATCGATTAAAAGGTTAAAGAGTATCTTTAGCTTTCATGGGAACTGATCTCAGTGGCACCTGTCGTATGTGATCACTTAGCCAGCGGACAGTTGAGTGCACTTTGTTTTAACCTCTGTCCGGTACTTGATTTGCCTACCCTTGAGGGATGGAAGGCTGAGTTGTGATTTGTCAGTTTACCGTGATTTACCGCACTCGAAAATTACTGCTAAAATTTGCTGGAACATTATGCTAGAGAGTAGAGATGCATGACTTGAGTGCCAAGGTGTTTGCATCCCATAATGTAGGGGAATATTGGGTATAATGAGGGAGGTGTAGGGGTGTCGATAAGTGCTGATGAAGGAAATCTAATGATAATTGTATTATTCCTGTGGTAAATGACTCATCTTATCTTGGAATGTTGAATATGTGATGTTATTGATAGCTTGACATTTCAGTTTTGTCGATTATAAAAAATTTTTTTGCAGTTTGGACTGTCATGTGAGGTGTAATGTGTATTGTTGTTTTAGGATTTTACTTATTTTCTGATGTTGAGAACGATCCTGTAAGTTGTCAGTGTTTTGTTCATTACATAGTTGTCATTTAGTTGGGAATTAAAAACATGGAAATGAGCTTAATGTCCTATTATTATAATGTTGTTACAGATTTAATAATGTTGAAAGTTTCATAATTTCATACTGCAGTTAATGTATATTTCAGTAGTTTGAACTGATGGCAAAATGTGTCTTAATTTTAGATTATGTCAGATATTGACTGAAGTTAGTTGCAAAAGTGAAGCAGAAAGAATGTTGATTTGTTTTCACAATGTTTCTCAGTTATGCAGTTAAGTTTTGATAAGAAAATTAAGTTCCGTCAAAACGTTTCTATGGAATCTTCATGTTTACATGACACGCACATTTGGGGGGCCTTTGAGTTTGCATGTGGCTACCACGTACCATGCACATAATTGGTCACTAGTATTGACATTTGCTTAGTATACACATTTAATTGGTGTTTTGTTTAATTTGGGAAAATATTATCAGCACTGAGTATAGTGAAAATCTAGATAACGTTAGATGTTTTAATATCTGCTTAGTGTTATTTTACAGAAGTCCGATGTTCACTGTTTTGCATATAATTAGCGTCATGTGATTTTGCATATGATTAACATTTGATTATGTCACATTTTGTTTGTTTTAGTATTTTCAAGACTTCATGCACAGTTTCGTCAGTCTCTTCATTCTGATGACGTCATCCAAGTTTGTTTTTTTCAATTTATGTGCAAAGTTCAACTACGTTTGCATCTTGCTATAGATGTTCCTGCCAATTAGATGTCATCTAGCATAGAGAACATTTATATAGCCTTGAAGTCGCATTACATTAGACATGGGAAGGGGCGACTAGTGGTCAGAAACTAGTGTCAAAAATTGCACTGCGAATTGGGGTCAGTCTGACATTGCGTCTGAACCAGATCCAGGTATAGATAGAATGGGCAGCCCATATGGACACCAAAAATATGGGCTGGTCCTTGTTGCATTATACACATTGCAAACAGGTTATGTATTTACATCTTCAAACTTTTGTCTTCTTTTTCATCTGAAAGTGGACAAAAGAAATTTCAACTTGGGATGGCTTTGTCTTCCCTGAAACTCGCCAGGTGCTTTGCTTTGCACTCCATTGTGGATTTTCCCAAGACTTTCGTTATAAGCTCATGCTTGCTGCTCTCTCCCTCATTTCCGGTCAAGGAGGCAGGTCACCACTCCAGTCCATTTCAGGAAGTCCCAGAGGCATAGTGGATCAGTTATGAACAGATGCTTGCTTATGATGAACTCCCAGGAATCGGATCCCGGGGGTTGCAGCGCTTTGCCGGGCCAGTGAAGTTGGGGGCGATCGGCAGGTGACCACTGCCGGTGGTCGCCAGTCACTCAGTTGACGTCAGGCCCAGACACTTCCACCACGAGAATGTGGCCGCACAGGAATCATGCTCGCCACTCACCATGTCTGTTCGTACTTTTAGCAAATCCTGAATCTATTAGTGATGCTGCTTGGTGCCATGTGACATCGACCCTTGTTGTTGTTGTAATTTCCATTATTATCGTCGTTGTTGTCTAATATTGTCCAATTCTGTTAATTTTCTGTGGTTAGATTGAAGTGACTTTGGTTGTTTTAATAGATTTTTTTCTCATTTTGCCACCGTACGTAAATCAATTAATTTTAAAACATTAATCACCATTAACTAAATTGTCGTAAATTGTCTACGTGTATGGTGTGTAGTTTTCCCGATGTGATGATGCCTGTGTACAAGCAGAACCGATGGTGGGCTGCTTTCTATATTGTCTACATCAGTTTGGAGCTATTTTTGTTCATGAATCTTGTGAGTATTTCTTATATTAATTTGTTATATTTCTGCTACTATACTCGTCATTTGTATAGTTTAGTGTTTTTTATGCTGTTGGTTTTGATAATCAGCATCTTTGTAGGCTTCATATGCACATTGTGCCAAACTAATACAGTTAATACTAATACAGTTTTTGTCTGTGAGTCTAACATGTGAAAATGTTTTCATGTACGTCATATACCATTCTTGTGGTTTTTAAAAAAAAACAACTGTGCATGTTTGTTTGATTTACTGAAATTATGATGCCATGTTTAGGGTCGCACGTTCGAGGGGCCTCTGGGCTCTTGCAAACTGCCAAACAGTCTTCAGTGTCTTAATTGTCATATACTGGGTGTGCCAGAAAAGGTATCGGCTACTTATTCTGAGGGGTCACCAGTCTAGTTGGCTATAGCTTGGTTTACAATAGCCGGGGGCCACCATAACCAATAGCCGCCGTAGCCGAAGTTCGTCAAAGCCAAAGATGCGATTGAGTCTATCGCTAACACTGTCACTAATGCTAACCCTCATGCTGTTCTGACTATTTTGACTGGTGAACTGTCCTGGAAAAAGGAATGAAGTGTTTTAACGTGCTAGATTTTTTTCTGGCACACCGTATTTATGTGGTTGGTCTGTTATGTCAGTTTCTGGCGGTGGTGTACAACTCATTCGTGACGGTGGAGAAGGAGAAAGTGAGGAAGATGTTGGTACATCGACGGCATGCTGCCTTCCTTGCGTTTCGACTCCTTACTGATGAACAGGTAATAAGGTTTAAGTTAAGGTTAAGTTAAAAGCAGCGTTGGTACAATTGTGAAAGAATGCCATTTTATTCCATCAGATATTATTGGGACAGATGCCGTTGACGCAAATAATATCAGGTTAACGGGAACAATGATACAGTAGCGTTCCTCCAAATAGGCTTGCAAAGAAATAAACATGTTAAAATTTTAAAAAATACAAAACTTGGTGTCATCGGATGCAGTTTCTGTGGTGCAAAAAATGCTCTAAAATACATTTGCAGCTAGGGTTCTGCCCAGACCTCATTTGGGGAACTTAGAGTGCTTCCCGAGACTCTCTGTCTGGATCGAAGGGATTTACTTCTAAAGAGAGTGAGGGAAATGAAGGGGAGGTGTTCTCCCAAACATAAATTTACCACTACACTAGTAGTTAAATGCAGACTGACTTATGTAGTGCCGTAAAACCTACAATAGCACTCGGATACTATTAGAAAACAGATAAATCACGTTACCTTTAATGAACAGAAGAAAAAGATTGCTACATAGCTCATCTTCTCTGCATGACTTTGAGCCGGTGCAGGTTCAGCCCAATGAACTAGCATGTCAGATGGCTGGCTGTCTGTTGACGGCCAGCACCTTTGATCGGCTGGGTCAGTATGCCAGTAGTTCTGGTAACAGGGCCAGGGCCTGCTGTTGCACAGAGTTCGCCGTTTTTTTCTTTAGTGGTGGCCCTAACTGTCACCAATACTTATTTCTCTTGCTGCAGTTTGGCTAGGCTGAGTTGGCTTAATAGTAAGATATAGGGTGGGCCAAAAAACCGGACCTGTTTGGGCATTAATAACTCAGCGATGGTTACCCGTAGAAAGGCGTGTGATAAGTCAACAGTTTTAGAATGTTGTAGACAAAAAAGGGCTGAACTTGCATAGCAAATCATATAAATATTCTTTGCGTAATTTGCATAAATCTTTATCACCCCCGAAATTAGGCATTTGCCTGCACTTCCATGTGCCCGAGTTCATTAAACTCAAAAGCTCACTGCCAAAAAGTTGAGATTTAAATTCTGTGAATTATTCAGTGTGGAAGCATTGCAACAGATAGCATGGTCACAAGATTTCAGTAACTGACCACCTAAAACGTATGCTAATTGAATGCTGGGCTCAGCTTATCCTGAACACGTTGACTCCAGCGATCGATCAGCTGCCTAAAAGGACTGATGACGGTTATGAATGCAAAAGCTGGGCAACTGCCTATGTC
>Ga0209671_1009738_pt1 | contig 10070 bp, 7 predicted proteins | sample WorMetHERISLAND2_2_FD_187401 | JGI IMG/M metagenome (GOLD analysis project Ga0209671, IMG submission 187401) | Marine gutless worms symbiont microbial communities from Max Planck institute for Marine Microbiology, Germany - Olavius geniculatus... | ecosystem: Host-associated > Annelida >... | reverse complement strand
ACGATATTATTATGTACGGTGCACTCACTCACCACCTTACCTAATTTATGTCAACGCACTACCGTGTGAAACACAGATGCTCCAAATTGTTACATTACGCGGCGATTATTTTATCAGATGGCTCACCTTTGCATCATTAATTCGACAAAAGGTGCAACGTGGTTTAATAATTTTGAGGTATTAAATATTTTATGCTGAAAACAGCAGACAACAAAATAACTGACTGATGAGCTTAAAACACGCCTAATCGATGAGTGAATGCATTTGAGCAGTCGATCGTTGATTCTGCTATCAGCCATTGGCGTTTCACCTGCCATTGCGTCTTTGTATACGGAGCACACTTTGGCATAAATTTCAATTTGCAAGCGAGTTGTTACCAGGTATACAAACTTATAATTCTGTCAAATAATGTACATTTTTGTGTATTTTGTGTTCAATTAATTTGTTAAAGCGTTTACTTGAGACAACAACTCGGCATTATGCATCAATTTGGATATCTATGTTTCACATGGTAGTGCAATGACATAAATTAAGTGAAGTGAAAAATAAGTGCACCTTACATAATTTCGTTGTCTTAGCCGTCAACCTGCCGAAAATTATTAAAGTTAGTAAAAAGTTGATAAAGTTATGACGAAAACAATTTTGACTGTTTTTTTCTGAGACACGGTGTAGTTTGCTTTCAAAGTTTTACTGAAAATGGTGTTCGCATCTGGTCGGTCTGTAATGCTGCAGTAACTTTGCTTAAGTTCTCAGGGCTACTATTTGATGTGTCATTTAACTCATTTTTTATGAGTTGTTATGACATGTTATGATATAAAACAAGCAAACTATATTAAAAAATCGCTCTCTTTCTCTCCCGTCCCTACTTTTTTGCCGGCTGCAACCGAAGCACAGGAATTTGCTTTGCGTCCTATCGAATTAACTCCGGTGATGTTGCGTTGACGTCGGCAGGCTGTGTTTGACTGTCTCTTCAACGCCGTCAAGAACATCCTGGTCATTATGAAAACATCGTAAGAACATCTTAAAAACATCCTAAGAACATCATAAGAACATTGTAAGAACATGATGAGAACACCGTGAACAACATTATAAGAACATCTTGGTTAATATGAGAACAAAAGGACATCATAAGAACATCACGAGAACAAGATAAGAACAAGAACATGATGAGAACATCGTAAGAACATTTTGAAAACATCCTGAGTATATCATAAAAGCATTCTAAAAACATCACAAGGACATAATAAGAACGTAATAAGAACATGATGAAAACATCGTGAAAACTAAGAACATCCTGGTCATTATGATAATCTACGTGCTGTTTCAGTTCATCTTCGCCGTCATCGGCGTTCAGCTGTTCGAAGGAACGTTCTTCGCGTGCAACGATCTGACAAAGGAAACTGAAGACGACTGCAAGTAAACTACTAATCATTTTCAGTGATCGCTCAGTGCAGTTTATAAAATTCGTTGGGCTCTTTAATTGCCGCTTTATAGTATGAATGCCTCAAGTGTGTTAGTGAAAAAAATGTTGACAGCTGACAAGAGGGTCATACTGTCGCAGCGAACGGACTGCGTGATGTGTTTATTTGTGTTAACTGTCGTTCTTTTACTTTTGATAAATAAATAAGTAAATCAGATGGCTTGGTAGTGTAACGGTAGGGTTATATACTAAGACCTACGATCGAAAGGTCGAGGGTTCGACCTTTGTCGGTGATTGTCGACGCACAGGTTAGTAAGTAAGTTCGGTAAGTGAGTAAGTAAGTAAAATGTAAATTTATATAGTGCATATTGTAAACCATCTATATACATGTATACTGTATAATAACCAATACCAAAATCAACTCAACCTTTCATCTCTCTGGAGTCGGTAAATCGAGTACTAGCCTATCTGGCTGAGGTTAAAGCAGGGCGCGCTTATTTGTGACGAGTGGCAGGTGGGTGAATCCCTACAGCAGGTGACGCTCTGTAGCCTCTGTAGCTCTGAGAAGGTCCTCTCGTAAAGAGCTATGTCATGGTTTTTAACTTTTTAAACTTTTATTGAACGTAATGGTAAATCGTAATGTTGCGCTACGTTTCTGTCAGAGGCGAATACATCGACTACGATCAAAAACCTCCGATCGTCACTGCGAGACTGTGGACTCTGGCAACGCTCAACTTCGACCATGTCGCCATCGCTCTGTTGACGCTATTCACCGTTCAGACGCGCGATAACTGGCCGCAGTATGATCTCGATTCTCGAATATTATTTATAACTCGTCTTTGAACAGACTCGTAAGTTAAAAATAAGTTATAACGAATTCCTTGAAGTAGGTTACATTTAAACAATACATTAAAGGCTGTATTTCGAAAAATTTGCTATAACTTATTATACCTTGTCGATGTTGATCAATATGTGCTTTTAGTTTATTTTGTTTGAAGTAAATTTTGCCTAATATTGCCAGCTGAAATGTGACTAGTGCTTAATGCGATGAAATTTGTCCATAATAATGTTTTTCTTTGAATTAGTTAATTGCACAGTTCACATATCTAAGATCTAACGCTCATGAGACGCGCGAGAGCCTATGGCAGTTCCTGTTCGCAGGTAATCTTGGTCTATCTCCATCCATTTCATCGCAATTCACTCTTTTCCAGCCAAAAATGGCCAAAAAACACTTAAAATTAATATTTTTAAAGTTCAAGGTCATTCAAGGTCATCGATGTTGACATTTCTAAGAAGCTCGTCGCCAGTGCTTGTTATGATAAGCACCATGTCCGTGCCTATCTGCAACCATTTTCACGCTAGACAAAACAACAGCGGATAAATAATAATAATAATAATAGATAGATAGATAGATAGCTTTTTGACACCCGCGTGCGCAGGCCTGTTTGAATCTAGAGGGTCCGGACTTGAACTGCTAAAATTTACATTCAATGCTGAAAATTTCATACGCAGGTTGTCTTGGTCTATCTCCAGCCATTTCGGCTTTATTCACTCTCGAAATGCGTGTCGCAGCCCAAAATCGCGAAAAATTTACTAAAACTCTTTATTTTAGGGGTTTAAGGTCATTTAAGGTTATCAATGTTAACATTTCTAAGAAGCTCGTTGCCAGTGCTTGTTATAATAAGCAGCATGTATGTGCCTATCTGCAACCATTTTTACGTTAGACGAGCCAATAGCGGTTAAATAACGACTTTTTAGGAGGGGTGTCTCTTTTCGCCTTTCGTTCGTAAGGACTCCTTTCACCCAGTGGCATGAAATTTTGTCACAAAATACTAGAGACACTAAGCTATCATATGGTGAAAACCCGAAGTCTCTATCTCAACTGGTCTTGAAACGGTACCGGGTCGTGACAGACAGACAGACGGACAGATCGACGGACGGACGGACATACGGATTACCGTCTATCTATCTAGCTCTCGCGCGTAAAATGTGTCGTTCCAGTGCCGATATATTGTACGGCTATTTGTGTAGTGTGTACAGCTGCGCAATTTTTACCATAACCCTGATCTTTACCATTTTGAACAGTAGGCTTTCTGAAAATTAGCACACCGGTTACTTCTGCTTTGGGAATCGAACGTTCAGATTTTCCATTAATTTTTGTTTTTCGGCGCCTTTTATAGGCCTAGTTTTTGAGTTCGAGCCAGTCTATAGGAAAAAGAAATGACAGATGGATAGGTAAAACTCTTACATCGTCGATTTTAAGATTGTCGTTGATGAACTTAATTCTTAGAATCTTGCTTTTGCATCACTGGAATGTGACGGCGTGATATCTGGGATGATGTGGCACAGGTCAACTCAGCCTCCAATCCTCAGTGGGAAGGGAAATGAATAGTGCTTACGGGCTACAGGGTAAAGGCCTAATGTGGTTAATTGGGGCGGTGGTATGTCTGCTAGCTGCACCGTGGGTCCAACTGTTCGATGACGCGGCCCATGGATAGCCGCATAGTGCGCTGCGGTATCATTAGCTCATGCCAATCAGCCGCCACTTTCGAGATTGAAAGCGCTTTTAGACCGTTCTGGTAATTAGCCCGACTCATGTAAAAAACGCGAAAAAACTTAAAACTCATTTATTTGGCTGCGAGCGCTCTTGAGGTCTTCTCTAATTGGGCGCTATACAAATTGACATATTCATTTATTTATGTAAAGAGAGCTCTAGCAAGTACCGCCTGGGACCTTTCTTTTTTTCTTAACCTTTACAGGTTGCTGAGAATGACGATGGATACTACGATAGAGCGACGAGGTCCGAAGTCAGGAGAGAACAAGAACGCCGCCATCTTTTACGTCATCTACTTCATCGTCTTTCCGTTCTTCTTCCTTAATATCTTCGTCGCGTTGATTGTCGTCACCTTCAAAGAACATGGCGACGACAAACTGTTCACCGCGTATAATCTTGACCGTAACCAAGTGCGTCAGTGGCAGTGTTAATTTAACTGCACAGTTATGGGGTGTTTAAACGATGAAGCAAACATGAAGCAAACACGAAGTAAACTTAGAGCACACGTCGTGTACGTGTATATTCAATGCATTTGCTTCATGTTTGCTTCATCGTGTAAACACCGTTACTACTTCATAAGGGCGCGTTGCACCATGGTTCATGATCTCGGATCAGCTGAACCTACAGTAGACCAAGAGTTGAACTGAGTTAATTATGAAGCTAAAATCAAGTTGCGCAGTTTGTTAGCCTATAACAAGTAAACCCAAATGACACGAAATCATCGCTTTGGATGGCTTTAATTAAAGGTCAATATGCGATATTGCGAGTAAACGGTGCTTCGTATAGGCCTATCTCATAAACGGTGAGAGATAGGGCCAAAGTTTCTATTGAGCAATAGGAAGTCGCATAAGCCGTTTAACATGACACGAAAATCATTTGCTGGCCTTCTGACACCCGCGTACAGTCGGCCCTTCCTAGCGACAGCTGGGCTCTTGTTAATCGTTGTCGATTTGCGAATTCACAGAACAAATTTGTGCGAGTTAATGCTGCAATGATTTTGTGATTTTTTAGAAGCAGTGTATTGAGTTCGTATTAAATGCTCGGCCGTTGGACCGGTTCATGCCGAGAACCAAACATTCGTTCCGGCATAAAGTATGGACGCTCATCACGTCAAAGGCGTTCGAGTATTTCATTCTGCTTATGATAGGACTTAACACTGTCGTGCTTATGATGAAGGTACGTTTGAACTGCTGACGCAACAGCTAGCCTTCGCTTATCATTTAGAGTTAACGTCTAACATGAGAATAAGAGCTCAGCATAGGACTATTGTACGGTTTCTATATGTTGATCAATTGGCTGGAACTGGAATAGCAAGACTACCCTATAGCCTACTCAGTAAAATACCAATATATGACTTGTTTATTTATTTAAAATAGTAGGATGCTTTGTATGCTTGAAATTCTACAGAGGCCTAGGCTACTGAAAAAAACATTATCAGGAATAGGTGGTTTACGTCTTTTATTGCATTAAATAAATTTATGCTGCGTCAGTTGCACGTCGAGCTGTCCTGTCAAGCAACGAGTTCGTCTCGGCCATCGTCCGCTGTTTTTTTGTGGGCGAAAGCGAACGGTCAGCAAAGGAGTAAAACGTCTTGATGTCGAAACGTCCAGGTTAGGGGTGAAACGTGCTGGGGGCGAAGTGTCCTGTTACCATCTCCTAAGTTGATCGAACACGCACAAAACTGAAGTCAATGAGGACAAAAGTTTTTTTTCGCATGTGCGTACAGAGGGTAGACATTTTAAATGTTTGATCTTTTAATTGTGTACTGTAATTATTGTAGTTTTCCGACATGCCGGAAGCTTATGCGAACGTTCTGCAATATCTCAACGTCTTCTTGACTTGCGTTTTCGCAATTGAAGCTGCCTTGAAACTGGCTGGCTTTGGCTTCTACGTATGTTTTTGCTTGTTACTACTGTCTGTGTAAACTGATTAGGCCTACCATCATGAGTACAACTAATTTAGAAGAATTAAGGTTAATCAATGCATTAATTAATTAGTCAGTTGGATTCACAGCGCCATATTAGACCTTACAGCCACGACTTGCGAAGATGCGTGGTGTAGTGGTAACGCGTTTGATCCGATCAACGAAGTTACTGTACGCCGGGCCCGGTTAATACTGCGATGGGTGACTCTGTGCGCAGGTAAACCATCTCGATATATGTAACCAGCCGCCTAGGTCAACTCAGCCTTCCATCCCTCCGGGGTAGGTAAATCGAGTACCGGCCTATCTGGCTGGGGTTAAGGCGGGGCGCGTTCACCTGTGTCGGGTGGCAGGTAACACTGTGGGATCCCATACGGCAGGTGACGCTCCGTAGCTCTGAAATGGGCTTCCGTTAAGAGCTATAAAACCACCACCTTTAAAAAGAAACCGAAGAGTAGGACCTATATCGGCGCAGAGAACAAGGATTTGAAACTTGATAGGGTGTTTACAGGATCGAGCAAACGTCGAGCAGCTAGCTCGACGTTCTGTGGTAATTAGCATGCTAATTAAAAGGGCGGGCGGGTTGTAATTGAAAGGCCTATATAACACGTGATCAGCTGTGGGCTAAGAGCCTAAGACAAGGCCTACATTTGAGCCAGGGGGCGTGGTTCCAATAGGCCTGCTTGAGCCAGCTCGATGTTTGCTCGACGTTCTCGATCGTGTAAACACCCTATAACATACCGCAATTGCGCTCAGGCGTAACCTAATATCTATAACACCAATTTTGTCCTGTTTTAACGCGTTGTTGTTTTCGAGTTGGGACTTGAAAGACAGAAAAACAGACCTAGACAAACGGACGGACAGGCTATATCCGTAATGCACCTTATTAAGACGGCCGCATAATAAAGTCCTAGGCTTACTTTGTGGGAAGACATGAAAGGATGTAAACATACGATAGGTAGGCTATGTAATAGTGGCGTAAATTTTTACCGTTATCGATTCTGGCCTATAGAGAGTGCAGTATTGTTGCAGAACTACGTCCGACATCCTTGGAACGTTTTCGACTTGGTGACAGTTGTGGGCAGCATTATCGATATCATCATCACTTTCTGGGGCGTTGTAAGTACAGTACATGTTATTAAGGAATAATTCACAACAGATTTATAAATATGGGCCTCTACATGTATTACTAGGCCTATCGGTCGGATACCTTCATTAATGACTGTCTGGAGGATAACAGGGAAGATTATTCGAACTACCATTATGTTAGTTACATATGCACGCATATAATGGAGTTCTTACAATTATGGGTTTAGCTTGTTTTTTGTGTGTTTTGTGTTTCTGTAAAGGTTAAATTTACCGTTCCATTACTATGTGTTTTTGTGCATTTTGCCTGAAAAGGCCGTCCCCGAAATGACCTATATTGTGTCGGGTGGGACGTTAAACCCCAGTACTCACTCACTGGGTTACCTTAATTTAAGGCTGCAGGGTATGGCTTGATCGATTTGTGGTCAGAAAACATTGTGACTTGTGATCGCGAGTTTGCCTCTCATCGCCACGGCACTGGCATAGCCATAGGGAGAAGGGATTGGGGCATGTGTACGTGCCCCCTATATGCCTATTCAGTTACTGAAAATAGTGCAAAAATGCACCAATTTCGCTTCTGTTTAGCCCAAAAAATCGGAAAAAATTGAAGGAGGGACACAGCAGACCCTTTCGCTGGTGGGCTGGGAAACCCCTCCCCAGACTCCATTCCTCAAGTGCTCCCCCTACATCCAGATCCTGGCTACGCAAGTGCACCACGGTTAGGCCACTTATAAGGTGTTTACACGACGAAGCAAACATGAAACAAATGTATTGAATGGGCCTATACACGTGCACGACGTGTGCTCTAAGTCTGCTTCATGTAGGGGCCTATGCTTCATATGTTTGCTTCATCGTGTAAACGCCCCATTAGGGCGATACAGCTAAAACAATGCTAACGCAAAAATTGCCACAACACGACGTTTCGTTGATCGCGCCATTGCTCAGTGGCATCGCCTGATTGAGTGCGTCGTCCAGCAGCAAAGTAGACACAATGAACAATTTTGATGTAAAACTACACGATGTGAAGTTGCTTTATATAGACAACAACGAAAACAAAAAGTTGCTTTTTGTTGTTGTTAATTTCTTAAAATGTGTTGTCATTAGTCGTTTTTTTCAACTGTTGTCTTTTCGACACTTTGCATTTTACAAGGTAGTGTAGCGACACACTTAGTGTGGTGGGATCCTAAATGACAGCGTTATTACAAATGTGTTCCTGAATCTGACTGTGAAATTAGAATTTTGATAATTGGCTGATATTTGACGAAGTTGAGGGGTACGAAATATATTGCCTGTTTTTTTTACCCACCCTGTTCGTTTGTTTGTAGAATATAGCCATCAGCATGAGTTTCCTGCGGCTGTTTCGCGCCGCGCGTCTTGTGAAACTTCTACGTCAGAGCTACTCAATACGAATGTTGCTCTGGACCTTCGTTCAAGCCGTCAAGGTAACGCCACTAATTACGCCTAAAAATTATGTAGCTCCGGTTTCCGTCCGTCTCTAGAAAGAACTTGCGTCTGTAAAATTTTTATTCGACTATCAAGAAAATCAGTGCAGTTCTAGTTTGCTGTTTTTACTCAGGGTGGCCACAGTTTGGGAAGAAAAAATTCAAGGACTTTTCAAGGACCCTAAACTCACTTTTCCAGACCTGTTCCGTCGACGTTTCTGCCAAGTTACAGAGGTTTTAGTTATGACAATTTTAGAGAGTATGCAATGTTTTGGCATCAAAAGAAAATCATTAGGCAGCACAAAAAAACTCAGTAAGTAAAATGTTGTGTACTGGATATTTTTGATGTACGAATTAAGTGCAAAATTTTAATGCTAGGTATCAATGATTACTGTACTTACATTCAAGGACCTTTTACATCAAATTCCAAAACTTTCAAGGACCTATTCCATTTTCAAGGACTTTCCCCATGAGCAAATGAGCATTTTTTCAAGGACTTTCAAGGCCTTGTGGCCACCCTGTTTACTGAAAGTGCTTACATCTAATCCGTAATACTGTATTATCCGTCCTCTAGTTCTTACGAGTACTATTTATTTAGTGTGCAAATTTGTGCAATGGTACACGACGTGGTGATATAAAAATAAAATCCTTCTAATGTCACCATGTTTAATCTATCCCTCTAACAGCAAAGCTGACAGTACTGATTTTGACCTGAAAGTTGTTATATAACACTGTTTAAAATGTAGCATCTAAAGTTATTGAATACCACTACTTGCCATGTGTACCAACAGAAAGTTTACAAAGCTGAATTAAAGTTGTTTGAACACAAATTATATTAAGTTTACTGTTTTGTCAAGATCAGAGTCAAGACTGTTATATGTCCAGTGTTTTATGACTGAAAAGTGAAGAAAAGCATCCTAGCGTCTGTCACAATTAGTTACGCTGTCTTGCACTATTATACTGAATAAAAATTCGCAAAGGTGCTACCAGTGGCGTAGCCAGAAATTTCAATCGGGGGAGGGGGTCTCGTCTCCCTTCCTTGCTCTCCCGTCTGTCCCTCCCCTTAGAAGTAGGACACCCAAAAATCCAGCTAAGGGGTCTGGGGGAGCGCTGTGAGCTACCCCAGCGGCCCAGGCAGCGAGGTCTGGAACGGAGCTCCAGCCGAAATCGAATTTGGTGCATTTTAGCGTTAACAACAACAATTTTAATTATTTCCCCAAAAATAAACTGACAAAATTGGCAAATTTCGTGCAGTGTAAACGCCTGCGTATGTTTTTTTCTGGAGGTTAGGGGGCCTGCCCCCCTGTCTACGCCACTGGGTGTTACTTGACTTGTGTGTTTAAAACTTTCGTACAGCCAGAAGCTACCTTTACACTACACCCAAAATTAACTTCTGAAAATTACTGGTGGACGTTTTGTAAGGACTACTTATATGCACTCATGGGCGGCGTTAGAGAGAGGGAGGTTTTTACAGGCGTTCTGTAGCAAAATTCCCTGACTTTTCCAGTCACAGAATGACAATTTCCCTGGCATTATCGAAAAAAAATAACCCTATCGCACAAATGTCATAAATGGTATTAAGTAATGAAACGGTATCAACAGACCAATATGCAAACACAGTGGCGTATTTAGGGGGGGGGCACGGTG
>Ga0209671_1009735_pt1 | contig 10071 bp, 6 predicted proteins | sample WorMetHERISLAND2_2_FD_187401 | JGI IMG/M metagenome (GOLD analysis project Ga0209671, IMG submission 187401) | Marine gutless worms symbiont microbial communities from Max Planck institute for Marine Microbiology, Germany - Olavius geniculatus... | ecosystem: Host-associated > Annelida >... | reverse complement strand
ACCCTGTAGATGTACAAAATTACAAATATGATTTATTTCTCATAGGCAAATTGCGTTCAGCTGTTTTTGATCTGTACATTCAGTACATTCCGGTTGTTAATTGTTACACATGGTAGGTTTTTGGTTTTAATTATCTGAGTAAGATATTCTTTGCGTTTATAACGGCGAAAAAAGTAGCAATTGCAAACATCTGCAGTTCAATGTTTTTATGCATGTTTCTAATAATGTTTTTTTACAAAAGTGAAAAAACATGTTTTTTAATGTTTTTATTTGCAAATCAATGTTTTTAACATCTATGCTTAGACGGTTTACCTGTCGGCCGACAGTCACCCATTCGTGCCATAACCGCTTGGTAGACCTGACCAAAGTGACCAAGAGTCAAACCCATGACATTTCGATAGTAAGTCCGGCAGCCTACAGTTGATCTGCACTGTTAGGCGTAATGGCTAAGACACTCAAACAGTGCTGCAACGAGTATCTGGGCATTTTGAAATACTAAATATTTCTTCAAAATATTGAAATACAACTCCAAATACTTGCATTCGTGAGTATTTTAATATTTCAAGTATTTCATAACACGGTAGATCAGAGAGACCTAGGCTACACTGGTTCGTCAGCTCACATTATACCAGTGACTGACCGTTTTTAATTTAGGGCTTTTGTAACAATTTCCTAGTTTCTCATAGTTTTTTTCTTCGGCGTTCACTGCGCGTTGTTATGTTCTGTAGTATTCGGTGCTATGGGCCACGTTACGTGATTGAAATGGATGCATAGGTAACAAGAAATATTTTTTGATTGTGACCAATCTAATGTACTCCTCGCGCGCACTATTTTCTCCCGTATTCTTTTATATAACTGCATTTTAGTTCCTTTTTTCACACCGCAAATGATGTCATCGGTCACGTGACCATTTGACTCCCGGGGGTCGACTTCCTATCGGTGCCATAGTGCCCATGCGTCTATCTAGCACCGTTATGGAGATATGGCCGTTTGTAGTTCTTCCAGGAAGGCTCTTCCAGGAACAGAGGTCGGTCGTTGGTCGGTCGATCGGTCGGTCGGTTTTCAATATTACACTAATCTTATATACTCCTCTTCGCTACGTTAAGAACGTAGCGCGCGAAAAGTAAAAAATAAGTAGATGAGGTGTCTTACCGGTAGATATCTGTTGTACGTTTGCCTCAGCCTCAGTGCCTGAGGGTGAAATGACCTTGGCGTCCAGTTGACCTTGAGCGCCGTTGAAATCAACAAAGAACTGCGTTGGATTGTTTACCTGCACATACGCCATCCAGCAAAATAATGTTTCTATGGACTAACCTATATGCAGTCACTGTCAGAATTTCGGAAAATTGCCTTGTTGGTCAGTTTTGACAATTTTAGGCTGAAAACCACATTCTGAAAAATTTGGGGGCAAGATGAAAATTTTGAGCACCAATAATCTGTCAGAAATTTGCAGCTGTCTGTCAAAGAATTGCACCTTTCGGCTCCACCTACTTTTTAAAAACTTTTTAAAAAACTTTCTTGTGCTCTATTTTCCAATCTCGCATTTTCCAGCTTTGCATTTCGTCCTCCATTTTCCCCGCACTATCGTATTTTCCACCTCCTGCTTTTTCGATTGTGCTCCATTTTCCAGTCTCACATTTTCAGTCGCTGCACTAAACTATTTGGTAAACATTATACATTAAATACATAAGCCTAATAATGAGTTAAATAATTATCAATTTGACCTGTAGTCCAATTTGTTGCAGATCTCGCACGTTTAGTCTTTGACTCTCTCCACTGGCAGGTAGAACGCAAACTCTGAACGGCGAGTCGGGAATCTGCTGGTCATTAAACTTCACCGTTATCATGTATTCACCTACAAGCAATCAATCAACTTTGGATTTCTGAAGTAAGTAACTAAGTAAGTATGTCTGCATTTGTAACGCGCCGTATGTCAAAACAGAAGTTCGAATCGTAGGCATAAGTAATACAAACTACTGCTAGGTTTACTAGTGAAAGGTCAGTTGGAGTGCAGCGCAAAAAATAATCAGAAAAAATGATTAGGCAAACAAATGAATTTTGAGTCGGTGGACAACGACTCGGCAGACGTCACATCGTCCGGCAGGCGATCGTTCCACGTCCATAGGCCTACAACCGGGAAAGCCCGGTTGGTCAACTTGACCATAAACACTGTCAGACAGTTTGTGCCAGCAAAACAAAAACCGGTTATGCATTCACTCAAGCCTATCTGCTAAAACGAAAAGTGTCCAATGATCTGTCAAAGTTTAGGACTTCATAATAATAATAATAATAATAATAATAAGTGAACATTTATATAGCGCACTATCATTTCGAAGAAATCTCTAGTGCGCTGAATTGTTAATTGTGAATGACTTAATTGTTTTGACGCATTTTGCAGAAGTAGACTGATAAGTTGTTTTGTTTAGTAGGCCTAGACGTGGTCAAAATTTGTCCTTGTATTTGCTAGGATGACCTAAGTAGGCTAGAGGGCAACACATAATGTTCACGTGACGAGGCAATCACCTGGCAGTCCAAGTATGTTTCTATGCAATATTTTAATATAAGGAAGCCGTAAACTAAACTGCTAGCCTGCAGCCTGACTAGTAGTTGCGCTGATATTTATGCTAAAAGGCATTACGATCTTAACTGGGGCATGAAACGTATTACAGAAAAGATGTAATCAAAAAAGCTGAATCGTTGATATCAGAGACCACTAAAAAGTGGTGGTATGTAATATAAACGTACCCGGTTCAGTGACGACGTAGCTGACGTCACTGGTGCCATCTCTCCTGTCCTGGAAGTCAATCACGGCCTTTGACGGACCCTCGATTCCTAGAGATAGAGCTCCGGCGCCAGCCTCACGAGTTATGATTGTGAATGAATCTAAAACGCAGCAGCAGCAAAGTTTTAAGCAGATAAACATTACTTATCGTTATATCGCGTAAAATAAACACGCTGCAAACTTTTTTCCAGCAAATCTTGCAAAAACATTTCTAACATCTTGAAGCTTTTTTTCATATAGAAATAAAAGCGATAACATTGCAATAACGTTTCAACGTTATTGCAATGAAACACGTAACCATGCCCTACGTTCAACGCGTGTTAAGTTGCTAGAACGCTTGTAACAACTTTACGAACCGTTTATTTTACACTCAACTAGCAACCACGGTTAGGCTACCTTTACAATGTCAGAAAATAAACGGCCTCCAAATCCGAGGTATCCAAATCTGAGGGGTGGATGAGTTGAGAACCAAAAACGTGAAAGTTAAGCTGTAGACTAATAAAAGTTTTAAAATAACAACAAACAAATAAACAGATAGAGTTAACTGACTTGGTTTGTTGACTTCTCCGCGTACGAGACCAGAGCCTACAGCGCGCACTTTGTGAGGTCCGCCGCCAGCAATGGGACCGACCGTGAACTGAAACGGACTCCCTGTAACAATGTCGTACAGACCGCGAAATACAACGCCAATGTCAACGTCAATACTGAATTAATACACAGTGCAATAATATCATGAAGCATCTCTGTACTGCTGTAAAAATCGTGGCTATGAAAAATGATGTAAGAGGTTACAATTACGTACCTTAAAAGTACCTTAAAAAGTTACTAATAATTAATTATTCCGGTACTTAGCTGCTGTTGCATGTGTCATGGGCCTTGCTTCCTGAATTAAAACGTTATGTTGAGAATAAAATAACGCAAATTTCTGCCAAATTTGGTATTAATCTGATCCATACTCCAAAAGTTGCCAGCTGTAAAACAACGCGGCTCGTTTTTTGGCCCATCCTCTATCTAGGAAGCTATTATGAACAAAAAAGCCCATCTGTCGCTAGGGAAGACGCGGTACAGCTTATACAGTTCCTGTTGCAGTAATATCTTCAAAGTCATCCATCTTATGCGAAAGAGTGTATGCGATTTCCTATTAGTTATCAATGGCAACCTTGTCTCTATCTCCTAATGTTTAGCCACAATACACACGTGACGGACAGACAGACAAACCGTCAGACGATAGGCAGACGACAACCGTGCATTAGACGCCTACAGCGTATAAACAATCGATGTCAAGTGAAACAAACCTGGTATGTGAAGTCCTCGGTGTTTAAGACTGACCGCGTGAACGCCCATCTCGCGTGGTACGAACTTGACCGTGTATCTGTTCGCTCCAAGGTCAATGAGGTCACAGCGCTCCGTCGTGCCAGACGGAGCGGTGACGCTAGCCTCAATGTTCTGCGGCTCCATGCCTGTCACAACGATAATTGAGTTATGAAAATAATTCCTAATTACGGTTAGGTTACGAAGCTTTAATTCTAATTTCAGTTTTAATTTCAGCTGTCAAGTAATTTTACGCAGTTTCAATTCCAGTTGTAGTTGTTAAATTATCGAAAGTAGCCTATATTTTCAGTTGTAGCTTAATTGAAATTTTAGTTTTAAATAACGGCTAAACAACTGCATGCTTTATTGTCAGCTATTGTTGTTACAATACGTCTTCCAAACAACTATTGTAAGTTTTTTTATTAAGCGTGCAGTTCAGGAAAATGCATTTCAAGTTCTAACGCTTCTAGCGTTCAACACATAAATTACAAATTCAAATTTTACGAATTTTAAATATTTATTAGTGCATAGCGTTTGTAACAAAACGAACTGTTGACGTCCTGAATTAGAAAAATGTTCTAGTGTTAAAAGTTAAACTCAGACATTATGAATTTTTTAAACCACTTTCAGTTGCAAAATTAATTCTTAATTCCAGTTCTAATTTCAGCTATTCGCACTGATTTTAATTACAGCTAAATTTCAGTTGTCTGCAAAAAAAATTTAAATTTTATTTTCGATTTCGGTTAACTGGATGTTCTAATTACAATTATTGTGATTCTCAACTATAGTTGTTGATTGAAATCTAACTAGCCTGCCAGGGTGATGTTGAGTTCACACTGAGTGCCGACGGTGGTCGTCTGGCTGACCGCCTGCTGTTGACGTTCAATTCGCTCCAATACCCGACCTGACGGCTGGCCGCCTACGTTCACTGTGAACGGACTTCCTGTTGTACACAATATAAATGTACAAAACATTAGTTTATGCACTTGTTAACGGCAACATCGAAAAACTCGCATATCAAAAACAGCAAAAATTACAATAGGTGATATTGTCCGCATCACACTGACTGTGTGTGTCAATGTGCTTCTGAATAATACTAGCTTCTGTGATTTTTGCTGTTTTCGATGTTCGAGTTCTTCAATGTTGTCATTAACAAGTGTATAAACTAATGTTTCGTACATTTATATTTGCTAGTTTACGACTAAAATACTTTGCGCATTGGGCTGAGCTGAATACGGCCTCAGCGCTGGATAAATGCAACCTGTCCATCCCGAAGGTAAGGTAAGGTACTAAAATACTGTTTTCCTATACTGGTGATATGTGACAAAGATATTGCACCTCAGATAGTTTTACAGTAGCCAAGCCGCTTATAGCTGTTACTTACTACCTAACGGCGTGACTAAACAAAGCAGATGACAAGCCTCAGGCATGCCGTTACCGCTGGCCTACATTGTTGACAATATTGAACAAAATTCCTTTTATATCCACAAAATGGCCATATAAATAAACAAACTAATATTGCACGCATCACCCGGTTAATATAGGCCCGGAAAACACTAATTTAACTAATCGTATTATTGCAGTTATTGGACCGTTGCGTAAAATGTCCGACCACAAACGTCTATAAAGTCGAGTCACACTAAAGTCTGAGCCCATCTCGTAGTTAACTGACTTCTAGCCAATTGTTGGCAAAAATTCTACAAATTTCGTTGCCATGGCAACGAGAGTCAACCATGGTAAACTTACTAAAATTATATATCTGCTCCACCCTCAAAACCCCTTGTTAGATGCAAGAATCTTAGAGGTGTCTCGTACATATGTACATGCAATATAATCCAGACCTGGGATGTGTTCGTCGGCGTATTTGACAGACAGTTGGTAAGTTCCTGGCTCTGTGGGCTTGTAGGCCACGCGACACGTTCCACCGGGGCTCTCGAAACACTTTATATCAACCTTGCCCGGACCTTCGATTGACATCCCCAGACCTCCAATACCTACACAGCAGTGACATACGCAGAGATACTATCTAACACAACGCACGCACACAAAAAGTATGCGACCTTGACATTTAACCTATGACCTCAATATTCAATAAACAATAAAGTGCTGGAGGTTGTTCACTTGTTCTTGGGGAATTTCATCAAGCTAAGTGCACCGGTTCACGGGTTATCGTGCTGACAGAAAGAAAAAAAAACTTAGCGACGATGCAGAAAAAAAATACTGCCGTCGCTTCCGCGGGCAGCGATAAATCGAGTCGTAAGTTATACCGCTTACACTATGAAGCTAGTTCGACGAGCTGACTCGACGACCGTATTAATAAATACGAAATAGCCTCACGTTCATTTACTATCCACAACCCTTTAAATCGCATTATTAATAAGCGCGCGACAAGCGCTCATCAAGCGAGCTCGTCAAGCCAACTTTTCGAGCCAGCTTCATCGTGTAAACGGAGCATTACTATAAATCCGCGAGCGACCTGCGTCTCTGGTGTTGATGAAGAATTCGTTGAGCTCGTTCGCCATGCCCTGAGTCAAGCCGCGCCCGCCGGCACGCACTTTGCTCGCATTACCGATTTCAGCCTGTCCGACGACCACCTTGAACGGCGAGCCAGGGATGGGCAGTCCACTGCGATACACGCTCACCCAGTGATCACCCACCTCACGCGGCGTGAAAGATATACCTACGGACGACGCACAGCAGTCTAGTACCAGCAGCAGTGGTAGTAGTAGTATGCTTTTGTAATTTTTGCCCCACAGCGGTCGATCCAAAACCGGTTCTAAGCGTTGACTCAGCTTCCTTAGGTGTCGTCCATAAATGACGTCAAGCGATTTTCCACTTCCCTGGACCCCCCTTCAAATATGACGTCACAAACGTCTAACCTCCCGGCATCCTGTAGTGTAGAGTACAGACCACAAAAATGAGTTTCAGCATATCCTAAATCTAATATATAAAATTATCTTTATTATCAAAATTGTCCACTGTTAATTCAATGTATAATATTGTGTGAAATTACGCACAGTGTTCCTAAATATTCCTCGTTCTGACACATACGTCGAGTTAGCAACATGAATTTGACTGTCTGTTGTGCCTTTCCACAGATGTGACGTGTGTGACGTCACACTCTCCTTAACCCCCTTCCCCTACGTCACACGTAGTCACAATAATGTAAACCCACCTCCCCCTTAGAGCGTGACGTCACTTATGGACGACCCCTTACTTTAGGTTGCGCTGTAGTACGGCCGGAAGTTATGAACCGGTTTGTGGACCCCTTGCTGTGGGGCAGAAATTGCAAAAACATAGGCCTACTACTGGTAGTCCTAGCTTGATAAGAATAGAAAAAAGGGATTTAAGTTAAACAGAATAAAATTAGAGGACGCGCAAAGAAAAGCTGAATTTTGAGAAAGAAGAGAAAGATAAAGCTGAAAAGAGGAGAAATATTGAGCTTGAGAAAATGAGACTAAGAAAAGAAGTAAAAGTACAGAGAATTCGCTCAGAGCAAAAATACAGAATGGCTGATGTAAATAGACAACACAGTTTACATCACTTTATCTGCAACCGGCCGAAGTCTGCAAGATTCAAGTCTAAGTACTTGTACGATCAAGAGCTCGTGAGTTCGACTTTCCGTCCCAGTTTGGTTGCTATCAATAACTAGATAGGTGACTGTCTGCAGACAGGTAAGTCATCTCGGCATATAGCCAACACCGAGATCAACTCAGCCTTCCATCCCTCCGGGGTAAGCAAATTGAGTACCAGCCTGCTAGGCTGGAGTTACAAAGCAGGACACATTAACCTGTATCAGGACGCAAGTAACACAGTAGGCCCATAAGTGTGAAACAGTTTGCCGTCAATGTGAAAGGCTACATTAGTAACATTACTCACTATTAAATTGCACACTGGCAGCCAGCTAAAGACTGGGCTATACCTATATAACGCAGCTGTCACGCGTTAGCGCAGCCGTCATAACTTTCTCTGATAAGACTTGCGTGACACACAAATACTGTTATAGGGTGTTTACACGATCCAGCAAACTTCGAGCAAAGTTCCAGCAAACGTCCAGCAAACATTCAGCTGGCCTGATGGAACCCCGCCCCCTATCAGCCTATCAGCTGCTTACCCCCGCCGGCTATTAGCTGTGAGCTAAGCCGTAGGCGGGCCTAGGCTTAGCCCACAGCTGATAGGCCTACGTGTTATATAGGCTTTCCAATATGCCTATCACCAATATCATTAATATTTAAATCTGTGGTTACAACCCGCCCGTCCTCCTAATTACCATAGAACTTCCAGCTAGCTGGATGAATGATGGATCGTGTAAACACTCCTTCACTGAACTGAACTAAGCTGCGTGGTCTCATATGGCAGGCGGCGCTCCGTAGCTCTGAAACGGGAGGTTCACACAGAGAACTAACTATACACGCATTAAGCAGTAGCGTTACCGAGTTGTCCAGAAGGTTGTCTCTTCAGTCCGCACGGTTCTTCCTGTCCCGATGGTCGTTTGATTGATGCTGTGAGGTTGCTCAGATCAGTTTCAGTGACTGTCAGTGACAATTGGTTTGTACTTGCCAGACTCACCTGGGACCTGGCTTGCTCCTCGCCATCTATATATTACACAGACACACTGCACAGGCCTGCAGTGTGCAGCAATAAAACACTGCTACAAAAACTTCATTATCTTGAAAACGGCGCATTAATTTTGTATGAGATATTCAGCAATTACTGTGGAGAAAATTGGCTACAAGAACAAGTTTTGTGAAATAATACAAAAGTTTGCCTAAATAGTGTGAATTTTAGCTTTCAAAACATTATTTTTAAGTAAACGCGCTTGGGTGACTCCAGTATAAGAAAACCCGTTATCTTTCCAAATTAAACAGTTCTTTGAGGTTAGATAAAACGCTAGTTACTAATGATAAAGCTAGTATATACTCACAGGGCGCCGAGATCTTAGCGAAAAACGGCGTGTCAGAGATCGGTTGTCCCGCGTACTTGATGACTATCTTGTATTCCCCAGGTAGTGTAGGAACATAGGTGATCGTCGCCGTACCGTCCTTATTGTCTTTGCACTGGATCTCAGCTTTGGACGGGCCCTCAATTGATAGACCCAGACCACCTGAGACACGAATCAATCAATCAATCCACCAATCAAATCAAACTGGAAAAGCAATTTAACAATGACATACGTTCTGACGTCAAATATGCGTCAAGGCCTGAATAAATTGAATAAATCCAAATTGTGCTGCTTAGTTACTTCATACGATTTCGATAAAAAAACGCGACCTGCGCATAAACTGCTCGTACGAGTGAAATTCACGGTTAACCCGTACTCGTATCAATGCGAACGGCCGCCATTGAAATGCATGCAAACTCGAGTTGTGTAGGCTATACAAACTGTATTCGGGTACTCAGACCAGCACGCGTGTCTATGTACAAACGCACCCTGATAAAGTGTGCGACAGACAGACAGACGGACAGACAAGTACCTTGGGTTGGTGGCGTGGCGTAGCAGTAACGCGTTGCGTTCGATCAACGAAGTTGCTCTACACCAGGCCGGGTTAGTACATGGATGGGTGACTGCAGTGCATGCGAGCAGGTAAACCATCTCGGTATGTAACCAGCCGCCTAGGTCAACTCAGCCTTCCATCCCTCCGGGGTAGGTAAATCGAGTATACCGGCCTATCTGGCTGGGGTTGAAGCGGGGCGCGTTCACCTTGTCGGGTGGCAGGTAACACTGGTTGATCCTATACGGTAGATGATGCTCTGTAGCTCTGAGACGGGTTTCCTACATACATTTACTGTTGTCAAGATCTTTAACTGTTTGTTTTTTAATGTTTACCTACCTTGTGTGGGCTCAATTAACCGACTGCAAATTGCTACGTCTATTTTAGATGATCTGAGTTCTTATTTTGTGGATTATCACGATTGCACTTTTGTTATGGCCGGTGATTTCAATGTAAACCTTGATAGTAATGACGTTGTTGCTTGTC
>Ga0209671_1009733_pt1 | contig 10073 bp, 6 predicted proteins | sample WorMetHERISLAND2_2_FD_187401 | JGI IMG/M metagenome (GOLD analysis project Ga0209671, IMG submission 187401) | Marine gutless worms symbiont microbial communities from Max Planck institute for Marine Microbiology, Germany - Olavius geniculatus... | ecosystem: Host-associated > Annelida >... | reverse complement strand
AGTCAAGAATAATTATTTTTAATACTTTTTTTATACATTTTTATTGTACAACGTGGGCCGAAAAAGTAACAAACTTTTGGTAGCCTACTTAAGTTAGCACCTATAATATCCTTTGTCCAAAATTTGTACGAATGACAGCCTAAAAATTGCAACTTTCTACCCCTTTCCAACTTTTTTAATTCACGTATGCGACATCTCTGCATGATTGCAGCGGCAAAAGGTATAGAGCCGACGAAGTCCGGCGCTTGCTATAGCGTTGCTTACGAGTCTGTCTCATGTTCAAAAGCGCTTTGCAATCGCAGAAGTGGCAGCTAATTAACGTGAGCTAATGATACCGCAGCGCACTATGCGGCCATCCATTGCTTGCGCCAGTGAACAATTGGATCCATGCAGCATGCAGTGTGCAGACATACCACCACCACTGCAGTCACACACACTATACCCCGAAGGTTAGTCCGTAAGCTAATAGTTATTTATATCCCGATTAAATTGTGGCCAACGTTTTTTGCCACATTTTACTTGTACTACGTTTTTTAAAATTTTTTCTAGAACGTTTTTACGTCTATGGTTTGTTTGATGGCTTGTGCTCTGTACACGTTTGATGTTTTGCTTGCTTTGAACAACGTACGTGATAAAACATTTTTCTTCCCTAACCACAAGACTCAAACCGCGGCGCTTATCTTTTTTCTCAGCCCTCGTTCAGATACCAGTTTACACTGCAAGGCCACGGATAGTTGACCTGATCATACAGTAACTAGGAACTTATAAATTTATACATTTATTAGTTAGTATGTTGACGTTTTAGCAACCGCTTCGTCCGAACGACTGTCTGCCAGGTGTCGCTGTGGCAGACAGTAATTGAGACGTGAAAAAATGCATTTATATAGGCCTAAATGAAAACTCAACATTATCGTTCCAACCACAGACCTATGATTCTAACCTATGAGTATGTTCGAAGGCTGGCAACTGGTCCAACGTTGTTTGTAAATTGTCTTCGGCGAGTTTCGAACTGAAATCTAAAAGTTACGAGTTTGACCATTATAGCATAGGCCTATAATACGGCAACAATGCGTCATTATCGCAGTGGCCTACGTGTTCTATGCGTCGCGCGCCGTCTATTATAAGAGTTCTGCAGGTCGTCGTTGAGAGAAAAGAGTAAAAAAAACCTCCTCAGCCGACCGATAAGTTGAGTAGGCTACATATTTCCGGACAGTCTGTCTCCAGACACCGGGTAATATATAGGCGCATGCGCGATTACCAGTATCAGTCGATATTTGGCGAAACGTGGGCTTCCGGGAGCAGGGAAGGGGGGATGAAGAGCACGGAAGCGCGAATGAGTAAAATTCTAGTCCTCTAGTAGTTCTGCAGGCGTTCGGCGCTATATTTGAAATTGTGACAAAATCCAGAAATGATGCAAACCGCATATGAAGTTATACGCAAGCATCTGATTTGCATGAGCTGATACCATAGCCCAGCCAGCAGACATACCACCGTCTCCAATCATGCAGCTACACATTGTAACCGATTTTTCATCCCGCTGAGACTATGAAACTGAGTTGGCCTAAACCTATTGCAGTGCTACGGAGCGTCACCTATCATATGAGACTTTCGCCAAAGGTGACAGCGCCCCGGCTTAACCTCGGCCACGCATGCCAGTGCTCGATTTACCTATCCCGGAAGGATGGTAGGCTGAGTTGACCTTCTTACATCTGTCGCTGTACTCTTGAACGGATTGTAACTTTTTACGAGTCGGGCTTAGTGCATCATGGTGTTAATCTGAGTTTAGCTCAGCTGATGTTGTGGATCACGATCCGTGAACGGATCTGTCTCTATTCCACCCACTCGTGTTCTCTCTATCGCTTCTAAGCCGTGTACGTCGGGGACTAAGTAAGTAGGTCTACTGCGCCGAATCTCAATATAGCGTAGAGGTGGGGACAGTTTTCCCCTCTCTCGGTGGTAGCCCGTTTTGTAGATTCCGCATTTTTATTACAGCTGCTGCCTGAGGTTTTCTGCCAGGCACAGTTCAAAAGCAAACTTCTGTAGAAACTTCGGTGCGGGTTGCTGGTAATATTATTGTCTGCAAGACTGCAACTAAGAACCTCAGCTTGCGGTAGATAGTTCTGCAGAACGCCGTCAGGTGGCGTCGCTATGTCGACTAATCTGACTGCATCTGAACTGGAAGGTAGGTAAGTGTAAGTTGTCTTTGTACAAGAAATTATTAGCGAGTGACGGTACACAGAGTGGTCCAATAAAAAAGTAAGTCCCTAAGTTATTATTCACTCATAACAGCATCAAATGCTGATCTATTCTCAATGCTTGTTCATTGACACTGCTTGCAGTGAATTTGAGGTATTTTCTGCCAAACTTTTTGTATTTTTAAAACGAAAATTATTCGATAAAAAATTTTTGACGAATTAAAATTTATGGGAAAAGGAGCAAATGCCCCGCCCCGATCGCAACGCCCCCTGTTACGGTAGGAAAGTGCAGTGTTTTGGGATACATTAATAGTGAATGTAAAATTGTAATACAGACGTGAAGGATGTGTTTGACCTGTTCGACTTCTGGGACGGTCGAGACGGTCTGGTCGATGGAGCAAAGATAGGTGATGTGATGAGGTGTATTGGACTCAACCCAACCAACAAACAGATCCTCGAGAACGGAGGCACCAAGAAGTTTGGTCAGTTGATACATTGGCGTCATATCATTTGTTTGCCAAACGCCAAGCAAATAAAACAGAGACGAATGTTTCTAGATGCGTTTTCTAGGACCTGGATAACCGATGATGTAAAATTTATCAGTAAACTCTTGACAGCGGGTGTTTGGATTGGTTTCCAAAAATAGCTTTTCTGAGGCAACGTTTTTACAAACACAGTTAAAAAGGCTTTTGTTTTTCACTTAGTCTCGTAGACAGACTAAAGTGTTCGCGTTTTTTGGAAATTTTTGTGTTATCATGATTGTTTTCTACTACACAGGCCTAATAGCCTACTTTCTAAGCGATGCAACTTTTGTCCGCAGTTTGAACATTTAATTTGTTTAAATTTTATTACAATATTTAGTATTGAATCACGAATATAATTGTTTATTTTTGCAGCTGTAATATAAATTGCGTTGACACTGTTAATGCAGGCGAGAAGCAGTACAAGTTTGAAGAGATTCTGCCCATCTACAAAGCTGTCAACTCGGAGACAGATGTCGGAACGTTCGCCGACTTCATGGAGGCGTTCAAAACCTTCGATCGTGAGGGTCAAGGTTTCATCGCGGCCGCCGAGCTCAGACACGTTCTAACATCACTCGGTAGCTCAACCTCCTACCCTCGAGAGACACGAGTAGTTTAATCCTACGTTGTAGGCAGTGCTTAGGCTGCTTAAGCTCGGATTGTAAAGTGGCTGTTTTTGGAAAATTCTGTAGTTTCGATTTAGTATATTTTCTATAATGTTTTTTTCTGGCGTTTCTCGCATATGTGAGGCAACTGTCAGCTATCTATGCCTTGACGTCTGTCAGTTTGTTTCATATATGTAAAAATGTTTTATGTTTTTTGCTACGTTTTTACGTTTTGAAACGTTTTAAAAATTTTTTTAGACGTTTTTTTATTCTTTAAAAAATGTGCATGGAAAATCCTATCAAGAACTTTGAGAAGCATTTTTGGAACCAAAAAAACAAAGTAACAGGTCATAGTAATGGTAGTTAGTCTAAATGTACCTAATAAACAATCTTTTATCTACTTTATTTGGTTATAGCATTATGGCAACACGGTTAAATTGAAATTAAATAAAGTTCTCTTTATCCAGAGTATAGTTCCAGGTATACTCCACGTACAGCATTAGGCATTAAGCAAAAGGTTAAAAAATTATGGCCAACGTTTTTTTTTATTTTTGCCACATTTTAACGTTTAACGTTTTTTAAAATTTTTTATGGAACGTTTTTACGTCTATGGTTTGTTTGATAGCTTGTGCTCTGTACACGTTTGATGTTTTGCTTGCTTTGAACAACGTACGTGATAAAACATTTTTCTTCACTAACCACAAGACTCAAACCGCGGCGCTTATCTTTTTTCCTCAGCCTTCGTTCAGACACCAGTTTACACTGCGAGGACACGGATACGCGACTAGTTCATCGCGCGGCGTGCTTGTTTAAGCCAAAATTCCATTATGCCGGCTGCACCTGCCCAGGCAGGGATGGCTAGGCTGAGTTGAGCAACTGCAAATTTGGTTAAATTAATAAATAATTAGATATATTTTTGCGATGCAGGTGAACGTCTGACCGACGCAGAAGTGGAACAGATACTTAAGTACACCGGGACAGAGGAAGATCTGGACGGAAACATCAAATACGAAGGTAAATACTTTAATCACTATAATTGCACTTATTGCTAATCGTAGCTGTAATGAAACATTAGTCGAAGAAGATAAAAGGAAAACGTTCACATCTGATTTTTATTTGAAAAATATGTGTGTATATAACAAGTTTTAATAGTAGAGTGAGTACGCTTTTTGTAGAAATTTTATTTTATTTTTTATTGATAATAGTAAGAAAGTTGTAGCGCTTCAAATTTGGGGAAATGTCGGCGCACCCTGTATATGTGTTTTTTTTGCACAGAAGTGTAACATGAAAAGAGAATGGATAACACGGAGAACAAAAGACTAACGAACAAAAAGGTCACGTAGTGCAACGCAAGTCAGATGCAGAAGATAGTGACATGTTTGAAATCGACTAAGACTAAAAACCAACGAATTTTGTCTGCACCTTGCTACCGAGGAATTGCTAGTAACGGAACAGTCACACAGTAACAGTTGTATAGCATATACAAAGTAAACTTTTTAAACTTTGACCTAGTTACGGCTTCAATCTAATGTTTTAAGCTATAGCTTTCTCACATTCAATTGTTGTCATCACACGTAAACATTAGTGAGTAGGCCTAAGTCTACGTACAAACTCCATTGCCAGGTTGACAGTGGTAATCGGATTTGTTTTGTACGTATATCATGTTTTTCTAAATTGGACGAACGCATAAAAGTAAAAGCAGTTTTAAAATTTATTGGCGTCTAACGTGTGCCTCGAAATGTAGCAATCATAAGCAGTCTGTTAACAGCGCGTGAATTTGCGTAAATTAATATCCGGCAATTACTGTATTGCAGAGTTCATAAAGAAAGTAATGGCGGGACCCGGTCAGAAGTGAGTAACGCCAGCCGCCGCCGCCGCCAGACGTCGCTCCTACGATGACGTCATCACACCGACCTTCCCATCATGCAGCAGCAGCGCAATTTCCGCTGTGACGTCACATTCTAAGCGCCGCCGCCGCCGTACACGATTCATAATTCCCGCTTTAAACGCCTCCAGTCTGTCACGCACACTGTGCCGTATAACTGGAGTATTATTTATTTTCCGCCTTCGACGCATCGCAACCATTTAAATTCGTTCTATTTTAGCGCGTACAAGTGTTGGTTAATATTGATTTTATTTGCTGATCGATATTTTTGTGCCTTGTAACTGTACTAATACCGTTGTTATGCTGGCTCTTAATGGCTGCGCGACGGTTACATTTGGTATGCAGTTAAAGCCGAAATTGGAAGCTTGTCAGGTCAGACTAAGGACAAAAAATTTCATGAAAACGTTTTTATAAAATTCTCGAAAGTTATAAACGCATGAAATTTGCACTGCCCATTCATAAACACTTTACTTGTGAATCTTGTTCTAAAATTTAAAACAGTCATTTGCAACGTTATGTTTTAATCTGTTTAGTTCCTTTGAAAAAGGTCGGCTAAAACTCAGTTTTCGTTAAATGCCAGTGTATCAGTTCGAATCGTGCTGTAATAAGGCGTAGCTTGCCGTTTGCGTTTACGCTGTATTCTGTCTGAACACGCTCGTCGTTCGAATTGCGTGGATAAGACAAGAATTATACGCCGTTTACACGATCGAGCAAACATCGAGCTAACACATAGCCAGCTCGTCGAGCCAGCTTGATCGTGTAAACGGGGCATTATGCAGCCGTCCTAATAAGCCTCATTACGGTTTTTTCCGTCCGTCCGTCTGTCCGTACATCCCACACAGATGTTCTAGCGCCTTGAAAACAAAAAAAAATCGTGAAAAAAAAACAAAAATTGATGTAAACGTTCTCCGAAAGGAGTAATTGGTTTTCCAATTTTCAGCTCGAAAGATCAAAGTGGTCACTCAGCGAACGTCAAAACATTCCGAAAATGACGCAGATCTGGCGTAAACGCGGCCTAACCTAATTTTTCGCTACCTCATTTACACGATCAAGCAAACATCGAGCAAACATCGAGCTGGCTCGTCCAGCTAACTGGAGCCAGCTCGTCGAGCCAGTTTCATCGTGTGAACGGGGTATAACACGAAATTAAGTGAGCCACGTTTACAGCAGCCATGAAAAAAGTATTAGGCCTAAAGCGAATGGTCAGGTGGACGGCCGTATAATATGTCGGCACAAAGCTGACATTATTCTTTAGTTTACGCGCGTAAATTGACTCCAAGCCTGGTTCTGTGCGTTGAGTTATCGCTAGATGTTGTGTTGTGTCACTCATCTGACTTTGCGTCATGTATAGCCGCATTATGCCTCTTGTCCGTTCGTCCGCCCGTCTGTCCGTGTGTTTCGTACGCGTTCTTAACTAAAAAAATGGAGGCGTCAAAATAAAAAAAAGATCGGTGTAAATGTTATCAAAACAAGAGTAAGCAGTTGACCATTTTTTTTGATTTCGTCCAGAGATCACAATCAAAGTCATTGGAGGTCAAAATTTTAAGGATGATGCTACAAGTTTGTTTGATTGCAAACTAGATATAAATCTTGTTTAACCTAATTTATTGTCAACGCCTAAGACGCTCAGCAACTGGCGGACAGCTGCCTATAATGTCGGCACTCGGCATCATCTTGGTGCGGGCCACATCGAGTATCACTATTGGCATAAGATTAGCGCCCGACTGTTTTTTTATCGTTCACTAAATCAATATCACGTTCATTTACAGATACAGTTAGTGATACAATCTAAAAATAAAACACGCCATACCACTATTTGTGAAAAATGTTATTATCGTTGGTTTTTCGGTTCCGATAATCCAAATTATGTGGACCAGTTTCAGGGGTGTGGATGCAATTTTGCCAACTTAGACTAATCACATTTTGCTGGTTAGGCCTACGAGGTCTTATGGTTTGCAGTTCGTTTCACTATCAAAAATTTACGTACGATTTGCATTTCGTATTTGTTTTGAGATTTTCTTCATTTAACATTGGCTTATCTGACAGTGGCAGGCTATAGTCAGAAATGGCGGTTTTTGGCGTCAGAACTTTCGCAGTACGTGTTATTTTTTTCTTCGTTGCTTGCTTTGTTTTTTTTCAGCCAGTAGCCTACTGTTTTATTTTTATAGCCTAATGTATGTCTGCGCTTTGTCAAAATTGGAAAAGTTGCGTTCTATTCAACCGCCAGTTCGTAAAAGACCACAACTGCATGCGTTACGACGTTAGAAGTGCCAAAAAATATCCCATTAACAGACTTTTGCTCGTTACGGTTTATAAATATAGTCAGTCAGCGAATGTGTCTTTAGCTCATAAACTTAGGCCTACACGATTTGCTTACAAAATACGAATAGTCTTGTAGTAAAGTAAGATTATAATAGCAATATAATCTCAGCTAAAAACCTACAAATTCTAACTCGAACAGCGATATGGATATAAATGATCGGCTGATCACTGTACACCGACTTTGCTTATTATCTGTAAATACACTGTGTCTAAAAATATCCACGACATTTTTGACTGTAACTTTAAAACCAATCATCAAATTTTGATAATTTTTGGTCCGAATATTGCTACCACAACTTGCCATTAAATGACTGTTCAGTTGTTCACCTCACCCAACGTTTATTTCTGCACTACCTGGGGAAATCGCAACGAGCGAAATTATCACTTTATTATCCAATGCAATATGATTGCTTAATTAACATAACGCGTAAAACACATTTTGTTCACATTTCTGACACTTTGGCTGACATTTCATTTAGCTGTCCATTTTTTAACTGCCTGCAGTAAAATTGCTTAAAGTGTTGGGCCACTATGCAAACACAGACATGGAGACGCTTTCTCCATTCATTGACAGCAGTATCGATAATGTTCTGCTCTAGAACAATCCAGGCTGTACCAGTCGCTTCTTGACTTCACAAACATTCCTAAACTTAATCTGGTAGACACACTGCTGCATGACAGTCAAATCTTGTAATAGACTGGCTGTTGGGGCCCACAGATTAGGATAAATAGAATTTATCGACGTTTTTTCATTCATTTTAACACGTATTATGCTTGGTCTGATTTCCCCAGGTAGCGCAAAAGCAGACGTTGTGTGAGGTAAACACTAAAACACTTCTTTAATAGTCAGTGGCGTCGGAAATATTTTTGCCAAAAATTATTAAAATCTGCTAACCTTTTTTCAAGTTACGATCGATAATATCGGAGATGTTTTTTTCAGGTTTTCTGTATATTTCAACACATGTTTCGCTTGATCTGATTTTCCTAGGTAGTGCGGAAACAAGCGTTGTGTGAGGTGGGCAACTAAATAGTCATTTGATGGCAAGTTGTGTCAGGAATATTTTCACTTAAAATTACCAAAATCTGATAATTGGTTTTAAAGTTACAGTCCAAATGTCAAGGATGTTTTTAAGACACAGTGTAGAATTACGTGTTGTTTTGTGCATATATGACTAACCATATATGATTAATAAGTTTGTTGTGCGTTCTAATGAACTGAAATAGCACCCGTTCAGTATCTTGACATATTTTGCATGTAAAACCGTCGCAGAAACCAATAATTACAGTCGATGGAGATCTTACGCGTTTGCGTGACTGTATACTATTACTTACTGTACACGTGCTGCAGAGTACTGCGTATTATTTTGCGGATTGGTGAGAAAATAATAATAAATTGATTTTGCTGTTTCGGATGCATGAAGCCGTGTTCTGAATACTGAATACTGCTGCAGTACTGACCTTCAAGGTTATCTTAAGTCAATAATTTTTATGTAATCTGAAAGGGGGTGTGCAACTTCCTATTAGTGTTTAATAATAACCTTGGCCGTATCTCTCATCGTTTCCAAGATATGGCCAGTTTTCCGTTGAAAAACGCACATTTTTTTCTATCCCCTTCATTCAATTTGAATTTTAAAACGTTCCCCTTGCACTCGATCGCCGAAATTTTGCATGCCTAGGTTTATCACACAGGGCTAATTATTCGTGTACAAAGTTTTCTCCTACGATCTACCGTTTAGCCACAATACATCCGTTACAGACAGACGGACGGACGAACAGACGACATGTCGTGACAAAGAGGCCCTACAGCATAGCTGTAGCGCGTCAACAACACACAAAAATGTAGGCCCCCTATTATGTGATCTTGATCTTTGACTTTGATATTGTACAGGATTCTAGAAGTTGTCAAAATAAAATCCTCCAAATTTCACCAAGCTGTGTGCAGCGTTTCGTGACTTATCGTGTTAATAGAGAAAGAAACAAGTAATTTGAGCAAAGCTCATGAGACGCCCGAAAGCCTATAGCAGTTCCTGTTCGCAGGTAATCGTAGTCTATCTCCATCCATTTCGTCGCAATTCACTCTTTTGCAGCCAAAAATTGCCAAAAAATCGCTTAAAATCAATATTTTTAGGGTGCAAGGTCGTTCAAGGTCATCGATGTTGATAAATCCAAAAAGCCTGTCACCAGTGCTTGTTATGATAAGCAGCATGTACGTACCTATCTGCCACCATTTTTACGCTACGCGAGAAAATTGCGGTAAAATAACCACTTTTTAGGAGGGTAGCTGTCTTTGACGCCCGCCTGCGCCGGCCTCCTTGAACCTAGGGGGTCGGGACTTGGACAGCTAAAATCCACGTTGAATGCTGGAAATTTCATACGCAGGTTGTCCTGGTCTATCTCCAGCCATTTCGTCGCAATTCAGTGTTGAAATGTGCGCTGCATCCAAAAATTGCGAAAAATTTACTAAAAACCTCTTTTTGAGGGGTTCAAGGTCGTTCAAGGTCATCGATGTTGATAAATCCAAAAAGCCTGTCACCAGTGCTTGTTA
>Ga0209671_1009732_pt1 | contig 10073 bp, 6 predicted proteins | sample WorMetHERISLAND2_2_FD_187401 | JGI IMG/M metagenome (GOLD analysis project Ga0209671, IMG submission 187401) | Marine gutless worms symbiont microbial communities from Max Planck institute for Marine Microbiology, Germany - Olavius geniculatus... | ecosystem: Host-associated > Annelida >... | reverse complement strand
AGTCAGAAGGTTAACCAAGCAACCCCATCTCTCAGCCATAGTCCAGTCAAGGCGCCTGTCCCTGTTCGGACACATTGCACGAATGCCTGATGAAACAGATGCAAAACAGATCTTAACAGCTTCCCCCGCAGGAAACTGGAGGAGACCACTGGGACGTCCTCGTATTACATGGATGAAAACCATTCAGCAGGATCTGAAATCCAGCGACCTTAATATGGATGACCCAGTTGACTTGGCTCAGAACTGTCCACTCTGGAGATTGATGTCTACGTTCGGTGCTACGCACTCTTAGTGGTGCTTGCCAGAAATGATGATGATGGGGTATCTTCCAGCAGCTATGATGCTATGACAGTGGGTGCGTGGTATATTGGTATAGCTAACGGCTATTGTTATTTACAGTACACTGAAGACTGATTGATCAGTTTAAACAAAACGGAGTTCAGTGTGCATGGACCATGATTATATTGTTATGCTATATATTTTATGACAGCTGGCTCCAGAAACGGAGATGGTGATTGAGTGGATTATGGACATACCGTTTGTGCTGTCGGCCAATCTCCATGGTGGCGATCTTGTTGCAAACTATCCTTATGACAAGAGCCGCAGCGGTAGAAGTGATTATACTGGAAGTCCAGACGATGCTATTTTCAGGTACACAGATTCTTACTACCCAGATTCCGAGCACAACATTTAGGCTGCACCATTTCGGCACCATTGCTTGGGTGCTTAAATTGTGGTGCCCAAATGTCCTGGCATCCAAACGATGAACCCCCAAATGATTGCACCCGATGAGCACCACTGAAATGTCACCTACCCATTGAGATTGAGTTTGAATGTATTGGGTGTATTAACGTGAAAGAATAAGTTCTGATGTAGCTTTGCAGGTTATGCAGTTGCTTGCATGTTTGACAAAATGAATTGTTGGTTTGATAAGCTGGCTTGATAATGGTGTATATTGACTATGTGTGCTTTATGTGTGCTTCATGCATGCTTCATATATGCTTTCTCGTGTAAACGGGGTATTAATGTCGTTTTGCGTTGTTTGTAGACATTTGGCTGAAAGCTATTCATTGCTTCATGCTACAATGGCTCATCCACATCCAGCGTGTGATATGACCAATGATGATTTCTATGAGAACAATGGCATTACCAATGGTGCTGATTGGTACTCAGTCAAAGGAGGTATAAGCGTATTCAACTGTTAGTGCTTTTTTAAAGGGTTAAAGATGTGTTATGGAAAACCATCTCAGGAGCTTCACCTGCCATATGGGGTCACACAGTGTTACCTGCCACCAGACACAGATGAACGCACCCACCTTAACCCCAGCCGGACAGGCCGGTACTAGATTTACCTACCCGATAGGGATGGAAGGCTGAGTTGACCCGAGTGGTTGGATAAATACCTAAATGGTTTGACTGTCTACAGACAGTCGCTCACGTAAGTAATTAACCAAGTTCAGCACAGAGAAATTTATTATATGATAAATTTGTGGTATCTGCAATGTTAATGAATTTGGGTATTGTTTAATAACAGAATTTCCAATTAGGGACATTTGTATAGTTTAAAGGATGGTTGTTGTTATACCAGGAATGCAAGACTTCAACTACCTTAGCAGCAACTGTTTTGAGATCACCTTGGAGCTTGGCTGTGAGAAATTCCCACCCGCCGCCGATCTTCCAAAGTACTGGCGAGACAACAAGGACTCACTTCTCAACTACATGTGGCAGGTCTGGTTCATGAACGTTGCCGATATCTGGATGTCTGTAGTTTACAAATTTCATCAGTTTATTCTTTCGTTCTTACTTTCCGGTGTTTACTGCTCCTAAGCAAACAGTCACATCGCCCCATATCTGTGGTCTCGCAGTGTAAACTGGTGTCTGGCTGAGGACTTTGCTGTTACTTGTTGGCGCAATGGTTGTCTATAATTGGCTTTTTTTCTTTACAGACACATATCGGTGTCAAAGGGTTTATGGTTTTATACTGCTTTTAGGCAGAATCGCTTTTTGCACTGCAAGGTAATTCTGTCTAATGCTACACATTTCTCTGTAGTGTGGTCTGTCTCTCTGTCTGTTTGTCTGGCACATTTGTGTTTCCTGCTTAAACTGTTTGATGAATTTAGATGCTGTTTGGCATTTATGTGCACTTGTGAAGTGACACCATGTATCCCATCGAGGTCACTGACTACCAGGACATGGCTTTATTTCAGGATCTACCCCACAGCCAAAACGGGCAGTTGCAAATTGCTGTTGCCAGAAATGAATACAAAGAAAGCAATTCCGCCTTTCACCGGATCACTTTGGTACTGTACTTTTTGATAGTCACTGCACTTGAGTGATCTTGGCAGTTTAGTCGTTGGTTCAGAGGTTTGCCATTGTCTGTGGCTGGCTGTCTTTTTATGTCTGCAGGCACATATCGGTATCAAAGGGAGAGTGTTCAACAGAGCTGGCAAGCCCATAGCAAATGCCATTATTCGTGTCCGCAATGATACCAGTGGTAGAGACATTAATCATGACATCACATCGGGTAAGCTAACTGAATACATCTACTTCTGTTCAGCCTTTTTTCATGCCATTGTGTCTTACGCATCTTGTAGCTGGTTTTATTGATGAGTAGGTGGAATATACTGTTGCTCTGCTATAATATTTGTTTAGTGAGATTGTATGCCAGTATAATTTAATACACTAATGTTTGTTGATGTGAGATGTAATGAACATGGATGCAATGTAATGTAAGTTCATTAGTTTTTATATGTTTATTATACAAGTGTCCGTATATTAGTTTGCCCGGAAATGATAGTTTTCATAGCAGACTTATGTTTTACTGCAGATGTTTTTAAATTTTGTTTTTCTTTTCAATGTGAGGTCTCAGAGATTCGTCAGCTGATAGGTGTGATACTTTGCACGGTGATCAGTAGTAGGCCAAATTTTATAATGTAGGTCCAAAATTTTGGGGGGGCTTACCACAAAAAAATTCTGGGGCAAAAACATGCAAAATTTGGCACAATTTTGGATGATTTTAAAATTTGATGGCGAATATCTCTAGAACAGATGAAGATGTTCAAAATTGAACAGGTATGTGATATGCAGCAATTTCTTCCGCATTTGGCTAAAAAAATTTGGCGAACTTTGATTCGCTAACTTTGGAAGCCTAGAGGCCAAATCATATCCACCCGAATTGACTTTTTCAGAATGCCATATTTCGGCCCCTAGGGGGTAATGTGCCCACAAATTTTTACACGCGCTGCAAAATGACCAAGTCTTACTAGCGTGCCTCCCATTAGAGACAGGGGTCTCACTGACAATTTTTTTTACACAGGGGGTTAAAAATTGGCTTGAAATTTGTCAAATTCGTGCCTATAACTTTGGAGGCAGGGAGAGTAGCTCCACGAAACTTTGCCACGTGATGTGCCGTTGGATATGTGTGATAACGTGGTTCAACTTTGGGGGGGCACCGCCCCCTTAAAATTTGGGAGGTCAAGTAATATCCAAAATTTGGTGCGATTTAGAACAACTTTTAACTTTGATCACAAATATCTCTGGAACACATGGAGATTTCGACAAGCTTTCAATGGCATTATCAAGTGGGATTCCTCGGGAGTTGGTCCACTAACAAGAAGTTATAGGTGCGCATGTTGACCTACCCTAAGTCAACATTGCGCATTCTGCATATGTTAATGCATTCGAGTTCGGGTCACGTGCTTTTGCTACCTGAGGAATTTCCACCCTTAAATTTTTCCCCCAATTGGACTTACGGTGCTGGTCAGACTCACATTGGGCTTTGCCCCAAATTTTGAGTGTTTTTATTCTATTTCTATTCTTGAAAGCAGTGACCAAGAGAGATAATGTTGTTTCATCCGTACTAATCATCTATGTGTGATTGTGGCCAGCTCATGAGGGTGATTACTGGCGCCTGCTGACACCTGGTAGATACACGGTGACTGCGTGCGCTGATGACGTCCAGTATGACTGTGTCAGTAGAACCGTCGTCGTGGAAAACCATCCGCACACTCCGGCACAGATTGTTGACTTCACTCTTCCACTGGCTGCATCTCAGCTGCAGGCGAGCTCACTACTCACACTAACATGGCTAGTAGATTAGATTACCAACAGCACCACCCATTGTTGGCTTCTATCCTCCAAATCTAGAGTCGAAATTGGGTGCAACTCCCCCCCCCGCTTTTGGATCTAAGTTTACCCTTTCATTTTTGATCCGCCACTCCCTTTTGGGTTTTCCCCTTTCTAGGGGGAAGTTTCGTTAGAAGTATAGACTGAATGTCTTAACTTGCTGTATAGTCAGCATCGCCCTCTCACAGCTCTGCGACCTTCGGGTCAATGCTCGTCTCCATTTCTCAGGCCCTGAGCCGGCAGTGAGTGCAAACACAACTCAGCTATATGGGCGGTAGGCCACACCTCTCTCACATACTGCCGTTACATTCCCGGCGATTAGGCCGGTACCATATTATGCTGCTTGGTGACAGATGCACATGTATGTGAACAACTTGCCCAAGGTCATTACCTAGCAGTACACCGGGCAGGACTCGAACCTGCAACCTCCACATTAAAGTTTGGCATGCTACTGTTACACCACTAAGCCATAATAGGAGAAAATAAAAAATGAGGGGGAGTTTGCCCTGTGAAAAATAGATGATGGAAAGTTTTGTTAAGGGTGTAGATTGCAAAGTGAAAAATAAGGGTGAAGTTTTGATCTACATCCTCTACAAAACTCCCCACCCCTATTTTTCACTGCATGCAATCTGCACCCACCAGGTATAGGGATAGAAGCCACTGACACCACCTCTCGTCATATGGTCACTTTACGTATGACATATTGTTATAATATTTTAACCATAGGAGGCTCTGGTATATCGGGTGTTTCAGAAAAAAATGACACAAAGTTTATTGCACTATAATTTTGCAACCGTGCATCACAGAGTCATGCGGTTTTCAGCAAAGTGTTCAATTTACGTGACAACGACCAGTGTCTAGATATGGCATTTAAATATTCTTTGTTTTGTCACTGCTGTTAGAATTTCGTTGATGATGAATACGACCGTGAGATGCAGGAAGTGCGTGATCTGCTGGAAGACTATTGGAGTCGTCGTCAGTATGCGTAGAATCATGACGTGGCATCATCGTTATCAGCTGTGCAGTCGAGTTATTGATCTTGTGTTTGTGAATAGTGTCGATAATCAGTCATCGTCGTCGTTGTTGTTTCCCTGTTACCAATGATCTGCATGTGATCAAAGTCAGGTGTCGTTCACTTGAATGCCATAGGGATGGATGGATAGATAGATATTGTACGCGGTGGTCGATAAAAAATGTTTCACTTTAATTTTGTCCATATCTTTGCCAGTTATTGACTGATTTTCAAAATTTTTTCACTGGCACACTCTGTGTACAGTTTGCAATAATGTGATTATTATATATCCCACCGCACCGTAAATGTGTAAATACACTTCCTTGTGAAGTATAAATGTAAGAAAAGACTAATGATAATAACAAACGTTTGGGGTAAATGATTCATGTGACATTAGACCCACACAGTCTAGTGTCATACAGATCATTTACCGCAAGTTGGTCTGAATAGTTTTTTTATTTATTTACTAAAATGTTTATTTGTAATTATCATTATATATTTATATTTCATTTATATTTCACGTGTTAGTGTATTTACGCATTTACGGTGTTCGGCTACAACGTGTACTAATCGCTTGACAGCAGTACTAGAGTATTCAGTAAGCTGATATGCTGGTATTATCAGTTTAACAATTTCTGGCCCATTATTCAACACTTATGCTTTGAGCCCTGTATATTGCTTTGATGGGAAACTGGGTTGTACAAATGTCCACGTCTGCTCCAGTTTTGTGTCAGGATATCTAAAGCTAGATTGGGATAGGACGTGGTTGTTCATCCGTCCTGATGCTGCACCGATCATCTACAGGGTGGACCATAAAAAACGTGGTACTTTACTTTTGTCCATATCTGCCAATTATTGACCGATTTTCAAAATTCTTTCGCTGACACACTCTGCGGACAATTTGCAGTAATGTGATTAATATATGTCCCACCACACCGTAAATGCATTTTTACACTACCTTGTGAAATATGAATGAAACCTGCATGTATAACGATAATAACAAACAAACATTTTGGGAAAATTAAAAAAACACTTCAGATCAACATTGTGGTGAATAATCTGTATAACACTAGACAGTTTGGGTCTAACACAGTCTAGTGTCATACAGATCATTTACCGCAATGTTGGTCTGAAGTGTTTTTTTCATTTGCTTAAATTTTTGTTATTATTGTTAGTTTTTGCTTACATTTATATTTCACAATGTAGTGTAGAAACGCATTTACCATGTGGTGGGATATATAATAATCACATTATTATGAGGCCGTCCTTCCTAGAAGGAGCCCCATCATGTGTTGATCCTGTCCATCTGTCTGTCTGTCCTGTGCCTCCACCTAGAGGGAAAACGAAAAGGCCTACGAATGCCAAACTTGGTAGGAAGGGTCCCTGGGACACCAGCACCCCATGGACCAATTTCAAGGTCAAGGGGTCAGAGGTCAAGGTCATGGCGGATAATTGCGCTGTTGGCGAAAAATCCCCATAACTTCGCCGCCTGTTGTTCGATCAACTTGATATTTGGCAGGTGGCGTAAGGATCCCTTGCCGCCTTGCACAGACCTAGAAAGCCCCAAAACAGCACGCACGTACTCAACTGCAAGGACGGCCCCATAGCGGGCGGCCCTTCAACGGCCGCACCCTCTTGTTGCAAATTGTTTGCAGAGTGCACCAGTGAAAGAATCTTGATAATCGGTCAATAATCGGAAGATATTGACAAAAGTAAAGTGCCACGTTTTTTATGGCCAACCCTGTATTTATTGAAGTGACCATGTACCATAATAATTGAATTGTTGTGGTGTCCGTGTGATCATGGCAGTGTATTTTACATTGTGGACGTGCTTTGGGGAATGATATAATGATCGCACTTATCTTTATTTGTCACACAGGTGACAGCATGGACACTTTTGCTATAAAGTTTTGTTACAACTTTTAGGCAGAATTATTTTCGTAATTTTCATAGTAATTGCGTTTGAAACTGTAGGCAATTTATGCTCACACAATGATACCCACCTACATGATTTGTGATATGGTTTTAGACGTAAAATCATCTATCTACACTGTCTGGAAAAAAGTAAACCTCTAGACACTGTACAATAGAAGTGTCAAATCTGAACGAATCTCTATATATAAAATTTTGCTTGCTTAAAGGTCCGTGGTCACCAAAATTAACATATACATTTTATCCATTTTCCTGAAAGTGCAGAATTTTCTGATAACTTTGACAGTAATATCAGCGCCTAGCGTTTTGATAACACGGAAAAATTGACCTTTGAAGTCAACAATCTACGAAAACGACGTAGAAAACGCGCAGCCATGATGACCTGCGGTGACGTCATGAGTCTAGCCTGTAGATGTCATGAATATTAATGGCCTAGACTAGAATGATGACGTCGTCAGCTAGGAAATTAATATTCATGATCTATATGGGCTAGGGTCATGACGTCACTGCAGGCACTGATAGATTAAAATATTTCGCATAACATAACGTAATGCCGCATTTCGTTTGAAATCACGCATTAATTTCATATATTTATGAAGCTCAAATCGACATATTATACATGTGAGGTTAAATGTCTAATTTAAATCTACAGAAGTTGCGCTAGTGAGTTTGACCGTGGCCATGGACCTTTAATCCCCAGTACATTGTTGAAGTGTGCAAAATTTTATTTAGATTTGTTTAGATTTGACATTTCTATTGTATAATGTCCAAGGGTTTACTTTTTCCCGGACACAGTGTAATAATAACTGTTGTCCGAGTGCTTATTGTAATAACGTGTCGGTGATTTTAATGGTAGACTGAAAGGATTGTGCATAGCTAAGTGTGAGCATTTCTACTCCTCAGAGGCTATTTTATTTTGTGACAATTCCGTATAGTGTAGATTTGCATATGGATTGTTTATGCATGCCAGTGTGCCACCTGTTAAGCTGTAAGCTTAAAGGTCGACCCTTTGATCGACCAAACTTTCAATGCTAATGGACTTTGGGGCAAGGACGAACATTTCAAATTTTTGGGGTCAAAAGGACAAGGGTCAAGATCACGGTGGCATCAAGTATCTTGGCGGAGGCACGATAATCGACGGAGTCGTAATGACCATCTAGTTTAATCACGTACTTGAGATAGCAGGTTGTATATTACTAGTGTGTCGTGATGTACAAATGTCTTTTAACCATGAATATTGTAACATCTGCTAAGCGTAATAACATTTTTCTTTTTTGTCAGCAGGATTCATTATATTGTGGCAATTGTTTTTTGGGAAATTTTCAGATCTTTTGTTGTCTTAGTGCATTTGTGACAACTGTCAACTGAATAACTTAAAAAGGTACTTAAACATGCACTTTTTGCACAATAACTAGTGTTAGTGTTAATCGAAATTAACAACAAATTACTTGTTAATCTTTTAAAAATTAACCATTAAGATTTTTTATCGTTACCAGTTCTGCTTTAAACAAGAAGCAGATGATTAGATTTTGGGGTGATTTTTTGGCCTGGAACAGAAATATGTTTTCTCTAGCTTCAGTGTTTCAGTGTTATATTAGCATGAATGATGTCTTGACATAGGTTTGCATTTTTGAAGTGCTTTCTTATTCTGTGTTTATGTTTTGTTTCTATATTGCATATTTGAATTTGCATTTCGTTTTTTGTTATTTTCTTGTGTTATGTTTTGTTCAATGGAAACAAAAGATCGATTGTGTTTAGTTTATTTTTTGTTTATTTTAGGTTTATTTTTGTTCAGTTTTGCATTGGTAGGATTTTTATACTACTTTTCCATGTATTTTCAGTTCCGTTCTGTATGTGCTTCTGTTTATAAAAAAGCAGCGATATTAGATGAGGCAGATTAAATTTATTTTGTCGTTTTATGTGCAAGATGTGTTTATTAATGCATATATTTTGAGAAAGAGTGCGCCAAATAATCTTAGATATTATTGTGGAGTGTTCAATTGTGCATCATAATTTATTAGCGTAGATAACATTGCCATTTTTTGTGATTGCTGTTCAAATTTTTGGTAGCCACTGTTCTCAGCAGAACGTCAAAAATCGTGCCGTACAAACTACTAGAAGGTACACAGGGTATTAACTAACAGCTTTTAACACACTTTGCATGCATGTTTTCTTGCTCCTGCTACAGTAACTTTCTGGACTGTGCTCAACAACAGAAGTCATCATATACAGGCCTGAGAACATCTCTGAAATTCCTGAAATTTTGTTAACTGTTTTGAAATGTTCTGAAATCCACAAAGTGTCCTGAAAATTCTCCATATGTTCTGTAATTCTTAAGCGTAGTCGATTTCACTGCTAAATGCATAATTCGTATGGTGAAAAATTACCATATTATACCCACTGTGGCATACGTTTCTTTGCTGAAAAATGTGTTTGTGGCCAGGGCTTCAGCCTGGACTTTGTTGGGGGAGCTTACTGCTCTTTTCAGATCTTTTAGCCGGTGGGGACCCCAAGAACCCTGCTCTCACTTAGAACTTATTTTGCCAGTATCATTTGTTTTGAAAATGTGCTGAGATTTTTTTGTCTTGAATAAAATTTTTCTTGTGTTCAGGCCTGCATATACACTGTGTCCCAAAAAAAACATATCCCCGACATTTTTGGCTGTAACTTGAAAACCAATTATCAGATTTTGATAATTTTTGATACGAATATTTCTGACACAACCTGACATCAAATGACTATTTAGTTTCCCAACTCACCCAGTGTATGCTTTTGCACTACCTACGGAAAGCAGATCAAGCAAAATATGTGTTGAAATAAACAGAAAACCTGAAAAAAACATCCCCGACATAATTGATTGTAACTAAAAGAAAGATTAACAGATTTTAATAATTTTTGGCAGAAAAATTTTTGACACAACTGGCTATTAAGTACTTTTTTTAGTTTCCACCTCACCCAACGTCTGCTTTTGCACTACCTGGGGAAAGGAGACCAAGCATAATAC
>Ga0209671_1009730_pt1 | contig 10076 bp, 9 predicted proteins | sample WorMetHERISLAND2_2_FD_187401 | JGI IMG/M metagenome (GOLD analysis project Ga0209671, IMG submission 187401) | Marine gutless worms symbiont microbial communities from Max Planck institute for Marine Microbiology, Germany - Olavius geniculatus... | ecosystem: Host-associated > Annelida >... | reverse complement strand
TAAAATGTCATGTTCCACTAATTCTGTTATGTATGGACTGTCTGTACTGAGGTTGTGAACTGCATTTTCTTTTTCTGTCTAGTCGTTGTATCATTTTTGTCTGTCTGTCTGTCTGTCTGGTTGCTGCCTGTGTGGCGAATAAAGATTTATATTAGGTGTAAATTGTTGTCCAACATCTTTAGTTAATTTGAAAAAGCACACAAAGTTTGGTGCAAAAGTATGAACCATAAATGAAGAAAGCAAATTTTTAAAAAGTTTTGTTTTTATATACTGGTACAAACAGCTTTATACAGGTGCCTGTTATAGCCTGACGTCATTGACATGTCACTGTTGTATAACTGTAAGCAATAACAAACAACTGTTTCTTTTTCCAAAAATGATAAAGTTTTAATTAAAGTTAAATGGCAGGAAAAAAGATGCAAAGTAAAAAAGTTGAGCAAAAGAGTTGAGTCAGTCTTTGTCATCACTGAATAAGCCACTCACGAAGATTGACCAAACCGGCTCTGTGGATCACAAACCTGGCAATGGTAAAAAGTGTAAAACATGGATTGGATTGCTGACTATGTTGATTCAGTTAAGGAGCTGATATTAAGTCAAGAAAATGCACCGGGCACCCACAAAATATTTTGAGTAACTGTAAAACGGTAGGCAAGCTGTCATAATAAGCCTACACGAAACTGCTGTGTTGTAAACTTTATGTTTTGAGTAACACAATTCAAACGTTAAAAAAACTAACACTGTTGTGTTATTTCTTGAAACTGATGCATGATTTTTCTTTTTGTTTATTATGTTTAAAATTTCAGACAAAACTGTTAAGTTTGTACTGAATTAAAACTCTTTGTTTTGGCATCCACATTTTATTGGGGCACAGTGTTTATCAAAGGTGCGTAACTTTTATGAGCCGCAAGCCATACAACATGACCTTGAAATCACCTCGGGCACGAACAATGCAAAGTGCTATTATTACTAAAGATGAAAAACAGCAAACATATATTGCATTATATATTTTACCAATTTTGCTTAGTGGTGTGTTCCCAACTGGAAGTGAAAAAACGTGGCATAGTGCCACTTAAAGCAAGCACAAAAACAATTAAGTATTCAGCATAAATAATTAATTTTAAAAGCATACAATTTCATACTTTCGGTGTTTTTCTCCTGAATGTTACTGGTCAGATAAAAACTCATGGCAGGCTGGACGTGGCCCATGAGCCAGAGGTTGTCATATCAACGGCCAGCTTTAATTCCTAAACCGTTTTCAATTTTGATTAGGTACCACACATCAATTCTACTTCAAACTGACTTCACTTTAAAAGCATTCTTTTGTAAACTTGTAATTCCGTTTTAGTTTGTTGTCTTTAATTAAGTTTAGCTTCTGGTGCTATTCAAGCCCAGTGTCAGTGAAGGCAGAACTGAAATACACAATATCACATTCTTCCTTTCACTATGCACTGCCATTAACACAAGCAACAATTTTTCTTCCAACAGATTTTTGATCCCTAACCATCTTGGTGTTACTTTTCAGAAACCACCCAAATCAGAAGCAACCGAGCAAAGTTGGTAAATCAATTAAATGCAATAATTATCAAAGCAGTCTTCAACACTTAATAAATCGCCAACTGCCGATGCCACTACTTCTGGCTTCCATCTTTGAGGGCTTTGTAAAAGTGAAAACAAAGGTCCAAAACTTGATATAGTGCTGCTTTCAACAGTCAAATGCAAAAGTGCTCTACAGTGTCGGAAGAGACAGCTGACTTTAGTCTGGTGGAATGAGACAGATATACAACAGCACATTACGCAGACACTCATTTGCCCACACCACTGAACAAGACTAGTGCTTCTGCAGAGCAGCCAGCAGTCATACCACCACCCAACTAACCACACTAGGCCCTCACACCATAGCCCATGAGCTACTACTTTAATAACATAACTATACCGGCATCAAACAATTTGTAACTGATACGAAACCAATGCAAAACATCAAGCCAATCATTCAACGTAAACCTCTGCATCTAATCTCATTTTTCCTTCATCCAAAACCGCAGCATCTTTTCACCCATCAATCAAAGTGACCACACCTCGTTGTCGCTGCTATCCATCGCCTCGAGGTCGCAGTCTGAAACGCCGTCACCACCGGACGAAGGATTGCCAGCTCTCTCTAGCCGAGCCAGAGCTACTGCCTCCTTCTCACCAAATGGCTCACTCCTGTACAGACATTTAATCAGGTCTAGACAACTGCCACTCATACAAATCATTCGATCAATTAATTAGCCAATCACAAATCATCTGCTTAGCAACCTGATAACAATGAATATAGCTAGAAATACTAAAGAAATGCCAATCCACTAAAAATGCATCACAATGTTAAAAGAGGGGTAAAGAGGAAAGAAAGTTTAAATTTTGCCTCACAGCAAATTCATTATTACCCTATGGACCAACATATAAATTTATAAACATATTGTGATTTCTGAATAATATGACAAAAAGATAGACAGATAAACAAACAGGCATGACACCCCAATTCCTACGGCAGAAACAAAATGTAGTTTTTTGGAGCACAGTGCAGTAATAGCAAATACAAAAACAAACTTCCAACTTCTTGCATTCCATTTCTTTCTCCTTCTCCCCTTTACTGTCTCCACTTCCTTTCGCTCATTCCCTTCTCAGTCATCCGTTCCATTTCTAACTCACTCCATAATCTGCTACTGGCAAACCACTGCATGCCAAACTTCTACTTTTGATGCATCTTGATGTAGAAATAACACAAATTATGGCATAAATGTGGTATATGGTTATATATTTATATAATGCTTCATGGTATATATGTGAGTTACAACAGTAACAGAGTGGTGTGACCTCATGGCTTTGAAGTACTGATCGGCGGCTGCATGTTTGTTGTGTAGCCGGGACAGATAGTCTCCAAGCAGCAACGAGACGCGGTATGAGTTCTGACGACCAGTGATTGTCTCCAGTCTGCATCGACGCAGCAGCATCAACATCAGCAACATCAACAAGCTCAAGGCTCAAGGCAAAGTACTGCCCACGGGCCAGGCCTGTGCAACATTTCGTGAATCCGGAGACGGGTTTCGCACTTTTTTTCTCCGAGAATCTCACTTCTACGGCTCAGTAGTTCTCACTAGTTCTCACGAAAAGTGTGAAACGCGCAAGTAAGAATTCTACGAGAATTCTAACATAGAATTCTACGCTAGCCAATTTTATCCAACTCACAAGCAGGTGGGCGGAGCTAGCATAATGTAGCAAAGGAAAATCTTGCTCACTATTTCTCAGAGAATCTCAGAGAAGTAGAAAGTGCGAAAAGCGCTTCTAAGTTAGAATTTCTGAGATTCTCAGAGAAAAAAAAGTGTGAAACGCGCCTCAGGCCAACATACAGTAACAACTGCTGCAAGCACTACAAAGTGGACGCGTTCGCTGCACAGCTCCTCACTGCCAGATGACGCAGTGACACACAAAAAACCCTCATCACCATGTCATTTGATGCTGACATTCAATAGGCTTCTAGAAGTTGTCACAGTAGGCTACATGTTCACGCAAAATGTCATTGAGCTAAATTTCATAGTGGTTCATAAGTTATGGTGCAGATGATGAAAGACTTAGTTCTACATGTCAACACCAAATTAGCACATGTGGTAATGATTAATTAACTTCATTAATTACCTTCTTGAAAAAAAATTAATGCAGTTAATTTGCACACATACAATTCCACCTCACGTTTATCACATTCACTTGAATTTCACCAAAACTATCAATAAACTAGAGAAAGCACTCGGAGAGCGCAGGTACCTCCGCCAAGGCAAAGCTATTTGCCAGGTGGCATCACCATCTTCGCTCTGCCAGCGTTCCCGTATGCCCCCTTTAACGCAATGGTAACGAAAATTTCAAAGTGATCCAGAATCCAGGATTCCTGCCAGATCAAACCCAAAATTGAATCACTGGTAGTTTATGCCATGCCCGACATACCCTCAAAATTTCAGAGAGATCCGTCCATAACTTTTTGAGTTATCTTGCTAACAGACAAACAAACAGACAAACAAACAAAAACCGGCAAAAACATAACCTCCTTGGCAGAGGTAATTACTAGAACAAATGGGTACATTTGTGTATCATAACATATAAGCAATCAGTTATAACAGATCCATTCATCACTGTTGGCTTTAAAAAGCTTATCATTGTACAAAAATGGGAATAAAATTTCAGCATATCATACAATTTGACGGCTGCTTCATACTGCTGCTGCTGGCCAAGGATAGTCGCCATTGTGTAGACAGCATCAACATTGTGTGGGTCTAATTTCATTGCTCGCTCCAAGTAACCCTTTGCCTTTGCAACACGAGCCACATCATTTCACACCATCATCTGATATGCAACAGATTTTGTGACAGACCTATGGCATAAAGCTAAACTGCACCTAAATACTGTTCTCTGCATTTTTAATAATCCTCTAACACTGCTAGTTGGGTGCCGGCAAAAGCCTCTGGCCTACAAAAGTACCGACATAGCAACTCCAAACAGTTTGCTTTAAGAGACTAGTAGTTAGCGATCCAGAGCTCTGAAATGTCTCTAAAATGGTTGAACCTGACATGGTAAGCAACCCTTTTCTACTGGCATTTTTCTGTTAGATAGCAAAGCGGGGAGTAGTGGTTGTTATCCAGGCCCGTCGAGAGCCACAGCGTGGCCCAGAGAAACATTCTCATGGAGCCCTCAAAACACGTTCGCCTGGCCCCTCTGGAAAGAAATTTTTCTTTTCAAATAATCTGGCATTCTGGTGTATTTTTGTATTACTGAGCGACGGCAGGGCCCCCCAAACGTCGTGGGGCCCAGGGTAGCTTACCCTACATTACCTACCCCACCCTCTCGATGGGCCTGTTGCTATCTAAAAGTATCGAAAAACCTTTTTAACCTTTAACAAACAGTTCAGTTATAACTGTCGGTGCACACTGAATTCTGCTGCCCATGAATGATAATTCAACAAACTAAAGTAAATATTTGCAAAAAAAAACAAACAAACAAATTTCTTACTTTTTCAGAGTTCAAAGGTTCTTTTGACAGCAATCGTGCATATGTCTGAAAGAAATCACATAGAAATTATAATTACAATTTGTCCCACACAGCAGCTGCTCGGGCTTGGACACAGCTTTCACGAACCATAAGATGCAAGTAGATGTAAAACAAACTTAGTAAACTGTCAGTTATCAGTTAAGCTTGCTCCAAAGAGACACCGATGATAAAACTACACAAATAGTGACTGACATCGAGGTCATCACTGCAAATTTTTTGCCACAAGTTTGTAAATTTACAAACCGAGGACAAAAAAATTTCAATGATATCGATGACACCAGTCACTATTTGTTTTGTTATACCTCATAACCAAAACAAAATATTTAAACAAAAATCATTTGATGACATCACTGTTACGCGTGCAAGAAGACAACAGTTCACATCACTGTTGACTGCGCGAACTGTTGACTGGTAAAAGTGGACCAATCGAGTGCAGGTATTTTGTGCTGAGGTATAACAATGAAAACTGTCAATATCTGATAAGCAGAATAGTCTATTAGTTAACACAAACTGAAAATCGAAAAACAACTAAAAACAAGTCTCACTAATTACAGAAAATTGCTGTGAGTTAGTCCACAAAGCCAGTCACCATACAAAACCACAGAACAATTCTATTCATTCATAAAATACAAAAGTAAACAACAATAATGATGACAACATAAAAATAAACTGAGAAGAAATGCATAATACTCACTGTCAATGACTGGCAAGTGTGAATCTTTTTGCACATTTCAGATGCACAAGCTAGGGCCTCGCGACTGCGACCCTGGCTGGTCATGTAACACGAGATCAGATCTAGAAACATCACCACATCTGATACGGGTCAAATGTTTAAACTCAAACAGCAAATAATCAACCATGTGTATGTTTTACTTCTAGTTTATTTATGCTACTTTTAGCATTTGCCTTATTTCCGTTCATCCCTTCATCATACTGAGCTGTGTTGGCAACCCTTAAGACAAAATAAAAGTTTATAAATTATCATCCACTTAGTCTTTTTCACCAGTCAGTAAACTGCTGTTATTCTTGTTAACAAATGTTTAGCAATGATACTTCATTAGTGATAACAATTAGCAACAGCACACAGTCAACTCTCTCGAATTTACATCCAGGTTTTCACAGATATCATAAGACGTATGCACGATCGTTTTTATCTGCTACACTTGACATGCATCCGTCATATATTTTAACTAGAACTCTGCAAGATGACAAAACATTTTTTGCGCAGCTGCAATGTTCCATCAATTGTCTCACACACTTGATGCTACAGAAACGTGATCTTTCTATTATGAACTACTGGATTTTAGTCAATGGTTATATAATTTCTTCAACTTTTTGTGTGTAGTCACTAAAGATGTTTCATGCATTCAAGCGGTTCAGTCAGTAACATTCAGTCAAAGCGAATGAGAGCTGGTCACGTACTGTTATAAGCCTCATAGCGATAAGGTGCAAGACGCAGAGCTTCACGGAAATGTGAAATGGCTTCGGACATCTTCTTTACTTCCATCAGTGCACAACCCTTTAACAACAGTGCCTCAATGTTCCGCGAGTCCAGACTCAAAGCCTGTGCAATTCGGACAGAATACACTGACAGGCTATCCATGCACACTGTTTGTTGTGCTAATGTACAAAATTCAGAGCTTTGTGTAAAATTCAAATGTCTGTCAATAATTTTAAAAGAGTAAAATTAAAAATTTGGTCACGTGATGCTGAGCATGTGTATTTTAGAGATTTTCCAAATAACTTTTCTTCTGCATGATGTGTTCCAAATTTGGCGTAAATCAGTCCATAAATGATGTCACAATCTTATCTGCAGACAACACATGGATGCGTCAGAAACTAATTTTATAATCATTTCACTACTGTACAGTGCATTGGTGGATAAACAGTGGAAATAAAAGTCAAAAACCCAAGATCAAAAACACTTTGCTTTTGTTCCAAATAGCAGTGATCACAAACACCCAACTCAATACTTCAGTCCAGCATCAGCTATAACAACCATCTGATCCAGCCAGATATAATTTCTAGCCACCCACCGGACACTCAGATCCTACAGCAACGAAGCTCAACGCCTGACCATCAACCAAACAATTAGTCTGCTTCTGAGTGCTGATAAGATTACCTTCTGAGCAAAATATACGGCTCGAGAAAACTTCTTTGATTCCAAAGAAAAATAACCCATTGCGACCCATGGTTCAGGAGCCATATCAGTCACGTCCATCAACGATACAGAAAGGCTGAAAAACAAGCAACAACAACTGTAAAACATCACAAGGACATCGTCATCAACATACTGACTTAATAGTACGACATGTCAAAATGTAGAATGTGTAGGCTACAATAATGTAAACCAAAAGTTTTAACAAAAACTAGAAATCAAAAACTGAATAACAGAGTCGGTATAGCATCCAAGTTACTAACATACAGTCAGACAAGTGGCGAGTGTGAAATGTAAAAGAAATTGCAGTACGAAAAAATAAAAGCCAACGAATTCCGAGATGAAAATTCCACAAACAAACTGCAGGGAATAAGTTGAGAATCACTGACTGTTGAAGCTCTGGAAGTGCTGGTGGATCCGCCTTAGTATACAGGAAGGCAAGCAGATCCATCTTTGGCAAGCAGAGTGGATTCATAACACGAACCTGCATAACGACATGCACGGCTTGCTATTTGAATATGAGAGGCGATTGAAAAATCAATCGCGCTGCACGGGGTAGGCGATCGATGGGCGATCAATTACGACAGGGATCGCACCTTTCCAGCGACTGCTGCATCGGTCTGGAACAGTCTGCCGGAGTAGGTCCGGTCGTCTCCGTCGTTGCAAGTTTTCCGCAGCAGAACCGAACTTTTTGCCCGGTCTTACAAACATGACTAACAACGTCTCACTGCGCTGACTACTATTACGTGACTTCACTGTTTAGGCTTATTGTTACGTGTCCTTGTAGTCTTAGGACTTAACGCCACGCTAAAGTTAATTCGTCCTTCATCATCATCATCATCGTCATTATAGTACTACCATTCAGTGTAGACCACAAAATCAGAGATACCTCTTCTGCATGAGCACCAATAAGCAACCACCCCCAAATCACACCAACCCCTCCTTTTTCTCTCTTTTCCTTTTCACTTTCTTTTTCTCCCATCCCACTTCTGACACTTTCTTCTCCAACAGACTTAGCTAGAGGCCTACAAAGTCCGAGCCGGAGCCCCAACCACAAATGCAATTTTACTAATTTTAACGCCTTAAAAACACATCTCATGGTAACATGTTAGACTAAGTCGTTTATTTGCAGTGCAGTCCCAAACTTTATCCAGGTGGCAGGCAGTACTGTTGTAAGGGTGACCAGCCATTTCAATGGGAAAAACCAAAATTTGATCCCTCCCGTATATCCCAAACCCCTTAATTTTTCTGAACCAAAATTTGCACAGATGATTACATCCAGCATATCTTTTGATGTTCAAAATTTGGTGAAAATCCGTTTACGGGGGGCTTCCCCAGGAATAGGTGAAATATAACGCTTGCGTGACTTTTTGTGCCTTTCCTTCCCTTTCCTTTTTTCTTGCCGTCCTCTACAGGAAAAACGACTGAATTAATTTTTAATGCACGATGGCTCATATGACGCGATTTCGCGCAAGAAAGTGCCTTTTGGGGGTTACGAAATTAAAATTAAACATTTTAAACTATTTTTTCATAAAAATATGAAAAATTACAATGGCACCTATGGGGAAAATTAGACAATGCTTTAAACCATCATAACTCCGGCTATGTATAAGACAGTCGTAATTTTTGATTCTAGGGTATGGTTTTCGGGGTCGGCCAATTTAACGGTGTCATTTGTATTTACCCTTGATTGACCCCCATTGCCATGGCAACAAAAATTAGGACAAAATGGATCATAACTCGGCCCCCTTAAAAGATAATTGCGCGTTGTTTGCACCTACCCCCTATTTTCGGCCCCAGGCTATCCAACGGTGTCATTTAAATTTCTCCCGTGCCGACCCCCATTGCCATGGCAACGAATTTGTGTAAGAGATATCTGCAAGATTTTTGCATCTATAAGGGGGTTTTCGGGGATGGGCCATCGAATGCTGCCAACCGAATTTTTCCCCAAGTGACCCTCGTTGCCATGCTACCAATGACGTCATCAGTGCCAACTGACTGCAATAATGTGTCAAACAGTATGTTTTGTGTCAAATTGTAAAAATGATTAAGTTCACTTTTTTGCGACAATCAGTCAAAATTTGCTCAAAATTGGCTTGCCATAAATTTTATCTCGTTTATATGTACACGTCAGTCATTTATTCCAAAAGTCAAATTTTCATGATAGTTTCCCTTTAAGTGTGCACAATACTTGGTAGCAATTATGCCTGAGCAAAGATTTTGTTACTTCTTGAAATGGCAAAAAATGTGTAATAGCAAAAATGATGAAAAACAGGAGATGAAAAGCGGGTGGCCTCTTTCCAAAAACTATATAATTTGGCTTTCCCTGACGCAGTTTTTCCTGAAAATTACTTGATATTTTTATGACAGCTGTCAAATTCTAAGACAATTCGAGGTTGTCCAAACAAGTGATCAGTGCAGAAAGACAGACAAACAGACAAACCCGTTCAAGTGTCGCACGTGCAGACGTCAGATCTCCGCTGTAGAAATGAGTTTCACCAAGCATCGTCAGCAAGTCGGTGTTATCACGTAGCAATGGCTTAGTGTCCAATGACCTCAGTGCTGTCAGGGCAGAGCCATACTCACGACTACTGATAAGACCCTGTGCCTTCACCAATGTGCTTATCCTACAAAAACAGAATAGACAGAGATGGCCGATGGCTTAAGGGAATGTCAGATGAACGACAAAATTGGCCGATTTTATATGCCGACAAAATCGCCCAACAAAAATCTGTCGTGTGTCATGCAAAAATCGCCCGATTTTGTCAGGCAACAAAATCGCCCGATTTTGACGGCCAAGATAGAGCATGTTCTATCTTCGACGATTTTGTCGACCGACTTTTTG
>Ga0209671_1009722_pt1 | contig 10081 bp, 6 predicted proteins | sample WorMetHERISLAND2_2_FD_187401 | JGI IMG/M metagenome (GOLD analysis project Ga0209671, IMG submission 187401) | Marine gutless worms symbiont microbial communities from Max Planck institute for Marine Microbiology, Germany - Olavius geniculatus... | ecosystem: Host-associated > Annelida >... | reverse complement strand
TGGCCCGGGGAGAACGGACCATCTATTAGCATGGTCATCCAAGCATAGGGGAACGCACTCTTTAGGAGGGTACCCGTGGAGGTTGGACCCTGCAAGCTGAACGCTTAGGGGAAATTTGTAGACTGTTCAAGGGGATCCAATAGTCATACCCTTCCTCCCTTATATTGCATCATAGTTACTTCCTTCCTTACTAATATTGTTAAACTTAAGTTCGAACCGTAATGTATCTAATTTTGTTCAAGATATTGTTCGTCAGCTTTCGTTAATAAATTCATTATCTTTATTCATACAAAAAGACTTGTTTCTTTTTACTTAGAATTTAAATAAGTAAATAAATAACAGACACAAACGTAATCAAGCTGTGTCAGCTATAGGTATGAGCGATAGCTCTTCCATTCATAGTAAAACTCCCAGTCCAGAAGTCAATATTAGCGTCCCTACAGACCATCCCTCCGCTTTCCAAGGACCCATACAAATAGTCGGTAGGGTTGAAGGGGACGAGACTACCGAAACGTTCGCTTGCCCCTCGCGGTCCGCCCTGAGATCAATAGACGTGCTAACTGGTGCGAATAAAAGTCAAGGTCACAAAGTACCGCGGACGGATTTTAGTGAACACATAGTATGACACATTAACAGTAGTAGTAATAGTTGTAGTTGTTGTTGCTGTAGTTGTTGTATGAGTTAATCATACCTCCCTTGAGCAGCATGATCTGGTCATCTTGCGGTAGACTGATAAAGCCGGGAACAAACTTAGCAAACTCAATGATCTGTTGAACTTGGTCCGTCAGTCTCTGAGATGTCTCCGCCCACAACTCCTCATTCGACTGCAGCAATCGACAATCACAAAAAGCAGACTAACTCGATAAATGCCAAAAACTTCCAACTCCCCACTCGACTTAAGCAACAATTCACTAGCAAAGCAAACTCGATGATCTGTTGAACTCGAAACCAACACACTGGTTAGCCCTCAGTAGGAAGACCATGCAACGGCCGTAGCCAAGTCCTGCAACTACCACACTCGGGCGATCAAGCATGTCTGCCATCTCCTGCCAGAGTCTATGGCTTGAACGTTAGCGTGCAGCTTAATCAACAGTCGACTCGACTACTGCAATTCGCTACTGCACAGAGCTCCAGAGTCGACTATAAAAAACCGCAGCGAGCACAGAACACTGCAGCTTGTGTGGTAGTTGCAGCAAATCGCCCGTCTGATGCCAAGCTTCACTGGTTACCAGTGTGCCAACGTGTGCTGTACAAAATGGCTGCACTAACGCGAAAAACTCGCACGTCCACTGTCTCAACGTACCTCAACGAGCATCTGGTTCTGCACATCGCTGTCCGCTCTACACGTTCTGTTTCACTGCCTCTGCTGACTGTACCAAAACTGACCAATGCCTTCTCTAGGCAATCATTTTGTTACTCTGCACCTATTACCTTAGACCGACACCTAAGTCAAGAATATTATTAGTATTAATTATGCTAGTAATTATGCTATACGGCAGTTAAATATTCTTTGTTTTTGCCACTGGCAGTTAAACAATGCAAAAAAACAGTATTACCCTCGACACTGCGGTCCTTAAAAACGTGCCATTTTTATTTTTTGAATAACTCCATAAAACATTGGCCGATTTCAATAATTTTTGGCATGCGACAGTAGGATAAACTTGACGCAAATGTCTGTAGTTTTGGCCGCCACACCTTAATGTTGTTGCTACACTACCATGTGAAATGCAGAAGTCGCAGTTTGGCCATTGACAACATTGAGTTCCTATGGGGTAGCGCATGCGTCGGCTCAGAAATTATTAACTGAATAGCGACAAACACGACTGGCTATTATTATCTCTCAAGAAGTCACACGCGTCACATTACATCATCATTTCAGCATGTGCTCAAAATGTCCTCCTGCAGCACAAACGCAAGCGGTAGACGTTGGCACCATTTGTCAACAGCACGTACAGTAACTGCATGACTCAAGCGGCTTACTCGCTGTTGATGCATCATTTCAGTTTGTTGACTTGGAATTTAAAAAATAAAACAAAGCAACAGATTTTCAATCATTTTGTGGTCTCAGTAATTTTCTGAGCTGCACTACCCAGTATAAATTCATTGCTGTCAATGGTCAAACTACGACTTCTGCAATTTTCACAATGTAGTGTAGCGACAATATTAAGGCCAAGTGGCCAAAACTAAAGACATTTGCGTCCAGTTTCTTCTTAATGTTGCACGCCAAAAATTACTGAAATCGGCCAATGTTTCACAAAGCTGTCAAAAAAATAAAAGTGGCACGTTTTTATGGATCGCGATGTCAAGGATAATACTGTTTTTGCATAGTTCAATTGCCAGCGACAATAAAAGAGAATATTTAACTCCTGTATTCAAACACTGACCTCAGTCATGAAAAGAATTTCTTTTGCAACATTTTGCTGAAAACCACATGACCATATGACGTACAGATGCAAAATTATGGTGTCATTAACTTTGTGCCATTTTTTGGACCACCCTGTATAAATTAATGTTTTACATACTTATTTACTTAAGATAATGTGGGAGGATGTAGCGTAGCAGTCGAGCCACTAGACGAAACACCGTGCTGTAACACTAACAGTGTAGTCAGTGCACGGCTAAGACTATGGATAAGCTAAGAGATGCTTATGCATCATAGTGCAGGTACAGCAGACTTTGAACTACTTGACGGCATTCAAAAAACTACGCGAGACCTACGTGTACACAGCAGAAACTAAATCTTACAGAATTAATATGGTTGATAAAGACAATTAGTACTAAAAATATTCTTGACTTAGGTTTCGGTCTAAGACTAATTTTGACTTGCCTTGCTCTACTTTACTTAGACCAGAGTTTGTCCTTGACTTGACACGCATTTAGCCTTTGAACTGATGCAGTGCGTGGTAAAGTACCAACGCATTGCACACGTATACCAATGATTATGAGCACGTGTGCACCATGCAGAAAGAGCAGAAAAATCGAGCTTTAGATCTGTGCTATGGTTACCAATATGGCATTACATAAATAAACACTATGGTTAATGTACACTTTCGTAACTCCAACAAAAAACAACCAATTCTGGCAACATTCCGTACCAACAATGCATTATTTATTGGCAATCAAAGCGCAAAATCTCAAGTAATGTGAGTCATCTTCAAACTCACAGATTGTCCTGGCAGCCATGTAAGACGTACACTGTATCAGGTAAAAAGTAACCCCCTAAACATCATGCAACAAAAATGTCAAATCTCAATGAATTTAAAACAAAATGTAGTACAATTAGTCCCCAATAAATTACTAAAATTATCACAAAATTTCGTTTAAAAATATTATTGCTGAGCGGAGTTACGAATTGTTGATGTGAGTCATCTTCAAACTCACAGATTGTCCTGGCAGCAATGTAAGACGCACACTGTATCAGGAAAAAAGTAACCCCCTAAACATCATGCAATAAAAATGTCAAATCTCAATGAATTTAAAACAAAATGTAGTACAATTAGTCCCCAGTAAATTACTAAAATTATCACAAAATTTCGTTTAAAAATATTATTGCTGAGCAGAGTTACGAATTGTTGAATATCGAGAACAAAATATCACCGTTACCAATATGGCATTACATAAATAAACACTATGGTTAACGTACACTTTCGTAACTCCAACAAAAAACAACCAATTCTGGCAACATTCCGTACCAACAATGCATTATTTATTGGCAATCAAAGCGCAAAATCTCAAGTAAATCTGCCAAAGCAAACAATAGTTACAGCAACTTTTGTGAGTTCACCACAAAACACTTCAGTTTCAGGTCTTTTGTGTCTGACATAGGCCTAATCCACAAAAACCTGAAACTGAAGTGTTTTGGGGTCACCTCACATAAACCACTGTAACTAACTATTGTTTGTTTCAGCGTATTTAATTGAAATTTGGCATTTTGACTGTTAATGGATGTTGCATTATTAGCGCATAATTTCGCCAAAATTGGGTTTTTTTGTTAAAGTTACAAAATTGTATAGTAACCACGAGGTTTACTTATATAACGCCATATTGGTAACGAAGTTATTTTGTTATCAACAATCAACAATTAATAAGTCCGCTCAAAAATAATATTTTTGAACAAATTTTGGTGATCTTTTCAGTAATTTACTGGGGATTTATCGTACAAAATTTTATTTAAATTCGTTTAGATTTAAAATTTTTATTGTACGATGTCTAGGGGGTTACTTTTTTCCGGACACAGCGTACATACGGTCTGCTGTATTTTGGCCTAGTTTTTGTCCTTGACCTTGGCCTGTCTCCATTTTGACCTAAGATTAATTCAGGCCTTGACCTTGACCTACTGTAGCCTATGTTTAGATTATTGGCCAGATGCCCATGCACTTGATGACCCTTCACCTTTGACCTTGACCTGTCAAAATAATTCGATTATATGCCCGAAAGCACAAGTTCTTCTTACTCCCCTCTCTGAACAACGTGAACACCAATAATGGTTTTACAACACAGTTTATTAAATTCATCAGTGTCATAATGATGCTGCTGCTGCTGATGATGAACTGATACAAACCATGTTCTGATAGTGTTTCTGTGGCTCCGTTGCCAGAGCTTCAGAGCGTAGTTTATTCAGCTCTTCAACAGTACAGGAACACGTCCTAACGTGCGACTCCACGACTGCCTTTGTCACCAAGTCTACACAGCATCACACGTCATCTATCAAATGTGACATTTGGGTGCCGCCGTTTGGGTGCAACCATTTCGGTACGACCGTTTAGGCGCCGGACGTTTCAACGCTGTGCTGCTTTAGTGCCGTCTCCATCTCTCTATCTTATCGCCGTCAGCCATAGTAACAGTCAGTGAAAAATAAAAAGGGTGGTAGGTCGGTGGGTTTTATACTCCAATCTCATCTATACTGTACCTACGCTTAGGGCGTGACATTTAGGGACCAATCTTAAGGCCTTCCGTTAACGTTTGTTTCAGCGGCTGCTTGCCATTAGCTGGCATTGGTCAGTAGCTTAGTTAGGCCTATGCGATGCCATGCAGATACAATCTGATTTAATCCTTCCCTGCTGAGAATGTGTCTCGGTAGTCGGCCTGCACTAATTGACGCGACTGGTCGCGCTTTAATGCCACTCCTTGTTTCCAGGGATGTGTGACATAGTCCTCATTGTGTGGACATGCGTCTAGGCCTACTTCAAAGACTGCACAGCACAGTAGGCCTCGCTGCTACAGCAGACGACATGCCGATTTACGATAGCCCCCATTGCCGTCTTCATGTTTAAACTTTACAGCCTTTCTACACACACGTTTGATGTTAAGATGTTAATTGGTGTGAACGTGCTGCATGCTGATTGCTAGTTATAAATCTGCTATTTTGCAATGGCCTACTTGCATAGATGTTTATGCACTTGCAACGACCAATCGTATACACAACGTTTCCCATTTCCATAGAGGCACAACACACACAAAATAAACTAATAAACTAGTTATATGTTATATTATATGTTAATGGCAATGACGCGACACAGCGCCGAAACCGCGGTGCCTAGATGGTGGCGCCCAAACGTCCTCCCCGCCCAAAGGTCCCAGTGCCCAAATGGTGAGTGCCGAAACAGTGGCGCCCAAATGGCAGCGCCCAAATGTAATGCTCCGATCAAATACACACTGCATTGTTTTATAACTACACTACAGAAACAAAACATAATGCACGTGTGGTGGCATGCAAAGTAGAAGTAGGCATAGTCGGCCGACGGCTTTGGCTTGACTCGACTTGGCAACGTTGTGCTATTCAGCCAACTTCGGCTGAATATTCCACACTATTCGGCGCTGTTCTTCAGCCACGTACAATGTCGTACATAACAACTCTTCACACTTATTTTTTAGTACATTAGTACTGACTTCTCCTAGACAACTGTTGGAATTCTTCGAGCGAATAAGTGGTCAGTCACACTGAACATTATAAACAACACTTACTGAGATACGATTCCACGTACTAGAGACATCACAAGCCAACTTACTGAGATCAATAGCTGCGGCAACTTCATTACGCAATAGTCCTCTCGACGCCGTAACAGCTGCATCAGTTGCGGGTCCATCAGCACGACTGTCGCTGATGTCATTAGATCTATGATTGCTAAAAATACACAAATACTTTATAATCTTCCATGTAACGCTGCACATGTGTCAGGCACGAGCTAATGATACAAGTGCAGCACATCATCCTCCACACCAGCAAACAACCGGACCCGCAGTCCAGCATCAAGACATCAGCCAACAGCACAACCTACTACCGCTTCTTATTTCCCATTTTGTCAAGTTGACCCCCTGGATACATAATAGGTTAATAGTAAGTCGCTCAAGGATGTTTGCAAATGACCTAGAACTACACTTAAAGCATTCAGTCTCAACATTATGCGATATATATGATACTCACTTATATGCTTGTCAGAGGAAAATGGAGAACAGTGCAAACAGTGCACGTATACACTGTACATGTAGTAGATATGTGTTGATATGGTCATCAGTGGAGTGTAATGTCCGCTGATGAAGTTATTAGCAGAACTGGCTATTGGTTGGTTCACATCACAATCATTATGACGGCAGATATTTCAACTTCTCTATTTATATCCACTATCTATCTCTGGCAGACAGATGATATATACCTGTAACAATTGTCGGTGTTATTATTGGTAGGACAGTTTACCGGTCAGATCACTTTTCCGTCATCATGTTGGTGGATATTTGCACGTCCACTCATACCTGCCATTGTTATTTCACTGAGGCTTTGTCACTCACTATTACCATTACCATTATGTCTAGGGACAATAGAAAACCATGGCAAAAATTGAAAAACCTGGAAAACTTTTGTAAAAATAGCAAAAATCACGGCAAAATTACAGGCCAAATACCATTATATAATCTATAAACTCAACATTTAGCATCGATGACCATCACTACATGCAGTGCAAGGTTTTCATTTGTAAAATTTTGTCGCTGCGAACATTAAAATACACATTCTAAGATGGTGTCATGCTCATACATTAAACCAGAAAGTAACAAATCACATGAACTTTGGTAGCAGAGGCAAAGATAAATATTTTTGTGTCAAAATCACACAATAAACTTCAGCTTGTGCTGAATAAAAACCAAAAAATACTTGTAAAAATGACAAAGTCATGACATTTTGGCTAGAAACACAGCATTTTGGTAAAATCACAGCGTTTGAAAAAATCATGGTTTCCATGATTTTCTACTGTCCCGAATTATGTCCACATGGCCTACAGCAGATACCCATTGAGATGGTCACTGCTGATGTTGTTAGTAGAACTGCTGATGTCGTCATGTCTGTGAATACTTGCACTTCCACCACTTGCAGTTGTCGGTGTTATTTCACTGAGACGTTGTCGCTGTTTGTGAAAGTTCGCCTCGTCCTCCACACGTTCTCTCTGCTTCTTCGACATCCGACCAAACTTCACCGCTTTACAAACAGCACAGCAACAGTCAGGAATGTGCACGAGACCTTCTGAGCCGAGACCAGACGTAGCAGCTTTTGAGATGCCGGCCGAGACCTTGAAGCTCCCGAGACTCTCGAGATTAATTAATTCGCACCATTAATTAACTCGCGCTTTCTAATTGTGATATTGTGGGTTTTTGCACTCTATTTTGACAATTATCACTGAATAATTAACGGCCTGCACAATAAAGAATTGCAACTGCAGTGCTGTAGACATGAGCCATTATGTTTATCGCAATTTGCAAGCAACTGAAATTAGTAAACTACAGCTGATTAGAGCCTTATACATCGTCTATATTTGGCTGATAGTATTCATTCTGACATCATACACTTTATCTTCATTGCGACTAGGTCATTTTATGACGAAAAAAGACTGACATGACATAATTCTGCTTTATGATAAATAAGTAATGAAAGAGTAAAAACACTGTAAACGAATAAGCTTATGTCTAAACCACAAATGTCATGCTGGTTACACGAGTCCTTTACCCCACAGCCCTTAAGCTACTTCTGTGTTCCGTCACTTCTCTGACATCCAATGAAACCTCACCATTACAAATAACGAGAGGCGTTCAATAAATTCGAGGACTAACATCCATAATACAACAACAGTAAATTGCACAATTCCAACAGTTATGTTACTTTTCAACACAATCTCCCTGCAGTTCACAGCAATGTTCCCATTGTTCTACAAGTTGGCTGGAACTCGTAGCATTAAGTTTTTGTTGTCAAAATTTCCGCATGCATGCTGTTGAACAATGAACATCCTCATCGTTCTTAATATTAATGTCTCCAAGTGATTCATTCTGTAGTCTGAACAAATGAAAATTACTTGGAGCTAAGTCTGGACTGTACGGCAAATGCTGTAGCAGTTTCCAGCCCATCTCTTGATTTTCTCAACTGTCTAACAGCCTGGCGGTACACTGTCATTTTGAAGAATGACACCTTTCTGCACCAAAACTGGTCGAATAGCTGGTTGTAATCAATCTTACTATAATAGGCATAAAGTCTGTCTGTCTGTCTGTTTGTCTGTCTGTCAGATCCCTCTGGTGCCTTCTGTACTGCACGGTCACATAGCGTGACTGTGGCATTTGAGTCCTTGGGTATCTGCCCGCCACCTTCTTCCTTTTTCCCCCAATGGGCAGCCTGGAGGCAGAAAATGAGCTGCCGGGTAATGGAGTGGACCGGCCCAAAATGAAGTGTACCCGCCCGTAGGGTGGGAACACTGCTAGTGAGAACAATAATGCACCATAATATTCTGTATCCACAATATGTACTTCAAACAGAAAGCCTGCGAGAACAACTCTCCGAGTGTCTCAAAAAATGCTCTGCCTGCAGCTAATTGTATAGCCATATGCAGTGTTCCAACACGGACATCATCACTAACTGACAGATGACAGAGCTCTGCAAAAGCAAGCAAACTAATCATTGTAATCATATACTCTCAAATGTGATAAAGTGTCGCTACTAAACACTACAGATAATGTACAACAAATTTCAGCACCTTCTACGCCTTCTGCGACTAGAAAACTGTATGACTATTCTCTGGGTAAGCCGAACATCAGCACCCATCATTTATATCTGAATATTAATGACATCATAAATGAAACCACGGTAAGTGATGTACAATAGTGGCCGTACAACTTCATAGCAGTTTTGGTTTTCAACCGTCACTGTGTGCTTACTGAGAAGAATAGTTCTGGAATTTACTGAAAGACCCTTGTATTGCAATTTAGCATTCAAATAAATGCCAATCACAACTAAACAAAATCAAATTACTGCGCGGAAAATATATATTAAGATAGCAGTCCTACCGTCTCTAGACATGCCGAGAGCAAGGCACTTCTGTAGTCTGCAGTACTGACAACGATTGCGATTAACTCGATCAATTGAACAGTTTCTGCTGCGTGGACATTGGTACGACATTGGACCGGACTGACTCCGACGGAAAAACCCCTGGGCATACAATACACACAATATTACACCCATCCCACTGGAAAAACCCAAGCTCACATTGTCATCCATGATATCTAGACCTATTCCAAGAGAAAAAGTCCTATATAATACACGACAACTGTCAAAATCTATGTTTTCATGCGTCTTAGCCATGGCGTGGGTCCGTCCGTCCGTCACACTCGTGAGCCGTATCAAAACGGTGCAAGCTTCACCACGGGCTGCCACAAGGTCTCTAGTTTTTCGTGACAAAATTTCGTGCCCCTGGATGTGGGGGTTCCCCTCGAACGAGGGCATCAAAAAAGGGTACCCCCTCTAAAAGATGTTATTTTGACCCTATTGGCTCGTATGGTGTAAAAACGGTTGCAGATCGGTACATACATGCTGCTTATCATATTACCTGGTGACAGGCTTTTTAGATTTATCAACATCGATAACCTCAAACGACCTTGAACCCCCAACAGAGGTTTTTAGTGAATTTTTCGCAATTTCTGGATGCATCGCACATTTCAACAATGAACTGCGACGAAATGGCCGGAGATAGACCAAGGTAATCTGCATATAAAATTTTCAGCATTAAACGTAGATTTCAGCAGTCCAAGACACGACCCCCTAGGTTCAAGG
>Ga0209671_1009721_pt1 | contig 10081 bp, 8 predicted proteins | sample WorMetHERISLAND2_2_FD_187401 | JGI IMG/M metagenome (GOLD analysis project Ga0209671, IMG submission 187401) | Marine gutless worms symbiont microbial communities from Max Planck institute for Marine Microbiology, Germany - Olavius geniculatus... | ecosystem: Host-associated > Annelida >... | reverse complement strand
TTTCAGGCGTTCACACCTTTCGGAAGCGAAATTCAGCGTGATTATCCGCTCTTTTGCGCACGATTTACCGGCCTCGAAAATCGCCGAGCTGAGTGATGTCAGCCGCCCGACGATCAATCAGTTGTTATTCAAACTACGGACCCGAATCGCCCAGCTTTGTGACGCCTCATCGCCCTTATCGGGTGAGGTTGAAGTGGATGAATCCTACTTTGGCGCCCGGCGTGTCCGTGGCAAAAAAGGTCGTGGGGCTGGGGGCGAAACGATTGTTTTCGGAATCCTGGAACGCCAAGGAAAAGTCGACACGGAAATCGTCCCAGATGCCTCCAAAAAGCAGCTACAGGCTGCGATCCGGGGCCAGGTAGCCCTTGACAGCATCATCCACTCGGACGGCTGGAGGGGCTACGATGGGCTGGTGGATATGGGGTATCAAAAGCATTTCCGTGTGAATCATGGTCAGCATGAATTTGCCTGCGGTAATTGTCATATCAATGGCATTGAATCATTCTGGTCATATGCTAAAAGAAGGTTTGCAAAATTCAATGGTGTTCCACGAAAAACCTTTCATTTACACCTGAAAGAATGTGAATTTAGATTCAATCATCGAGAGGAAAGCTTATATGATATAATACTTACTCTACTGAGAGAAAAATCCTCTCTAAAGTTATCTAGACCCTCCTTTTATTATCCTGTAATCATGGCGAATTCTCCGGTAATCATCACGAATTCGGGTCGTCCCCGGAGGTACGGACAATGACGGCAGCACAACCAGACCCGCGCAAAGCCGCCCTGGAACGGGTCGCGAAGATCCAGGAAGTTCCTGTGGAGCAACTCGCTATCTGGCCTTTGGAATCGTCGATCAAGCTCGAACGCAGTGTGTGGATGGTCCACAACAAGGAGATAAACCCACCGATGCATCTCCGGATTGCCGTGGATAAAACAGGGCGTACGTTATGGCTCAACAAGGGTTCCGATCCCGATGAGTTATTTCGGTTCATGCATGCGGAGGGTTTGGTTACGCGCTTCGCCCACACGCCGGAACGACTGATCGAGGTCTTTCTGGCCTTTTATGGCTACAATGACAGGCTGTTGCGGAGCCTGGACGATATCGAGGACCGCGATATCGAGTGGATACAGGAAAAGGATCGTGGTCGAATCGCATCCTTGCGCGATCAGTTCTATCCACCGGAAGTGATCCCAGGGCAACCTTTGAAGCTCGATTTCTGGACGTGGAGATCTTTAGGTGGGACAGTAGCACGCTGGCATGTAGAGATCGGCAACGGCACCGGAGATATTATCTACGATAAGGTTATGGACTCCGTGGGGTTTTATATACCGTTTTTGTAGTGAAGATCGAGCCGCTCGGTGGCGATAATACCCTGGAAGGATTCCGAGAATGACGGTATCGTGAGAGTCGGAGAGATAAGACTGAGCCGCAGAAACGCAGAGGGCGCAGAGCTGACTCATTCGAGCTCTCTGCGTCCTTTGTGTTTCTGCGGTTTGAAAAAGCAGCTTGTATAACCGTTTCGCAGAAGGTGAAGGCCTACAACGAGGCAGAGGAGTAATCCAATGAACGACAGTGTACCAGGACTTGAGGAAACAACTATTCAGGTTAAGGGGAAAGGGACTATAAGGATAACCCGCCAGGACGCGCAGTTACTGGGTGCAGCACTGCTACAACGACTGCGAGAGAGTGACCAAGAGATGCAGGAAGCCTTGTTGCCGCAAGTCCAAAATCTTAAAGGCTGGATAGGTTACGATGGTTATGTGCGCATCGGACGATGGCTATTGAGTCCAACATTTGGGAAATTGGCCTTCATGTTTCGTCCTTCACTCACCGGGTACGTGCTATACGCTGCGCCTGTACGGCAAACCCAAGAAGGTTGGGTTGTAGACCCGGTTTATAGAGTACGTGTAGTGCCGCCAAGATGATTTAGAGACTGCCTAGAAATTCATACCTTGTCATTTACGTGAATCCGTGAGATAAAATCCAGGATTGGGGATAACTCTATGATTTCACTTGGATATTAAAAGATTTGCCATTTCACCTGCTGGGTGAGTCCAAAAGTGAATGAATTTTTCCACTATCTTTTTGTTTTATAAAGGGATTATTCTACGAGAGTCTTTATGGACCCGACGCCGCCAAGCACCGGGCCACGGCGGCCGACTACGCGCAGAAGGAGAAGGCATTCAGGGAGGCAAAGGCCAGGCTGGACTGGATGATCGACAGCGGCGCATGGACGGTGGACGACCGGATGTACGAGGCAGACAAGGAGCTAAAAGCGGCACAGAAGGCACGTGACGAGGCCAGACGGGCTTATGAGTGGATACCCCACGAGGGCGATGCGTTCCGATCAATCAATGGGTTAGAGCCTCTCAATTGGTGAAAGCACCCATTTTTCAAGGTGCCCTTATAAGGGCTCATCCTAGTACATAATTTCTGTCGATATTGCGAATGCACAGAGGACGTTTGCATCAAGCTCAAGCGACTCTACCTGCAACATCAAGGGAAATGATGTACTAGCCCCTGACTATAAGCCCCATGGCTTGGATCCAGATCTCCTTCGTCGTCGAGCCGGATCACGTACCCTTGATCGAGGCCGCCCTGGAGAACGCCGGTGCCCTGGCGGTGACCCTGGGAGACGCGGCGGACGAACCCCTGCTTGAGCCGCCACCCGGTACTACCCCCCTGTGGCGTCAGGTGCGACTCACCGCCCTGTATCCCGACCAGCCGCAGGCCCTGGCGACCGTACTGGCGCTCTCCCGATCCCTCGCCGCTCATCTCGACGTAAAAAAGCCGCGGCTCGAGCGGATCGAGGACCGGAGCTGGGAAAAAGCCTGGCAGGATGATTTCGCACCCGCACGCTTTGGCCGGCGACTTTGGATCTGCCCGCGAGGACAATCCGCGGACGACCCGGATGCGGTCGTCGTCGCGCTCGATCCGGGGCTCGCCTTCGGCACCGGCCGTCACCCCACGACTGCCCTCTGTCTGCGTTGGCTCGACGAGGTGGAACCTACGGGAAAGACCGTTATCGACTACGGCTGTGGCTCAGGGGTCCTCGCCATCGCCGCCTTGCGGCTCGGAGCAGTCCGCGCGGTCGCGGTCGACCATGACCCTCAGGCCCTGGAGGCCACCCGGGCCAACGCGGAACACAATACGGTCACCGACCGCCTGCTCTGCTGCCCCCCGGAGGCGGTGCCGGAGGAGCCGGCTGACCTGTTGCTGGCGAACATCCTGGCCGGTCCGTTGGTCGAGCTCGCGTCTCGGCTGGCAGCACTGGTGCGCGCCGGGGGCCGCATCGCCGTGTCGGGCATTCTTTACGACCAGAGTGCCCGAATCATGGCCGCCTATGCCCCCTGGTTCAGGCTGGACAGGCCCCGGACAGCGGACGAATGGGTGTTGATAAGCGGTCGCCGCAGGCCATAGCACCGACTCATTTCCATGACTTGCACCAGGAGTGCGGTACCGGATGCGCCAGGGCGGGCGCGTATAGATTTCTTTTCGATCAACCAGTTGCCGCCAGCTTCCAGTCGCCAGCTAACAGCAGCTTATATCCGCCTTGCGTCTGTCCTTGCCGTCAAAAGCCGGAGAAAACACCGCGAAAGCCACACTGGCGACGGGGTCCGTGTTTTCAGCCCAATGAAATGTTCCTTTTGGAATATAAATCACATCGCCCGGCAGCAAAGGGACCTCATGATTTTTGAAATGAATGACCGCGGTTCCTGAAATGACCGAAACAGTCAAGTCATGCCGATCATGAAAATGTGGGAACTCTTTTCCTTTCAGACGAATGAGGTGTGTGCTTGAATCCGTACCACGGTGCAAATGCAGAATGGCAATCTCCTTTTTGAGCTCATCTTCCGTCCACTCGGTGTGTTCGTAAATTTTGTCGGGATAAATAAGTTTGACATGATCTCCTGATTGACAAGCAACCAGAAACAGGCCAGCAAGAAAATACATGGCTGATTTCATCGTAATGCTCCGGTAATTGCAGGTTTTTATGTAAGCCTACTGGGGTATGTTGGCATTTAGAGTAAACCCTAACCTCCAGGCTTGTCTCCTGATGGTACAGGATTCACAGGATTTTTAAGATTGATAGGATTATTTATGGGACCTAAAAACATGCCAAGCCGCGGTAAGGGGAAAGGGATCAGCCCTGTTTAACGTAGGGTCTAGATAACTTTAGCCACTGCGAGAGCATGCTAAGGTTATGTTATGCAAGGGAAAAACAGGTATTTCAGGCGTTCACACCTTTCGGAAGCGAAATTCAGCGTGATTATCCGCTCTTTTGCGCACGATTTACCGGCCTCGAAAATCGCCGAGCTGAGTGATGTCAGCCGCCCGAGGAGACGGAGCCGGTACGGATCCTCCAGGGTTTTTCACAGCTCAGCAAGGAGAGCGCGACCTGTATGTCCTGCCACCGGGAGGAGAGCCCCGGCATTTACAGCGAGTGGGGCCATTCCAAGCACTTCGCCGCGAACGTGGGCTGTTACGAGTGCCATGCGGCGGACAAGTCGGACCTGGATGCCATCATGCACAAGGATTTCGTGATCGCGACCATCGTCTCCCCAAAAGACTGTGCCCAGTGCCACGAGCGCGAGGTGGCCGAGTTCGACGCCTCGCACCATGCCTCGGCGGGAAACATCCTGGGCTCTCTGGACAATGTCCTGGCCGAGGTGGTGGAAGGCGGCCCGGTGCTGAACGGTACCTCGCCGGTGGTGACCATGGGGTGCGCCGGTTGCCACGGCTCCATCGTCAAGGTCAATTCCGACGGCACGCTGGATGTGGCTACCTGGCCCAACACCGGCGTCGGGCGCATCAACCCGGACGGCTCGAAGGGTGCCTGCTCCGCCTGTCACCTGCGTCACAAGTTCTCCGCCACCCAGGCCCGTCACCCGGATAACTGCGGACGCTGCCACCTGGGTCCCGACCATCCCCAAAAGGAGATCTTCGAAGAGTCGGCCCACGGCGTCGCCTTCCGCGCCAATATGGACCGGATGAACCTGGACTCGGCCAAGTGGGTGGTGGGCGAGGACTATAACGCCGCCCCGACCTGCGCCACCTGCCACATGTCCCGCACCAAGGACCTGCCGGTTACGTACGATATCGGCGACCGCATCTCCTGGAATCTGCGCGCCCCGGTTTCCTCCAAGATCGATGCGAAGGCCAAGGCCGCCGGTAAGGAGGTCAAGTCCTGGATCGACCGGCGTAAGGATATGAAGAGCATCTGCCAATCCTGCCATGGGCGCAAGATCGCCGATGCCCACTTCGAGCAGCTAGATGCCTTCGTCAACCTCTACAACGACAAGTTCGCGATTCCCGCCAAGCGACTGGTCACGGCCATGGTCGAGCACGGCCTGCGAGACAAGGTGAAGTTCAACGAGTCGGTGGAGTGGACCTACTTCTACCTGTGGCACCACGAAGGACGCCGGGCGAGGCATGGCGCGGCCATGTTCGCCCCGGACTATGCCCACTGGGAGGGCATGTACGAGGTCGCCCATCGCTTCTACATCGAGATGGTGCCCGAAGTACGCGAAGCCATCGAAAAGGCCCGGCACGCGGGCAACACGGCGGGTGCCGATGCGGTCCAGGCCCTGCTCGACGAGATCCTCTCCTCCGACCTGCACCGCTGGTTCGAAGGGGGAGAGCCGCCGAAGTTCTGGCGCCCGGAGGATAGCGATAACCACGGCTTCAAGACCAGCAAGACCGGCGCCGAATGACGGGCTAAAGATGCGGGGTGATAAGTTACGGGCTTGGTATTTCCGTTATTTTTCCCGCAGAGACGCGAAGACGCGGAGAAATCCTCTCTGTGCGTCGGCGTCTCTGCGCGAGAAAATACAGAGGGTCTAAGATCCTTGAATGCCCCATATCTGTGGTAAATGAGTCAAGTTTTTGCACGACGGCAAATCAATGCAGGCTTACCTTCGATCACTCTCCTTGAGGGAGGGTGTCGCAAAAGGGGCACGGCACGCCGTGTCCCGATGATCCCGTTTCATCTGATTTTACTGGTAAGGCTCCATCTCCTATGCCCAACCAGCCGTTGCAGAGACTGGGTCGCTCGAAATCGGGATCGGGATCGCAATCGGAATTTCGATCCCGATTTCGATTTCGACCCCGATTTGGGCTTTTACGACACCCTCTGAGGGAGAGGGGCTAGTACATCATTTCGCTTGATTTTGCTGTAGGAACGCCCTCCGTGGCGTTCCGAACAGTTTTCGGAACGGCACTGAGGCAAAGTCTCGCTAGATAACTCATCATCCCGTAAAGATGGCCCTCATGTACAATCGCGAAAGCGATTGCACATGAAGCCAAGTCGAACGTGCAGGTTTGGCTTTGCAGGTTGAAAAATCCCAGGGAAGGGATTTTTCAAGGTCCCCTGGAGTACTTAGCACATTTAACATCGGAGCTAAGCGATGCGGGTGAAAGACAAATACCTCAATCCCTTCACGGATTTCGGGTTCAAGAAGTTATTCGGCGTAGAGTCGAATAAAGACATCCTGATCGATTTTCTCAACGAGCTACTGCGTAAGGATGAAGGAAAAATCAAGGATATTACCTACCTCTCGCCGGAACAGCTCGGGAGAATCGGCGAGAGGATAGCCATCTTCGACATTTATTGCGAGAACGAGCAAGGCGAAAAGTTCATCGTCGAGATGCAGAAGGCAAAACAGAATTATTTCAAGGACAGAACCATCTACTATTCGACTTTTCCGATTCAGAGTCAGGCCCAAAAGGGTGGTTGGGATTTCGAATTGAAGTCGGTTTACACCGTTGGCATCCTGGATTTCGTCTTCGACGAAGACAAGGGCAGTGACCAGGTCTTTCACCACGAGGTGCAACTCTTCGATAAGAGCGTACAGGCGGTCTTCTATGACAAACTGACCTACATTTATCTCGAAATGCCGAAATTCACCAAAACGATCGACGAATTGGAAACCCATTTCGACAACTGGCTGTATGTGCTGAAGAACCTCGATCATCTGACGGACAGACCCGCGAAGATACAGGAAAGCATTTTTGCCAAGCTGTTCGCACAAGCGGAAATCGCGAATTTCGACGATGAAGAATATAGCGAATATGAAAAGAGCCTGAAGACCTATCGCGATTTAAAAAATTCATTCGATACAGCGAGAGAAGAGGGTGAAAAAAAGGGCTGGGAAAAGGGTAAAAGAGAGGGCCTGAAAGAGGGTGAAAGAAAAGGCCGGGAAGAGGGTGAAAGAAAAGGCCGGGAAGAGGGTAGAAGAGAAGGCGGAAAAGAGGAGAAAATCACGATCGCCGGAAAATTGAAACGGCAAAACATACCACCTGAGATCATTTCCAAAAGTACCGGTTTACGAATAGAAGAAATCGAGAAATTATGAGGTTTTCATAATTTATGAGATTCGGATTCCGACTCGGCTTGGTCCTGCTCCTGGTATCTACTCTCTGTGGGGCCCGACCGTTCGAGAACGCCCAGTGCCGGGAGTGCCACGACGTCAAAGGCTTCGGCGTCCCGACCGGGGAGCACGGCGAGACCGAGAAGGAGCAGCTGTTCGTCGCCACCGAGTCCTTCAAGGAGAGCGTGCACGGCGCGCTGGCCTGCACCGACTGCCACCACGACATCGAAGCGCTGCCGCACCGTAAAGATGGACTCGCTCGGGTGGACTGTGTCACCTGCCACGAGCAAATCAAAGGCGATCAATGGGTGTCCCCCAACCGCGCCGCCTGGTTGCGACCCGAGCCGCCGGCCATCGTAACCTTCACCCGCGATTATGCGCTGTCCGCCCATGCGGATACCTCGGTGCCGAACAACGCCGGCTGTGCGACCTGCCACACGGCCCACTATGTCTTCCCTGCGGACGACCCCCGCGCCAGTACCTATCGCCTGGGGTCGCCCGCCATGTGCGGCGCCTGCCACTGGCAGGCCCTGGAAGAATATCGGGCGTCCCTGCACGGGGCGGCTCTGAAGCGACCCTGGGTCGGCGATTCGGCCACCTGCAGCGACTGTCACAGCTCCCACAAGGTCACGGACCTGACCCGGCTGCCGGCCCATCGGCTGGTCACCGAGCAATGCGGCGAATGCCATGCCGCCGAGCGCGACGGTTATATGGCCAGTCCCCACGGACAGCTTGCCTGGCACGGTAATCAGGACGCCCCCAAGTGCGTGGACTGTCATGCCGGTCACGACATCGTCCGGGTAGCCGATACGGCCTCGCCGGTGGGGGCCGAGCGCCGGGTCGAGACCTGCCGCAAGTGCCACGAGCGGGCCAACGCGCAGTTCGTCAAGTACCAACCCCACGGCACCACACGTAACTTCATCAAATATCCCGGCCTATGGCTGCTGGGTAAGGGGATGGGGGCCCTGATCGTCCTAGTCCTGGTCTTCTTCTACACCCATTCGGTGCTCTGGTGGTGGCGCGAAAAGAAGGAGCGTCCGGTGGTCTACCGCCGGGTCGAGGGGCGCAGCTACCCCGTGCGGATCAAGCCCACAAAACCCCGCAGCGGGGTGCACTTCCGCCGCTTTGCCTGGGGCTGGCGAGTCAACCACTGGCTGCTGGCCCTGTCCCTGATGCTGCTGGTCTTTACCGGCATGGTGGTCATGTATCCGAATACGGAGTGGGTCCAGACCCTGGTGCCCCTCCTCGGCGGACCCGAACCCCTTCGCGCAATCCACCACTGGACCGGCGTCGTTTTTCTGGTGACTATCTTCGGGCACGCCGGGGTGGTCCTGATACGCATTCTCCGCGACCGGAGTTTCGACTGGTTCGGTCCCGACTCCCTGCTGCCGCGCCGGCAGGATTGGGAGGACATGATGGCGCAGTTCCGCTGGTACTTCGGCAAGGGCGGGCAGCCGCGTTTCGGGCGCTGGACCTATTGGGAGAAGTTCGACTATTGGGCCGTGTACTGGGGCGCCCTCATCATCGGCCTGTCGGGCCTTCTGCTCTGGTTCGCCGATGAGGTGGGCACCGTCCTGCCGGGTTGGGTCTTCAATCTGGCCACGGTGGCCCATGGCCTGGAGGCCTTTCTGGCGGTCATGACCCTGTTCGTGGTGCATTTCTTCAACAATCACTTCCGACCCGCCAAGTTCCCCCTGGATCCGGTGATGTTCACCGGCTCCTGGGACCTGGAGGAGCTCAAGGAGGAACGCCCCGCCGAGTACGAACGGCTGCGGGCCTCCGGCGCGCTGGATGGACTGCTGGTCACGCCCCCCTCCAAGACCTGGAACCGGGTCTCCCACTTGCTGGGCTTTACCCTGTTGGGGATAGGGCTCCTGCTGTTGATACTGGTCGTGGACGGGTTTTTGACCCGGGGGTTGTTCTAGTGCAACAAAGCGCAAGTCCTGATACCGCCTTCTCGGGATCAGAGTGGAACAGGTCTCGCGCAGAGGCGCAGAGAATGAGTTTCTCCGCGTTTCTGCGTCTCTGCGCGATCATTTGATTTCGACGAGAATAAGATGGTATCGGGGCTTCTACTATGTAGCACTAGGGCGTGTTGACAATGAGTAGGATGGGCAAAGCAAGCGCCCGGCAAGAGGGCTCAAGGCCGCGGTCGTTCCACGAAGATTCCTGAACCACACCGGTCCGGGAGGGTGTACGGCGCGCCGCGTGCCCATCGCCATATGATGGGCACGCGACGCCTGATTGGTCTCCCGACAAGCGGTTGCGGTCGAGAAAGTCCTGCGCAATGAACAGCGCTCGCGGCCATCCCGATGGACCGGCTTCGCTTTGCCCATCCTACGGGCTGACCTCCGGGCTTGTCTCCTAATCGTACAGGATTCACAGGATTTTATAATTGTTAGGGTCTAGATAACTTTAGCCACTGCGAGAGCATGCTAAGGTTATGTTATGCAAGGGAAAAATAGGTATTTCAGGCGTTCACACCTTTCGGAAGCGAAATTCAGCGTGATTATCCGCTCTTTTGCGCACGATTTACCGGCCTCGAAAATCGCCGAGCTGAGTGATGTCAGCCGCCCGACAATCAATCAGTTGTTGTTCGAACTACGGACCCGAATCGCTCGAATTCGTGACGCCTCCTCGCCCTTATCGGGTGAGGTTGAGGTGGATGAATCCTACTTTGGCGCCCGGCGTGTCCGTGGCAAAAAAG
>Ga0209671_1009716_pt1 | contig 10085 bp, 4 predicted proteins | sample WorMetHERISLAND2_2_FD_187401 | JGI IMG/M metagenome (GOLD analysis project Ga0209671, IMG submission 187401) | Marine gutless worms symbiont microbial communities from Max Planck institute for Marine Microbiology, Germany - Olavius geniculatus... | ecosystem: Host-associated > Annelida >... | reverse complement strand
CAAAGCTACGAGCTACCAAGTCGTTAAGAGCATGATGCCTTGCTGACCTACCCGGAGCTCTCTTGCATACAAAGCTGTGAAGACCACGAGCGTCAACTGGGGAGCCACAGTGGCAGTTGTGTGGGATGCAAAGGTCCAACCCCAGCCTCAGACCGACAGCAACTCCCACTGCCTCATCATCATCATCATTATTATTAAGGACAATTATATAGCACACTTTTGCTATGTTCCAAATGCGCTGTGCAAACAGAAAGTTAAGTGTTAAAATAAGCTGCCTTTAAATGTGCATGAAATGTTAGTAATGTCATATCATCACAACGCAATGCAGCTGGCAAAGTGTTCCATATAACAGGACCACAAACAGAAAAGCTTCCATCTCCGTAGCACGTCCTTTCCATGGAACAGTTAGTTGATGTGATCAGGCTGAGCGAGGATGAAAACCAGCCATGGATGACGTCGCTGTACAGTACGTCGCCAGGTATGGTGGTGCTAGGCCATGCAAACATAGAGAACATGCTAGGCATGTCACAACACTTAGAAGTTCGCTTAATTCAGCACAACATTCTCCGGCTAGCTTCCAAATTCAGAAAGCCGCATCTCAAGTCAGGTACCAGCAGCAAAACCGTGCACAGTTGTAACACTAAATTCATGGCAAGCTTTTACGCGAGGGCCCCACATTTTTACCGAACATAGCTTGACTGTGATCCAGCTCTGGTCACACACACAAACAGCAGTGCCATGGCCGCAGGCTTACAACATGTCTCGATACATAACATATATTATATATTCAATTTTATTCATCATTCAATGTCAGCAAATAAATAAAGAAATAAATCAACAAACCACAAGTAAAAAACGGAACATGCAGTTTTTGTTATAATTCAGCACTGACTGCGAATATGGATCAACTTTCAAAATTCTTTCACTCCCATATTTGCCAGAAACTATGCAACAAACTCATCACGAGAAACGAAAATTGTGTCAAGAAGGTCAGCTTACTCACCATCGCCAGTTGTATAATAGCCGGGAAACTTCTTGAAATAAGTTGTCTCAAAGCGCTCGTGGTTGCCGTACACTGTCCTCATCATTCCTGGCCACGGCTGCTTGAACACCTGCATACACATACACCCAACCAACATATATACAATTAATGTATATACTTCTCTACAGCTCCAACTTCTACCAATGCTGCTTTGCATCTAGTAATTAACCCAAATGCATAAAGTCAAAATCAAAATGAGAAAGGTTATGCAGATGGCAAAAATTGCCACGAGTAAATAACTTCAACTATCAAAGTTTTCAGACAAAAATTTAAACAAACAAATAATTCACTTATATTCTAAATACATTTTCAAAAGTCTGTTGTTTACCAGGTATCCTTCTCCTTCACCCTCAACTATAGATCCATCTTCTGACAGAATTTCAGCAACGATGCCAAAGAATGGGAATGTCTGCAACAGAATAAATGTACGACAAAATTGCAAAACACGTTCATCTAGCACAAAAATGTCTGCCTTACAATAAACAAACAAAGTAAATACACAGTTTCAAACTGTTAGAAATAAAAATTTTAAAATTACAGATAAGAAGAGTCAGCCACAAATTACGAGTGAAATACGATGGAACAAAATGCCAGCAGACTAAAGACCATTAACAAAAAGCCACCAAAAGTGCTAATCAGACAAAATACAACCACGTCATAGCATGCATAACACTCAATGTATTATCTTTGTATACAATTCGATTATTAGTTGACTTAGGTAAGTGTTGTGTAGTGATAAAATACAAAACAGCCTATAATTTCACGCTATGGTAAACTGATATTCTAAACAGTAGACAGACAATGTTTGTAACTAAAAGCACAACTATTATTTTTATATAGTTTATTCGTAAATTAGATGCAATGACCATAATAACTAAAAATATGGGGCAGAACCCAACGTGAGGCTGCCCGGCGGTGTAAGTCCGATTGGGGGACAGTCAAGGGATTGAAATTTAGTTCGCAGCAAAGTCACATGGCCCGAACGCAACTGCATTGTCATATACATATATAGCAAGCGCAATGTTAAACTTAAATGAGACAACAGAACTTTGTTGTTTGTGAACACAAGTTCACCAATTTTTCTGCATATGATGTGGAATTGATCGTAGTTGTAAACGCCGTTTTCCTTTTATCAATATCTCTTATTCATTCTCGAGATATATGTGATCAAATTCTAAAGTTGTCCAAAAACATGCGAACTGTCGATGCTGGATAGGTCGAAATGAGCAAGCACAACTTTGTGGTTAGTGAACCAAAGTTCATCAGGTTTTTTTTGTTCAACACGAAAGAAACAGTAGTTGATAATGCCGTTTACGGCTTGTTGATATCATAATCTTTTCCAGAGATATTTGCAGTCAAATTCGAAAGTTGACCTAAATCGTGCCAAATTTTGGACGTTTTTGCCTTTCCAAATTTTAAGGGGGCAGTGCCCCCAAATTTTGTACATGGGTTAACACCCGCAGTTAGCGGCACATAACGTGGTAAAGTTTCATTAAGCTAATCCCCTTAGCGCCAAAGATCTTAAGGCTCATACGCTACACTTTAAGCCAATTTTTGACCCCCATTGAAAAAAAAATTGTTGAGAAAGCCCCCATCCCCGGTGGGGTATACGCTAGCAAGACTTGGCCATTCTGTGGCACGTGTAAAAATTTCGGGGCACAGCACCCCCTAGAAGCCGAAATATGGTATTCTGAAAAAGTCAATTTTATGCATACAGTTGCACATAACAAACTCCGTGGTTAGTGGACCAAAGTTCACCAAACTTTTTTCGTTATACGCGGGAAGAAATGCTGTCGGTCAAATAGTTTTCAGATTTTGGATATCTCTGTCCGTTCTGGAGATATTCGCGCTCAAAGTTGGAAGGAGTCCGAAATCGGGCCAAATTTAGCGCGTTTTTCACACCCAAAATTTTTTTGGGAGCAGGACCAAATTTTTGAACTGGCATTTGTAAACTGAACATGCTTCCGAACGTGTGGCAAAATTTTGCAGAGATCGGCCCACGGACCTCGAAGATCTCGCGTTGAAAAAAAAGAATAAAGAACTGTTGTAAAACATAAGGCCTTCCAAAAACTACCGCTCTGGGCAAACTAATAAATATTTTCAGTACAAATTACAAAAAGTGGAAAACAAAACTGCATACATGTTAGCATTTAATGAGTAGAAAAACAAAAATAATAAAAACAAAAATAAAAAAGTGGCTATTCTTGTCACACGCATAGGTTTGATTAAAATTAGAAATATTTTAAACAGTACATATCACTGCCACAGTCATGTAATAGATGAGTCAAAAATGCCTGATAGTCGGTTTCACTTACAGCTGATCCTGGCTTGGTGGGCGTGGCACCTGGGAGCGGAGTGATCACGTGACCTCCCTGAAATTGTCACAACACAAATTACAATTATAAAACTGTTCACCGCAGCAAACATAACACACACACACACACACACACACAATGTTGGTTCATGATGTCCAAACTCAACATTTCCACCTACACACATGATAATTCACAAAGTCATCAAATAATGACGCAAACATGAACACATTTTTATTACTTGAAGTGATCATCGCCTGATCACTTAAATGTTCTGATCATCCACAGTGTCTTACTGTCAGTTCCTCCTTGGGCCATAACCACCCCTTAAAAACTGATCGAAAATCAGTTCATAACTTTCTGAGTCATCCAGTTGGCAGCAAACATACAGATACGACATTGTACGATAATAAATCTGCACCAGAAAACTGACAACCAAGCTGTCAGTTTAATCTAACACATAAACTAAAAATAACTAAAAATGTACTGTATGTGAATGAAATGATAAAAACTGAAACGTAAGTACAGTTATGTAAAACATGAAAAATCCAGAAATAGCCAGTTGCTCAAGAAACATGAAATAACCTTCTAATGTTGCAGAGGTAACTAGTATCTAGCAGCTGGTAAAGTTACCGTTTCAGTTTGCCAGAACGTGTCAACGATAGCACAGCGACCATCACCGACAACATTATGATACCACAGCCAGGCCTCAGGGTTGATCGGTTCACCAACACTGCCGAGGATCTTCAGAGACTGCCGCTTGTACCTGCAACAGTCACGCAATAGTTTTACAGCAGACTACTGGTTGCTGTTCCCATATGCATCACGTGTTTTAAGATGTCAGTTGACCCATTGCATGCAGGAACTGCAGGCTGACTTCTAGTTGATGAATCAACAATGTGCGACAGTTTGCACTGCACTGCAATTACCAATAAAGTACCAACAAGCAGCTGAAATATTAACCAAAAATGACATGTATGTGTAGAACAGAAATAACACAGCAACAAACTTAAAGGCCAAGTCGCACCAAAAACGATATTAGCTGAAGATGCATAAAATTTAACACTAATTAATAATACGCTAATCCAACAAAATAAAAACATCGCTTTGAAGTAATTTTCAGATAAATATGTTGTGCCAGCCGAACGACCCGAATGTGCCACAATATAATTGATGACATCACTTTCAGTATGCTTTGCTGACAAATTGCCACTTACACTGAAAACATAGTAAATCCATCGGTTTTACTCAGAATGATGTTGATTAATAGTACAAGTAATGATGCATAAGTGACATCAAAAATTACGTCATTGTTGATCTGTTCACTACTAGAGGTGTGCCACTAGTAAAATTAATGACGTCTATATTATATTATCTGTAACAACAAATGCATTTTGACATTTGCTGTAATAAAGAAATGAATGAATGAATGAATGGAATATTGTGGTTTTTTAGTGGGCTAACTATTGATAAAAAGTTTGGCCTTTCTGAGGCTATTTGAAAGTGAATCAGACTGAATTTGACCTCAAGGCAATAAAGTTAGTTAGCAACACTTCTGCAAGCGACGTCACAGCTTGGCAAAAAATTGCTAAAGCCATGAAAAGAGAAGATTAAGTACTTTAAACATTATTTTTAAGGTATTAAGATATATTAGCAACCAGAAGTTTAATAAATATTGACAGATTAACATTTGATAAAGCTAATTAGTTATGTAAAATGGTGCATCTTGGCCTTTAATCTGGCTACAAAAGCAAACACACAGTACTTTAAAACAAAACCATAACTCATACAGCGACACAGATCAAATCAGATCAAAATAACATTTATTATACTCTGGATATAAGTGCAACTTACTTGGCTACATAACTGTCTCCGAATTTCATCAGCGCCCGAATTGCGGTCGGTGCAGTGTAGAATTTACTGACAGCATACTTGTCGACAATCTGCCAGTATCTGCCAGCATCAGGGTAGAACGGTGTTCCTTCAAACTACATTCACACATTAACACAACTCACTCAATCAGTCAACAGTTTCTTAGCGCTGGTTTTGCACTGTTTTGGTCAGCTTTCTGTAAGTTAAGATGGCCTAGAGAGTTTATTAAGAGCACAGTAAGCTAGCTGGAGAGTTAGCTGCAGCTGATTTGTGAGGACAGCCGTTACTGGATGATGTAGATCAGGTGGTTATGTAAACACACAAGTCACGCAAGCACAGACCAGCCTAGTAGAAACAATTAGGTGATAATTTGTAGCGAATATTCAATCAATAAATCAATAAAAACACATCCGTATAGCACCATATGTTGCAAATAAATTAGAGATGCATTTGTAGTAGTCAACGTTCTCCCTCAGCGTCTCAAATGAAATGCTTTGGATCAACCTTTTGTCAGGATCACACTAAAAGAAACCTTGTAATAATTGTACAAAATACAAGTTTTTTACCACTTTGCAAGCAGTTAGCAGATCATCCGACAGTTAACTAGCTATACATGGCCAAATAAAAGCAACTAGAAATGTACGTTATGAAGATATTAACGTATTCTGTAAACCATTAAATCACGTGCCTCATTCAATCACGCTATCTTTGCAGTAATTACCCATTCTCCAGTAACATGACCACTGGTAACAGCAGTCAGTACAGTAATGAAGAAAAACTGGAGAGATATAAGAATGCCCGTATAGAAATCACACACGCACAATGACACTGGTGGCAGCATTAGCTAGTGGTCCATAGCAGACGTAGGTATGACCAGTGATCCAGCCGACGTCCGCCGTGCACCAGAAGATGTCGTCGTCATGGTGGTCAAAGACGTACTTGAATGTTGTGGCAGCGTACATCATGTACCCCGCCTGCGTGTGAAGTACGCCTTTCGCCTTCCCCGTCGAACCACTGCACAACACATGATCACTCTCAACTTTACCACCAGCTGGCAGCCTTTATTAAATGTCAAAAACTCCCCCAAAGATGATGCATACATGTACAAGTATGGCTGACTGTCTGGCAAGTTCATGTGCATCGGGCAGCTTCAATGAGCGCATATGACCCTCAGTAACTAGATAGATGGACGCATGCAGCATGCATGGTGTGGTGGCACAGGGCATGCCAACGTCTTTGCCTGTTATAGCACACCACAGCTAATGTCAACAGAAATTTGCAGAACTATATAGAAGAAGAGTGATATTAGTGATAATTGCCTCGTGTAAAGCATGAAGAGTGCATCTTCGGCATCCAGCCAGACTGGTTCACACTCTGTGGACGATTTTGCCATCTCAACATGCCACCACGAATCACGACTGTCATCCCAATGAATCTACAACATAATCTCTTCATTACACCGACCTCACCCACTACATCAAGCCAGAAAATGGTGAGGCCAAAAAGGCCAAAACCAACAGAATTTTGCTAGGCCACAAATGAAGTCAACAACTATAAAAGCTGGCCACAAGACCCAAGATGCATGAGAATTATACCACAGCAAGAAGAAGCAAAGAATGAGTTCAACAGAAGCAGTGAGGCTAAAAACAAGACCTTAAAATATGACCCCTGCCATGAGAACTTAACATCCTTGGTTGACAGTCAGCAGCAATGTATACACGAATACACTGTAAGCTCTGTTGTTGTTGTGGTTGCCTAACAGCTCTTATCTAAGTGAGGAATGCGGAAATGGAGTTGTTTGCAGCTGTTGTGCCAAACGGACTGTCATTAAGTACAGACATCGACACGTTGATGACAGATGTTGGTTCCACCAACAAAAAGGTAACTCTATCACAACCCATTCTAAGCTTTAACCCCAGAAGCTTCAAAAACCATCACTAATCACTTATTTTACAAATCTCACCACGAACACTAAACTTAATCCACAACTAACAAAGACCTCCTAACAGATTCATTCTGAACAAAACACAGAAGTCTAACCTCAAGTTTTCTGCTTGGCCGTTTGCCAATCTGTTGGTAGCAGTCGTCGCCATTAACATCCCCGGTGCCTTCAGTGCGTGAGACGTGTTCTTGTGACAGACTAAGATGCCTCACAACAATGCAGTGGGATACACGGTGTCCCCTACAATGCAATGCAACACATGGAATATACGCATAACTTTACATACTCATCTGGCTAAAAGCGCTAGCACTCGCCACATTAAAGAAAGTCTAAGAAAGCATAAACCCATCTTGGAGCTACGGAGCATCACCTGCCATATAAAATCACACAGTGTTACCTGTCACCCAACAACGGTGAATGCCCCCACCCCTACACTGGACTGTTCTTGAAAATAGGTACAGCCCCTCCCAAATTACTAGAAATACATGGTGTTATTTGATCCACTGGCATTGTGCTACACTGCTAAACAACCACAAAACAGGCTTATTTTTGAAATGTGTCTAAAAAATGGCCCACACTGGATATCTTTACCATCAATCAGTAGAACAAATGTAACAGGTGAAATAATGAAGTTTCACTAACTTTTCATCGCAAATGGCCAATGCACCATCGGCAATCTGCTTCAAATTCAGCAGTTTTTCACCTCTCCAAGCTCCATCTATAAACGCAATTAATACACTCATCATGCAACTTGGTTGATGGACAGAAACCTAATCCAAAAAATACAGCTACACGTTTAAATTCTGCACAAAAGTAAAGTAACAGTTTTTCTCAAAGCAAAACCTACATTGCGTCAGATTTTCAGTGCATCCTTGAATTTGGTTGCAGCACTTTTTAACACAAACCAACGTAATATGTCAAAAAGCGAAATTGGTACAGAAAGTCCACCCAACTACTTGCTTATGTTCGCCAGGTGGCAGGATGGGACTGACAGTTTCGGCGACAACTTGCAAAATTTTGCACGTTTCAGCCGGGGGTTCGAACCCTAAATCACGGGGCTTCCCTTCTCATGTCACTGCAACCCACAAGTACCTGCAAAATGGCATCTTAATCCATCAGGCATTTTAAGCAGGGTGGCACATGTCACAAGGGCTCCTTGGACGGTTGAAATATTGGGCCTCTTTACTTCATTCATGTCATGAATGAAATAATCCAGTGTAACTCTGGCTCTAGCAGAAATACGTAACCTTTGACTGGTGAGTTGTTAGCTGTTCATTTGTTATTAACATTTCCGCTGACAGTGTAAAAGTTAGCAGATAGTTGTGTATGTACAAGTGTCAAATTCTCAGTCACATTTGACAGTGTGAAAGCAGGCTTCCCATTTGCCCCCCAGTTCCTACGACATAGAGATTTTCCATGATTTCTAATTTTTTGCCTCCATCGATAAAAAGCATCTTCCATTTTTCCATCAAAAGCAGCAATACAAACTGTCTATTCTTCATGCTTATCATCTATAAAAAGCAAAGACAGATTCTAAATCAACTAAACAAAATTTTTGTTTTGGTACGACAGAAAGCTCAGCTGTTGATATGACACAAAACTTGTCAGTTCCGGAGTGTCTCTTCAAAGTCAGTGTGTATATATACTTAAATAATTAAGCAAACATGCCATGATGCAGATTTATGCTACACAGAACTCCAAATACACAAAGATGATAAAAGGTTTCTGGCTTATGAAATGAGGTGCTACAGAAACGTGCTACATACTATATGTTAGTGACAAAAAATTGATTGAAACTATCACACAAATGACAGGCATGAAGAGGTTCTAGCAGAGGTTCTGAAGCAAGCAGAGAGTGACATGACGCATGCAGACATGCACTAACCTGCCGTTATGATTAGACTACAGGAAGCATCTAGTATGCGTTCAGCAAGAGACTTTGGTGAGAAACCAGCAAACTAAAGAAAAGTAAACAAAAAATTAATCCAAAATAACTTGATAATGAACACAGTTGACACAAGAACAACTCAGCTGAACAGTGAACACTGAACACTAACTGACAGTATACGGACTTGTAAACGCTTTTCCTCAGCAAGTGGTTACAACATCGTCATTGAACCGATCATTTTCTCATTCTCAACAACGTAAAAATTTTCGAGAAATGTGACAAACGAGCTAACTTTAAACAAAACAAAAAGTCCAGCATACCTTTAGTCAGTAAAACTCATCGAAATTCAACCAGTAACCGAAAATTATCAACAACTAACTGATTAACAGCAAAAGAAACTCAAAATAGGCAGATCACACAAAACAGAAAACTCTGCTACCACACACAGAACAGAGCACCAGCTTTTTCATCATAACACTACTATAGAAGTTTGTTACTTTCTGAGTTTAGTTATACGTTGCTTGTGGGATTTTTTAGTCAACCTATACATGTCGTTTTGAGACAGACACACAAACTCAGACAGACGAACATCTTTCTTACAGCCATAGACCTATGGTTACAGCTAAGACAACAGCATCTGCACAGCTGACGCCCTGTAAAAATCATGCAACTAGCGCACAGCATTCCTGTAATAAATCATTAGCAAAACAAACAAAAACTACGAAACACATTAGCCAAACAAAACGTCTTCACACATGCAATAACAGACGTTATTAGTCTACCTGCGATGACTAGCACGCTAGCCTGGCTGTCCAGCAGACGTCCAGCTAATGCATTGGTCGAATAGCCACCGAACTTAGTCCAGCCAGATTAATCACACACATTACTATTACTATTATTTTTTTTTTAATATTTTTTATAATTTATACCCCCCAGTAGTAAAGGTTCCTGGGGGTTAAAAACAAAAGTTAAAAACATAAACCAAGTTGCTAGAGTGGCACTAGTCTAATTCAGTAGGAACTGTAATCC
>Ga0209671_1009715_pt1 | contig 10085 bp, 9 predicted proteins | sample WorMetHERISLAND2_2_FD_187401 | JGI IMG/M metagenome (GOLD analysis project Ga0209671, IMG submission 187401) | Marine gutless worms symbiont microbial communities from Max Planck institute for Marine Microbiology, Germany - Olavius geniculatus... | ecosystem: Host-associated > Annelida >... | reverse complement strand
GTTTATAATTGATCATCAACATAAAAATTTTGTTATTGTAATAAAACAGCAAATATAAATGTACAAAACATTAGTTTGTACACTTGTTAACGGCGACATGCAATGAGTGACACATCGAAAACAGCAAAAATTATAAAAAGGTGATATTATTCAACAGCACACTGACAGTTAGGAGATGTGATGGTGAGTGATATCCCCTTTTTATGGTTTTTGCTGTTTTCGATGTGTCACTTGTTGCATGTCGCCGTTAACAAGTGTATAAACTGATAATTTGTACATTTATTTGTATGTATGGGTCGTTTGCTCATCTTCGTTTGGACTCCGTTTGGACTGAAAAATGCAGGTCGGACGTTCATGCGAGCTACGCGCGCCATTTTGCGACAGTTTCGAGACTTTACGGACTCGTATGTCGACGACAACTGTGCCGTGTTTTTTGACGATTGGCGTGACTATTTTGAACATTGAGATAAATATCTAAGCACACTGAAACATGAGCATATTACGCCCAACTTACAGAAATGTCGTTTTGACCAGCACACAGTCAGGTTTTGCGGAGAAATCATCCGTTCGGAGACGAGGAGTTATGACCTTGACAAGGTAGCCGCCGCTAAACATATAGCTGTCCCAGAGATCAAAAAAACAGCTGCGCGGTTTGTTGGGATTTTTCTCATATTTTCGTAAACACATCAAATCCTTTGCCGAAAAGGCCAAGGTACTAACTGACCTAACTTTGAAGCGTGTTCCGCAAAACATAAAATCCGTTTGGTTAAATAAACATTCTGAGGCACTCAGAAATCTAAAAGACGAGCTAATCAAAACGTGTGACGAACCACTTTACATTGTGCGATTTGATCGCCCCTTTTATGTGTACGTTGATGATAGCTCATACGCTGTAGCTGGGTACGTAATGCAGTGCGATGATGCAATGGTAGAGTATTCTGTAGCGTTTTTCAGTTCTAAACTGTCGGCCTCTTAGAAGAATTGATCTACCATAGACAGAAAGGCATATGCTGCACTTCTCGCTGTGAAAAAGTATAGAGAGTGGATTTTTAACTTTAAAATCATTATTCACAGCGAGAACAGTCCTCTAACATTTTTGACTGAGTTAGCTCCTAAGTCGATGTGAGGCTACCTTGTGAGGTTTGAGTCCTAGGCCTATGCCAAAATTAGTGTAAAGTTAACCTAGGCCTAGTGTTACAGAAACTGGACCCAACAATTGAAAGTAACACAAAAATACGATTTAATAAAGCACAATATTTATAGAGTGCAAATACAATTATGTGCAAAAAAAATCAAACAAAATAATCATACAACTAGACAGTTCAAATGTCAAGCAGTCACAGCTGCCAATCAATAGTTCAGTTAAATTATCAGACAGTACATTCTCCAATGTTCATCAGGTAATATAATATCATCACATCAGCTATGTAAATTAAATATAATTCAATAACGACAAGCTTAAAGAAGTTCAGTCAATAAAAAAACAATCACAAGCAATCTCTTACATAATTAAGCCACAAGACAAAGGTTCAATCTCAAACAGTTACAGGTCTAATAGCGCACACCGGAGTCTCCCACCCTCTATTTACCACTATAAGAGCCTCTGAGCACTCCTCTACTGTCGCTATTTCTGGGGGTCCTCATAAGCCTCCCATTTAAACACTTTTACGCCTAGGGGCTACACCAGCAACCTATCGTTAATACCAAGCCAAACAAACGGCTGTACAACCTCGGCAAACACGCCTGCCAAAAACGCATATGACCCTCTGGTCTGCGTCAGATCAACATCTTACAGCAACTAACTTCAAAACAGCTCGCGCCTAGCATTTGCCGATAACCTAATTAATGCTGGGACTACCCAATGGCAGCCAACGAATTCAATCTGAGTCCCAATTGAAATGGCGCTGAGCCTATAACTCAATCTCTGATTGGCTGGCATGTAGAATTTATTATAATACTACAGTCACGTAACGTATAAGTCGCATTAATACAACACGCTTTCTTACAGGCATACTCCCAGAGACACATGTACAGGTACAATTAGCCATACACGACAGTGGTATCCACACACAGCATTAGACTCACTAATAGACGCACACCTACCATGCCAGGCAGAGGTGCTATAAACATGACTGACGACTAAATCGACAATAAATACAACATGAACAGTGAAAAATACAAACAGCAAGCTTATTCTGACGCGAAAAATAAATTGACAACTCGATTTCCCCACAAGTGTCATACACACACCGGCCAACGATCTGCGTAAGAAACAGTGTGGCTTAACACTTCCCCCTTTGGGAAAAGAATAAAATGGGGACAACTTAAACCATTTTACTTCTTTTCTCAAAACACACATAATACGCAATGTAATGAAATACAGGGTAGACGACGATAAACATGAAACAGTATCAAGGTCTACACCATACAATAATACAAATATCAATTATCGTATTATCATAACAATCGCATACAATTAATACAATCAATTATAATTTTACTAGTCGAATATACATCCATGACATTTACTAGTCACACATACAAGTCTATGAAATAAACAATAATACAGTGCAATACATACATAGTGCAGCGATAAAAACAGTACACAATACTATTTACACACAGACTTCATTGACGTGACAACAGATCTGCTACAACATTGTGTGATTCCTTCTTATTGTTGAACTCCAAATCAAACTCTTGGAGGGCCAGGGACCACCTGAGTAATTTAGCGCTTTTGGCGGCACACTCCCGAATGTACTGCAATGGGGCCCAAAAATCAAATCGCGGAACCTATTCAAGGCCCATATCAGTGCATAGACTTCCCGCTCGATAGTGGACCAGCCCATCTCTGTGTCACTCAATTTCTGACTCGCAAAAGCCAACGGATGTTCTACACCCTGCTTATCAAGCTGTCCTAGGGTGGCTCCCACGGCCTTCTCACTAGCATCGGTATGAAGATAGAAGGGTGTCCCACTGGTGGAATTCGTAGCACTTGTGCAGATGAAAGTTCGGCTTTTAGACGATCATAAGCCCCCTGACTATCCCCGGACCAACGCGACACGATCACATTGGGCACACCCTTTTTGGTCAGATCAGCGTAGGGCATGGCAATGGCTGAGAAATGTGGGATATATTTCCTGTAATAGTCAAAAACCCCCAACAACGCTCTAAGCTCCTTTTTGGTGCGGGGCACCTCAATTTTGGCTAAGCCCTGCAAACGCTGGGGATCGGGTCGATGGTTTCCGGATCCAACCAGTCGTCCCACAAATATCACTTCCGCCTTGCCGAATTCGCACTTGCTTAAGTTCAAGGTCATGCCAGCCTCGCGCACAACGTTAACAAATCGACGTATGTGGTACTAATGGCTCTCCCAATTTTGTGAGCCCACCCCAATATCGTTAAAATAAGAGTCGGCAAAGTCACGAATGGGTCGCAGCATCGATCGAACAGCACGGACAAATGTGGCACCAGCGTTCTTGAGTCCGAATGGCATCCGAAGCCACTCGTAGAGTTCATCGTGCGTCACGAATGCCGTCAGCCAGCGGTGTTCTTCCACCAGCGGGATCTGCCAGTAACCAGACTTCGCGTCGAACGTACTGATGAAACGTCCTTTGCCGATACTGCGCAGCACTTCGTTGATGGGCGGCATCGGTTAAGCGTCACCGACAGTAAATAAGTTTAGATACCGGAAATCGCAAGCAATGCGCACACCACCGTCGTTCTTTGCCACACACACGATCGGACTCGCCATCGGACTGTTCGAGGGTCGTATCAGACCTTTGTCAAGCAGGTCTTAAATCTGGCGGTCGACCTTCGGTTTGAGTGCGTCTGGCACACGGTAGGGGCGCATCTGCCGTGGCACGAACCGGTCGGTGGTTTGGATTCGATGCACCACCGCGTCGCACCTCCCTGGTCGGCTGTCGAACTGGTCGGCAAACTCGTCGAGCAGCTGGTAGAGTTCTTGACGTTGGTCAAGCTGAAGGTGCTCGACCTTGTCGTCCTTGACTTGCTGACTGGGCAACAGACAACTGGACACAACAGGTATAGGAGTTAGTACATTCCCAAACATATTATCACGAGGATTGATGATCGTGATATCAATCATAAAACATTGTGTCACGCAAGCAATCAATAAAGCACATAAAACACACATCATCACAACAGCGTATACTTCATGGGACAAACTGTACTTTAAGTGACGCATTTTATTAGCGTGAACATGCCTGGTCTCACTGTTCCCCAAATGGCCACCAAATACAGACTCGTGAGCCAGCCGTAAAATTTGAGCCCTATGTCCGTGTGGTACACACAACTGACAAACAAATTGGCCATCTACCTGGTCTTTGTGATAGATCACAAAACTATGGGAAAGCTGGTTCCCTGCCTGCGCCTGTACCCAACATAAAGCTAAAGTCGGGTCTTGCTCCCGCTCTTGGGCCAAGGTCGCCGAGTCATCTGGATTAGGCTGGTTTGAAGATAAACTATCCACATCCTTGATGAAATTTTTCTCGACATCGTGGTGCTCGGTCTCGGTCGTGACGTCACATACGTCAGTGGCGACACACCCGGATACACCAACCGCACACGCAGTTGCCTTTAAGTCCCAAACGAGATCTATGGGTAAAATGACGTCATAATCGGGGGAATGCAGATCAGTAACAGCACACACAATAAGTATTTCGTGCCCATTATCACAATCAACATCACACAAGCACACAGTTAGGTTTGGTAAAAGAGCACGAACCGTTTGGTCCCTCCCAAAATTGTAAAGAGTGACATTATTCACTGTCTCATCACAGCACCACGAGAATAAACGGTTACTAACTAGGGGTATTTGACACCCGCTATCTTCTAGGGCGACACAATCACACCCCGACACAGTCACATTAACATATTTTAACAGATAGATACACACATTGGGGTTGCTTTTAACCGTGTTTACAGTATCAACGATCGGATACTCCACGAATGGTGTAATTTGGGCATTAATAAGAGTGACTTTCCCGCCGCCGTCCTCGCACTGAACGCCCATTTCGCGGGTCTCCACTCTCGACTGGCCCACCGTTGACACATGGCTGACCCAAACGCCTCCGCCTTGAAAACTGCCTCGGTGACCTTCTCGGTGTCCTCCACGGTATCCTTCTCAAAAACTACCTCGGTATCCACCACGACTGTTGTTCTGCTCCTGAGGACAGTCTCTAGTCATGTGCCCGAGCTCACCATAGCCATAGCACCGGACTTTCTGCGTCTGGGTCGGTGACTGGTGTCCACTCACTCCGCCTCGTCCTGACTGGTACCGTGCACCACGACTGCCTCTGTAGTTCTGGCTAGCCGTCGCTCCGTCTGACGTCACTGCAGTCGCCACCTTCGCCGACTTGCCTTCTGGCGCCTTTTGACCGATTACCGTGGCTCGGTTGTTGACATAGACGTCAGCGAGCGAAGCCACCTTACTGGCAACGTACCAGCCATCCCCTTCTTGGGTTAGAACGTAATTTAGCAATCTTTGAGTGAGTGACCCCTTTAGCCGATCGCTGATCAATAACTTAATTAGAGTTTCGTAATCCTCAACCAAACGGCTTTTGAGGTAATACGACAGCAAATTACGTAACCTAGCGGCAAACAAAGTACATGTCTCACCGGCACTGTTGACAGCCGTTTTAAAACCAATTTTATATTTTCTAGAAGTTAGTTTGTACTCAGTAAAAGAACTCCTTAAGCTCATCGTACTTACTCATATTATTAATCGACATTTGGTTTACGAGAGATTTGGCCTGAGCAGTGAGTAGAGGTATTAATATTTTAGCTTGTACCTCCGCAGGAACCTCGTACATCGCGTGTAGTTTTTCTACGGTCTCAAAGAATTGGGGCAGCTCAGCACTTTCGAGAGGCATCTTTGGCAAAACGTGCCTCATCATCTCCCCAAATCTCTTCGTCTGAAGAGCTAAATTACCCGCCCCGCCAAGATCGGACAAGGTTTGATCGTCTACTCCCTCGGCGTCACCTGGCTTAGCTTGACGGGCCTTTAGCTCTATCAAGTGGATTTCATGGTCTAACTTGACCGGTTTTGCCTTTAAACGGGCATCCCGCTCCAGTTCCAGCCGTCTCTCCTTAGCTGCTAGCTTTCTCTCCTCCATCGCCCGCTCCTCTTTCCTTTTTTTGGTTTTCAGAGCCATTCTTATAGCTTCCCGAGCCGTCTTCCGTTCTTCTGCCTCTCGAGGAGCTTTTTTCTCTTCGGCCTCTCTTTCGGCCTGGCGCTCCTCTCGCTCCGCTTGTTTTTCTTTTAACACCAGCTTGCGAAGACGGACTGCCGCGCTCCCGCCCTCCGAAGTGGCACTGCTCGAATCTCCCGAGCGGAGTGGGACCTGTGAAGCCTCCCGTGCCTCCCGGATAAGGTCGGTCTCAGACTCTGCCGAGGGCTTCATTAGCATCGTCTCGGCCACGGCTTCCAGCAGATCCGCCCGATCTAACTGTTCCAGACGGTCTGCGTCGAACCCCGTCTTACCTAGCTTTACTGTCATACGGGCGGAACTCATTTTCTTGAGCTGTTCCTGCGTTTCCGGGGGTAAACGATCCATTATAATATACAAAAATTACTACCAAAGTCAAGTTGATCAGGGGTACAATAAATACAAAATTATACCAGTTGGCGTTGACCAACAAGACTGGGATTGTCACCACCGGTCTTACACTGAGTGTTTCTGACGTGCGTGACCCTCGATTGCTCTCTGGTCAGCTACCGAGTCGGCCAGTATCACTACGGCTCAATAAGCACAACAAACACGATTAATATGCAATCAAACACAACTAATATACAATTAAACAGAAATCAGACACAAAATAAGGAAAATACGTATTGTACACCAAATTATACACTAAATTACACTATCCCTCACAAGGCACTTATTTAAAGACTCCCACTTCTGACACCAAATGTGAGGCTACATTGTGAGGTTTGAGTCCTAGGCCTATGCTAAAATTAGTGTAAAGTTAACCTAGGCCTATTGTTACAGAAACTGGACCTAACAATTGAAAGTAACACAAAAATACGATTTAATAAAGCAAAATATTTACAGAGTGCAAATACAATTATGTGCAAAGTAAAAATCAAACAAAATAATCATACAACTAAACAGTTCAAATGCCAAGCAGTCACAGCTACCAATCAATAGTTCAGGCAAATTATCTGACAGTACATTCTCCAATGTTCATCAAGTGATATAATATCATCACATCAGCTATGTAAATCAAATCACAGGCTAAACGGTAGTTCAAGCCCTGTGTTAACGGCGACTTCTCTTTCTTATGGGAAAGCCAAAAATTCGACCCCCCGCAGAATCAAAACCCCTGACCCGATTAACAGTCCGTTTTGACATGGGGTCCGTTCGGACCCCAGGTCGTCATTTTTCAACCAATTTAGTTAGTTACTAATGTAGTAAAATTATGAAAAAAATCGCAATTGTTCTCATACATGTCTTCTGTCAATCCGTTAAATCAGCTGAATGCTAGCATCGCCAGTTTAGTAGAAAAAAAATTAAAAAACAGTCACTGTGCATAAATGTCTAGATTCTGGCGACTAATCGGCACTCCATGTTTATGCACAGCGCGCTGGTAGCAGGGGCGGGGTAAGAGACTGATTGATGAGGTGACAACTGATACTGTAGTCCGTTTTACGTCTTGCTGCAGTCAACTTGCAGAGCAGCACTGTTCATTTTACGTTACTGTACAGTTGTGCATACCGGTAGTTTGTCGCGAACATGATTGGATATAGATATAACGCGCACCAGGCTTTAACAAAAATTTTAACAGAAATCGACGACGAGGTTGAAGAAAATGATTCAGAATTATTAGACTGTAAATCAGACGACGATTCTGTCGAGTTCGCTGATTGCAGCAATGCTAATGACAACGACAACAGTGACAACGAGCACGATGCTGCTTTACCGTCACAAACTGATGTTTTACGTTTTGCAACTGAATGCTTGGTGGATGAGTCAGCTGATCGCAGTGATGCTGAGACAGAGGCATACTTCATCGGCGCATATGATCGATCGTCGGACGCAGAAGATTTGCAAAAGTCGGAGGCCGTCATGACGTCGAAGTGCGGAACGATCCAGTGGAGCAGCGCACCTCATCGTGCACGTCGACTTTCGCCGTGGAACATCATGTCCGATCAGAGAGGTGTTCCGGAGAGTGTGGAGTTTGAAACGATCAGCGACTCATTCTGCACGTTCATGGAGGACAAGACGTAATCTTGCGTCACACCAACGCTCACGCTGCAGAAATAAAACTGAACTCTCAGCGATTTCACTGGAACGACGACCTGTCGGCGACAGAGCTGGAGGCCTGTGTAGGCTTGCTAATTCTAGCAGGCGTGCAAAAGTGCAAGAACCAAGCTCTCGGGGAACTGTGGGACGAACAGTGGGGCTTTCCGGTGTTTCGTACCACGACGAGTTGCAATCGGTTTATCGATATCTTGCGAGCGCTTCGATTTGACGACTAGTCAACACGTCAGGAGCGAGTTGCAAAGTCTGAAAATCAAAATGCGGCGGTGCAAGAAATGTTCCAGATATTTTCAGATAACTGCCGATCGTCGTATCGTTGCGGACCGTCGGTGACAATCGATGAACAGCTGGTAACTTTTCACGGCAACTGTCGGTTCCGGGTATACATACCGAAAAGCCCGGCAAATACGGCATGAAAGTATGGATTATGGCCGACTCGAAAACTTTCTACTGCGGTGATTTGCAGCCGTATGCGGGTCGGGTCGGCAGTCAGCAGGATGTCGGCCAGGGATCGCGCGTAGTTCTATATTTGTCCAGGAGCATTGCCAACTCAGGAAGAAACATCACGACCGACAATTTCTTTACTAGCTACACTCTGGCACAAGAACTAATGCAACGTCGCCTGTCGCTTGTCGGAACAGTTCGCAGCAATCGGAAAGAAATTCCGCCATCGATGCAGGCCGACAGATCACGCCCAGCTTGTAGCTCTCTGTTTGGCTTTTCCAGCGATGGCGTGACACTGGTATCGTATGTACCAAAGCCGAAGAAAGCCGTCATCCTGCTATCTAGCCAACACAGAGATGCTGCGGTAATGGACGATGATAAGAAGAAGCCGCACATCATCGAATACTACAATCAGACGAAAGCAGGAGTCGACATTCTCGACAAGCTGGTTCGTACATATTCCTGCAAGCGTTCAACTCGTCGATGGACTGTGGCTTTGTTTTTCAACATCGTCGACATTGCGGCAGTGAATGCTCTGATTCTGTGGATCACGAAGCATCCAAACTGGAACCAGAACAAATCGCATTTACGCCGTCTGTTCCTTCGCGACCTCGGTATGCAGCTGGTGAACCGTCACGTGCAGCAAAGAGTGACGTCGACTGTTGGGAAGAGACGTCGACTGCAGGATAGTGCACGTCAGTCCGGGTTTGCTCTTAGCACTGCTACGCGTGAATCTTCAGCCGACGAAAACGGACAAAAGCAGACAGCCAAACGCAAGGGCCGCTGTGTCAGATGTCCAAGAAAAGTGGATCGGAAAGTGGCCAGATGCTGTTCGGTGTGCAACGTCACGGTTTGTGAAGAGCACAGCACGACGGTGACCCGCTGCGTCGTGTGCAATGGTTCGACTTCGACCTGCAGCTGAATGTCAAACTCACAGTAACATTAGGCCTACATGTGCTGCCTACTTCAGTTTCTATTCATGTATGTAATAGCTTAAAATAATGTATATTTTCTTTTGCTTTATTTCGCTAGTTAGGCTTATAATGAACTTGCGCCACAGACTATGTGTTATGCTATAATTATGGCAGGTGACGCTCCGACGATGTGCGCTGGGTTTGGCCTCCCAATGCAGTTTTGCACACTAGTTGACTTGTCAGACGTGTTGTTTTCTTTTTCTCTCCCCTCTCTCTAGCGTGTATGGGACTGTAGTCACTCTGGGACATCGCTTTCTTTCCGTGACCGGAAGTCAGACGTTGGATATAGGCGGTACGGTCGGCCCGCCCTAGCAACAGCTGGACTAATTGTTTTCAGTGCTCACGGACAACCAACAAGAAATTGAGGCTAGCTACATAAACC
>Ga0209671_1009714_pt1 | contig 10085 bp, 3 predicted proteins | sample WorMetHERISLAND2_2_FD_187401 | JGI IMG/M metagenome (GOLD analysis project Ga0209671, IMG submission 187401) | Marine gutless worms symbiont microbial communities from Max Planck institute for Marine Microbiology, Germany - Olavius geniculatus... | ecosystem: Host-associated > Annelida >... | reverse complement strand
GGCATTAAAAAAATTTTAGCAGTTAATTAAAATGTTTTAGGTTTTGTAGAAAAAATATTCATGTTGACTTTGGTTGATGTGTTGTTCGTCGATTTTTATATATACACCGTGTCCGGAAAAAAAAACATCTCGAACTTTATCGATTGTCACTTGAAAAAGAAATATCCATTTTTAATAATTTTCGATACAAATATTTTTGGCACAACTGGTCATCAATCAACCGTGTTTTTGCACTACCTGGGAAAAGCAGAACTAACAGAATATGAGTTGAAATGAACGAAAATACGTCAAAAGCAAGCCCAACATTATCGATTATGACTAAAAGAAAAAATGACAAATTTTAATAATTTTTAATGCGAACATTTTTGACACTACTTGCCATTAAGTGACCGTTTTAGTTTTTACCTCATTATGTGTCTGTTTTTGCACTACCTGAAAAAACTCAAAAAAACGAAATAAGATAAATATGCAATATTTTGTTAATTTTGTTTTCCCAGATAATGCAAAAGCACACAATAGGTGCAGTAGAAAATTAAACAGTTAGTTGATCACCCGTTGTGTCAGAAATACTAATGTCAAAATTGATTAAAATTTAATAATCCTTTTTTAAGTTACCATTAAAAATGTCCGAAATGTTTTTCCGGACACGGTGTATATAAATTGCAGAAGTTTTGGCTATTTTTTGAAAATGTTGCATTACGGGTATACTTTTTATGTCGGCCGACCACAGCATAAACGAACACAAAACATGTTGGTCGCAACAGCAACTATCGAAGAGCTATGAGAGTAATTTCGGGAAAAAAATTTAACGGTAGTGGCGCCGATAGAATTTTAAGGAAAGTTTTTAAAGAAATTTGAACAAAAAAAATTGACTTAATAACAAAATATTAAAATTTGATCAGTAAATAAATTTCAAATAATATAAATTTTGTCAGAAATAAAATAAAATAATTTGACAGAGAAATGTTAATCAGCGATATTTTACGAGTAAATAAAATTTTATCACAAAACTAATAAAAAACACAAATTTTTACTTGTGTAAAAATACACTGACATTAAAAAAGAAATTCTTAGCAGTTAAGCAAAAATGTAGGTTTAGGCTTAGTATAAAATATATTCATGTCGACTGCGATTGTCGTGTTTTCCGCCGTATTTCATAGAGACAATGCAAAATCGAAAAACAGCGCTTAAAAACGTTGAAAACAAAATTTCTTTATCTCTCCAAGGCTATTTTTTTTAAATTTGCATTACGGGTATTGTTTAACTTCTTTCATCTTGCGATTTTTTCATTTGCACACGCTGTGGGCCTTAGCATTGCAAATATACTACAAAATGAATAAAAATCGTTGCATTTTTTGCCCTTACAAATAAGCTTAACCTCTTTTTGTCTCTAAGCAAAAAATGTAAATTCTCTTAACATTTTGACGTTGGCTTTTTGTAACATTCACACTCGTTGTAGGCAACAACAACACAAGTGCACCGGCATATGAAAGAAAAAAATCGCTAAAATAAAAATCGCGTAAAATAAGCTGTACTCTTTTTTGCCATAGATTGCCATGCAAAAATTTGACGCCACCTAACGGTCGCATTTATGATACAATCGGAGAAAAAAACACAATGTTGACGACTGTTAACATTTCTGTTAAATTGCAGTTGTTTAGCTGTTACCTAGCGTTTCGTGGTAAGTTTTAAAATCGCAAATGCTTATATTTTGCGTTGTATGTCTTTTTTTCATAAATGTATGTTTTATGTGTATGTTTTACATTGTCTTTGTTTTATTAAGGGTCACTGTAAGTGCTAGCTACCGAGCCTTGTGTTTCCTGTGTGTCTGTTGCAACTACTATTGCTTGTCTTCTGCTTTCTACCAAATAAATGATGATGATGATAAATTTCCGCTATAACACAAATCCAATAGCCGGATTTATAATAAGCGGTAAAAATTTAAAGGCGTGTAATTCGACTTTGAGGCAGCAAATTTGGTTGACATGTTGGCAGAATGTGAAAAAATAAACGACAATTTAAAAAAAAATTGGGCGTCCTCAAATTTGGAAATAAACAAAAGGCTACCACCCTTTCCCCAATTTTTTTTGCAAAAATGTGTTTCGAATGCCTGTTCCGAAAAACGTATTTTCGGAAAGAAAAATTTGGGAGAGAGCAAGCCTTCATCTGCTAATTCTTGTCGAAAATTTACTTTTTAGACACAAATGTTTTTTCTAATGTCAGATTCAATTTGTGTAAGAATGACACATCAGTTGCCAGTGTGACGTTATAGTACCATACCATGCTACCTAAAATGTGAAATCTTGGTAGTTTGGAATTATCGTGCGAACACGCGGCAGTGACGCATTGGTTGCTAATGTGACGTAATGAAACCATCACCCGATCCCTCATCTGTGACGTGTTGGATGTTGGTCCCTAGAGTGACACCTTAAAAGGCCACAACGTGATTCCTTAACGTGACGTATGACGAAGTCCTCGTGTTTCTATTACAGTCAGCAGCATTGCCTACTTTCCGACTTTGCGGCTTTTACACTGTGTCCGGAAAAAGTAACTTTCTAGACATCGTACAATAAAAATGTCAAATCTAAACGAATTTAAATAAAATTTCGTACGATTATTTCCCGATAAATTACTAAAAGATTACCAAATATTATACAAAAATATTATTTTGGAGTAAAATTATTAATTACTCACCTCACCCAATGTTTGTTTTTGCACTACCTGGGGAAAACACAACCAGCAAAATATCACTTTTTGTCCAATGCGATATGATTGCTTAATTAACATAACGCGTAAAAACACATTTTTCACATTTTTGACACCATGGGTGACAATTCATTTAGTTATTTATTTTTTAACTGCCTGCAGTAAAACTGCTTGAAGTGTTGGCCCACTATGCGAACACAGGTAAAGATACGCTTTCTCCATTCACAGCAGTATCGATAATGTTCTCTTCCAGACCAATCCATGCTGTACCAGTCGCTTCTTGCCTTCACAAACATTCCTAAACTTTATCATGTAGAAAAACTGCTGCAATACAGTCAAACGTTGTAATAGACCTGCTGTTGGAACCCGCAGATTATGACAAATGGATTTTATTGACGTTTTTTTATTTATTTTGACACGTATTATGCTTGTTCTGCTTTCCCCAGGTAGTGCAAAAACAAATGTTGGATGAAGTGGAAAATAAAATACTTATTTAATAGCGAGTTGTGTCAGAAATATTTATGTTAAATATTACTGAACGCTGCTAATTTTTATTCAAGTTACGCTCGATAATGTCGGGGATGTTTTTTTTCAAGTGCTCTGTTTATTTTAACACATATTTTGCTTGATCTGGTTTCCCTAGGTAGTGCAGAAGCATACATTGGGTGAGGTGAAAAATTAAAAAAGCATTTGATGGCAAATTTTGTCAGAAACATTTGTGCCAAAAATGATTAAAATCTGTTAATTGCAGTCGAAAATGTCGGGCATGTTTTTTGGGACACAGTGTATACATTGAACGAAGGTCGATTATACCGAAAGAGGTGAGCGATTCACGCCGAACAGAAGCCGAACATTTAAACGATTCAAGACAAAATTCGTAACTTACTACGAGCGTCGTACTGTAAGTCTCTATGACTACTGTAGGCCTACTACATATTTTGTTTACATGACTTCCGACTATGTAGGCCTATTTAGCTGTAACAATCCACATGTTCATTTAGCAAAGTCGTCGTATCTGCTTCCTCTGCGAGGCTTGCGGTTGATCTCTGGTTCTGCAGAAGTCACCTGACTTTTTTTCCTTTGTGAGAGGATTTTTTTCACTCGCCTTTGGATAGGGCTTGATATGCTCCAGACTGTCACAGAATAAGTGGGTGGGCTGTCGGACAGTCGCCCGCACGGACATCCGCCCGCACGGACATATTCCTGTATGAACTATGGCCTGCTGCTGCAGGAGCAGCAGACGCCCGTAGGGCAATTAGCAGCCATTAGCGTCACGGCGGACACACGGCAGCCCTGCAGACAGTCGACTTCATAGTCTAGGCTTACGCAAGGTCTAGCACTCTAGCCGTCTTAAAACTTGACTTTTGGATAGAGTTTACTTCTTAGAAGTGGTCATTCTGAATGATTTTTTTTTGCTAGAATCCTGCTTTTCAGCGGCATCACGCGATGACTGCAGTTGCAGTTATTTAATGCCAATGGCACCAAATTCGTCGTCGAGTTTCCCCGGAGCTATTAGACATTGCATTCAACTACAATGACATTGATATGTTGACTATAAATGTAATAAACTGTCTGGATGTGTTGCTATAGATTTACTGTAAAAAAGTCGTCTATTCCGTAGAAAAGTGTCATGTAGCCTACTTTGCTTTCGTCAGTTAATCGATTAATACAATTGTCGTCTTGCAAAAATGACGTTTAATAGCTCACACCTTGGCACGTGTATGGTTACCAGAGAGCAGTTTGTCACCATCAAAATTTTTTCTGTCGGCAGCTAGGAGGGGGCAAGGGCAAGGGCAGAAGGCAGCTGTTCTCTTGCCCTTTTTCCGGCGCTGCCCAGGTCTATAAGACATGTTATCATGCACAGGCGGTCACTGGGGCACAGTGGAACATGTTCCATTTTGCCCCGTAATTTGTGTTCCGCTGTGTCCCAGCAGCAGTAGACCTATACTCCGAAAACCATGCAAATAAAAAATGGCGACATATGCAGGATGACTGCATACCTTTCAACTAAGGCATAAATAAACTCTGAACAAGTGTTTTAAAGTTGACTTTTTTACCTTTCCAACTGACTCACCAAATGAAAAAAAATATAAAACTTGTTAACACACACGTTAAAACAACGTTAAAACAACGTTTATCTGTAGATCGACAACAACACAAGCCTTAAGCGAAAGCGAAAGTAAACATTAAACTGACAACTATATAAAGCACAGGACACAAAAATAATTATAAAACGCAAGATTATAAATTACTCAGACAGAACATTCCACTGTACCCCGTTTTCCACTGTGCCCCAGTCTCCCCTATATTAACCGCAGGGTTACTTATGTAATGCCATATCGGTAACGGTAATATTTTGTTGTCAATATTTAGCAATTCGTAGTTTCGCACAGAAATAATTTGTGTATAGCATTGGACAAAGTATAAAATCACCTGAGTGTCCTTGCGTGCGTGCGTGCGTGCGTCCGTCCGTTTGTCCGTCCGTGCGTGCTACTTTTCTAAAGCTATCTTTTTTCCGCCTTCCCTTTTCCTTCCCTTTTTCGTTCCCCTTTCTTTTCCCATTTCCCTTTTCCTTTTCCCATTTTCCTTTCTCTTCCCCTTAACTTTGTCCGTCCCTCTTCCTTCTCCTTCCGCTTTTCCTTGCCTTTTTTCCGTTTTCCTTTCCTTTCTCTTTACCTTTCCCCTTTCCCTTCCGCTCTCCCTTCCTTTTCTTTACCTTCCCTTTCCTCTTTTCTTCGTATTTTCTCTTTCTTTTATTTCTTTCTTTATCTTTTTATTTTTTCCCTTTTCCTTACCTTTTCCCTTACTTTTTTTCCCTTGTCCTTTCCCTTATTTTTTCCCTTTTTTCATTTTCTTTTTTCTTTCTATTTCTTTTTTTTCCTTTACCTTTCATTCTTTTTCTCTTTCCACTTTCTCTTCCTTTTCCCCTTCCACTTTTTTTCCCTTTTTTCCCACCCCTTTCCTTTTTCTCTTTCCCTTCTTCCGTCTTTTTTCCATGTCTACGTCCGTGCGTCCAATATTAGAGTCGCCATATCTCCGTAACGGTGCAAGATAAACGCACGGTGACGATGGACTTTTTATAGTAAAGCGCTGGTAACGAATCGAATGGTCTTGTAACTGACAATGTTTATTGTCTAGTTAAAATAATACAAAAGGATGAAAGAATCATTGCTGCCGTACAACGTGAAATTAAAACTGTTTCATTTTTTATACCTGTCTAAACAGCTTACTAATTATATTTATACGGACATATACTGTAAACTGTCAAACTGCATTAGACAGACTCCGTGTTCATATGAACATTATCTTGTTTTAAACGAAATGTTGTAATCTCTTTAGTATGCTATTGGGGATTAATCGTACATAATTTTATTTGAATTCGTTTAGGTTTGACATTTTTATCGAACGATGTTGGGGGGTTACTTTTTCCGGACACAATGTGGATACCTTGTGTTGAAACGTAGCACTGACAGCACTTTTTCTCTAAAAACTACCTCCGAAAATTTCCGTTAAAATTTTTCTGTTTTGACTCCGACTACGGTAAGTGTTTAATAGTGTTGCACAAAAGGAAAAGTGTTAATTTTAGCTTACAATATGCAGATTGACGAAGCTCAGTAAGTCTACCGATAAGTCTAGTTAGATCGCAAAAGAACACTTCTCTGTCCCCCGCGTTGTTTTCGTGCAACAAAAGCAAGAGGGGCAGCTGTCTTTGTGTTTCCGGCGTTGCTGCGGGATCTGGGAGTGTGGTTTGATAGTGAACATTCATTGATGCAACACGTGGCTAAAGTCGCTAGCCCGTGCTTCTATCAGTTAAAATTTTTAAAACAACTCCGCCGAGGCGCTAACCGTGAAGACTTATGACACGACTTGCGTCGTATAGATATCGTCACCATATCTCGATTAGACTATTGTATTTTACTGTCATCTGCACTGCCACATCGTACATAGTGTTTGAAAAACATCCCAAACATTTTCGATTGTAAACTTTAAAAGAACTATCACATTTTAACAATTTTTGAAAAATATTACTGTTTAATTTCTTACCTCGCTCAACGTCTTTTCTTGCACTAGCTGGACAAATTAAAACCAACAAAATATTACATTTTTACATAAAGCGGTATTACTGCTTAATATAAATAATAAACAAAAACGCATATTGTTCACATTTTTGACACTTTGGCAGACACATTATCCAATCGTTTTATTTTTCAACTGGCTACAGTAAAATTGCTCAAAATGTTGGTTCATTGTGCGAAGAAGGCAAAGAGACGCATTTTCCATTCATTGAGAGCAGTATCAATAACATTCTGCTGCAGATTGAAACTAATCCAGACTTCAACATCAGTTGCTTCTTGATAACATTTATAAACGTCATCTGTTACACACACTGCTGCCTAATTATTTGGCTATTAAGGCCACAGATCTGAATAAACAAAATTAATCGACGTTTTCTTCATTCATTTAACACGTATATTGCTTGGTTAAATTTTCCATGTAATGCAAACGTTAAGTAAGGTAATGACTTAAACAGTCGTTAAATATCCAGTTGTGTCGAAAATATTTGTGCCAAAAATTGATAAAATTTGATAATTATTTTTTAAGTTACTATCAATAATGTCCGGGATGGTGTTTTTACGCTTTTGCATATGTCAACGCATATTTTGCTTCGTTTTTTTCTTAGGTATTACAAAAGCAAACACTGGGTAAGGTAAAAAAATTAAAAGGTTATTTTACGGCAAGTTGTGTCAAAAATATGCACACCCAAAATTACAAAAATCCGATAATTTTTGTACAAGTCAAAATGGAAAATGTCGGGGATGTTTTTCTACAACACACTGTACACTTGACGTTTTGCAAGAACTTTAAAACGCATTAGCGCAAATTATATGTCACCTGAAATCGCGCGGTCATCTTTTCTGCGATATTTACATTGGTTATCGCATCCAGCACAAACTCTGCACGTTGATGCATTCTATTCACGATGTGCCGTATATGAGCGAGTTGGTCAGCACGATGGCCGTGCAATCACTATGCTCTGGTTTGCGCCCCGCGAGCACTACAAACTACATCTTGCTTGGACTACGAACGATATTCGGTAAACGATCTTTTTCGCACGCTTTTTCACACGAACTTAGATCTGCAGCAACTTTTTAACAGTTTTAAGCGACAGCTGAAAACATATTGTTTTAACGATGTTTTAATACCCAATTTTATATATGCATAAAGAAGCATTATAATGCACCGCCTTTTTATTTTTTACTGCCAACAGCGTTTTATAAACGATTATGACAATAATGTTAATAATGATAATGATAATTTTAAAAAATAAAAAAATCTAAAGTATGCGTTTTGTGAAAAATTAAATTTTAAACACAAGTGGACTTTTTAATAATAACGTCATTATTGTGATGTCATCTGTTAATTAGAACGCAGTTTGTTTGTGGTTTATCACTACCAGTAACCTACCATGAGTTACGCGGGACAAGCAGCATAAAAGCAAGAAAAACAAACAAACTAAACAAACTAAAAAAGTTAAATAAATCTAGGTTGTGGGATGGATTTAAGAATTTGGCTTGCTAGGACATCATTAGCAAGTCCTGGCTTTTTTGTGAACGACAGATGAAACCAATAGTAGATAGATACGTCGCAGAACTTTATTATTGAAAATGTGGTTACATTGTATTACATATAAAAAACAGCTTACAATTTTACAAAAATGTAAGGGCGACCAAGTCACACATCCAGAACAGCAAAAGCATTTTACTAAGACACAGAGTGATAGAACGACAAACTGACTGCCTTTACAGACCCATGTGACGTGACTCCATTTAAATTTTTCTACCCCGCATTATCCCATAAGCCAGTAAATGTATGAGATTAAAATTTTGTATTGTGTTTTGTATGGAGTCGATTGCTGGCTCAGCAGAAATAAAGTCCTTTTGTCCTGACTTGTATAACTTTCATACAAAGTTGTGTACAACGACGGCATATGAATCGTGTGGTAGCGCAGAAATATGAATAAGTTACGTCTGTTGTAATAGTACCTAATAGGCCGTTACATTAAGCCTAAAGGCTTTCATTATCGATAATCGACTGACGCGTTCGTTTTTTTTTCTCGAGTAATGTAGGCATTGAACGCAACGTCTTTGCACATTTTTTAATCACCAAAATTGATTTTTATGATTTATTTTATTGTGCACGCATCGAGGGAATCACGTCTTGTGCGATAGCAACAAGCTGTTGTATAAGCGATGTGCCAAGTCAATGGGAAAGCCAAAAATTCGACCCTCACTGCTCCCACATTTTTTAGCCGATCTTTCTAAAACTTAAAACAAAAAAATATATTTGGGACATAACCCGGCATGCGAAACTTGGTTGATGTAAAACGACGAAAATAGGGTCAGCGAGAATGGCGAGTTTTGGCTTACTTTTGGTTCTTTCTTTTTTTGCACCCTTCGCCTCTCGTCAAGATCACACCGTAGGATCGACCACGAATAAAGGCTCAAAACGCGTGTTTTTGCGCAAGAAAATGCCTTATGAGGGTCTCAGCAATAAAAAGTAAAATTTAAAATCAAAACTTTTTAAAAACATGATTTTTGTGGCCTGAATAGACATTTTAAGCCAAATTTGCAAAATTTTCAAATCGCGATATCTCGAAAAGTATAAACTCGATCAACAAAAAATTTAAAGGGCAAGTTTAGGAAAGCAAACAAGTTTTGTGAATGGTCCGGCGTTACAAAATAATAATTTAAAATGGCGGCGGCCGCCATTTTAGATTTTTCACAAACACTAACATCTCAGCTGCCGTTTGAATTAGATTAATACAAAATAATGTTTATACGAACACGGAGTCTGTCCAATGCATTTCGATAGTTTACAGTATATGTCCGTATAAATAAAATTAGTGAGCTGTTTAGACTCGTAAAAAATCAAACAGTTTAATTTTAAATTTTACAGCAGCAATGATCCTTTTATTCTTTCTAATTATTTTAACTAAACAATAGACATACTCATGTGGCGAGTGTCGCCATCGCCACTTATATGTTTTTTTTATGTTTCGATAGTTTTATTAATACGATGTGTGCGTTCAACTGTGGCCAGATTAGTCCGGCATACCGACGTTAGAAGTTTTTTTTTTATTGGCCGTTTCATTTCTCGTGAGCGTCCTCATCTCGCTTTATTGTTTATCGCGAGTATTCTCATTTTTGCGAGCGCCCTCGCCTTGTCTCGTTTCTCGTGAGGATCCTCAGATCCTCACTTGGAAACCTATAAAAGTGAGCGAGCAGCGGCGACTAGTCATTAAGTTAGATAGAAGAGATAGCCTCGTACTGACAACAGGTGCGTAGCACGTATACTGACCGCCGTGTGCGGTGCGAAAT
>Ga0209671_1009709_pt1 | contig 10087 bp, 9 predicted proteins | sample WorMetHERISLAND2_2_FD_187401 | JGI IMG/M metagenome (GOLD analysis project Ga0209671, IMG submission 187401) | Marine gutless worms symbiont microbial communities from Max Planck institute for Marine Microbiology, Germany - Olavius geniculatus... | ecosystem: Host-associated > Annelida >... | reverse complement strand
TTGAAACCACAGAAACGAATTGATATCATAGTGATTGTAGTTTAATTAGTTAGTATAGTGCTATGGTTTTATGACCATTTGGTTGAACTGAAATTAAATAAAATTCTCTCTGTCTACATTTTAGTTCCAAATATAATGCACCTACAGCATTAGGCATTCAGCAGGAAGTTGAACAAACTATGGCCAACGTTTTTCATTTGTTTTAAACGTTTTTTTATTCCCGCCAGGTTTTTAACGTGTTTTAATTTTTTTAAACGTTTTTTTACATTTAGGCCTATGCTTTTGATAGCATCTTGTCCAATGATTGGCGTTGTAGTCACTACTTTAAGTACATGTTCGTTATTAACAAGCCATCGTCAGAATACAAGTAAAATGTTCAAACTTTCACTACGCATGTACAAAAATCTGTAAAATAAAATTTACACAGCACAAAGCCAAATATAATCTGGCCGTTAACGAAAATAAGCGTCCAAAAGTACTGTTGCAGTGTGAGCACTTCTCATTTGTAGTCGTGCTATCAAGCATTAATATTAAAAGTAGGCATACTACAACACTTTAGCGTTTATTTGTCTGTTGACTGAGTGGCGCCGACTCGAGCCGCGCCGCCGCCGGAAAATTTTGGCGCCGCCGCCAGCCGAATTTTCGACGGCGCGCCGACTCAAGCCGGCTCGCCAGCGGATTTTACTGCAGCCAGCCGAAAACGGGTCGGCGGCGGGGCTGAAGGGTCTAGGTCAAACAGACGGACAGACGGACAGAATTGCGATGGCTAAGACGCGCTGAAAGCAGCTATTCGCGTGTAAAAATAAAACATCTCCGGTAAAAGAGAAGTCCGCTCCGAAAACTATCGTTTGCGAGCGGACTAATAAACAGTTCACTTTTTACAGAATAATTATAATGATAATGGCTTAATAAAAAACATAATCAACAGAGCGACATTTAATACGAAAAACGTCTGAGTCTGACAAAAGATAGCATTAATATGCCCTACGAAATAAAGCAAAGTATGCTGATTTGAGATGATCATTACTAACAGACAACCCAACCTTGGCGGCTTTGCGAACCAACGCCAGGCACGGGTCAACGAATCGCTCGAACATATTGGAGAGAATTTTCCTATGTTCCTCATAGAACGTGAGCGGTCTCATGTGGAGCCAGGACTTGAAGAGAGGTCTCCAGCCGAGACTTTGCGGTTCCATGTAGATCATGCCACAGCGCGACACCTGCATTCATTGCACCACACAGACGACTGAGCGAATCTCTGGCTACTTAGCTATATTGCACGCTAGAAAACGTAAAGGTAAAGGTCGTCAATTTGTATAGCGTATCGTCGCGAACACGCCTCTAATGCGCTTTCGTCACTAACCAGAGCCGCCTGCCGCACGGCCACCGTGTGCATCCTGCAGACACAGGCTAGCGCAGCGGCCGGCTAGGCAACCCCAGTCAGCTGTACCAAGGTCCCCACTTTCCGTAACCCATGTAATGAGTTACTACTCATTTAACCGACCCCGGAGGGATGGCAGGCTGAGTTGGCCTTGTTGGTTGACTGTTAGCGGACGCTTTACCCACAAAGTGGTCACACGGCCATCCATCAGTCTAGCGCAGGATAGGGAAAGTTCGCCGGCCAGGACCGACGTTGTAACCACTATGCTACGCCACCAGCTAGAACTCCTAGAGCTAGAACTCCTACTGCGTATGTCTATGAAATATCGACGAAAGCAGAGATGCATAGCCTAGTACATTATAAATCTTTTTGGTGATGCTGTGTATAAACTGAGACCTTACTTTTTCTTAATTCAACAAGAAGCCCAATTGTCGCTAGAATAGCCGACCGTACTGGTTGTCAGTGACCTTCAAGGTCATCCAACGTCGATAATTTTCATGTCATTTGAAAGCCAATATGCGACTTCCTATCAATGATTAATAGCAACCTAGGCCCTATCTTGCACCGTTTAGCCACAGTACATCCGTGACGGACAAACGGACAGACAGACGGACGGACGGACGAACGGACGACAACCATGACAACAGCTCGACCGTTACTTAAGTACGATCGGCTAAAAAGTAATTAAAATTAGCACTGAAATTATACACGCACCGCAGTGGCAGCTGTGTTCTTAGTAAGCAACATACTCGTGATATGTCACTGCCTAGACGATAGCCAAGACGCGCTAAGCATTACATGCTGTCAGCTTGTCGCGCGTAAAAATTATAACGAAACTCTCAAACTGCACTCAGCATAAACAGAAATCAGCAAATGCAAATATCATCTCACGGTGGCCGGTGAAGCTGCTTCGAGATCCATAGGTTCAAAGATAAGATTGGTCGTAAAAGAAAGTTGAATAATTTCTCCACTCATGAGGCAGAGCTTCTTGTTGTCGTCCAAAACTGTGTTCATGTTTTCAATCCAGACTGCGTCCACCGGACCGTCGAAAATCAACCACTTGCGGTCCGCCGTCTGCTCAAATCACGCTTTGCAGTCTCTTACTTTTAGTAACAGCGCTTTATCTAAAGATTAGGACATACATGAGAAGACTGCACACGGCGCAATCGAATGAAAAGCCAAAAATCGAGTGTAAATGCCAACAGCAGGAATAGAATGAAAACCAACAGCGCCAGTGAAGTCCAGGCGGAACCCCGGCCGCTAACACATTTTAAAAAGACTTGAGAATGCATGTAGCAGGTGTAAATTTCGTTCGTTTTAAGGCCAATTTCCATTAAATGAACTAGTTCGGCAACTTTTTTGGGGTTAGCAACAAGTTGGCCAGCTAGTTACTAACTTTTTTCTGGGTTACCGACAATTTACCAACTATGTAGTTGTCTCTACAACGACATATGTGACTCGTGATAAAAGGGCCAATTTCCACTGCTGCAAACTAGTTCGTGAACTAGTTGGTAACCCAAAAGTGTTGGCAATTAGTTGGCAAACTAGTTCGCCTAATGAAAACTGGCCATAACTACACCGGCGTGCATCTACACAACAGTGCAGAACTCTATTTCAGAACTGCACATTTTGTGTAAAACTGCGCATTAAAACAGAAAAGCTGCGGAAAATAACGATAATCACGCGATGACTAGTCGTAAAAAAATTTCTCTAACAAGAAGAGATAAACCAGGAAAAAACAGCGATGACAAATTAAATCTTGAGTCTCAGGAGTTCCTACCCTAAAATACGCAAGCAGAATAGGCCTACCTGTGAAGTAGCGAACGTTCGGTACGCGACGGCAAGTATACCGTCGGACCATTCGTGAGACACGGCGTCGAAATGACCGTACAGCTGGCCCATTGTAATCGCCTTCGGGTTGATCACCGTATAATGAACACGATTTTCGTCCATCAAACCCTGAAACAAAACGTAAACAACGTGCAAAGCAGCATCCTGCGTTAATAATATTTAACAAATTCGGTACTGACGTAAATATTATCGGCGGCCGTCCTAAAAGACCGGATAGCTGCTTGCCCACCTGTCACTCCCTCTGGTTGTCTGTCATACGAAGTGGTAGCATGAAAGCTAAAAGGTGCAGAAAACTACAGTAAAATGGCATAAACGTCTGAACTCTTATGCACTTAGCCAATCGCTACAAGCACAAAACACGCCTCTATACTTTATTAGCACACAAGAAAGCCCAGCTGTCGCTAGGGAAGAAGCACTACAGCCTATGTGGTTCTATTTGCAGCACTGACCTTCAAGGTCATACAAGGTCGATGACTTTCAGCTCATGTAAAAGAGCCTATGCGACTTCCTATTACTGATCAATAGCAACTTTGGCCTTATCTCTCACCGTTTCCAAGATACGGCCACTAACAGCTTGAAACTTTCCATAGAAAACTGCGGCCAAACCGCTGCCGATGGACACATGGTTACTATAGACAGCCTATAGGAAGTCGCCAGCGCCCTATCCGATGTTCTATCGCTGACCCCCTACGACTTACCATTTAGCCACAATGCCGCACGACTGGCATACCATAGTGCGTTATGACCCTTCAAGATCATCCAAAGTCAATGATTTTTGTCATTTGAAAGCCAATATGCGACTTTCCATTAGTGATCATAGCAACCTAGGCCCTATCTCGCACCGCTTAGCCACAATACATCCGTGACAGACAGACATACAGACGACGACGGATGACGACAGACGACAACCGTGCCAAAAACGCTTACAGCATAGCTGTGAACTTAGGCATTCACCTTTTCGTGTATTTTCTCGAGCGCTCCTGCAAGAACCTGGTATGCACTCGTCTTGCCGGCGAACGGCTCGCCAACGATCATGAATCCGTGCCGCACGATCATCATTTCATAGATCTGTGTACACACGACGCATGCGTGCAAATACGATAAACAACTGCATGCAATTCTACAAACCGCTGTAGACAGATGAACCCAAAGGCGCGTACCGATACAGAACGACGTTACTGAACAGAACTTAACTGACATGGTTTAGTTTTTGACGAACTGACATTAATAATAGCAAGAAATAGATTAATGCATTATAGTAGACACTGTGTAACAGCGTTGTTGACCTACGTGGCTACGCTCACGTACGCGTCAACCAATGATCATTGAGCTCCCCCTGCTTGCCCATTGGTCAGTTCGTCAAAAACTACACTGTGTCAGTTCAGTTCAGTTCAGTTACGTCGCTCTGCAGTCTCCACGCGTCTTAATTCTCGTTACAATAGAACTGTTTGTTTTGTTGTTCATTTAACAACTATAATGACTACATACGTAGTCATTATAGTTAGACAGGGCGGTGGCAACTTCCGATAAGCTGTCAATAGCAATCATGTCTCCAAGTGCAGCGGTTTGACTGCAATAATGAAATAATGGAATTGCAAATTGCTTACTAGTATATTTCGGGCCGTGCTAGAAGTTTACGCTCGCAAATTATCAAAGTAAACAAAAAACTACGTTGACATTTGCTAGGCTTCCTGTGTCACAGTGAACACTGACCTGTTGGATCTTTTCAACGAAAAAGTCGGTGAACTGGAGATTCATTTTCATACAGGTCTCCTTGACGGCGTCGTTCAACACGCCGTAGTCGGGACTGGGCTGCTTGACTCCGGGGAACAGGTCCGACGTGATGGAGTGGAACAAAGGTAGGTCATGATTCAAGAACTTGGGCAGATTGACGTCGATGATGGAACGCAGCATCAACGCGTCCTCGTTTTCGTCCGGATATTTCAGCTAACAGTAAACACACACAGGTACCACGGGTCTGCCTAAACACCAGGTACGTCATTTAGGTAAGGGGCTGGGGATCTACAAACCCCCCCCCCTCCAAAGATTTATGATTTTAACTCTTCCAATGTAAATTGTACCTCTGAAACAGTATTATTGCTGCAAGAACAAGTGGTATTGTGGCTGAATGGTAAGACGTAGAAAATCGGCGATGGTACCGGTAGATAGGGCGGTGGCAACTTCCGATAAGCTGTCTATAGCAATCATGTCTCCAAGTGCAGCGGTTTGACTGCAATTTTCAATAGAAAGTTTCAAGCTATAACCGGCCGTATCTCGGAAACGGTGAGAGATAGGGCCAAGGTTGCCATAGATCACTACTAGGAAGTGGCATATTGGCTTTCAAATAACATGAAAATCATCGACCTTGGATGACCTTGAAGGTCACTGACAACCAGTACGGTCGGCTATCCTAGCGACAGCTGAGCTTCTTGTATATTTATTGTTTCACTGACTGACTGAAAGACATGTACCTTGAGATTGCCGGCGGCCGTGAGTACGGACTTGACCGCCCGCATGCCGTAGTCATAGTGATGCTGCGTTGAGAGCTGCTCAGAGCAGAGTCGGTACGTAGCGACGATCTTCACGGCCAGCGGACGCGCGTCAACGAAACCACACGAGTAGAGAATAATCTCCGCTATCATTGCGTAGTCAGGCACCATCATTGCGACAGGACGAAACAACGCCTTTAACATACACACATCACGTTCACCGTTTATATGTAGGCTACAATATGATGCAACTTGAATCAACAAATTCCATGCAAGTTCAAAAACAAGTTGAGCTGTTTAGGCACTAATTTTTTAACGCATGAGTTAAAGCATTAGGCTTAGTTTGCATCATTATGTTGCTGATGCTGTAAGCATGAACTAAGCTTACATCGAGAGTCTGAGAGTGACTGGAATGACAACCAACAAGTCAACAAATTCCACGTAAGTTTATCGACAACAAATGTAGCTGGCTTAAGAATGAATGAAATTGACTGATAAACTCAACTTTTCTTATAATTGTCTAATCTTGGATCTAACAAAACTAGAGAAATATGTTGGCCAGTGTGGACATATTTTGCGGCCATCTGCCTAGCTATACACTGCACAGCGCAAATTCTAACCATAACCTTAAGTTACTCTGACCCGTGAAAATGGGCACATTAGTTCCTTTTCTTTTTGATGATATAAATTTAATTCTGAGTTTTGTTATCCTGTCAATGCTTATTAATTCTTAATTAATGCTTAATTAATAGTTCCGATCATTTTATTCTTGTAAACAAACGGCAGCACAACTCATTTTCTCTGCATTCCATAATCTGTCAAAGACCACATAAAGATCAGTATGTTCGAGGTTGTTACAGTCAATGCGCTACATAAATTACTTACATACTTACTTACTTACATACATACTTACTCACTCACTTATCAGCAAGATAATATATAAGATCGCGAAACGTAAAAGACATCTTGCCTTCAGGTTGTCAGGCAGCTCGGAGCGTCCAGCGTAACCAGGATTCATCGTGATAAAGACGGAACACGTCGGATCCAACTTGACGTTGGTTCCTTCAAACAGCAGACACTCCGCTCCAGAGCTGATTCCTGCATCGCGCAAAATAGCAACATTTTCAGATGTGTTTCGACCAAACGTTGTATTAAAAAGATCCTAAAATCTTGAAACATTTTATTACGCGCGAAAGCAGCTACTGCTTTCAGCGTGTCTTAGCCATCGCAATTCTGTCCGTCAGTCCGTCTGTCCATCCGTCCGTCTGGCATACGAGTGGATCAGGCAAAAACGGTGCAAGCTAGAATCACCAAATCTTCATCGTCGGCTGTCCGGAAGACTCTAGTTTCAGGAACCGTAAATCTTTTCGATAAATTCGAAGGGGGTCACCCTGAACGAGGGCGCTAAATAAGAGGGGGGTAGGCAAAATTTGCGATTTTTGGCCATTAACTCGCTGTATCTCAGTAATGGTGCGAGAGAAGGCCTAGGTTACTATTAATCACTATTAGAAAATCGTATACTGGCTTTCGATTGGTGCTGAATTCAGTGACCTTGGATGACCTTGAAGCCAAAATAGGGGGTTTTATGGATTTTTGGCGCTTTCAGCCTGGACAAGTCTATATCATTCACAAGGCGGCGCCATGGTACTAGCGTTGGCGGCGTGGCGTAGTTGTTAACGCGTTTTGGCTGAAACGAAGTTACTCTACGCTGGGCCCGGTTAGTACTGCGATGGGTGACTGCCTGCGGGTTGGAACTGCTATAGGCTTTCGCGCGTCCCGTGAGCATCAGCTCAAATTGCTTGTTAACGTTGGTGTAGATCACAGAATGCTTTTGAGATGAAACACCGGCATTACAGAAAAAACAGACATTTTCCAGCGTCATTTTATGAAGTTTTTGACGTTTGGTGATTTTAATTTTCAACAAATTGAACTTAAAAGTTTGGCGTTTATTCGCTTTTTGTTGTCGAGTCTCGAACTTGTATGAGACAGAGAGAGAGAGAGAGAGAGAGATAATGCAAAGGTCCAACTATAAAGCACAAACTGAAAAGTAACCATTTAGCAACAGATTACTAACGTTACTCTTTATTTGAACCAAAAATTTGAGCTAATGATCACGAGATGCGCGAAAGCCTATAACAGTCCCGGTTCAATAGTTTAGCTAAAAATTGGGGTGTTCACGTTAAGCTAATATACAAATACCAAATTCTCTATCTGGATTGCATAACGATAGTAGCATGGCGCCATCTTGTGAATGATATAACTTGTGTCGCAGCCCAAAATCGCCAAAAAAATCCATAAAACTTCCTATTTTGACGTTCAAGGTCATTCAAGGTCATTGAATTCGGCGCCAATCGAGAGCCAGTGTACGACTTCCTATTAGTGATTAATAGTAACCGAGGCTCTATCTCGCACCGTTACTGAGATACAGCGACTTACTGCCCAAAAATCGCAAATTTTGCCCACCCCCCTCTAATTTAGCGCCCTCGTTCAGGGTGACCCCTTTCGAATTTATGGAAAAGCTTTACGGTTCCTGAAACTAGAATCTTTCAAGCAGCCGACGGTGAAGATTTGGTGATCCATAGCTTGCACCGTTTTTGACTGATCCACCCGTGTGACGGACGGACGAACAGACAGACGGACAGACAGAATTGTGATGGCTAAGACGACGCGTAAAAATGAGAAATGTGTATTTTGTTTGGAAAAAAAGACGCGTAGCCTACAATACGCTTTACGGTTTAAGGGGGGCTTCGCCCCATACCCCTGACCAGACCAGGGGTTCTGCTCCTGGATCCCGCTGGGGGCTCTGCCTTAAGCCCCCGTTATAGGCTCGCGCTACGGCGCTCGCCATCGGGCGAGGGCAGTGCTCCCCCCCAGATACTGCGGGCTAGAACTGCCACTGACACTATGCAATTCAATTTAAAACTTAAAATGTAATTGTGTGCAAAAATGTCAGCAGACCTCTCTGAATGGTGAGAATCTGCTGAGCGACGACTGATAAGACTTCAAGATCAATGCGATTGAATTCGTCAAAGCACGACCAAGCGCCGCACGATGCCAGACCCTGCAGCGACAATTTGAACAAACATTGCCCGGGGATACTCTGGCACGGAAACTTTGTAATGGGGGAACTATTTAATGTGACACCGCCAGACGGACAGTGTTGACGTTGACGACTTACACTTGGATTCCTTCCATCTACAGTGCCAACGACGCGTCCTGCACGTCGGCTGGTGCAGTTTCGTGTCTGGCGGTGGGGTTTTGCGTCGTTCTAGCCTGTTCGGCGTCTCCTACATCGTCCGTAAACGAAGACTGGGTCTCTTTGGTCACGTCGCCAGACTTCGAAGTGATGCACCGGCAAACCAGATCCTCCGAATCTGTACCAAGACGAGGGACGGTGAACGGCCTTCGCAGGAGTGGAGACGCGCCAGCGGTGGCCCACCCACCACCTGGATCCACCAGATCTGCCGTGACACAGGTGTTACAGCGACGGAGGCCGTGGAGTTACCGGAGGATAAACCGTTCTAGTGAACGATCGCAACGGCGGGACGCTTCGGCTGATCGCTTCGCATCTGATGATGATGATGCCTTACACTCACTACAAACAGAAGGACTGACAGAGCGACGTGCAGCAGCAGCAGCAGCAGCAGCAGCACTGCTGAGTGCTGAGTGCCAGAGATGGTGATTATGTCATCTTTGGCCCGGACGGACAGACAGACAGACAGACAGAATCTGCAGTGCCTCAGTAACAAAGAGTGTTGTCATAGCGCCAGAGCGCGACAGTCAAGTTATGACTATCTGTTAGGCCTACACTAAACGCTGATAATAATAGCAACATTTATATTTCTACCATCAGCGGCGCTAGGAATCTGAAACTGCAGGGGGAGGCAATGTGGCAGTGGCGTAGCCAGAATCTAGTTGTAGACTTGTAGTGGGGACACTTGAAGGGTGAAGTATGAGGAGGGGTGTCCCTCTCCATGGGGTAGGGGTCTGCAAAAGGAAAGAAATTTTTAAAAATCTTATTTTGTGTGTGAAAATGACGTGTTTCGGAGCATTTTTGCACTATTTTTGAGTAACTGAGTAGGCTTCAAGAGGGGCACGTGCCCCATTGGCCCCCTATGGCTACGCTAGTGCAACGTGGGTGGGGGTAAGGGCCAGAGCACAGGAAAAAATACATTTTTGTGTGTGGGCCAAATGTTGACCTTTATTCAGTTGCTGAAGATGAAACACTTTTAGCTTTTGGACGTTCAATAAAAACCGCATATTTGCCTGCATTTTTATATTTGCAAACGCACAAAAAACTTGTGAAAAAATATGTGTTTTCTTGCAAAAATGACGTTTAATATGTCACATCTTGGCATGTGTATTG